>Ga0210123_1000331_pt1 | contig 31090 bp, 25 predicted proteins | sample Muzzi_PWB_D2_FD_185535 | JGI IMG/M metagenome (GOLD analysis project Ga0210123, IMG submission 185535) | Wetland microbial communities from San Francisco Bay, California, USA, that impact long-term carbon sequestration - Muzzi_PWB_D2 (SPAdes) | ecosystem: Environmental > Aquatic > Marine >... | reverse complement strand
TTCCGACTTCTGCACTCTAAGGGGCTTGTTTGGCGATGCAGCAGGCTCCTATGTTGGGGAGTGGTCAATAGGCAACGGTACACCGGTAAGGACAATTCTCACTGGTCAAAACGATGTCATAAATTTATTCATGCAACATATAGATCCGCCTGTTTTTGATTAAAAAAAGACCACACAACCAATAAATCAAACGGAGCTGCTAGGCCTGCGGCCTATCAGCCCCTTATTTAGGTCGTTTATTACGCAATTTGTTCTAAGAGGAATCTAAAATGAGTTACGGGGTAATGGCATATCTGGTGGATACAGAAAAATTGCTTAAACTTGGATCGAGTAAAAAAAATGGAATTTTTGGGATGTTTAAGTCGGCCAAAAATGATCGCGAAATTATCTTAGGAAGATTCAAAGATGATTTTGATGAGCTAGATGTAGACATATCGGATACTATTGAAAGTGATGATACGTTTGAAGCCCCAATTTCATCCAGAGAAGTATTGGATGAGCTTCTACATAAAAATATTAGCAATTCTTGTTACGGTCATATTTACGCATATGTTTTTAAAATACTATGTGAGTATATAGGTGAGACTCTTGATAATTCAGATTGGTATTCATGCACAACCGATGATTTTTATTCGATTCCTTATATGACTCATAAGCTACCGATACTCCTTCCTGGTGTCGACGACTTTCCAGATATGACTTACATAAATCATGAAGAAGTAGACATACCTAAATTAGACCTATCAAATTTAGATGGGCGGCAAGCCTCTGGATTGTTAAACTGGCTAAAATTATCAGTTAGTGAAAAGAAAGATATTTTTCTTTTCTATCATTAGAAAAACATAACAATGGCAATAAACTCGGACATTTTTCCGCGGTTTTTATGCTGTGCTAAAAGAGCCTATCACAGCTTAAAAACCAGTACAAAATGCCGGTTATTGCTAACGTTCTCGGCGACTACGTCGCCGAGAATCGCGGAGCTGACTTCGTCAAGCCCCTTGTCCTGTCGCCTTTGGCGCCAGAACAAGGAGCTTGACCAGACACCGCACACCGATCATTCAAACTTCGTTTGCCTGATCGGCGCACGGTGCCGGTCAGCACCGCGATTCTTGTCGCCTTTGGCGCCAGAATCGGGTAACCGGGGGAATGTCTGCCCAGCCCAAACAACACCTTTCTATTACCCACAAATATCACGGTTTAAAGCCATAGACCATCCTTCGGCTCACACACAGGTAAACGCAAATGACAATATTAGTTGATGTGGTTGTGTTGTTGGTAGCATTGTTTCATGGATATTTTCTGATTTTGGAAATGTTCCTATGGGATAAACCGGTTGGGCTCAAGATCTTTGGTCAATCTAGAGAGCAGGCGGCTGCCACAAAAGTATTGGCTTCAAGCCAAGGACTTTACAATGGGTTTATTGCTGTTGGCCTTTTGATCGGGGTTGTGCAAGGTTCGGCAGGATATGACTTCAAAGTGTATTTCTTGGTTTGCGTTGTGGTGGCCGGCATTTACGGTGCATTAACTGCAAGCCGCAAAATTCTGTTTGTACAAGCGATTCCAGGCGTTATTGCACTGCTTTTGGTTCTTTTTTCAGGTAAATAAACTCCAGGTTTGCCATATCGGGATAGAGACGGCCATCATCGACCGCCTTTCTCAGGCCACCTGCCATACGGATCGTGTACCAATGCGGTTCGGCAGATTAAGATAGGAGGTGGACACCAGGGAGAAATGGTTTCTGATTGAAGAAGGGATATCTTACACATGAAGAAATATTAAAAATACTTCCAGAAACAGCAAAGTGAGGGAAATATTATTTGCAGTAATAATTATTTTATCTGCAGGTATCTCGCTGTTTGCAATGGCACATCTCAAGAGAGGAGAAGTTGCAGGCAAGAACAACAAAAGCCACACCCATAAGTAAAACCCCCCCTCGAGTTAGAGTCTTCATTTTATGCGCTTGGCCCAGGTTTGTTGGGCACATCAGCTTTGCCAAAATATGCATCCCAAACTGCGGAATGGCGTTTCTCTAAAATTGCTATTTGCCCAATAAGTATTCTTCAGTGAAGATAGGGTCGATCATATGGTAGAAATCCAGCCAGATCTCAAATTTTCTGCGTACATGAGGGTATTGGGCTATAATTCTTTTGAATTTTTGTGGCTGCATAAAGATCATCCTGGAGTATTCATTGAAATCATTTTCAAAGCTTATTCGGCAGTAGGCATCCACGAAACCAAGGTTGTAATCTGAGGCCTTTCCCTCTTGGGAAACACCATAAATCTCTTTGATATTGCATGTTTTTTCCATTGAATATTTAAAACCTTCAGGGTTCTGTTCAAGCCAGGGATTTAAATAGAAGCCGTTACGCTTCAATAAAATTGAACTGAATTCATGATGAAAAGTCCCAATGGACAGTTCATCAGATTTTTTGCCATTGTTTACCAGATACACGATTTTTCTGAACGGATCATAGGTACCTCCGTATCTTAACCCATCATATTCAAGCGCTTTGGCAAAATATATGGCTGACAGATATTCTTTTATGACCGAGACAGGGTACTTAGCAAAGGCCTTTTCCAATAACGCAGGATAACGTGCAAGAACCCTGGTATCGATCGGTTCGGCAACATTGAAATGTGTTTGTTCTCCTCCCAGGAGGATCGGACCGAAATCATCGTCAATGGTATAAACAATCTTTATCCCATATTTTGAGGTGATAGGTTCAAACAACTTGTCTATCTCTTCTTTGGTATAGCTTCTGGTACAGGCAAAGACGATAATTGCTACACCTAAAAGCAAAACCCCCCATTGAGTTAAAGACTTCATTTTATGTACTTGACCCAGGTTTGTTGGGCACATCAGCTTTGCCAAAATATGCATCCCAAACAGCGGAATGGCGTTTCTCTATGATCGCTATTTGCCCAACAAGTATTCTTCAGTGAAGATAGGGTCGATCATATGGTAAAAATTAAGCCAAATATGGAACTTAGCGCGCACCCTCGGATATTGACTCATAATTTTTTTAAACGTTTGTGGATGGGTGAAGATCATGGCAGCGTATTCATTGAAATCATTTTCAAAACTAGATTCGGCATACGTGTTCAAAAAGCCGTTTTCATAATCCGCCGGTGTCCCTTCGAACTTGCCAACATAAATCTCTTTTGAATCCGTTTTTTCCTCAATTGAGTATTTAAAACCTTTCGGATTTTGTTCAAGCCAGGGATTTAAGTAGAAACCGTTCCGTTTCAATAAAATTGAATTGAATTCATGATGAAAAGTCCCAATGGAAAGTTCATCAGATTTATTACCATAGTTTACCAAATACACGATTTTTCGGAACGGATCATAAGTACCTCCGTATCTTACCCCATCGTATTTAAGCGCTTTGGCAAAATATATGGCGGACAGATACTCCTTAATCACCGGGACAGGGTACTTTGCAAAGGCTTTTTTCAACAGCGCGGGGTACCGCGCAAGTACTCCAGCGTCGATTGGCTCGGCCACATCGAAATGGGCTCGTGCGCCTCCCACAAGGATCGGTTCGAAATCCTCATTGATGGTATATACGATTTTGATCCCATACTCTGAGGTGATAGGTTCAAACAGCTTGTCTATCTCTTCTTTGGTATAGCTTCTGGTGCAGGCAAGAACAACAAAAGCCACACCCATAAGTAAAACCCCCCCTCGAGTTAGAGTCTTCATTTTATGCGCTTGGCCCAGGTTTGTTGGGCACATCAGCTTTGCCAAAATATGCATCCCAAACAGCGAAATGGCGTTTCTCTAAAATTGCTATTTGCCCAACAAGTATTCTTCAGTGAAGATAGGGTCGATCATATGGTAGAAATCCAGCCAGATCTCAAATTTTCTGCGTACATGAGGGTATTGGGCTATAATTCTTTTGAATTTTTTTGGCTGCATAAAGATCATCCTGGAGTATTCATTGAAATCATTTTCAAAGCTTATCCGGCAGTAGGCATCCACGAAACCAAGGTTGTAATCTGAGGCCTCTCCCTCTTGGGAAACACCATAAATCTCTTTGATATTGCTTGTTTTTTCCATTGAATATTTAAAACCTTCAGGGTTCTGTTCAAACCAGGGATTTAAATAAAAAGTGTGACTCTTCAGTAAAAGGGAGCTGAATTCATGATGAAAAGTCCCAATGGAATATTCATCAGAATCATTGCCGTCATCGACAAGATACACGATTTTTCGGAACGGATCATAGCTACCTGCGTACCTTAATCCATCGTATTCAAGCGCTTTGGCAAAATATATGGCTGACAGATATTCTTTTATGACCTGGACAGGGTACTTAGCAAAGGCCTTTTCCAGCAGCGTAGGGAAGCGTGCAAGAACTCGGGTATCGATCGGTTCGGCAACATTGAAATGTGCGTGTTCGCCTCCCAGGAGAATCGGACCGAAATCATCGTCAATGGTATAAACAATCTTTATCCCATACTTTGAGGTGATGGGTTCAAACAGCTTGTTGATTTCTTCTTTGGTATAGCTTCTGGTACAGGCAAAAACAATAAATGCCAGACCCAAAACAAGAACCACTCCTCTAATTATAGACATCATTTTATGCGCTTGGACCAAGATTGTTGGGATCAATTGAGTAAAGAATTGGAATTGACGAACCTGGAGCAGGTTGTAAAACAGGTCCCTTCGGCCCATAGATTACCCATGTAATATAAGCGAGAATCAGCCCCGCTACCGCAGCCAGTCCCATCGATTTGCTTGATTTGTTAGGTTCCAGTTTCTCACGAGCTTCTGGGTTTACTTTTGGAGGAGATGGATGCAAGGTAACGTCAACCTTAAAGGCAATTTCGGCGACAAACTTGTACTTACGCTTGTCCTTTTCTACAATGGCGCTGATCGGTTTCGGTTTGTACTCGGCCTTTAAATGGTTGGGTGCATCCATTTCAACATCGAATTCATAAAGACCGACATTGGCATGGGCTGCAATGGAGGCTTTCAGAGTGACTTTGCCCTTTGCTATATCGAAGCTGGATTCTAAGCTCTTCGTCAATTCGGCAATTGCCTTGTCGCCGAATCCCAACTTGCTGGTCAGTTGGTTCTTATCAGCAACCATGGCGATCTCGAAATTATGTCGGTGCTTGTCGTGGGTCAGGTTCTCAATGGTTATCTTGCCGGTCATCTGCGAGGTGATGGTGTAGTCCTTGGTCACAATCGGCATATACTTTATGGGATTCTTACCATCTTCAAAATTATATTCCAACTTCAGGCCAAGTCCTGTAGCATTTGTTGATGCCTCGTGCCTTTTACCGGTTCCGGGTTACGGCAGTTTGTTTCGTGAAGGCACCATGATGGTTTGCCCGACATAGATCAGGTTGGGATTTTTAATGGGCAGCAGACGGTAGTGTGGACCAAAGCATGCAGCTGCCTCTCTATTGTGCTCGTTTACAATTTCCGGATATCTGGTTCCGCTGCCAAGATACCGATGGGCCAGACTCCATAAACTGTCACCGGTTTGTACGGTATGACGTATTGCCATGAGTTCCTCCTTAGCGGGTAAACATGTCGATATGGTTTTTTAGGTTTGCAGTTTACTGCGGAGTGTCGCGCATAAAATGAGGTGCCAAGAAATCGCTTTTTCAGGTTGTTCAAAAAACAGGCATTCCAGGCACAATCTCTTTTTCAGTGCTCTGCCACCCTAACCGATCAATGCCGATATAACAATACTTCATGTGAATTTTCTCCTATTTTTCTGTGTAGTTGCTCCAGACAACCCTTGCCCAGACACACCAACAACAATCGCGGCAGTCCTACCTCATTGCAAGCAAAACAGAATCATAATTGGTTCATCCGACTCCTTGTGCCACGTTACCTGCCGAAGAAGTTTTGCGTAGCTGTCCGGGAAGATGGTCCTCCGAAGATCTGTTCCCAAAAAATGAAGAACAGATGAGGATGGCAGGAAACCTAACAAAAAGAATCGGCAATGGTGACGCCGTCAAGTCCCGGAGCCCCCTTCCCTCTTCGATTGAACTTCTGCCTCGACTCGGCAATGTTGTCAGTTGCGACGATACGCTCAAGTGAAATGTGACATAAAAGTAGTTTTCCGGCGCCTTGCTGCTGTAGCCAAGCCACTCCACTTACCGTATCTTCTGATCCAAGGGCTTAAATATGTTGCTCCCTAGAAGCTGGGCATTTAATCTTCTCTCTTCCCAAGAGACTCGGCTGTGCATGACGCTTCTGTTCGTCGACCCATAATAGTTCCACGGGGTCCGCGCTTGCCTGCCAGCAGTGTTGCCGCTCCTTTCAGTGGCTTTTGCTTATGGCTCACGATTTCCGTTGCACTTCAATACCTTCAAACACTACCTCGCGATAATGCTCTTGCCATAGGTTAGTATTCTGTGTTAAGCCAAAACCGCAAAACAGGATCACATAGATCGGACTTTATCCCCGTTCGTTCACACCAATGCCGGACGCATACAAGGTTATTGCCGGGCATCGCAAAAAGACGCCTGCTGCAAAGCGGCGTTCACAACGCCGGACAACACCGAGATCAGGAGACAAAATTGCCTTATAATTTCGATGCCATAGCTGAATATTTCCTTGAGCTTGATGCCTTGAAGCTTATTAACCGTCGTACATATATTGCTGGAGGGGCTCGTGTTGAAAACTCCGCGGAGCACTCTTGGCATTTGGCCATGGCATGCTGGTCTATCTCAAAAAGTTTAGGGCTTGCATTGTCCGAAGAAAAACTATTAAAGCTTGCACTGATCCATGATCTAGGTGAGATAGATGCCGGTGATACTTTTCTTTATTCAAAAGATAGAAATTCCGCCCATGCCGCTGAACGAAAATGCGTAAAGCGCTTAGAAAGCCATAACGGAAATGCTATTGCTGATCTATCTGAATTATGGGAAGAACAGGAAACCGGAAAAAGCATCGAAACGAAGCTACTAAAGGCCATTGACAGGCTTTTGCCTTTTCTTCACAATATTGCGAGTAAAGGTAAGACATGGCAAGAGCTAGGAATCAAAAAATCACAGGTTTTAAAAGCGCATTCATTTATTGCCGACGATTTCCCCGAAATTCATTCCTGGATTATTGGTGAAATCGAACTGGCAGTACAACAAGGCTGGCTGCTTGACTCTTAAGAATGAAAAAACTCCAGGATAAGATCACAGAGAACTCAGGAAAGTAGTTCCGAAGCAGGAAAATCGAAATAATGCAGATTGCATTAAGTTAGATGCTCGCCAGGAATTGCTGATATTCATTACACTATTGTCAGTTAGGTATTGAGAGGTTGCTGAACATGACTTTTCAAGACCTGGTACGTCACCATGCTTGGATAATTTTTGTATGGACACAATTTTGAACAGAGGGGGCATGAAACTTTCGGAAAGTACAATTGCAGAGCAACGGATGCGATTACCGAACCGAACCGAGCGAGTATGCAAAACAGCCGGTTTAGGAGAATGGGAAGGGTTGTTGTTCGGAGCTGTTTTAATAACAGCAGGCATTGCATTAATTCTGGTCGGCCAGAAAATACTACCTGTAGCCCCCTCAAGAGTTTATGCGCCATATTGGGTTTTGTCGAATTTCGGTGGGGTTTTAGCGATAGGCGGCATCATCGCCTGGATCAAGGTTGCAAGGGAAAAGCTCTTTGTTAGAAGGCGTAAAAATCTCTCTGCCCTGCATCCCCACTCGGCGGTCTTTGCGGACTATCCCTGGAATCCTCAAGGAATTACCAAGTCGCCCTGGAGCAAGGTGCAGCAATCACTTGCATCATCCCTTTTCTTTGCTGCCTTTCTGACCCCGTTTAATTGGTGGGCCTGGCGCTCTGATAGCCGTTCATGGCTCATCGGTGCTATCGTCTCCCTTTTTGACCTGTTGCTTGCACTTGCGGTCGTCGAACTTATCCGGCGAACCCTGGTCGCACTCAAGTACGGCAAAAGCGGCATCGAATTTGAAACCTTTCCGTTCATAACCGGTGACTGTGTCAACCTCAAGTGGTTAGTGCCATCAGGATTCACCCATGTCAAAAGCATTACATTCGTCCTGCGCTGTGTGGAAGAATGGACGGAAACAAAAGGCGTAGGTGACGACAAGACTATTTCCCTTATACATGAACAACTCTGGGCAGCTACCCGCACGACAGAGGGCATGGTCAACATCTTGCCCGGTGCCTGGCTTTCACTGTCATACGAAATCCCGGCAACTGCCCCGGGAAGCTGCTTATCGGGAGAGCCGAGAATTACCTACTGGGAGCTGGATATCTGTGTCACAGCTGCCGGGGTCGATTTTGAGGAACGATATCTCGTACCGGTCTACCAAAATGCATTTTCGTAGCAAGTTCGTAAGATAAAAGAGGTCATAAGCCTCATGGTCCATGTCAATGGACCCCTTGGTAAACTAATGGAGCGGAAAAAACTTGCGAACCCAGCCCTGAGAGGGTAGTCTCAATTAAGGATATGTTCTAATCATGGGTTAGAGGACCTTTCTCAGGACTCTCTCGTAACCAACTATTTATCGCCATCTCTGCAAAAGCCGGGGCTCCGGCATCCAGTACATTAATCTCTTTATTTTGTAAGCTTGTTCCAGCTGTTTTATGCGAAATGCCAAGTCTGCCGTTTGTCAAAAAGTGTTTGGCCGCATAGAGAGATGATCCTGTTTTCCACAGCTGGCAAACTTTATTGCTTAGCAGAAACCTTCAGAGGGATTTCTGTACAGCAGGATTCCTTTGAAGACTAACCATAAAGCCAATTTGAGGGGGGATTATGCGAAACAATTGGATTCAAAGAGGGATGCTTGTCGTTGGAACTGTTCTTACCTTGGGCCTGGCAGGTACCGCGGTTGCAGGTGCGGCAGGAGGAAGGTTAAAACCGATATTTATAGAGGTTGATTCGTCGGCAATGGTCAAAAAACTTGCCCGCATGGGACTTGATATCGCAGCAGTACGGAAGGTGAAAGCTGCTAAGGAGAACGATTTTTTGTTCCGGGTTGAAGCTGTTGTCTCGGCACAAGATGAGAAGAAACTGGAGAGCGCCGGTATTGCATGGCGGTCGGCGCTGAGTAGCGTAAATGTATTGCGGAATAAGATGAGTCCCGCTGCCGGAGCTGCAGCATCTGTCTATCACAGCTTCGATGAGGCCGGGCTTGGGATTAAAGATCGGATGTACAAGGTTGCCGCCGATTACCCACGTCTGGCCAGGCTTGAGACCATTGGTTACAGCATTAACAACAGGCCGCTTCTGGCTCTTTCTCTGACCAGCGAAAGGAAGGGCAAAAAAGGTTTCAGGTTTCACCAGCGAAAACCAGAGGTGTTGCTTTTAGCCACCCACCATGCCCGAGAGTGGGTCGCGACCCAGATGGCTATGCGCCTGATAGACTATATGACCAGTAACTATGGCCGTGACGCCCGGGTTACTCAACTGCTGGATAGCACCAGGGTATGGATTATTCCTGTAGCTAATCCGGACGGCTATGAGTACACCTTTACCAATGAGCGTCTCTGGCGCAAAAATCTTCGCGATAACGACGGTGACGGTGAAATCACTTTAGCCGACGGTGTTGATATCAACCGTAACTTCGCCTCTCATTGGGGACTGGATGACGAAGGCTCCAGTCCAATCTGGTCGGATGCCACCTATCGTGGTCCTGAACCAAATTCCGAGCCGGAAACCAAAGCAGTGGTCAATTTTGTCAAACACCACCGCTTCAAGTTCCTCATCTCCTATCACACCTACAGTGACTTGATTCTTTACCCGTGGGGATGGCAGGTCAAGACCCCGAGTTTTGACGATCCCCTCTTTGTCGCTCAGGCTGGAACCGACGATAACCCAGCCATTTTTGACAGTCTGCTCGATATGGGCTATGACCCCGGGGTGGGGGCCGATCTCTACACAACCAATGGTGATTTCACCGATTGGACCTATGATGCCGCCGGCATTCCGTCCTATACCGTGGAGATGACCTATGGTTACCATGACCCGGATGACGAGACGACCTATTATGGCTTTGAGTTCCCGGATGATGAGGCCATGGTCCAGCAGGTCTTTGAAGATAACCTTGAGTTTGCCCTCAGTCTCATCGAAAGTGCCAAAGATCCCGCACACCCAAAATCTCCGGTGGGTTTGACTGCCGAGGATATCTATCATCAGCCGCTGACCAACTCTTGGGGCCGCAGGCAGGCGATCGAAGTTATGGCCCGTATTGGCCACCAGCCGCCAAAACTCTACTATCAGATCAATGACGGCCGATGGCGGCAGGGAACCTTCCGTAAGATGCTGGGTGAGTTCTATAATACCACCCCCGGCCTCTATTACTGTGGTTATCGCGGCTATATAAAAAGGCAGCGAACCGGGGATCGGGTTAGGTATGTTGTCCGCAAGGGCAGAACCACTCTCGGGCCCTACACGTATACGGTGGAAAATGGTTCAAACGGTTCCATTCTGGTGGTTTCGGCAGAAGATTATACAGGCGAATATCCGGTATACGATGACCAGAGCGGTCCGAACTATCTGGGCTTCTACACCGATGCACTTGATGCCGGCGGCTTTGGCTATGATGTCTGGGATGTAACTGCCAGAGCCGCGGCCCCTGACTATACCCAGGTCCTGTCCAATTACGACGTTGCAGTATGGTATACCGGTGATGATTACGCGGCAACCGTACCAGGATTTGAGGTCCATGAAGATGCTGTCCTGGCGATGCGGAAATATCTCAACTATGGCGGTAAAATTTTTGCCACCGGGCAGGATCTCGCCTCGCTTTCCACAATCTATACTTATTTCAATGATGACTTCTTCCAGTATCGAATGGGTAGCTATATCCATGTCGATGAAGGGGGGATGGATTTTTCGACCGATCCCGCCCTGCCCTTTGATGTAGCCGGTGAGGCCGGAGATCCCGTCTTTGATGGCCTGGTCCTGAGTCTCAATGGCGGCGACGGGGCCGATAATCAGGTTTCTGCAGATTCCTTCCTGGCGACCAGCTATTTTCTGCCGCATTACAGAAATAGCGTTGCGGCGCGATATTTTCGTCCCGGGGGACCTTACGATCCTCATTCAGGCAGCTACTATGTTTACAGTCAGATGGCGGACCAGTCTTTCAAACGGCTCGGCGGCGTCTTTGACTTGCCGGAAGGCGCGACAACGCTCTCGTTCTGGACATCGTTTGATATCGAGGCGGATTGGGATTATGCCTTCGTCGAAATCAGGGAAACCGGTACCGACAACTGGACCACCCTGCCTGACATGAACGGGCATTCGAGCCAGGGAACCGGAGAAAGCTGCCTTTCCGGATGGGTAGACCAGATTCATCCGCAACTGGCAAGTTATATGAACGAGGCTTGTGAACCGGTCGGCACTACCGGGCAATGGCATGCCTTCACCGGCAACAGTAACGGATGGCAGCAGATACAGGTAGACCTCAGTAGCTATGCCGGAAAACAGGTTGAAATCTATATCAGCTACGCCTCGGACTGGGGAACCCAGAATCTTGGTATGTTTGTCGATGATATCGAGCTTGACGGTTTACCGTTGCAGGATTTTGAAGCCGGCCTTGGCGACTGGCAGGTGTCTGCCGCACCGGGGAATACCCCGTTTAATAACTGGGTACGTATCGAGGGTGCTGGTTTTCCCGAAGGGCCGGTCATTCGGACGGAAGATACGGTCTATATGGGTTTTGGCTTTGAGGCGATCAACGACAGTACTACCCGTAATGAAGTCATGAATCGGGTCATGAAGTATTTTAATCAGTAGAGCTCTATTCTAGAGAGAAAAAACGACCACCGGGGCACGGCTCCGGTGATCGTTACCGAGGTTTTTCAGATGGCCCGTTGTATAATTGCCCCGGCGAGGCGAAACAGAGATTGAAATCTGGAAATTTACTCGAGACCTCATGTCATCTGCGCCAAGAGTTTTCTTGCCCACGTGCAATTCAATGGATTTTTTGTGAAAAGCTGGTTGTAATGTTGTCAAACTATTGCCTAAAAAATCCTGCTATAGAAGAAACTGGACATTCGTTGCGCCGTTGCATGGTATCATCCGTCGCAGCTGGTCAGCAGCCGTTTCACGTTCACTCGCCGAAAACACGCGGTTGAATTCAACTTACAAAAAATAATACAGCGAGCATGAGTAATTTGTTTGAATATCAAAAAGGCTTCATTTGGCTCAAGGAATATCCGATTAAATATGCCGGCACAAGATTCAATGCCAGAATGACGCTTATTCGCCTGAAAAACGGTAACCTTCTTATTCATTCACCTTGTGAGATTGATGAAGAGACAAGATGTGAAATCAATAAGTTGGGCAAAGTTGAGTGTATACTTGCCCCCGGCTACTATCACTATTTTTATGTAGGTTCGGCCCAGCAAGCTTTCCCTGAGGCCGAGACTTTTTTATGTCCGGGAATTGAAACAAAAGTTCCTGATATAAAATTTGACTGGATTTTAGGAGATAGGCCAGACCCTCGCTGGGCAGATGATCTGGATCAGGTTCTACTTCGCGGAAACAAATACATATGGGAAACAGCTTTTTTTCATAAACAAACCAAAACGCTCATCCTTGTTGATTTAATAGAGAATATTACTCATAAAACCAAAGGGGTAAATTGGTCTCTAAAATTTTGGTGGAAAGTGATTTTCCATATGTGGGAGAACCCGAAACCTGCTCCCGAATATCAGTTCGGGTGGAAAAACAAACATGCCGCCCGCAATTCTTTACAGAAAATCCTGCAATGGGATTTCGACAAAATCATTATTTCTCACGGTGACTTAATCGAAGAAAATGCTAAGGAAACTGCATTAAAAGCCTGGCGGAAACCACTCAACAAACCACAATAAGGAAGTAACGGGGGGTCAGGAACGACCGGGAGATGTAGTAAGGCGCTACAACACCTTGAATAAAGGAATGGGAGAAGGACAAAGATTGTTCATCTCCGCAAGATCCCTTTCGCTGCAATAGCCTTTAGAAAGATAGCCACGCTCAAGCCCTTTCGGAGTTATAACCTGGAGGTGGGTATGGTAGAACCAGTTGCCGTTCTCATGGAAGTCACCGATTTCGGCAAAGGGCATCCCTGCATCAAGGCTGCGGCCTGTCCCGGGCAGGCTGCTTAGGCGCAAATGGCCATAGAAACTGTAAAAGGTCTCGAAATACGGGCTGTCGTGTTTGAGCAGAACGAAGCCGCCGTAATTTCCCTCGCCGCTCTCATAGCCGGTCTCGGCGACACTGCCCTGAAGCGGTGCATGAAGGGTGGTGCCCAGAGGCACAATGATATCTAATCCCAGATGGAAGAAGCGTTTTTCCGAAACCATCTGGGGGCACTCCGAGAGCAGGGTGGCCCTGTTTTCAAGGTAGGCGGAAATTCCCCAGCTGTAATCCGAGCCCATCTCATAATCGAGACGCTGCTGAAATGCACGCTGATCCCTCATGTCTATGCCATTTAAAAGGGAACTGTCTGACGATAAATCGGCAATAAAGGGGTCACCTTTCATCCCGGTAAAGATTGGCCGGTGAGCAACCCTGCGGCTATAGAGTAAAAATGGATACAGCATGGCTCCCTCTCAGGAAAGGGCAAAATCCGTTGTTTTGAGCAGTCCTACTACGGGTACGATTGGCTTGCCGTCATCATCTTCTCTGACTCCTTCAGGCCACTTAAAATCAGCTGCCAGGCCTTTAAAATAAGCTTCATCATAAGGAAGGAGTTTTACCGACAGTTGTTCGGCCGTTCCCAGCAAAGTGGAGGAAAGCCCGAAATCCACCTCTCCCAGAACAGTACGGATAATATAACGGGGCACCTCTCTGCCGCTGCCCTCGCGCCGAACCCTGGTGGCAATATCCACCACATCATACAGGGCCACAGGATTCTCGCAATTCCAGCTATCCTGTACCGGCAGTCCGGCTACATAGAGATGATGAAATTCAATGCCGGCCTCGCGGCACTGATAAGCAAGAAGATGGATGGTTTCCGGGGTATCGTTGATTCGGCCAAGCAGAGGCGTATTATTATAAACGGTTATTCCCTTATCTTTCAGCAGGCGGGTCAAGCGGCCATGCTCGGGCCGGATTTCATCCGGTACCAGAAACTGGGTCTCTATTTCCAGCCGCTTCGGATTAGCCATGAAGAGTTTATTCAGGCTGGCCAGTTTATCAATAACCTCGGCGCTGTAACATTCGGGCTGGTAATTGAATTTCAGGCTGCACAGGCGGATGGCATTGACATGGGCAATGTCGTCGAGGACCTTGACAATTTTTGTCAGCTGGAAGAGGGACTCCACGCCGTCTTTTTCGGAGACGATAACCACATCGGTAATCCGCTCATCGGTCCGCAGGTAATAGAGATCCTCCTCCGTACAGCGGCTGTCGACCTCTACCCGGGTTTCATGCACCCTGGAGATCATTATTGATCTGGTATTGACCAGAGACGGGGAGAGCCTCTCGGGCATGAGCAGCATGGGCAGAACCGCTTCGGTCGTTTCCGGCTGGGTCATGCCGCCGCCAAAACGTAAGGGGCGGGAACCGAGGAAAAGCGCATCATCCCCCATCTTTGCCATATATTGTATATCGATAGTTCCCTCTTCATTAACCCGAATGTTATCCAGCTCATTGGCTATCGGGGCAAATTCCTTAAAATAGTTGGGCGTATAAGGACTGCGGATCCAGATGAAGTTGTCATTTTCCTCGACCGGTTCAACGGCCCAGCCGCTTGAATTCCAGTCTATCTTGCCGATGGGGGTGGCAGTGCAGATCCTTGGTATTGCGCGGTCGGAAAGATGGGCCCTTAAATATTGACCGACTTCCAGTCCCCTGGAAATCGTCGACCAGTAGATACTGTTGCCGTGAATAGGGCTGCAGGGAATATAAATATAGTGCAGTTCTGCCCCCGCCCCGCGCAGCAGGCTGAAGAGCCGGACCAGCTCCGGCCCTTTATCATTGCAGTCCTTTAAAAATGGCGTCTGCACATAGACCGTGATACCACTTTTGACCAGTTCGGAGATGATCAGCAGGCTCTGCGGGGAAATTTCGTCCGGATGGATAAAATGGGTGGCAATCTCCATCCGTTTGCCACGCTCCTGCAGTTCGAGGTTCTTACGTTTGAGATAACTCAGCAGCCCGGCATCTTCAGCCAGGAACATATGGGGATAATAGGCGATAGACCTGGTTGCCAGGCGCAGGGTCTGGACATGCTCCACCTCCATGAGCCCGTCGATGGCGCCGGCCATGTTTTCCCTGTTCAGGAAAGGGTCACCGCCTGTGATGACAATCTCTTTCACCAGGGGGGAATTTTTAACATGCTCAACCGCCTCTCTGACATCTTCTGAGGTGGGATTGGCCTGGTTTCGTTCCTTCTTGTGTTTGCGGAAGCAGAATCTACAATAGACCGGACAGGTCATATTCAGTAAAAATATCACCCGATTCTGGTACATTTGCTCAAGCAGTCCCTGATGGAACTGCCCTATCCAGGTGTTGGTATGACCGATGGGGTCAAGTTCCTCAACAAACGGCAGATACTGGTAGGTCACCTTGTCCGACACCCGCATCTGCCGCAACGTATGCATGGACAGCCGTACCGGATAGGTGTCGATAACCTTCTGCATATCGGCCCGATCGGTCTTTTTGAGTCTGATATTGGTAAGCTGTTCCAGTTGCTCAGTGGTTTTGATGGAGATAAATCTATTGCCGGGCAGAACTAATTCGAGAATAGCCATGAGCATCAGCGGCGGCATCTCTATATTGTTGATAAGGATTTTTTTCGTTCCGTCGGCGAGGCTCAGCTGCAAAAGCAATTCCTTGAAAAATCCCTCTGCGTCCCCGCTGTAGCCGCAGCCGTCGAGCAGTCTGGTAAATTTAGTCTGCCCGTCGCCGTTCTGGATGAGTTCGAAAAATGGTCTTTCTATTAGGGGTTGCACTCCCAGGTGTTCAAGAAAACCGGTGAGTGCGGCGGTCAGGTCAGAGAGGAGTACCTGACTTTTTTCCCCGGAGTTTTTGCAACCTGTCTGTAAGGTTATATCCGCTGCAGCCATCATCTGTTCTCCCTGGAACCTTTCTTGATAGTTCTTTTATGTATAAATATCTACTGGATAGCGTTGAATAGAACCCCTCATCTACAAGTTTTACCTCAGAGATATCAGGAATAATCACGGTGTATTTCCCCTATCTGGCTGAAGTTGTTAAACGAAAATTAACAATTGACATCAAAGTCAAAATCTGCAAATTTAACTATAATAGTAAGTTGCTTGCTATTATAGTGCGATAATAATTCATCACAAATGGCAATGTCAAAAGGAAAATACTATTTCTCGAAGTCACTGGAAAAAGGGCTGAAGATACTGGCTCTTTTTAACCGGGGGACCCCTGTCCTGACCCAGAGCGAGATTGCCAGACTGCTTGGCCTCAACATGACCTCGACCTACCGCTATATCAACACGCTGGTAGAAATGGGTTATCTTCAGAAGGACGGCAAGACCAAGGAAATCCGTCCTTCGCTGCATTGCCTGCTGCTCTGCAGCAATCTCATGCAGGCGACGGATAATCTAAAAATGATCAGGGAGGTTGTGGAACGGATAAGCCATGAAAAAAATATCAGTATCGATGTCGCCCAGGTGGTCGACGACACCCTGGTCCGCATTTATCACAAAGAGGCGGAGGAGGTACTGACCTATAGTCTGCCGGAATTCTCAAAGAACTGCTTGCATAATACGGCTCTGGGCAAGGCATATCTGTCCAGTCTGCCGGACCGGCTGGCGGCAGAGAAAATCGCAGCGATGCATCTTACCGCCAGAACCGAAAAGACCATTGTCGACAAGGAGCGACTCTTAGAGGAAATACAGATAACCAGGGAACGCAGGTACGCCGTTGCAGATGAAGAATATCTATCCGGCGTGCTGGCAATTGCCGCACCATTATATGATCCCCTCAACGGATCGGGAATAGGTGCGGTTTCTTTCGATTTTTCAGTTTTGCAGCATAATGCAGCTGAAATAGTCGCAACATATGGAGAATTGATTCAGGAGACAGCGGCGATTCTCTCCGGACTGCTGCCTGCGGGGACAAAGCTTAAATAGATCAATCTCTCTGTTATCTGTTTTGGTAGCGTACCAACGTCAAAGGCTTACTCCTGTAGACGGCTTGCCGCCCAGGGAGCAACACAACAAAGCGAATCTCCATGAAATCTGACAGCTGGAAACCATGGGCGCTGCTGGCGCCTTCGATGACCGCAGTATTTTTGCTTCTCGTAATCCCCGTCTGCTTTATCATCGTCTACAGCTTCTGGCTGCGTGCACCCAGCGGAGCGGATATACCGGCATTTCAGCTCGGTAATTATGCTAAATTCTTCGAAGATTTCTTTTATCCCAAAATCCTGATACGGACTATCCGTATCTCTTTTGAAGCGGTACTGCTCTGTATTGCCATGGGGTATATACCGGCCTATTTCTTTTACCGCAGCAGCAGCCGTTTCAAGCGGATCTTTCTCTTGCTCATCATGCTGCCCTTCTGGGTCAGCTTCATCATCCGCACCATGAGCTGGATCAATATCATGGGTGATTCGGGACTCATCAACCATTTTCTCCTGCAAACAGGGCTGATAGAAACCCCCATCTCCATGCTCTACAACGAGTTTACCGTTCTTATGGGGCTGCTCATGTATCTGCTGCCCTTTATGATACTGAATATCTATGTCAGTCTCGAAGGCATTGACAAGAGCCTCCTGGAGGCGGCCCGTTCCATGGGTTGCACCGAATGGCAGGCTTTTCGCGAGGTCACTCTGCCCCTCAGCCTTCCCGGGCTCAGTGCCGGCTCTCTTTTGGTCTTTGTGTTGACGGCGGGAACGTATCTGCCGCCCATGATTCTCGGCGGGCCGGGCAACGACATGATCGCCAACCTGATATTTAAACGGGTGATCGGTACCCTCGACTGGCCTTTCGGGTCGGCCATCAGTGTTATCCTGCTGTCACTGCTCTTTGTTATCGTCTGGACCTACAACCGCTATCTGGGCATTAACCAGATCTTTAAAAGTTTCCAGGGGAATTAAGCAATGCGAAACTCTTCCTTTGGCTGGACTCTTATCAAGCTCCATACCATCCTGGTGTATGTCTTCATGTTCATCCCCATTGTGGTGGTCATCGTCCTGGCCTTCAATCCGAAACAGTTCGGCATCTTTCCGATGGAGGGGTTCAGTCTTCGCTGGTTTATCAAGCTGGCCCGCAATGATTCAATCATCGACGCCTTCAAGAATTCCCTGTTACTGGGGGGACTGACTGCCGTGATATCAACGGGTATCGGTATTCTGGCCGCACTGGCTTTTATACGGTTTGATTTTCGGGGCAAAAATACCCTGAACACCCTGCTGCTTTCCCCCATCATGATTCCTGAAGTGGTACTAGGGGTGGCCCTGTTGCTTTTTCTGCGTTTTCTGCAGCAGCCTAAAAGTTTTGCCCTGTTGCTTATCGGGCATGTGGTACTGACCCTGCCCTATGTCCTGCTCATCGTCCAGGCACGTCTGGTCGGTATAAAGAAAGAATACGAAGAGGCGGCAAGATCATTGGGAGCCAATGGATTCCAGACTTTCAGGGAAATTACCTTCCCGCTTCTTCTGCCGGCTATCCTTGCCGGGGCGCTTTTTTCCTTCACCATCTCGTTTGATGACATCACGGCCACGCTGTTCTGGGCCACTGCCCAAAACCAGACCGTACCGGTAAAGATCTTCAGCATGCTGAGAAACTCGATCAGTCCGGAGATCAATGCCTTGGGGGCCGTGATGATCCTTCTGACGGTTACCACACCTCTGCTGGCGGGCTACCTGTCGCGCAGGTTTTCGAAAATAAAGCCACAACCGTAAAATATCAACACAAACAGAGAGGAGAATTCATGTCAAAAATCACCGAAGAAAAACTGGATCGTGTCTATGATGCTTACAAAAGCGGTAAAATCAGTCGTCGGCATTTCCTGAAATACCTGGCCACGGCAGGTGCAGCCATCGGGCTCGCAGGCTCTCCCTTCGGCATGTTGGTCGGAGATGCCCGGGCAGCCAAGTCGATCCGCTTTGACGGCTGGGGCGGAAGTGTCTCCGAGGCCTTTCGCAAGTATGCCTTCAAACCTTTTACAGAGAAAACCGGGATCGAGGTTATCGATGGTGAGTTCGGCGATATGAACTCCTATCTGACCCGGGTGAAGGCCTCTTATCCGCCGGGCGGAGAGTTTAATATCGCCCATCTCAGTGCTGTCTTTGATTATGCCCGCTATGTCGAGCTGGGTTTTGCCTCGGTTCTCGATGAGAGTAAGATCCCTAATCTCAAGAATGTCATGACCTCCATGATCAAACCTTTAAGAGATATCAGCAAGGGAACTCTGTCCGCAGTTCCCTACGATCTTGGCCAGACCGGAATAGCCTACAACACCGACAAAATCAGTAAGGAAAAGGCTGAAAAACTGGGCGCTTCTCTGTTATGGGATAAAGAACTGAAAGGTAAAATGGGCAGCTGGGGCGGCGATTTCCGAACCAATATGTGGTACGCCGCCCTGCACACCGGTCAGAGCCCCAACAATATGACTGATCTCAAAGCCATCTGGCAGGCCTTGCGTGAACAGCGCGACCTGATGAAGAAGTACTGGAGCTCCGGTGCCGAATTGATGAGTCTGCTGGCCAATGGAGAAATTTATGCCACGGTCGCCTGGTCAGGCAGGGTCGCCGCACTGCAACAGGAAGGACACCCCATCGGCTACCTCTCGCCCAAGGGCACCTATTCGTGGATGGAATATCTCTTCGTTCTCAAGGGTACCGATCTCGAGGTTGCCCAGAAACTGCTCAACTTCATGCTTGAGCCGGCTGCTGCCATTGCAGTTGCGGAAGGGCAGAATTACCCGCCGAGTCTTGATCCATCCAAGGTCACGTTGACCGAGAAAATCAAGAAAATGCCTGCCTTTGATCCAACCGGCAAACTGGATGGCTATCTCTTTGCCGATCCGGCCTACTGGAACGCCAACCAGCTCGAATGGACGGAGAAGTGGGACCGTATTAAGGCAGGAAGCTGAGATGATCTATTGAAATATGTGGCTTATGAGGGCACACAGGGGCCGGAGGTTCAGCGTCAGCTGAGAGCCTGCCGGTCCTTCTGTGCAGAAACAGCAAATCGGGAGAGAGAGAGTACATTGGCAACCGGCAAAAAACAGCCCATGGTGCAGTTCAAAGGCATAATGAAGAAGTTTGGCAAGGTTATGGCCGTTGAAAAAATGGATTTCGACATTGAGGAAGGCAGTCTGGTGACCCTGCTGGGCCCTTCCGGCTGTGGCAAGACCACCCTGTTACGTATGGTCGCAGGTCTGGAACAGCCTACAGAGGGAGATATCTTCATCAAAGGGGTACGGATCAACGATACCCCGATCCACAAGCGCAATCTGGGTATGATTTTTCAAAATTACGCGCTTTTCCCCCATAAGACTATTTTTGACAATGTTGCCTTTGGCCTGAAATATAGAAATGTCTCCAGGGACGAGATTCGGCAGAAAGTGAACCGTGCTCTGGAGATGGTTCGGCTGCCGGGGGTCGAGAACCGAATGCCGAGCCAGCTATCCGGCGGCCAGCAGCAGCGCATCGCCATGGCCAGGGCCATCGTGATCGAACCCGATGTCTTGTTGATGGACGAACCGCTCTCCGCCCTGGATGAGAATCTGCGGGAAGAGATGCGGCGGGAGGTTGACAACCTCCAGCAATTGCTCGGCGTTACGACCATCTTTGTTACCCATGATCAGCGGGAAGCCCTGTCCATGTCGGACCAGATCCTGGTGATGAAAGATGGCAGCAAGCAACAGGAAGGTGACCCTCAGACCGTCTATAACGAACCGGTTAACCATTTCGTTGCCGACTTTCTCGGCCACTCCAATTTCATACGGGGGGAGATAGTTGCTGTTGATGCCCTGCATGTCAAAATCAGGATTGAGACAGGCGATGTGCTCCTCGCCGATAACAGAGGTAATTTTACGGTTGGAGATCGGGTGGAACTGGTGGTAAGGGCACAGCGCTTTGACCTTTTTCCCAAAGAAGAATTCCAGGCGAAAGAGGGTATGAATTCTTTTGAAGGACGAATCAAGGACCGCAGCTATATGGGAGGAGAGGTCAGTTATTTTATAGAGCTTGGGGTGGACCGGGAAATACATATCATCAGCATGATGCGGACCAGAATCTATGATATTGGAGAAAAGGTCAGCGTCCAGGTGGCTCCGCACCATTGCCACCTGATAGCCATTGAGAACTGATCGTCGATAAAAGAGGGATTTTTCGTCCGGCCCCAGCAGAACCTGAAAACTTCGTGTTTTCAGGCTCTGCTGTTCTGATGGCCTGTTGCCCTGTACGAGCTGTCGATAGCTTTTAACTGTTTGAGACCAAGGGGGTTTTATGCTCAATTTCGATCAGGCGGAAAAAGGCTTTTTTCAACGTTTTACCGATCAATTTCTTACCATCGACTCACATACCCAGGGTGAACCGACCAGATTGCTGCTTGGCGGGGTGAGCCGGCTGCCGGGAAATTCCATGCAGGACAAGAGGGACTTTTTTGCCTCGCAATACGACCAGCTCCGAATGGCGCTGACCCGCGAGCCAAGAGGCCATAGAGACATGTTTGTCGCGGTGGTCACCGAACCGGTGAGCCCGGAGGCCGAGTTCGGTCTCATCTATATGGATGCCAGGCGCTATCCCTATCTCTGCGGCCATGCCACCATCGGTGCGATTACGGTCCTGCTCGAGACCGGGGTTATTGGGACGAAGGAAGGCGAGACGGTTATCATTGTCGATACCCCCTCGGGTCCCCTGCAGGCCCATACCCTGGTGGAGAAGGGTCGCGTTCTGTCCGTCGGACTCGATATGGTCCCTTCATTTGTCCTGAAGACCAATTGCCCGCTGGAGGTACCGGAATTCGGTCGGCTGCAGGTGGATCTGGTCTGCGTCGGCGGCTTCTTCGCCATGGTGTCGGCGGCTTCTGTTGGTTTAAGCCTCGCCAGGGAAAGCAGCAGGGAATGTATTGCCCTGGGGATGGCCATAATCGACGCGGCAAACAGGCAGTTACAGGTCGCCCATCCCACCAGGCCGGAGGTCAACACCGTTGATGTCGTCGAATTCTACACCGAGGCCCCGGGAGGAGGGAGCGGCAGCAGTGTAGTTATTTACGGGGAATCGCACCTGGATAGATCCCCCTGCGGCACCGGTACCACAGCCAAGATGACCCTGCTCCACCACAAAGGAGCGCTGCGTCTCGGAGAGTTATACCAAAACGCCGGCCCCCTTGGCACGGTTTTTAAGGGCAGGATAATCCGCGAATTGACCATCGGCGAGTTTAGCGGTATTATCTGTCAGGTTTGGGGAAGTGCCACAATCACCGGACTGCATCAGTTTGTTGTCGATCCGACCGATCCTTTCCAGCAGGGGTTTTTATTGTGAGCTCTCTAAAAGTATCCCAACAGCCTGATATGGTACTTTATAATGGTTGTCTTGCCAGCAACCGTACCGACAGGCCTCTTTTGGCAGGAACAGAGGCACTGGCCATTACCGGGGGGTATATAACAGCCCTTGGCTCAAACGAAGATATTCTTTTACTGGCAGGGGTTGCCAGCCGAAAAATTGATCTTGGCGGCCGGCTGCTGGTTCCCGGATTCATCGATAGTCATATCCATTTTTACGAATGGGCTCTGAAACGCAGGGATCTGCAGCTTGATGATGTCGGCAGCCTGGAAGAGCTGCTTGCCCTGATCGAAAAGACCGCCCACAGACTTCCAAAAGATCGGTGGATCATCGGGCAGGGCTGGAATGAGACAGACTGGAGTAGAGCCCGCCAGCCCGATCGTCGATCACTTGACAGGGTCGCCCCCCACCATCCGGTTTTGCTCTGGCGCTGTGATCTTCATCTGGCAGTCGCCAATTCAGTGGCACTTCGCCTTGCTCGAATCGACAGTTCCACTCCGGATCCCCGGGAAGGCAAGATTGAGAGGGAGGCCGCCGGGGAACCAACCGGTATTTTACGGGAGCTTGCCATTAATCTGGTCAGAAGGGCTATCAAACCCCCTGATGTCAACCAGGTTGTCGATGCCTTCAGGGATGCCATGGCATCACTGCATCGTTTCGGGATTACCGGTATTGATGATATACGCTTGATGGAAGACAGGGATGGTGCCAGATCCCTGCAGTGTTTTCAGAAACTTGAACAGGATAATCGTCTTGACCTGCGTTGCTGGATGAGTCTTCCGGGGCATAAGCTCGATGCTCTCATAGATCTTGGATTTCGTACCGGATTCGGCAGCGACAGGCTTCGACTCGGTCATGTTAAGTTTTTTTCGGATGGGGGGATGGGGGCGCGCACTGCCTGGATGATCGACCCTTACCTTGATGCAGATTACGGCATGCCCCTGATTGATATGGATTTTCTGGCGCAGGAGATCGAAAAAGCCGATCGGGCCGGGCTCGCCGTTATGGTTCATGGTGTAGGCGACCGTGCCAACCGGGAGCTGGTGAACATCTTCGAGAGGTTGGCAGCCTCAGGAAACGGTGGTAAAAAAGAACCTTCCCTGCCCTTTCGTCATCGACTTGAGCACGTTCAGATGATCCGTCCGGAAGATTTGAGACGGCTCGCCAGGCTCAACCTGGCACTCTGCGTCACCCCGGTCAACATGACACTCGATATCAACCTCATCGATTCCGCCGTCGGGGAGAAAGGCAAATGGGCCTATGCTTTCAGGCAACTAGTGGATACCGGAATGCCGGTCATGTTCAGCTCCGATTGCCCGGTTTGCAGTCCTGCCCCCCTGCCGGCCATCCATGCCGCAGTGACCCGGCAGCGGATGGATGGGACGCCGGCCGATGGCTGGCACCCGGAAAACAGAATCAGTATAGCCGAGGCGGTCAATGCCTATACTGCAACACCGGCTGCTGTTCATAACAGCCTCGACATGGGGTCTCTGGCAGTGGGCAAGAAGGCCGATCTGGCGGTACTCAGCCGCAATATCTTTACCGGATCACCGTCCGAAATTCTTGAAACGAAGGTGGAAATGACCATTTTTGCAGGCCGGGTGGTCTACAGACTCTTTTAAAGCTGAGAATGGTATACCTCAAATCACCGACTGCCTGGGCTCCCATATTGTCCTTAGTTAAATATGGCTGGCGTAAAAACAGGGAAATATCGTTTCCAGGGAATTATGCCAAAAACGCAATCGAATGGCATGCACTTTTCTCTGGCCCCCCTTACCATGTGCCGATACAGAAAGAGCTGATCGGCAATTTAATAAAACCAACTTCCCACCTTCTAAAATGAATGTGGTTATTGCTCCGGTTCGCCGGACATCTTTTCTTTCCAGACAATCTGGTTTCGTCCGCCCCGTTTGGCTTGATACAGATACTCATCCACTCTTTTTATAATATCACTAGGGCTCTCTGAGGGCTCATGAAGCGTACCTCCCAGACTTGCCGATAATTTGAAGCCCCGATTCGGTTGTACCATGGGCAACATCTGGATACTGCTTCTCACCTGCTCCGCGACGGCCCTGCCCCGTGCCATGGAAATACTGGGCATGATAATGGCAAACTCATCACCGCCAAGACGGCAGATAAGGTCTGTACTGCGGCATGATTCACTGATAATCTGTGCGACCGCCTTGAGTATTCGGTCACCTTGCGGATGACCTTGGGAGTCGTTGATCAGTTTAAAACCATCGAGGTCGAGCATCAGAAGGCCGAATCGATCATCGGCAGCTTCCGAGCGTTCGATGAATTTCCTGAGCTGCGCGTCAAAGCAGCGACGGTTGTATAGCCCGGTCAGTTCATCGGTCTGCGCCAACAGCTCCTGATAGCTCAGTTCCTCGCGGGTGAGGCGCAGGTGATTGAGATTCTGCCGGTAGAGCAGGTCAAGCTCCTTGTTGGCCTGGCTCAATTCCGTCGTGCGCTCTTCAACAATTTGTTCCAGATTCTTGCTGTAATGCTCCAGTTGGAGGTTCTGCTCCCGAAGCTTATTTTTGAGTTCGTAGTTTCTGAGCAGAGAACTCGCTTGAGTTACCATGACGGAAAAAGACGATATGACTTCGGAGGTTCTGAGCAGGGAACCAGCTTGGGTAACCATCACCGAAAAAGACGAGATAACCTCAGAGTTAATCGGATCATAAAGGCTCAAATTCTCATTGGTTAGTCCACCGATGACCAGCCCGGCAATGGTATGATCGTTGCCGGAAAAGTACGGACAGAGGATAGCCTCCCCCAAATCCAACGATGCCCATTGTTTAAGCAATGGATGACCTGTGGGCAGAATAACCCCCGTGTTGCCCTCAAGGCAGTCGATGTCAAACGGCAGATGCTTCGGAGAGTCTTCAAAACCGGCCTGTCCGATTATATTGAGACATCTCCTCTGACTGTCAAATTGAGTAAAGAGGCTGACTTCGAATTCGAAGGTCGCCAGGATCGAATCCAGCAGAATCGTAACGAAAGTCACCAGGTCCTCCGCATGAAGAAGTTCCTCGCTGCAGGCAAGAATACCCTGGAATCGACTCTGCTCCCGGTCGAGAAGAGCCTGGGTGTCAATCAGCTCCTGCTTGACGACAATGAAGCTGGTAACCTCTGCCTGCAGGCTCTCGATCTGGGCCTGAAGTTCCTGATACGATGGAGATTTGGAATCCGGTGCCATGTATGCCGTTTATAAAGAGCGCGTCAATACGTAGAGCGAGGTTGTCTGGTTGTGAAACATGTTCCTGCCTCCCAGTTGGGTGAGCTCGCCGTAACCGTACAACCCAAGCCAGGGGACCTTTGCATCCCGGCAAAGAGGTGTCTGCATCCGCGAGATGATCTCGGTTTTACCAATCTGATTAAAGGACATGCGTCCTCGGGCCGCGCAATCGGAGTGCAAGATTGCAATGGGCGGGCGGCTGTCCAAGCGGTCAACCAGTCCAGCTACCATTCGGTCCAGACCGGCAAACATCTTCTCCTCGGATCGCTGTGTGAGCCACAACTCCGTTCCCTCTTCGATTGTCACCGGTATATTGAAGGACTGTTTTTCCCTATCGGTTCCGACCGGGACATAGAGGATGTGCTGATTGTCATATTCGCTGTGCAGGTCCTCGGGCAATTTCGCCGCAAAACAGACAACACGCAGCGCCTCTTCGAATTTTGTCTCAAGGGGCATTTTCATACGATCCATGATGAATGACCACGCGGGTTTTCCATCCAATTCCAGGATCTGGTTGCCCTCTGCCCGGGTCACGGTAAAAGATTCGCCGACACACTCGTTGCCGTGATGAACCCCCATGGTCACTTTCAGCGAGGGGTCGGCAAAGCCGACAGCGACCAGACCATGCTCGAGAATTTTACCATCTATAAACTGGTTACTTTTGAGCGCCTTGAGATTGTCTGTGGAAGTCCAGCCGAATACCGGCATCTGTGCGCCAAAAACCTGCTCAAAAGCGACAAAGGCCCGATCGGCAACGAGGTCCAGAAAGGAGCCGATCAACAGGATCATCTTGATGCGGGGATTCTTCGCTTTGAGCGATTCTGCCACCGCCAACGATTCCTCAAAGGAGTTAGCGAAGGAGAGATTGTCGCTGTAACCGGTCACAATATCGTTTGCCTCGCCGCGAATACCCATGACGGTGAGAGCACGCATTTTCTCGCTGACCAGGCCGGCGCTGCCGATAACACCGCACCCCGTGCAACCAATCACTTCGGCGTTCGGGTTTTTCTCTTTGGCGACCTCGATCAGCTCACCGAAGTTGTGCCCCATTGTCGTGTGAAGCAGCAAAAACTCTTTGCCGACTCCAGGCTGGCCGAAGGGGCTATCATCCAGGCAGGCTTGCATTGCTTTTTTGGAATTGACAATTTCGTTTCCCGCTGACCAAAAATCCAGCATTGTTGATTCTCCTTAAACTTTATCTTTTACAAGTCGACGCATGCCGTCTCAATTCGCGTGCAATTTCTCTAACATGTCCTGGCAAACAGTTTGCGATGCAGGTTGGCTTCCGCCATAGCCGTTCCCATACAGTCAATGCAAAAACGGCAGCGTGCCTATTCGCGGTCGCCGGCAGCCCATCGCCCGAGAAGTTCCCCGGCTGTTTACAAAACACGAATTCCTCCAGGCGGAACAGGCCGGCATTCAAGTTCCTTTTGGAGATCTACTGCATATTCTTTCTCCTGGTTTGACGAACTACCTGCAGACCGCCAAGGTTTACTCATTGTGATTGAGCAATAGATAAAGGTTCCAAGGGATCATCTCCGAACAAATTGTGAGGAAGTATTATAGCAGGCAATATTCTGCAGCCTCATAAATCACAGGGAATATACCATTAACTGCAGGCCCGCGAGGAGCTTTTACCTGTTAACGCAATCCCTAATTGACAATACAATAGAATGGGAACGCCAATTTCACCACATTGTAGCACAAACCATATTCAAATCGCCTGTTTTTTTTAAGGGAAAGGCTGAGCCTTTTTATAGACGATCGACGAAATGATGCTGCTTTACATTAATCCACAGTTTTACCATCCAAGTCCCCGATCCGACTGGATACTCTTGCTTGAGGCCAGTTCTCTTCGCTCCGGGCCATGTCCTCCCACCACATCCTCACAATAATGCTCTTGCCATAGGTTAGATTTTTTTGTAAACCAAGACCTCGCAGTCACCACAAGCACCCACAGGGGGCTTTAATCCAATTTAAATCACGTCCATTCCGGGCGCACACCTCACTCTTCATTTGGACAAGAACTCCGTTGTCTTTCATTTCTGAAGGTGGAGGTTGCGCTCATACAAAGGTAGGAGAAATAAATGAAAATACCTATTTATCAGGTTGACGCTTTTACTTCAGAGGTGTTTTCCGGCAATCCGGCAGCCGTCTGTTTACTTGATGAGTGGATTGACGAAAAGCGCCTGCAGTCGATAGCAGCGGAGAATAATTTGTCCGAGACAGCTTTTCTTGTCCAAAACGATACTGACTTCGACCTGCGATGGTTTACCCCGAAAACTGAGGTCGCCCTCTGTGGTCATGCAACACTGGCGAGCGCTTTCGTGCAGTTTGTTTGTCTGGGATGGCGTGAAGACACCATCAGGTATCAAACACGGGAGAGCGGCCAGCTTATGGTCACAAGACAAGACGAGGTCTTTGAAATGGATTTCCCAGCTCGCTCCACCTACGCCCGAACACCTCCGGACGGACTCGGCCATGCATTGGGGATTTCGCCAGAAATAGTATACGGTTCAGCGGAAGATTTGCTGGTGGTATTGAACAGCGAGAAGGCTGTTATGAATGTTCGGCCTGATTTTGCCGCGTTGGAACAGGTAGACTGTCGCGGAATTATCATTACCGCCCAGGGGGATCGAAGTGATTTTGTCTCACGCTTCTTCGCACCGAGCGTTGGTGTACCAGAAGACCCTGTCACAGGCTCTGCACATTGTGTCTTGATACCTTACTGGTCAACGTTCCTGGATAAGAAGGATCTCCATGCCCTGCAGGTCTCTAAGCGAGGTGGTGAGTTGTTTTGCCATCATGCCGGGGAACGCGTCAAAATTGCCGGGAAGGCTGTACTCTACCTGGAAGGCACGATAACAATATGATATGCGGCCGTGAAGGCTTGCAGGTGCGCTTCGCAGGCCCCGGCCATTTAAATCTATGAACCGCAGCTCAGTCCAGCTGATACAGACCATCGACCAGCGAAGGCGGTGTTCTCTAGAAAATAAGGAGAAAAATTATATGGCCACTTTTATTGAAAACGAACTGTCGGCACTGTTACGCAATGATACGACCCTCCGGACAGTTGAGCCAAGTATCTACTCTGTCCTCCCCGATAATGAATCGGGCAATGAGTATGATACGAAGTTCGGTTTTATATACGACCTGGTCGCGTGCAATCCGATCTATAATAGGTTTATTTGGGGATATTCGATCAAAATGCTGCCGAAAATTGCGACTGATGCACTTCGGTCAAGGCCCCATGGTAATATTCTGGACCTCGGCTGCGGTTCCCTTGCCTTTACTGCTAAAGCCTACAGCCAATACGCCGATCGGCCGGTAGTTTTGGCAGACCAGTCACTGAAAATGCTTAGAATGGCTAAGTCAAGGTTACTGCAACAAACCGGCAAGGTGCCGGACAATATGGTTTTTCTTCATTCGGACGCTCTTGATCTGCCATTTCGAGAAAATGCCTTCGCAACAATCATTTCCGAAAACCTGCTGCACTGTCTGAATGACACGAGTATTCTTTTAAGGCAATTGAGAGACATCCTGTCAGAAGACGGCAAAATATATTTTACGACCTTGGTAAAAACCAATCGTCTGGCTGACAAATACCTTCAAGCGTTGGCAGATAGTGGAAAACTCATTTCCAGAACTGTTGCCGACCACAAAGAAACTCTCGAGCAAGTTGGTTTGACCGCAACCTATGAAACAAATGGAAACCTTCTGTCGATCCAATGCGGATAATACCGAAAAATCAGTAAATCGCTATGCTGACTTCACACCACGATAGAAAGAAAAACTGAGAATCTTCCCTACCCTTTTGCTCGCCTTGTCAATTCCCATACTCCAGAGGTACTCACTTTGAAACCATTCAATGCAATCATACATAATCTTAAGACAGGCATACCGACGGCTCCCGCAAGAGTGGGTGCGGGTCTCTTGATACTATGTTTCATTTCAATGAGTTGCACTCTCATTAAATCAAAGATGGACACAGACCATTCTTCGGATGCCACAGTAATAGTCGGCCGTGTTGATGCCAGATTCTTGAAAGACAGGCATCCGATCATTGTCGTTGCCCGCTCGATGAGCGATGGAAAAGAAATCGATCATTATACGGTGTTGCACGATTCCGGAGAGTATGAACTTCTGGTCAATGAGGGTGAGTACTACATATTTGCGTATGCGGATAAAAACAGCAATTTAGTTTACGATCCGGGTGAACCGGCCGGACAGCACGAAAATCCTAAAATAGTCAGTGCATTGGCTGGCGGGGTCATACATGATATCGATATCGTTATTCCGGAAACGGGGATGAAGATTGAAGTTCCGTACGGCTATGAAATCTCCTCGGTAAAACCCCAAAAACTTTATAGCCGCCAGGCTGGAGCCATTGTGAATCTGGATGAAGAACTCTTTTCTGAGGAAAATGGTATAGAGGGTTTTTGGGAACCAAACTCCTTTTTTAAAAAGTTTGGCGGAAACATCTATTTTATCGAGAAATATGATCCGGAGAAAATACCGATTCTTTTCATCCACGGCACCGGAGGTACTCCGAGGGGATGGAAGTATTTTGTCGATCACATTGACAGAACGCGCTATCAGCCATGGTTTTTTTATTATCCGACCGGGGCCCGCATAAACAACATATCATACCTGTTGTTTTGGAAATTACTGAACCTGCAGACCAGATATAAATTCGACAAGCTATATATTACCGCACACAGCATGGGAGGGTTGGTTGCCAGATCCTTTATTGTCAATTATGGGCAATGGAATCCCTATGTTCGGCTTTTTGTTTCCCTGTCCACTCCATGGGGAGGAGACAAGATGGCCGAGTACGGTGTACACCAGTCTCCGGTGGTTGTTCCAAGCTGGAGGGATATGCAGCCTGAGGGGGATTTTATTACATCTCTTTATAAACGGAAATTGCCGAAATACGTAAATTTTTATCTTTTTTACGGGTACAAGGGGAATCGCAATCCTTTTCAGCATAACAATGACGGGACGATAAGACTAACGAGCATCCTTGACTCTAGACCGCAATCGGAAGCAAAAATGAATTTTGCATTTCATGAGGATCATACAAGCATGACCGGCAGCGAGGAAGTGCTCAAGCAGTACAATGCAATTCTCAGCGATTATGATGAAAAGCCAGGTGCTCCACCTCATCAGGCACAGGGATACCTGAAAATTCACTTCACCTATAAATATGATTTCAAGGGAGTCATCCCCAGACCTTTGCTCATCCTTACACCTCTTGACAAGAAAGGAGCGGAAATTTCAACCTATTTAAGTCAAGAGGACAATGGGCAGATCCTTGGGCCATTTCCTGCGGGAAAGTACTCAGTCAGCCTAATGACTTCAGCAACAGCCGGAAGACCTGACAAAAAGCTCATCCCTCTCTCCATTGAAAAGGACAAAACAGATGA
>Ga0210123_1000330_pt1 | contig 31142 bp, 18 predicted proteins | sample Muzzi_PWB_D2_FD_185535 | JGI IMG/M metagenome (GOLD analysis project Ga0210123, IMG submission 185535) | Wetland microbial communities from San Francisco Bay, California, USA, that impact long-term carbon sequestration - Muzzi_PWB_D2 (SPAdes) | ecosystem: Environmental > Aquatic > Marine >... | reverse complement strand
GCTCGATGAAGACCTTCGACGACCCTCCCGGCACCGTCACGTTCTGGGGCGAGCTCAAGGTCGGAGACCACATCCGCCTGTGCATGGGAAACGACCGGTCGCTGCTCCGCACCGCGGCCCGGCTGCCCCAATCGGCTCCGGCGGAGGCCGCGTTCCTCTACTCGTGCGTCGGCCGCGAGGCGGTGCTGGGTGACCTCGCCAGCCGCGAGGTCGGGACCATCCACGAGGCGCTCGGGGGAGCCTCTCTGGCCGGGTTCTTCACCTTCGGCGAGATCGGTCCGTCCGGCGGGATCGGCCCGGCGTTCTACAACCACACGGCGGTGCTGGCGCTGCTCCGGGAGCGCACTCCGTGACGCCTCCGGACAGGGCGAGTCTCGAGAACGCGATCCTGCGCAATCTCCTGGCCCAGACGACCTCCGCCTACGAGGAGAAGGTCGCCGCGTTGTCACACGAGAAGGAGCTCGCCCAGGTGACCCTGGCGTCGATTGGCGACGGGGTCATCACCACCGACCAGGTGGGGCAGGTGCTCTATCTCAACCCGGTGGCCGAGAAGCTGACCGGGTGGCAGAGCGACGCGGCGGCGGGCCGTGGGGTGGAGGAGGTGTTCCGGATCGTCGACGAGCAGAGCGGCGCCGTCTTCGAGATGCTCATCGACCAGGTGCTCCGGGGCGAGGTCTTCCGCGAGCCCGACGGGCGGCGGATGCTGGTGCGCCAGGACGGCCAGCGCTTCGCCGTCGAGCACACGGCGGCTCCGATCCGCAACGCGGACGGCCGGGTGATCGGCGTGGTGATCGTCTTCCAGGACGTCACCGACCAGCGCCTGCTGGCGCTCCAGCTCGCCCACCAGGCGAGCCACGACGCCCTCACCGGCCTGCTCAACCGGGAGGCGTTCGACCAGGCCCTGCGGGAGGCGCTGGCCAGCTCCATGGAGATCGGGGAAGGCCACTGCCTGCTCTACATGGACCTCGACCAGTTCAAGCTGATCAACGACACCTGCGGTCACCTCGCGGGCGACGATCTGCTGTGCCGGGTGTCCGTGCTGATCAGCGACGGCGTGCGAGAGGGGGACCTGGTGGCGCGGCTGGGGGGCGACGAGTTCGGCATCCTGCTGCGCGGCTGCGACGTCAAGCCCGCGCTGGCGATCGCCGGGCGAATTCACCGGGCGGTCGAGTCCCATCGGTTCACCTGGCGGGACCGGTCCTTCTCGGTCGGCGCGTCGATCGGCGTCGTGCCGATCGACGCGGGAAGCAAGAACGTCACCCAGCTCCTGTCGGCGGCGGACCATGCCTGTTACGCCGCCAAGGAGCGGGGCCGGGGGCGCATCCAGGTCTACGAGCGCGACGACGTGGAGCTCGCCCGGCGCACGGACGAAATGAATTGGGTGCTCCGTATCCGGCAGGCGCTGGAGGAGGGCCGCTTCCGGCTGTTCGCCCAGACAATCCGCAAGGTCAGGGATTCCTCCGAGCCCGAGCCGCTGTTCTTCGAGGTGCTGCTGCGCATGACCGACGAGGGCGGGCGGATTCTCGCCCCCAGCTCGTTCGTCCGCGCGGCCGAGCGCTACGGCGTGATGCGGGAGATCGACCGCTGGGTCCTGATGCGCACCCTGGCCCATCTGCAAAGCCTCACCGCCCCGGAGCGGGAGCGCCTCGGTACCTGCTCCATCAACCTGTCGGCGGTCTCGGTCTCGGACGAGTCCTTCCTGCGTTTCGCGTGCGACGAGCTCGACCGCAACGGCGTCGACCCCAGCATGCTCTGCTTCGAGATCACCGAGACCGCGGTGGTGGCGAACCTGCCCCAGGCCCAGCGTCTGATCCGTGAGCTGACCGACCAGGGGTGCCGCTTCGCCCTCGACGACTTCGGCAGCGGCATGGCCTCCTACAGCAAGCTCAAGGGGCTCCGCGTCCAGTTCTTGAAGATCGATCAGGCCTTCGTGCGCGACTTGGTCCACAACCGCCTCGACCGGGCCATGGTGGAGTCGATCAACCAGATGGCCCACGTGCTCGGCATCTGCACGGTCGCCGAGGGCGTGAGCTCCGAGCTCCTGCTGGACAAGCTGAAGGTCCTGGGGGTCGACTACGCCCAGGGCTTCTGGATCGACCGCCCCGGCCCCCTGGAAGAGTTGGCGTAGAAGCCTGCGCGACCGGGTGATCCTCCCTGGCAGAGCCCCTGAAACGCCTCGCCTCCAAGCGACGGGGACTCCTCGAAGCACACGGGCGGGGGCGTCCCCTTCCCACCTCGAGGGTGGGAAGGGGATTGAGGGGTTGGGGGGTGATCCAGAGGATCGTCTAGGTCGATCGGAGCGGCGTTGCCGCCGGTTCGGCGAATTCCAGCGCCGTCGTCACGGAGCCGGGCTCGAGACTAGAAGAAAAACGCCCGGCGGCAGGGGCCGCCGGGCTGGGAGGAACCCGCGTGGAGTCGCAGGCCATCAAAGGCGGGCCGCCGCGATCAGAAGGCCTCGGCCCGCTCCTCGTCGACGATCTGGGCCGGCAGGGGCAGGTAGCCGTCCTTGACCACCGTCCGCTGGCCCTCCTGGCTGAGCACGAAGGTGACGAACTCCTTGACCAGAGGGTCCAGCTCCTGGTTCGGCACCTTGTTGACGTAGAGGTAGAGGAAGCGGGCGAGCGGGTAGTCGCCGGAGTAGACCGTCTCCGGATCGGTGCCGTAGTAGGGCGCGCCAGCCTCCCGGGCGAGCTTCAGCGTCCTGACGCCGGAGGTCTTGTAGCCGATGCCGCTGTAGCCGATGCCGCTCAGATCCTCGGTCACGCCGTTGACCACCGAGGCGGAGCCGGGCTGCTCCTTGACGGTGTCGCGGTAGTCGCCGCCGCACAGTGCGATCTTCTTGAAGTAACCGTAGGTGCCGGAGGCGGAGTTTCGGCCGTAGAGGCTGATCGGCCGGGCGGCCCAGGCGCCGGTCATGCCGGCACCGCCCCAGGAGTCGATGCTGTCGGCGACGCCGCAGGCGCGGGTCTTCGAGAAGATCGCGTCGACCTCGGGCAGGGTGAGCTGCTCGATCGGGTTGTCCTTGTTGACGTAGACCGCCAGGGCGTCGATCGCGACCCGGATCTGGGTCGGCTTGTAGCCGAACTTGTGCTCGAACTCGTCGATCTCGGACGGCTTCATCTCGCGGCTCATGGGGCCGAGCTGGGCGGTGCCCTCGATCAGCGCCGGCGGAGCGGTGGAGGAGCCCTTGCCCTCGATCTGGACCTGAACGCTCGGGTAGAGCTTCTGGAAGCTCTCGGCCCAGAGGGTCATGACGTTGTTGAGCGTGTCGGAGCCGACGGAGCTCAGGCTCCCCGAGATGCCGGACGTGCGCTCGTAGGTGGGGATGCCCGCATCGACGGCCACGCCGCCTTCGGCGGTGCCGGCGTCGGCGGTCGCGGTGGGCTCCGCGGCCGGAGCGGTCTCGGCGCTCGCCTCGGCGGTAGCCTGGTCCATGCTCGCGCTCTGCTCGGCGGCAGGGGCGCAGGCGGCGGTGGCGGCCAGGACCGCCACCAGGACGGCGGCAAGAACGAACGCAAGAGCGCTGCGCTTCCAGTAGGAACTCATCGTGTTCTCCTCTTCAAGGTCGAATGCGCTGGGGTAGCGGAGGGAGGCGTACCGCCCCCGTCCGGGATGTGGCGAGTCTGGCGCCGTCGTGTGACACGGCGAGGGTTCCCATGTGACGGTCCGTTGACAGCTCGATCGCCCGTGGTGTCACGATGGAGTGATAAGCTTATGCTTCGCCAACGATAAGGATCCCACCGTGACCGACGGCACTTCCAACGTGGACCCACCGCTCACCGAGCGCGAAGAGGTCCACATCAAGCTCCTCAACAGCCTGAAATCCTCCGGCACCGGAGGTGAGCTCGGAGTGGTGCGACGGATCGCCACCTGGATCGACTCTCCCCGGGTGATCGCCCTGATCGCGTCCCACGCCCCCTGGTTCGACGACTGGGGCATCCGCGAGGCGTTCATCCGCAACGAGCATACTCCCGAGCGGATTCGCGGGCGCTGCGCCCGGGCGGTCGGTGTGCTCGACCTGCTGCGCGAGCTCGACCGGGTGGATCTGTCCGGGGAGGAGAAGGCGGAGGTTCGGGACCAGGTCCGTACCCTCGTGCGCACCCTGCCGGTGGAGGACCGGGACCGGGTCCGCGCCCGCGCGCTCGAGCTGTCGTCGACGCGGGATGCGACCCAGGCCGCCGAGGAGGCGGTGGCCGCGGCGGGCTCCGTCGCGCCCGATCCGGACGACACGTTGCCGGTCGGCCTGGCGCGGCCCGTCGAGGAGGAGCCGGAGCGCCGCCTCGGGCCGACGCCGGTGCCGAGCGACGAGGACGAGATCACCCCGGAGAGGGGGAAGGCGCGAGCCATCTCGACCCTCGCCACCGACCGCAAGGTGGCGCTGGCGCGCACCTCCCGCGACCTGGCGGTGCTCCAGGTACTGTCGGGAGAGGAGGCGGACGTGGTCCGCCTGGCGTTGCTCGCGAACCCTGCCCTGGGCGACCGCCTGGCGGCTGACATCGCCCGCTCGGCGAGCGCGCGGGTGGCCCGGGAGATCTACCGCAGCCGCCGTCTGTTCCAGCGCCCGATGGTGCGCCGGGCGCTCCTCGAGAGCCCCAACGTGCCCTCGGCCGCTCTGGTCGAGGTGGTCAGCTCCATGGGCGACCTGCGGGGGCTTCTCGGGCTGACCCAGAACCCCAAGATCCGCTCCATGGAGGTCAAGGCCCGGGCCCGGGCCCGGCTCACCTCCCTCTTCCGCAGCCTCGGATCGACCGAGAAGATCACGACCATCCGGAGCTCCGGCAGGTCGCTCCTCAAGGCGCTCTGGACCGACTTCTTCCGCGACGAAGAGCTGGTGCTGCGCTGCCTCAGGGAGTGCCACCTGGACAAGGGGCTGGTGCTCGAGATCGCCCGGAGCTCGATCGCCCCTCGCCGGGCGCTCAAGCTGGTGGGGGAGACCCCGAGCCTGTCGGCGCCCTACGAGGTGCGGCTGGCGCTGGTCCAGAACCCGAAGACTCCGCCCTCGGTGGTCAAGCGCATGCTCCACGGTTTGCGCCCCGCGGATCGCCAGGCCCTGGAAGGGCATCCGACGATCGGCGAGATGCTCCGCAAGTCGTCGTAGTCTGATCCCCCCCTGCAACCCCTCGTCCCTGCTCCCGCCCTGGGGTGTTGGAGGTGTCGAGGTGGGGGCTGTTCCAGAGACCTGATCAGTAGGCGGCCAGCAGGCGGGCCGCCCGTTCTACCCGCTCCTCGCCCGGGAGGAAGGCCTCCTCCAGGGGGGGCGAGTAGGGCACCGGCGTGTCGAGGGCGCCGACGATGCGGACCGGCGCGTCCAGGGACTCGAAGACCTCCTCCTGGAGGATCGCCGCCACGCTTTCGCCGATGCCACCGGTGCGCGTGTCCTCGTGGATCACGAGGACCTTGCCGCAGTGCCGGGCGACGGTGAGGAGGGCCTCCCGGTCGAGGGGGACGAGGGTCCTCAGATCGAGCACCGCGGCCTCGATGCCGTCCTCGGCTCCGTCCTGAGCCAGGCGCTCGGCCACCCGCAGTGCCACGTGCACGTAGGCGCCGTAGGAGACGATCGCGAGGTCCGAGCCGGCGCGGCGCAGCGCCGCGCGGCCGAGGGGGAGCGCCGGCGGCGGCTCCTTCGCCAGCACCTGCTTGATTCGTGGCTCCCGGTAGAGGGCGATGTGCTCGTAGAAGAGCACCGGGTCCGGGTCGGCGACCGCCGCCGCGAAGAGGGCGCGGGCGTCTTCGGGCGTCGAGGGGATGGCGATCTTGATTCCGGGTGTGCGGTAGAACCAGGCCTCGGTGTTCTGGCTGTGGTACGGCCCGGCCTTGCGCAGGCCGCCCCAGGGCATGCGCACCACCATCGGCACCGAGGCGCCCCAGCGGTAGTGGATCTTGGCGGCGTTGTTGACGAGCTGGTTGAAGCCCGTGGCGACGAAGTCGTTGAACTGGATCTCGCCGATCGGGCGGAGCCCCGCCAGCGCGGCGCCCACACAGACCCCGAGCACGCCGCTCTCGGCCAGGGTCGAGTTGACGATCCGGTCGCCGTGCTCCTCGAGCAGCGGGCGCAGCAGCAGGAACGCGTTGCCGTAGGCGCCCCCCACGTCCTCCCCGTAGACGAACGTCCTGGGGTCCGAGCGGAGCGCGTCGCCGACGCCGAGCATGATCGCTTCGAGGAACGTGCTCCCCTTGGGGTCGAAGCCGCTCCCGGCGTCGACCTCCGGCAGCTCGGGGAGCGGCAGAGCGCGGCCGGGCGGTCGGCTCTCGAGCGGCTCCCGGTGCGCGACCGGCGGCTGGTCGGTGTAGACGCCCTCGCCGGCCAGGGCCGGCTCCGGCCACGGCGCCTCGACCACCGCCCGTGCCTCCCGCGTGACCAGCTCGTCGGTCTCGGACCGCATGCGCTCGAGGTCGCCCGGTCCGATGATGCCCTCGGCCTCGAGGCGCGCGGCATAGGTGCGGATCGGGTCGCGGGCGGCCCAGAATCGGTACGCCTCCGGGTCGGCGTAGCCGCCCTCCTGGTATTCGGGGTAGTCCCACGAGGGCTGCGGGTCCCGGCCCAGGTAGAGCATGTCGTCGTGGTGGGCATGGCCGCACATGCGGAGCGACACGAGCTCGATCAAGGTCGGCCCCCGACCCTTCCGCGCACGCTCGGCGGCCCAGGCGAACGCGGCGGCGATCGCCTCCGGGTCGGTGCCGTCCAGGGTGATTCCCGGGATGCCGTAACCGGTCGCCTTGTCGGCGAACACCCGGGCCGAGGATTGGTCACTCGGCGGGGTGGAGAGCGCCGTGCCGTTGCTTTCGAGGCAGAAGATCGCCGGCAGGCGCCGGGCGGCACAGAGGTTGATCGCTTCGTGCCACTCGCCCAGGGAGCTGCCGCCCTCACCGATGAATGACACCGCGACCCGCGGGCCCCGATCGCCGCGGTCGGCCCCCCGGTCGTCCCCCGGTTCCCGGGCGAAAGCGTACGCCATGCCGGCGGCGGTCAGGGTCGAGATGGAGAGGGGCGCCGTCGCTGGCAGGATGCCACGGGTGAAGTCGCCCACGTGGAGGTCCTTGCCTTCCATCGGCGGTCCGGCCTTGGCCATCTGGGCGGAGAGCACCATGCGCACCGCCGAGGGCTCCGGATGCATCGCCAGGGCGGCGCCCAGGTCACGGATCAGGGGAGCGACCACGTCGCCATGCCAGGTGCCGTCCGGGTCGCGGTAGCGCTCCCCCCGCCGGAGCCGCAGGGGAGCCGCGTAGATCGCCTCCTGCCCGAGAGAGCGGAAACCTTTTCCTTGAAAGGCGCTGCCCTTGTACCGCACCTCGCCGCCGGTGAAGAAGCTCTTCAGGCGGTTGTCGGTGGCGCGGGTGAGGAGCATGCCGCGGAGCATTTCCAGCTTCTCCCCGGCAGTGAAGGAGGCGGCGATCGCCTCGCGGCGCAAGAACCCGTCACAGGCCTCCACCAGCTCGGAAGTCGCCTGGTCGAGCCGCTCCGCCGCGGACACGCCGGGTGTCGTCTCGGGCAGGCCGCCGGTCCCGATCAGGAGCCGGCGCCGGATCTCGCTCCGCATCGGGCCGCGGAGCGCCTCGATCCGGTCGCTCTCTTCGCTCGCCGGCCCACCGGGAGCGCTCGGCCCCGCTTCTGCGAGGACCGCTTCGAACGCCGTGCGGACGGCGTCGAGGGCGAACGGGTGGCGCTCCGCCACGAAGGCGGCCAGACGGTCGGCGAGACCGGGGCGAGGCCGGCCGGCCTCCGTCTCGCGGCCCCCTTCGGGCGCGGCCCCTGAGTGGTTGGAATCGAGTGTAGTCACGGGGGTTCCAGGGGGGTTCCAGGGTGGTTCGAGCTCCGCACATGGTACTCGGGGGCTCGTGCGGGGGCAAGCAGCGCACGCGGGCGGGCCGGCGAGGAGGTCTTCCACGCCGCACCCGAGCTGGTAGACTCCGCGATCGTGCTCAACGAACGGTTGACCCGCAAGGGCGTCCTCGCCGCGCTCGGGCCGGGGCTCATCTGGGCCGCCGCCGCCGTCGGTGTCTCCCACCTGGTGCAGTCGACGCGCGCCGGTGCGGTCTACGGCTGGGCGCTGATCGGCGCCGTGGTGCTCGCCAACCTGCTCAAGTACCCCTTCTTCGAGTACGGCCCCCGCTACGCGGCGGCCACCGGGGAGAGCCTGGTCGAGGGCTACCGGCGCCAGGGCGTCTGGGTGGTCTGGGTCTACCTGGCGCTCACCCTGGGCACCATGTTCGCGGTCGAGGCCGCCGTCACCTTCGTCACCGGCAGTGTCGCGACCCAGCTCTTCGGCCCTTCGCTCTCGCCCTTCGGCTACAGCGTCGTGCTGCTCGGCATCTCGGCGGCCGTGCTGGTGGCCGGCCGCTACCCGCTCCTCGACAAGCTGGTGAAGGTCATCATGGTCGTGCTCGCGATCTCGACCATCGCCGCCGTGGTCTCGGCGGCCATGGCGCGCCGCGGGGCGCCTTCCGCCGAGCCCGCCGAGCTCTGGAACCTGGCCGGGTTCTCGTTCCTGATCGCGCTGGTCGGCTGGATGCCGACGGCGGTCGACATCTCGGTCTGGCACTCGCTCTGGACCCTGGAGCGGGCCAAGGAGACCCGGCACCGCCCGAGCCTCCGCGAGGCGCTCTTCGACTTCAACCTGGGCTACCTCGGCACGGCGGCGCTGGCGCTCATGTTCCTCGCCCTGGGTGCCATGGTGTTCTTCGGCCGGGGCGAGGACGTGGCCTCGACCGGCGTCGGTTTCTCGTTCCAGCTCATCGAGCTCTACACCGACGCGCTCGGCCGCTGGGCCCGGCCGATCATCGTCGTGGCCGCGTTCACTACGATGTTCTCGACCACGCTGACGGTGACCGACGCCTTTCCCCGGGCGCTCCACCGGACGACCGAGATCCTCGCCGGGCGCTCCCCGTCGACCGGGACGGCCGAGCCGGCCCCGGCACGGCGGATCGAGTGGCTCTACTGGGTCTGGATGGCGGTGCTGATCGCCGGCGCGCTGCCGCTCATCAGCATCTTCCAGTCGAGCCTCACCCGCATGGTCGACCTGGCGACCACGCTTTCGTTCCTCACCGCGCCGGTCCTCGGCTGGTTCAACTACCGGGCGGTGACGGCGCCGCACATGCCCGAGGGCACGGCGCCGCCGATCTGGCTACGGGTCCTCACCTGGATCGGGCTGGTGTTCGGCGTGGTGTTCGGGATCGCCTTCCTCGTCTGGCGCTTCGCGCTCACGTAGGGATCTGACAGGGCCCGATTTCGTGATGGCGTAGGGTGCGCTACGCGCACCCCACCCGCTACTCGCGCGGATGGTAACCTTTCGGCCCGATGTCCTCGACAAATGATGGCCTGTGGTGGCGCCTGGGCCGCGCCGCCTGGCTCTTGCTGGCCCTGGGAGCCCTGCTCGCCGGCTGCGCTCCGGGTGACCGTGGCTCCGAGGCGGACTCCGGAGCCCGGGTGCATCCCTCCCGTGCGACCGGGCAACCGGCCGGCGGGCCGCCCCCGCTTCCATTCGAGACCGGCGCCGCCGCGGGCCGGAGCCTGGTCCTGATCACCCTCGACACGACCCGGGCTGACCGGATCGGCTGCTACGGCTACCCCGGCGCCGAAACGCCGAACCTCGATCTGCTGGCCGCGGAAGGGGTGCGCTTCGCCGACGCCGTGACGCCGGTCCCCATGACGTTGCCGGCCCATACGTCTCTCCTCACCGGTCTCGATCCGCCCCACCACGGGGTGCGGGCCAACGGGGAGTACAGCCTCGGGCCGGAGCACACGACCCTGGCCGAAGCCCTGGGCACGGTGGGTTACGAGACGGCGGCCTTCGTGTCGTCGTTCGTGCTGGCGCGGCGCTTCGGCCTGGCGCAGGGCTTCGAATTCTACGACGACGACCTGGAAGCCGCGCGGGGCACGGCCTTCGAGCAGCAGAACAAGCGCTCGGCCGCCGCCGTGACCGACGCCGTGCTCGCCTGGGTGGAGAGGCGGGGGAGCGGCGGTGGGAGGCCGTTCTTCCTCTGGGTCCACTACTTCGATGCCCACGACCCGTACGAGCCGCCCTCCCCCTGGCGCGAGCGCCACACGGACAGTCCGTACGACGGCGAGATCGCCTCGGTGGACGCCGCCGTGGGCCGGCTCCTGGAAGGGATCGAGGCCTTCGTACCTCCCGAGCGTTCGGTGATCGTCGCCGTCGGAGACCATGGCGAAAGCCTCCAGGAGCACACGGAGCGGTATCACTCCCGGAGCCTCTACGAGGGGGCGATCCGGGTGCCTCTGGTGATCGCGGCGCCGGGCGCGATCGCCGCGGGCGGAGCAGTCGACGACCGGGTGGTGGGTCTGGTGGATCTCTACCCGACCCTGCTCGACCTCCTCGGCGTGGCCCGACCGTCCGGAGGTCCTTCCCTCGACGGCCGAAGCTTGACTCGCTCAGGGGCTCCCCCCGGGGCTCCAAGTGCCGACGAGGACCGGGCCCTGTACGTGGAGACGCTCAACACCTACCTCGACAACGGCTGGGCGCCGCTCTACGCTCTGCGGCGCCACACCGACAAGTACATCCTGGCGCCTCGCGCCGAGTACTACGACCTGCGAGACGACCCCCACGAGCAGGCCAACCTCCTGGCCGGTGGATCGAGCGCCGGCGTCAGTCAGAGCTTGGCCGAGCGCCTGGGCGATCTCGTCGCCGCCCAGCCCGGGATCGTCGAGGTCGCCCGAGGGCGGCAAGAGACCGATCCGGAGGTCCGTGCGCGCCTCGAAGCGCTCGGGTACCTGTCCGGCGGCGGAGGGCCCGCGGCGCCTGGTACAGACCTCCCGAACCCGAAGGACATGCTTCCGCTGCACGAGGAGCTCCTGGCCGCGCGGCGGGCCCTGGCCCAGGGTGATCTCCAGCAGGCCGCGAGGGTGGCACGCAGGCTGGTCCAGGCGGCGCCTCGCAACCGTGCCGCCCTGCAGCTCCTGGGAGAGGCCTACGCCAGGATGGGAGACCTGGCGCGGGCGGAGCGGGCGCTCCGGCGGCACATGGAGATCCGGCCCGGGGTCGGAGCCCTGGTCGTGCTCGCCCAGGTGATGATGCAGCAACGGCGGTTCGACGAGGCGGTGGCGCTCTTGGATGTCGCCGCCGAGCTCGACCCGCTCCACGGCGCCGTTCCCCTCGCCCGGGGTGACCTGCAGATGATCCAGGGGCATCCGACGCGTGCGCGCGAGCTCTACGAGGAGGCGGCACGGGTCGATCCTTACCGCTTCGCCGGCCTTTCCCGAGTGCGCATCGAGCGGCTGGAGCGGTCGGTGGAGCGGCGCTGAGCGATCTACCTGGAGGGTCAGCGGGCGTAGTAGCCCGGCCGGTGGGCGATCCGGGCGCCGCGGGGGGCGTCCTTCAGGCGGACCTCGAGGGGGTGGTACGCACCGTCGGCGTCGAGGCCCTGGGGCTGGAAGCCGAGCACGTAGGTCACCCGGGTCGCCGTCTCCATCTCCTGGACCAGGAGCGCCACGTCGTTCGAGTTGGTGAAGAGCTGGCCGCCGGTGTCCCGGGCCATCATCAGGAGGGAGTCCCGCCCCCAGCCGAGCCCCGCCAGGTTGACCGAGTGGATCGCCCAGCCGGAGGAGCGGCAGGCGCGCTTGATGCGCTGGAGCTGCGCGAGCACCCGAGAGCGCTCGAGGGATTGGCCGGAGACCAGCCAGTCGGGCAGGCCGTAGCTCAGGTGGACCAGGAACTTGCGGCCGTCGAGCACCGCGGTCTGTTCGGCGACCCCGGTGAGGCCGTCGACCAGGAAGCGGAGGATGGATGTGGCCGGCCATCCGGCCGCGCTGCGGTTGAAGCCGGAGACCCGGGCCTCGGCGAGGATCGCGTCCGGATCCGGGCGGGCGTCGGCGGGTACCGCGCGGCCGCCGGGCGTCCAGTCGGACAGGAGCGCCGCGGCTCGGTCCGGGTCACTGGCGATCACGGCGCGCACGAGCTGGAGTGCCATGGCGACGTCCTGGTGCTGGTCGGTGAGACCGACGACCCACTGGAATCCGCGCAGGCCGCTGAAGAACGCGACGCCCACCCGGTCGGCGGGTGACAGGCCGTCCGCCAGGAGGGTCTCGAGAGCCTGGGCCGCGCCGCCCAGCCGCCGCGCGTCGGCGTACGCGAGGTCGAACAGGAAGAGGAAGTTCCGGCGTGCCGCCCGGGCGCTCGGCGTGAGCACGCCCCGTACGGTCTCCGGCTGGGCCGCGGGGTCGATGGCGATGCGCTCGAAGGTGCGGATCACCTGGCGCTCACCCCGGTCGTAGAGCTCGAAGTCGGTGGCCGTCAGGTGGTCGAGGGGCTCGCCGCGATAGACCACGGTTACGGGGACCTCGACCAGGGTGACGGCGGTGCCGCCTTCGAAGGTCTCCTGTTGGGCGGGGAGGGGAGGGGTGGCGAGGCAGACCAGGGCCCAGACCAAGATCGGGGCCGCCGCGGCGGCCCGAACCGCGCTACGGAACAGCTCGGAAGCCATGGTGGAGTGATTGTGACATTCTTTTCGATCACCCTCCAAACCCCTCGATCCCCTTCCTCCCTCACGGGAGGTAGGGGACGCCACCGCCCGGCCCGTCTTCTCCCAACGGTCGGCTGCCAGCCTGAGTTGAGCGGGCATGGGAACCCAGCACCGGACGTTGCCCTGGTGTGCTGAGGTGCCCGCGACGCGCACCCGTCCTTCCAGGGCACAAAGCCGCACGCAACAGAGAAGAGGGGCCGGGAGGTGGCGTCCCTCTCTCTCCGTGCGGGGAGAGAGGGAACGAGGGAGAAGAGGGGCGTTCTAAAGGTTCCGGCGGTACTCCCCGCCCACCTCGTAGAGGGCGTGGGTGATCTGGCCCAGGCTGCAGACCTGGGCCGCTTCCATCAGCTCCTCGAACAGGTTGCCGCCCGCCAGGGCCGTCTCCCGGAGCCGGGCCAGCGCCCGCTTGGCACGGCCCCCGTGGCGCTCCTGGAACTCCTGGAGGCGGGCGATCGACGCCTCTTTCTCTTCGTGGGTCGCCCGCGTCAAGGCCACCTCGGGCTGGTCCTCGGCCGCCTCGGCACCCGCTTTGGGCAAGAAGGTGTTGACGCCGATGATCGGCAGCCCGCCCGAGTGCTTGAGCCGCTCGTACTTCAGCGAGTCGTCCTGGATCACACCCCGCTGGTACTGGAGCTCCATGGCGCCGAGCACACCGCCCCGGTTGGTGATGCGATCGAACTCCGCCAGCACCGCCTCCTCGACCAGGTCGGTCAGCTCCTCGATGATGAAGCTGCCCTGGGTGGCGTTCTCGCAGTCGGTGATGCCGAACTCCTTGTTGATGATGAGCTGGATCGCCATCGCCCGGCGCGCCGACTCCTCGGTCGGCGTGGTGATCGCCTCGTCGTAGGCGTTGGTGTGGAGGCTCTGGGCGTTGTCGTAGGTGGCGAGCAACGCCTGGAGCGTGGTGCGGATGTCGTTGAAGTCGATCTCCATGGCGTGGAGGGAGCGCCCGGAGGTCTGGATGTGGTACTTGAGCTTCTGGCTCCGGCCGTTGCCGCCGTAGAGCTCGCGCATGGCCACCGACCAGATGCGCCGGGCCACGCGGCCGATGACCGCGTACTCGGCGTCCATGCCGTTCGAGAAGAAGAACGACAGGTTCGGGGCGAAGTCGTTCACGTCCATGCCCCGGGAGCGGTAGTACTCCACGTAGGTGAAGCCGTTGGCCAAGGTGAACGCGAGCTGGTGGATCGGGTTCGCCCCCGCCTCGGCGATGTGGTAGCCGCTGATCGAGACGGAGTAGAAGTTCCGCACGTCCCTCTCGATGAAGTACTGCTGCACGTCGCCCATCAGCCGCAGCGCGAACTCGGTCGAGAAGATGCAGGTGTTCTGCCCCTGATCCTCCTTGAGGATGTCCGCCTGTACCGTGCCCCGGACCACGTGGAGCGTCGCCGCGCGGAGGCGCTCGTACTCCTCGTCGTCGAGGAGCTCCCGGACCTCCTTCCAGGTCGCTCCGCGCAGGCGGTCCGGCTGGTAGATCTGCTCCTCCGAGATCTCGAGGCGCCCCTCGTCGCGCAGGTACTTCCGGCACTGCTGCCGGATGGCGGCGTTGAAGAAGAACGCCAGCATGGTGGGCGCCGGACCGTTGATGGTCATCGACACCGAGGTGGTCGGCGAGCACAGGTCGAAGCCGGCGTAGAGCTGCTCGGCCTCCTCGACGGTGAAGATGGCGACACCGCTCTCGCCGATCTTGCCGTAGATGTCGGGCCGGCGGTCCGGGTCCTCGCCGTAGAGGGTGATCGAGTCGAAGGCGGTGGAGAGGCGCTTGGCCGGCTGGTCCGCGGCCAGAAGGTGGAAGCGGGCGTTGGTGCGCTCGGCCGGCCCCTCGCCGGCGAACATGCGGGTCGGGTCCTCGGCCTGGCGCTTGAACGGGAAGACGCCCGAGGTGTACGGGAACTCCCCGGGCACGTTCTCGAGCAGCCGCCACTCGATGCGGTCTCCCCAGTCCCGGTAGCGGGGCCGGGCGACCTTGGGGATCTTGGTCTCGGAGAGCGTGGTCCGGTAATTCTCGACCTCGATCGTCTTGTCGCGGACCGTGTAGCGGAAGACGTCGTCGCGGTAGCGGGCCTCCCACTCGGGCCAGGCGCGGACGAGGTCGAGCGTGTGCTCGGCGAGCCGGTCCAGGTTGCGGTTGAACGCCTCCATCAGGTCGGCCACGCCGGCCGAGGCGCCGGCGATCTCCTCCGCCGTGAAGCGGCGCCAGTCGGGCGAGGGCTCGGCTCCCAGCAGGCGGATCGCCCGGCGCAGGCCGTCCAGGTCCTCGGCGGCCTCGGCCTGCTCGCGGGCCCAGCTCCGGTACGCCCGGCAGGAGTCGGCGATGTCCGAGAGGTAGCGCTCCCGCCCCTGGGGGATGACGTGCTGGCTGGTGTCCGTGATCCGCCGGTCGCTCGCCGGGTAGGAGCTCTCCCAGCCGAGCTCGAAGCGCTCGGAGACGGTACCCACCAGGTGGGCGTAGAGGACGTTGACGCCGCTGTCGTTGAAATGGGCGGCGCTGGTGCCGAAGACCGGCAGCTCCTCGAGCGGCGTGTCGAACAGCTCCCGGTTGCGCTGGACCTGCTTGCGCACGTCGCGCAGCGCATCCTCCGAGCCGCGGCGGGTGAACTTGTTGATCACCACCACGTCCGCGTAGTCGAGCATCTCGATCTTTTCGAGCTGGGACGGGGCGCCGTACTCGGCGGTCATGACGTAGATCGAGAGGTCCGCCAGGTCGGCCACGGCGCTGTCCCCCTGGCCGATGCCCGCGGTCTCGAGCAGGATGAGGTCGAAGTCGGAGCCCTTGAGCAGGCACAGGACCTCGGAGACCTCGCCGCTGACCTCGCCCCGGTGGCCCCGGGTGGCCAGCGACCGGAGGTAGACCCGGTCCCCCTTCAGGCTGTTGAAGCGGATGCGGTCGCCGAGGAGGGCGCCGCCGGTGCGCCGCTTGGTCGGGTCGACGCAGACCACCGCCACCCGCTTGTCGTCGAAGTCGGAGACGAAACGGCGCACGAGCTCGTCCGTCAGGCTCGACTTGCCGGCGCCGCCGGTGCCGGTGAGGCCGATGACCGGGACCTTCCGCTCCGCGGCCTGGTGCTCGGTCTCTTCCAGAAGGCGCCGGAGCCCGTCCGGCAGGGCGCCGCTCGTGGCACGGGTCTCGCCGTCGAGCTCGGCCGCGGTGATCGCCCGGGCCAGGGGTAGGAAGCTGCCGTTCATCCGGTAGCTGGGGAGATCGGTGGCCAGAGGGTCGAAGTCGCACCCCTGGACGACCTCGTTGATCATCCCCTGGAGCCCCATGCGCCGGCCGTCCTCGGGCGAGAAGATCCGGTCGATGCCCCGCTCGTGGAGCTCCTCGATCTCCCGCGGCACGATCACGCCGCCACCGCCGCCGTAGATCTTCACGTGTTCGGCGCCGCGCTCGTCGAGCATCTCGCGCATGTAGGTGAAGAACTCCATGTGGCCGCCCTGGTAGCTGGTCACGGCCACCCCCTGGGCGTCCTCCTGGATCGCCGCCTGGACGATCTCTTCCACCGAGCGGTTGTGGCCCAGGTGGATCACCTCGGCACCGGTCGCCTGGAGCACCCGGCGCATGATGTTGATCGAGGCGTCGTGGCCGTCGAAGAGCGCGGCCGAGGTGACGATCCGCACGGGGTTCTTGGGGCTGTAGGGCTCTGCTTGTCGGTTCATCGAGTCGAGCACCGGGTCGTGGATTCGAGGAGGGGAGCGGACGCGGGATGGTCCGTAGGCTCCCGGGCGAAACGAGCGCGGCGAGTGAGTCGTTGCTGCGAGGTGGTTGCGCGCGCCCCGGGAAAAGGATTTTAGCAGTCCTCCCGACCCGATCGGGTGCGGATGGATAGAATGCCGCCCTTCCGTTCACTCACAGGCCGAGGAGGTCCCATGCGCCCGCTCCGTGTGTTGTCGTTCGTCGTCCCGTTGCTCGTTGTCTCGCTCCTGGTCGTAGCACCCGCGGCCGAGGGCGCACCGGTGGTGGTCAAGGCTGCGGGCATGCTCGACGTGGTCGCCGGCCGCGTGGTGCCGAACGCGGTGGTGGTGGTCGAGGGCGGTCGGATCACCGCGGTCAACCCGGCCGAGCTGCCCGCCGGCGCGGAGGTGATCGACCTCGGTGACCGGACGCTCGCTCCCGGCCTGATCGACAGCCATACCCATCTGGCCTACCAGATCGAGCCGGGCTTCGTGTTCCGGGCGGTGACCGACACGGAGGCCGACTTCGCGTACCGGGCGGCGGCCAACGCGCGCAAGACGGTCGAGGCCGGGTTCACCACGGTGCGCGACGTGGGCTCGGTGGGGTTCGTGGACGTGGCGCTGGGCAGAGCGGTGGAGGCCGGCTGGGTGGTCGGACCGCACGTGGTGCCCTCCGGCTACGCCCTGGGAGTGACCGGTGGCCACTGCGACACGACCGGCTTCGCGCCGGGGGTGCGCGAGCGGGACCCGAAGACGGGTATCGCCGACGGGCCGTGGGAGGCGGTCGAGGCGGTGCGCTATCAGATCAAGCACGGCGCCCGGTGGATCAAGGTGTGCGCGACGGCGGGGGTGCTGTCGTTCGAGGGTCCGGTGGGGGCGCAGCAGTTCTCTTATGAGGAGCTGGAGGCGATCGTCCAGGAGGCGGCCCGGCACGGGGTGAAGGTGGCGGCCCATGCCCATGGCACGGCGGGGATCGAGGCGGCGGTGCGTGCCGGGGTGGCGTCGATCGAGCACGGCTCGGAGCTGACGGACGAGGTGATCGCTCTGATGAAGGAGCGGGGGACCTATCTGGTGCCGACGACCTACCTGGCGGACGCGATCGATCTAGACGCGTTGCCGGCGCCGATCCGGGCGAAGGCGGAGCACATTTTGCCGATCGCGAAGGAGAGTGTGCGGCGGGCGATCGCGGCGGGGGTGCCGATCGCGTTCGGGACGGATGCCGCGGTCTATCCCCATGGGGAGAACGCCCGGGAGCTCGCGGTGTTGGTGGAGCGGGGGATGTCGCCGCTCGAGGCGATCCGGTCGGCGACGCTGGGGGCGGCGGATCTTCTGGGGTTGGAGGACCGGGGGAGGATCGAGCCCGGGCTGTTGGCGGATTTGGTGGCGGTGGACGGGGATCCGACGGAGGATGTTTCGGTGTTCGAGCGGGTCGGGTTCGTGATGGTGGGTGGGCGGGTGGTGAAGGGGGGCGGCCAGTAGGGTGCGCTTCTGCGCACCGCGGGATTGGCGATCAGGCTGCGCTTCTGCGCACCGCGGGATTGGCGATCAGGCTGCGCTTCTGCGCACCGGGGGTGGTCCTTCGGCGGGGCAGGGTCGGGAGCGTCCCGGGGCCTCCCGGCCGGGGACCGGCCTGCGCTCGGTGGTGGGAGGGTGCGTGGCTCGGCCTCGGTTCAGGAGGGCGGCGAACCGGTGTTATTCAGGGACCGTTGCCGCGCGCGCCCTCCTTCAACGCCCCCGGCCGGGAGGCCCCGAGACGCTCCACCATGCGGGGCGCTCGCTGCCGTGGCGAACGAAGGGCTGGGCCGGCTCGCCACTCGATCTCGCGAGATGAAGCGGCCGACTTCAGTCGGCCGAGTGCGAGCGGAGCGAGCGACCCTACTTCCGGTCCGTTCGCGGGGAAGTCACACGGAGAGGGAAAGAGGCATCGAGGCCCTCAGGGGTGCCCCAGATACCTTCCCATCTGTTGCCGGTGGGAGAGGTCGTGGCCGGCCTGGATGCGGCTCAGGAGGCCCAAGGAGATGTCGATCCCTGCTCCGGTGTGGCGTCCGCTGCGCTCGAGCTCGTGGGGCTCGACGCCGCGCCAGAAGTCGACGGTCACGGCGCGCACCTGGCCGAAGAGCGCGAGCAGCTCGGCGGTCGGCCGCCGGTTCCAGCCCTGGCGCTCGACCCAGAGCTCCTGGTCGACCGGCACCAGGGTGGGCTCTTGGTCGGCGCGGACGATGCGCGCGCGGAAGCCGAGCACCCAGTCGGCGTCGATCAGGTGGCCGATGATCTCCCGCGGGCTCCAGACGTTCGGCTCGGGTCGGCGCGCGAGACGCTCTTCCGAGTGCCCTTCGACCAGGGCGGCCAGGGCTGCCGGAGTCTCGGCGAGGACCTCGATCGGGTCCCGGTCGCCGAGCAGGCCGAGCTGGCGGTCGAGGAACGAGTACTCGGGGGACGTGGCGGTCTCGGAAGGGGTCACCGGAGGCTCTCCTTGTGGGGTCGGTATCGGGTCGGGGCCACTCCTGGCCGCTGGCGGTCGATCGGGAGGAAAATCGTACCAGGTGCGCGAAGGGGCAGGCCTCTGGCTGCTCGCAGCCTGGGGAAGCTCGTCCCGCTCCGGCCTTGGCGGTGCGTGGAATATGCCCACTCGGTTGAAGGGTTTGATCGGGTGATGACCGGCCGAGCCCCCAACCCGCCGGCTTCGCGAGAGCTGCTGGAGCGGATCGCGGAACGCCTCAAAGCACTCGCCGAGCCCACGCGCTTGTCCATCCTCCACGCCCTCGACGACGGAGAGCGTTCGGTGACCGAGCTGACCGAGGCGGTCGACTCCAGTCAAGCCAACGTCTCGAAGCACCTGGGCGTGATGCGCAAGGCAGGCATCGTGCGCGCTCGCCGCGAGGGAATGAACGTGTACTACTCGGCGGCCGATCCTGCCGCTTTCGAGGTCTGCCGCCTGATGTGCAACGCTCTCGAGCAGAAGGCCCGCCGTGAGCTCTCGGAAGCCGAGAGCGGCCTGGCCAACGGCGCCTCGCGGGCGTCGATCGGGGGTCGCTCGTGAACGATCTGCTGGTCTTCTCGGTGGTCCTCGTGGCATGGGTTCTGCTCCAGCGCTGGCTTCTGCCGCGGCTGGGCGTCCCCACCTGAGCGGTTCCCAATCCGGCCGTGCGCCGGACCTCGACGACGGGGCTGGCCCCCGAGCCCGATGGAGCGGCGCCCGCAGGGCCCACCGGAACCTCCACCCACGATCAACCGACTTCCGACCATTCCTTCGCGACGGAGACCGATTCGATGCCTCTGTACGAGTACCGTTGTCCCGATTGCGGCCACCGCTTCGAGGTGCTCCAGCGCCTCGGCGAGGGGGCCGAGGACGTCACCTGCCCGAGCTGCGGCCGGCCCGCCCCGGAGAAGCAGTTCTCGACCTTCTCCTCGAGCTCGACAGGTGACGGCGGCGGCTTCAGCGCCGGTGCCGGGTGCGGTGGTGGTGGCGGCTTTACCTGAGCCAGCTAAGCCTGACGGCCCGTGAGGCCGTCCTGTCCAGGTCTCGAGCCATTGTCGTGGACACTTCCGCGCAGAGCAGCTCAGCGACCCCCCCATTTCCCGACGTCAGCGTCCTCCTCGGCGATCCGCGTCTGCCTGATGCGCTGAAGCGGTCCGGGATGTTCGCGGACGAGGACTTCGAGGCCTTCGTGCGCATGAAGGCTGCTCTGGTCGAGGTGGCCGAGGGCCACGGCTATCGGTTCCGCTACCTCGAGGACCACGGTACCCTCTTGGCCGACCTGGCCGCCGATCCGCCTCCGTTCGTTCTCAACTTCTGCGACACCGGCTTCCGCAACGACGCCGGCCGGGAGCTCCACTTGCCCGCCTATCTGGAGCTCCTGGAGATCCCCTATAGCGGCTCCGGCCCGGTCTGCCTCGGCCTGTGCTACGACAAGGCCCTGGTACGGTCCCTGGCGGCAAGCTTGGGCATTCCGGTGCCCGATGAGCTGGCGGTTCGGCCGGGCGAACGCCTTGATGCCGCACTCACCACCTGGGGTGACCGGTTCCCGGCGCTCCTCAAGCCGGCCTTGGGTGACGGCAGTGTGGGGATCACTCAGAATGCTGTCGTCCGAACCCGTGAGGAGGCCCTCGTCTACCTCCGCGGCCTGCGCCGAAGCCTCCCCGGAAGCGGCCTGCTGATTCAAGAGTACCTGGAGGGCACCGAGTACGGCATCGGTCTGATCGGGAACCCGGAGACCGGAACCGGGGCCGGCGGCGGGCTGACCGCCCTGCCGCCCATGGAGGTCGATTTCGGGGGCCTGCCACCGGAGCTGCCACCGATCCTCTGCTATGAGTCGAAGGCCCTGCCGGACTCGCCCTACTACACGGATATCGTCTATCGCGAGGCGGTGCTCGATGCGGGCACCCGCGCGCTCCTGGTCGAGCGCTCGCACCGCCTGTTCGAGCGCCTCGGCTGTCGGGATTACGCCCGCTTCGACTTCCGAGCGGACGCAGCGGGGGAAGTCAAGCTACTGGAGGTCAACCCCAACCCCGCCTGGTGCTGGGACGGCAAGATGCACTTCATGGGAGGGTTCGCCGGGCTGTCGTATCCGGACCTGCTCGCGAAGATCCTCGAGGCCGCCCAGCGACGAGTGAGCGTGACGGATCCGGGCTAGAGCAGCATCCGGGGCACTCGCCGATCCCAGACCCGGTGAAAGACCAACTGGTCACCCTCGTAGCCACGGAGCTGGGCGCAGATTCGAAAGGTCGCCTGGTCCGACGTGACCTCGGTGTCGGTTTCGACCCGTACCCGCCAATCTCCCCGCCGAAAGACCGTCCGGTGCTGCACCTCTGCCCGGGCCGATAGCGGATCCCTCTCGGTGATCCGGTACTGCCGCAGCACCCTCGTGCCGATCTCCAGCTCGATGTCGTCGACGTGGGTCAGCGCTGCTCCCTCGAACTCTCCGCCGTCGGTGAAGATCGTCTGGGTCGTGGTCGGCGCCCCGCCGAGCAGATCCCGCTCGACGGTCCGCCGGAACCTGGCCGGACGGAGCGGGGTGTGGGGCAGCCCCGGCGCTTGCTCGGGCTCCTCGAACCGTTGGAGCGCCTCGTCCTCCGGGGCCTCCGGCCGCACTGGCAGCTCCAGCATGCTCTCGGCGGGGAAGAGCGACAGCGTTACCTGCTCCGGGGAGGGCCACGCCATCGGCCAGTAGCTGGTGGAGACCGCCAGGCGCAGTGTGTGCCCTGCCGGGAAGGCGTGGGCCACGTCGTTGAGCTGGATGCGCACCCGGTAGCGCTTGCCCGGAGTCAACGTCACGGGCTCCTCGTGTTCGTTCGAGGACGCTCCGTGGGTGAGATTGAGGAGCCCGTAGGTCACCCGTGTCGAGGCCCCGTCCGGCGCCACGTCGCACAGGCGCACGGCGATCAGTGCCCGCGGGCGATCCGACGCCAGCTCCAGTATGGCCGCCGGCGCGCCCAGGATCTCCAGGCGCTCAGGAAGGGGTGGGGAATCGAAGGTCACCGAACGCCCGTCCTCCTCGCGCTGATCGGTCGGCATCTCCCCCTCGGCTCCGAAGGCGCACCACTCGCCCCCGGCCTGGCCGGTCACCTGGGGTGAGGAGACCAGAAGCTCCGGCGCACCGGTTGGCGACGCCCTTCCGGGCTCCCGTTCCTCCTCGGGCTCGGCGTCCGGCACCGCGGCGCACACGGCGCTCAGGACGCCCGCGCCCAGGGTCAGCCGAAAGGGCTCGATGCGGCGGCCGTCGCGCTCCGGAGGCCACGTGGTCTCCGCGATCCAGCGGCCCGGGCGTACGGCATAGGTCGGCCGCGGCGGCACGCTCTCTTGCATCCAGACCCGGAGCATCGGCTCGCCCATGATCCCGGTCTCTCGACCGGCGAGCCACTGGTCCCACCACCGCAAGGCCTCCTGCAGGAACCCGATCGACGGCCCCGGAACCGCGTCGTGAGGGAAGGCGTGGGGCCAGGGCCCGATCAACCCCTTGCGCGGTACGGATAGCCCGGCCAGCAATCTGGGGACCGCATTCGAGTAGCCGTCAGCCCATCCTCCGATCGCGTAGACCGGGCACGCGATGGCCGCGAAGTCCTCGCACACGGAGCCGTGCTTCCAGTAGGCGTCGCGCCTCGGGTAGCGCATCCAGAGCTCGGGGAAAAGCGGTGTCGCCTCCATGCGTTCGAGCCACATTCGCCCCCAGCGCTCGCCGACGATGGCTGGGTCGGGTGGGTACGCGTTGAACGTGAGCAGCACCGAGCCCCAGGTGAGGTTCTCGTTGAGCAGGCAGCCACCCATGTAGTGGGCGTCGTCGGCGTAGCGATCGTCAGTGGAGCAGAGTGTGATCACGGCGCCCAGGGCGGGGGGACGCAGCGCCGCCACCTGGAGCGAGTTGAAGCCACCCCAAGAGATGCCCATCATGCCGACTGCGCCGCTGCACCAGGGCTGGGCGGCGAGCCAGGCGATGACCTCGACGGCATCGTCGAGCTCCTGCTCGGTGTACTCGTCGGTGAGCAGGCCGTCCGAGTCGCCCGCGCCTCGCAGATCGACCCGCACCGCGGCGTAGCCGTGGCCGGCGAAGTAGCGGTGCATCGGCTCGTCCCGCGCCCGGGTGAAGTCCCGCTTGCGGTAGGGCAGATACTCCAGGATCGCCGGGACCGGATGCGCTTCGGCATCGGCCGGGAGCCAGATGCGGGCGGCGAGCCGGGTACCGTCAGAGAGTGGGATCCAGTGGTTCTCGATCTCGTGGATCGGGCGGGGGAAGCTGTTGACGAGTCGCACGCCCTAGGCCTCGATGGGGGACGCTCCGACAGCGTGTCAGTGCCCGCTCTTGCGCCGCCACCGCAGCCGCTGAGTCGACCAGAACTGGAGCGCGAGACGGCGGCGAGCCTCCTCGCCGGCGCTCAGGTCCCAGCAGTTGACGACGGCGAGGCGGAAGCCGCCCGGGGGCATGGCGTGGCGGTTCGGCGGCCTGTCCTGGTGGAAGGTGATCTGAACGCTCGAGATCTCCGGCTGGTCCCGGAGCTCGGCGAGCAGCGCCGGGGCGATCGGCCGGTAGCGCGGGCCGTGGGCACCGAACAGCACGACGCTGTAGCCGGTCCGGCGGTCGGTGTCCGCGTAGCTCCAGCGGCCGTCCCGGTAGAGCTCCACCAGGGCGTCGAGCCAGCCGGCGCCGTAGAGGTCCGGCCACTGGTCGGCGAACCGCAGGTGGCACTCGATGATGGTGCCGCCGATCGTCTCGAGGTTGATCGCGCCGGTGTAGCCACGGAGGTTGTTGCGCAGCCAGTCGCCCGCTCGGCGCTCCAGCTCCGGGTGGGCCTCCGCTTCGACGGTCCAAAAATCGAACATGCCCCCTTCGAGTGGCTTCCCCGTGGTGTGGCGCCACCAGACCGGTTCGCCGTCGACCACCGCAGCGTCGGACGAGATGTGCTCGCCCTCGAGGAACGGCATCCACATGTGACTCGCGGCCTGGTACCGGTCGTACTGCTCGCGGTCGACGAGCACGCGGCTTTCGATGCCCATGCCGCGGAGGTTGTAGATCGGCTTGCTGAACACGGGGAAGCGCTCCGGCGGCAGGCCGTGGGGGGCGGTGTCGAGGCCCTGGCTTTCGGCGATGAGCAGCTTGTTGTAGACCCAGCGGTGGTCGGGGTAGAGGCGGTAGGAGTCGCTGTCTTCAGTGGGGATGAACAGCTCCTCGGGGCAGTCGACGTGCTCGAAGTACTGCATGCGCCAAGGGTCGCGCTCGACGATCGGCATGGCTGGCCTCCTCGCGGTGTGGACGGCGCCGGTGTCGGTGGGCAGAGTACTCCATCTTCGCAGAGGTGTCGCCGTACCCCGGAGTGGGCCGGGGCGGGGACGACGGATCACCGGTCACGCGGTGACGAACGCCGCCGACCTGACGCGGTACGTGGCTCGATCTCGGCGCTCGTGGCGCCCGGGTCGGCTCGCCGCGCTCCGTCGCGGTTGACGGCTCACGGAGCACGGGCGGCTCGCACACCTCTGTCGAGCCACCATCGCCGAAACTCACCAGTCCGGCCAGCTCGGACGGCTACGGGTGGACCGAACCCACTCCGCCGGCTGAGCCGCTCGGCACGGAGAGCAGCCGGCCGTCCTCGCCCCGCTCCCAGAAGAAGGGCTCGCGGGAGCGCTCCTCGGGGATGAGCTGATCGAGGGTCGCGGCGTCGTAGACCCGCCCGCCGACCACCACCAGCTCGACCGACTCGGACTTCCGCAGGTCTTCGAGGGGGTTCTCGGCCAGCACGGCGATGTCCGCCAGCTTGCCCGGCTCGAGGGAGCCGAGGTCGGCGTCCAGCCCCAAGTACCAGGCGCCGTCGAGGGTCGCGGCGCGCAGCGCGTCGTGGTTCGACATGCCCCCCTGGCCGAGCATCCAGAGCTCCCAGTGGGCGCCCAGGCCCTCGCGCTGGCCGTGGGCCCCGAGCAGCACGTGGACGCCGCTGTCGTGGAGCTGGTTGGCCGCCTTGGCGTTCCGGAAGTGGTTCCACTCGTCGTCCGGGGCGTCGACCCGGCGCCGGGAGCGGGCGTCGACGAGCCCGCGCGGCACGAAGGTGAGGAGCCGCTCGTCCTCCCAGACATGGGTCTTCGCGTACCAGTAGTTCTCACCCCAGAGGCCGCCGTAGCCGACGATCAGGGTCGGCGTGTAGCCGACGTCCGACGCGCCGCCCCAGAGCTGGCGCACGTCGTCGTAGATCGCCGCCACCGGGATCGAGTGCTCGACGCCGGTGTGGCCGTCGACCACCATGGTCATGTTGTGCTGGAAGAGGGACCCGCCCTCCGGCACCACCATGATGCCGAGCTCGCGCGCCGCCTGGAGCACCTGCTGGCGCTGGTCGCGGCGGGGCTGGTTGTAGCTCTTGACCGAGATCGCGCCCACCGCCTTCATCCGGCGCAGGTGGGAGCGGGCGTCGTCCAGGCCGTCGACCAGCGCCTGGAACGGCGTCTCGGCGCCGTAGAGGATGGTGCCGGTGGAGTAGACGCGCGGCGCCGTGATCAGGCCGGCCCGGGCCATCTCCGAGGAGCTGAAGACGGTCGCGGTGTCCGCCGACGGGTCGTGGACCGTGGTGACGCCGAACGCGAGCGTGGCGTAGTAGTTCCAGTTCTGCTGCGGGATGATCCCTTCGGACCCGTGGCCGCCGTGCCAGTGGACGTCGACGATGCCGGGCATCAGGGTCTTGCCGGCGGTGTGGACCACGCGGGCGCCGGCCGGGACCTCGACCTCGCTCCGGGGACCGACGGCCTGGATGCGGTCGCCCTCGACGACGATCGTGCCGTCCTCGATCACCTCGTCACCGCGCATGGTGATGATCCGGCCGCCGACGAACGCCGTGACGCCCGAGGGCTTGGCGGCCTCGGCCGAGAAGCCGATCGGCACGCCTTCGGTGGGCGGCTCCGGCAGCTCGGCCACCTCGTCCCCGTCCTGGCCGCCCGTTCCGTCCGGCGCGAGGAAGGCGAACGCGTCGGTGAGCTTGCGGGTGTAGAGCTCCGGCCCGAGGGTCCAGTGGAGGGCGGACGAGTCCGCGCTCCAGGAGAGGTAGTCGCCGGCGTCCCGGGAGACGGTGGCGACCGGCAGGGCCTTGGTCGACGGCGAGACGGCGATCGTCTTGCCGGTGGCGACGAACGGCGCGATGTGGGCGTTGAACCGCTCCTGCCAGGCGACCCAGGCGCCATCGGGCGAGACCCGGAACCGGCCGGCGTTCTCGCTCGAGAGGTGCTCGCGCTCCTCGGAGCCGTCAAGGCCGATCGACACGAGGGTGCGGCCGTTCTCGCCCCGCCGTGTCACGAAGACGCGGTCGGACGAGGTGGCGAAGTGGGGCTCGACGCCGATCTCCGTGACCAGCCGGGGCTCGCCCCCGGTCGAATCGACGACGTAGATTCCGGTCTCCTGGGACCAGAGCTCGCTCCGGAGATACCCGCCCCCGGTCTTCCGGTAGACGATGTGCGTGCCGTCGGGCGTGAAGACCGGTTCCACGTAGTGGCCCGGCGCGCCGACCACGGTCCGCACCTTGCCGCTCGCGATCTCCGCCACGCGGACGGAGCCGAGCTCCCGGTCGTCCCAGGTGATGTAGACGACACTCTTGCCGTCCGGCGAGATGGAGGGATAGAGCTCGAAGGGCGTGTCGTCGCCCCGGGTGAGGCGGCGGGGCTCGCCGTCCGGCAGGTCCTTGACCCAGACTCGCCCCAGGGCCTGATAGACGACCCAGTTGGTGTCCGGCGAGACCTGAGCCCAGCGGATCATCTTGACGTCGAACCGGTCGGGGGCCACGTCGACCGGAAAACGCACCGCGTTGACCAGGGTCTTGGTGGCGTGGACGTGGAACGGGATGTCGGTGGCCTCGCCGGTGGTGGCGTCGACCCGATGGAAGGTGCCGCCGGCCCAGACCACGATCGACCCGCCGTCCGGCGTCCAGCTCATGGCCGGGTAGACGCCGTGGACGGCCCAGGTCTCCTGCATGTCCCGGTCGAGGCCGTCGTAGAGCGGCCACTCCTCGCCCGAGGCCAGGTCCCGCACCCAGAGGACGGTCTTCTCGCGCACCCGGCGCACGAAGGCCAGGCGCTCGCCGTCGGGCGACGGGGTCGGTCGGACGGCGCCGCCGGGTCCGGCGATCAGGGTCTCGGTCTCGCCGGTCTCCCGGTCGAGGCGGAAGATGGTGTAGATGCCGGGGTTGGGGTCCTTGTTGTACTCGAAGATCGGGCCCGGGGTGGTGTCCTGGCTGTAGTAGAGGGAACGGCCGTCGGGGGAGAAGGTGGGCTCGCCGACGTCCTTCTGCTGGTTGGGGCGCTCGGTCATCTGGAGGCCGGAGCCGCCGCTCCGGTGGTAGAGCCAGATCTCGCCGGCGCCGAGGGAACGGGTGCCTGTGTAGTGCTTCCTGGCGGCGACGTACTCGCCGTCCGGGGTCCAGGCGGGGCTGTTGAGGAGGCGGAAGCTCTCGTCGGTGACCTGCTTGGGGTCGGAGCCGTCCCGGTTGACGGTCCAGATGTTGTCGCCGCCGCCCTGGTCGGAGGTGAACGCGATCCGGCTGCCGTCCGGGCTGTAGGTGGGCTGCATGTGCCAGGCGATGCCCTGGACGAGGGGGGTCGCCTCGCCGCCGCCGATGGGCAGGGTGTAGAGGTCGCCCAGCATGTCGAAGACGATCTCTTTGCCGTCGGGGGAGACGTCGAGGCTCATCCAGGTGCCCCGGGTGACGTCGAGGTCGACGGTGTGGGTGGGGCCGTGGGGCTCGTCGACGGTCCAGGTGTCGTCGTCTTCGGTGGCCTCGGTGGCGGCCGGTTCGGTGGCGTTGTCGGTGGCCTCCTGGGTTGCCGGCAGGGTGGGGAGGTGGTGGTCGGCGGGGACTCCGGGGCCGCCGAGGATCGCCGGCGCAAGCGCGTCCGGGTGGCTGCCGGCCTGGGCGCCGGCAGGGGCGAGGAAGAGCAGGGCGAGGAGGGTGGCGGTGATGCGCAGGTCGGTGGTCATCGACGGGTCCTTCTCGGGTTGTTTGTTGGGGGTGCGGGGCGGGAAGAGTATCACTGGGGTGGGTTCGGGGCGGGCAGCGGGGGAGGGTGGGGCCGTGTGGACGAGCGGCCGCTCGTTGCCGTGGCGAACCGTCGTCGTCCGCCACCCTCGGCAATCTCGAGACTTGAAGCGGCCGGACCTGTGCCGGCCGAAGTGCGAGCGAAGCGAGCGACCCTCGCAGACTGAAGCGGCCGGTCTCTGCGGCGGCCGGATTGCGCGCGCAGCGAGCGACCCTGCTTCGTCGGGAGATGGTCGGGAGCGTCTCGTGGCCTCCCGGCCGGGGACCGGCCTTCGCTTGGTGGTCGGACGGGACGGGGCTCGGCCTCGGTTCAGGAGGGCGGCGTGGCGCAGTCCTCATGGAGACGGCTGTCTGCGCGCCCTCCTTCAACGCCCCCGGCCGGGAGGCCGCGAGCCGCTCCACCGATCGACCGGTCGTTGCCGTAGCGGCTCAAGGGCGGATCGCATCTTCGGCGTGGGCCGCCTTCGATCTCAGACAGCGGCCGGACCTGCGCCGGGCGGATTGCGCGCGCAGCGAGCGATCCTCGCAGACTGAAGCGGCCGGACCTGTGCCGGCCGGATTGCGAGCGAAGCGAGCGACCCTACTCGGCTCCGCGGGCAAGCAGGTCGAGAGTGAACGGGGCGATGACCTGGTTGTTTGGCCTATGAGCTGCTCTATCGGTGGTTCGACATGTACATCTGTCCCATGGGGTGGCGTGTCGGTGGAGTCAATCTGCCACGTCATGCGCACGTTGTACAGTTCGGCGCTTCAACCGCGCGGCTCATGCCCCTGTCGTACGGCTCATGCTGCCTTTGGCGGGGACCGGCGGTGATCGGCTGTCGGAAGGCGGGGCAGGGTCGCCGCGGGCACGCCGGAGCGTGCCCGCGGTCGAGCTACGGTCAGGGAAGGATCACGTCCGGGCCGTAGATGTACTCCTCGACGGCGGTCATCTCGGCCGGCGAGAGCTGGTTGAGCGCGTTCTCGTGCGCCATGGCCTGGACTTCGTAGTCCGCGTAGTCGTTACGGTTGGCCGCATCCTGCATGGCCTCCGCGGTCGCCAGGGCGTTGTCACCCTCCGGAGTGCCGAAGCCGGCGAGGAGGTCCGCGTAGCCGCGGTAGCTGATCACCTGGGGGTTCTCGATCCACAGGGCGCTGCCGAGGATCGAGGCGACGCCGCCTCCGGCCGGAAGGCACTCACACGAAACGGAGGTGCCGAGGAAGCCGCTGCTGCACACCGCGCGCTCGCCAGGCTGGCAGTCGGCGCGGCATGAGCTGAAGATTCCGCTTGCTGTGCACGACGAGCCGCCAGCGTTCGCGGCCGCCAAGGGAGCGGTCACGGCCATTGCGGCGACGAGCACGAAGACGGTGAAAAGGGCGATCCTGGTCATGTGGTGTGTCTCCTGAATAGTGGATGACGGTTTACCAGTTCTGCTCCGTCTTCAGGCGGAGCACATTCCCTATAAGTCGAAAGTGCGCGAAGTCTGCGGACCGAGACAGACGGCATCATTTGATTCCCTCGGAGGGGATCGATGGCGGTGGATGAAGGCCCGCCAGAGCGAGGCGCGGAACCAGAACGAGAGGTCTTCGTTGAGCGATTGCGAGGCTTTTATGAGTGAAGGATAGACTCGTTGCATGATGGACGAACCGATCGGAGAGCAGAGCGCGGAGGTCACCGCCGTGGTGCGTCGGGCCGCCGCGCGGTTGGCGGGGGAGGTCGATCCCGGGTTGCCGCAGATGGCGGAGCTGGTGTTGGAGGAGGGGCCGAGCCCCGAGCCGACCCGGTCGTTCGACCCGACCGCGACAGTGGCCGTGGCGGGGCTCCTGCTGGCGGCCGCTCAGCTCGGGTGGCAGGTCTACCGCGACGTCAGGAAGGACCGCAAGGAGGCCGCCGAGAAGGCTGCGAAGAACGCGGCGGGCGACGGGCACGCACTTCGGTCGGTGATGATCCGCCGGATGCGCCTGAAGCTCGAGCCCCCGCCCGGGCTTGCCGAGAGTCAACGGGATCGGGTGGTGGAGGTGGCGGTGGAGGAGATCCTGGCGGAGGTGGGGGAGGACGGCGGGGGCCCCGACTAGGAAGCCGCGAGGTTCCGAGATGTGTTCCGCACTCGGCTCGGAGGGAGCGGGGATCGCCGTAGCGCTCTTTCTTCGGTCCGTGATCCAGGGTCTTTGGGGCCGGTGTCGTACAATTCCTTTGTACCTCGACGCCCGAGAGGTTCTCCCATGGAAGATCCGATCACCCGACTGTTCCGCTCCTGCGCGCCGAACGAGGCGCTCGGGCCGGACGATTCGCGCTACGTGAACTGTGACGACGTTCGTGGTGAGAACCTCGCACGCCTCTATGCGCGGGCACTCCAACGGGCGGATCCGAGGAACCCGGAGGTCAAGGTCTTCGCCGGGCATCGCGGGGTGGGTAAGACCAGTGAGCTCTACCGGTTGAAGAGCTTCCTCGAGAAGCCGGACGACTCCGGACAGAGACCGTTTCTGGTGATCTTCTCGGACGTGAGCCAGTCGCTCGACCTGAATGACCTGGACTTTCCGGACCTGCTCGTCTTCCAGGCTGCCGAGATCCAGCGCCAGCTTCGTGAGGCAGACATTCCAGGGTTTTCAGCGACCACTGACTATCTGCAGAGGTTGTGGGGTGACTTCCGAGGATTTCTCGGGTCCGAGGTGTCGCTCGGCGGTGCAGACGTTGAAACGCCGTACGGAAAGCTCGCGCTCGAGCTCAAGAATCGGCCGAATGCTCGTGCCGAGCTCCGGAAGGCGATCGAGCAGCAGAGCACCAACCTCCTCGACGCGGTCAACGATCTCCTCGGGCTCGCCACGGTCAGGCTCCGGGAGAACGGCCACGAGGGGCTGGTCCTCATCATCGACGGCCTCGACAAGCTCACCTATCGCGAGCTGGACCACAGCGGGACAAGCACCCACGACCGGCTGTTCATCCAGAGGAGCGAGCAGCTCGCGAGCCTCCAGGCTCATGTCGTGTACACGGTGCCGATCTCCCTCATCTACTCTCCGCAGTTCACCCAGCTCGAACAGACGTTCGGTGGCCACCAGGTCCCGGTGCCCATGATCCGGCTCCACGAGAGGGGGGACTCCGAGCCGACCATGGCGACTGCCGGAATGGCGAAGCTCCAGGAGATCTTGAAGGCTCGGTGCCGCCATGCGTCGGTCGACTTCTCGGAGGTGTTCGACAAGGAAGAGACTTGCCGGTACCTGTGCACGATGACCGGGGGCCACCCCCGCCACCTGATGATGTTCATCCGTGCCGCGGCGAACGAGGTCGACTCCCTGCCGATCACTGGGGAGGCGGTGAGCAAGGCGATCCGGAACTACGCCAACAGCCTCGTGCGTGAGGTGCCGGACGACTTCTGGCCCCTGCTCCGGAAGTTCAACAAGCCCCAGGACGACATCCCCAAGGACGAGCACCACCAGGAGATGCTCCTGCTGCTCCACGTGTTCGAGTACATGAACGGCGAGCCCTGGTACGAGGTGAACCCTGTCCTCCGCACCATTCCGAAGTT
>Ga0210123_1000328_pt1 | contig 31188 bp, 28 predicted proteins | sample Muzzi_PWB_D2_FD_185535 | JGI IMG/M metagenome (GOLD analysis project Ga0210123, IMG submission 185535) | Wetland microbial communities from San Francisco Bay, California, USA, that impact long-term carbon sequestration - Muzzi_PWB_D2 (SPAdes) | ecosystem: Environmental > Aquatic > Marine >... | reverse complement strand
CATGCGTCCAACAAGTGACAACCACAGTCCAGTATTTTTAATTTTGCTGCTTCTGGTGACGCGTAAAACGGAGCTTATTGAAAGAGCATGTTTTCAAAGTGTGTATTTCTTTTGATAATATTTACGGCGGCAGGTGCGGCATTCGGCTCGGATAGCACTTGCTATGGCACCACCTCCAAGGGCATGCTGGCGAATGGTTGCAAGCTTCCATACCGAGGCGCCAACTTCCAGGCATACAGCCGCCTGGGTTCAACCCTCGGTCGAACGTATGTCCACTGCAAAGTGGCAGCGGTGGTGCAGGCGGCATATAACGATCTGAAGCTCCGGCACCCCGACAAGGTCTTCGTATACGGCGAAACCGGATGGGCCTCAGGGGGACGCTTCAAGCCCCACAAGACCCATCAGAATGGACTTTCCGTCGACTTCATGGTCCCGGTGGTGGACTCGTCGGGCCGGTCGGTGCCCCTGCCCGCGAATGCTTTCAATAAATACGGTTACGATATGGATTTCGACGCCCAGGGGCACAATGGCGAACTCTCCATCGATTTCGAGGCCCTGGCGGCTCATTTGGTTGCGATCAAGCAGGCTGCGGATGCCGGGCAGGTCAAGATTTGGCGGGTTATATTCGATCCCCAATTGCAGGTCTTCCTTCATTCGACAAAATTCTGGCCGGCACTGGAAGGGCAGGTTAAATTTTCGGATCGCCGCTCCTGGGTACGGCACGATGAACACTATCACATCGACTTCGATATTCCTTGCAAGCGCTTGCAATAAGCGTGTACAAGCAGGCGCCGGGCTAAGTGAATCGAGGTTTTCGGCAGGGTTCCGTAATGCTTCACCGCATACTTTTTTTATACAGGCTATCTGAAATCGTTCAGTGGCTGATCTATAGTGCGAGGTAAATAGCTTCTCGAGGGTAGAACAAGGCGAAATCACAAATCATGTTTCGATCACGCTTTCCTTTACTTTTGAATTCATGCATGGAGGTTGTCGATGTGTTCGAACTGCGTTAAGTCGGTCGAATCAAAAGATGATGGGGCCGGATATGACGGTATGCGGCGGCCACCTGGTTGCTGCCGGCAATCCGGTGCTGGCTACCGCTGAAGTGATGATCTGCGCGACGCCTGATGTGGCCTGGGTAAAAGCGATGGATCGAGAGACCCGCTTTGAGCTTTTCAATCCGGATGGCATGGGGGTCAAACCTGATTCGTGATTTTGGGTAATGCGCTTGATTAAAGCAGTGCGTTGTGATTGGCTATTTTTACATTTCTGTTCGAAAGGCACCACTGAAATCATCGACCGGCGCAATGAGATGATCGGCAATGCGTCACTTTATCAGGACTTGCAGCATATTTGCCGGGTCAACAAATGGTTGCGGCGCAAGGCGTTTAAAGAGGCTTACGTAAAGGAGCACAAGCTGAAGATGGTGGATATCTACATCATCCAAATGGACGATGTCTTCCAGAAGCGTCTGAATTATGCCTCCAAGCTGAACCGGGACGAGAAGTATATTCAAAGGCTGATCACCCACGGCGAGGAAAAAGGGCGTCTTTTTCTTGCAAAGCCGGCGGCCATGCAATTCGATTCGGAATGCTAACGGCCAATGGCCGGCTGTTCTAAAGATGCCGGGCGTTGGAAATCATCGGTAGTGTATTGGATAACAGGTGCGCCGGGATTAATGCTATATCACTGCTTTACGCGCGATGGAATAAGCGGGTGTTGACACAATATCTGCACCAGCCTATTGTAAATTAAGCTCCGCGTGGATCGAAGCTACGAAAAAATAAATAACAACGGGGTTATAGGGGCAGTCTTGGAGGGTAAGTCGCTCGTCTGCGCACATCGGTAAAGTACCCGGCGTGGAAGAACACCCGGGACGATGAACTGAGACCCTGCTCGAAAGCGCGATCAGAGGTGGCAAAATCATGAGAAAACGCAATACCAATGCCGGTGGAGGTGATTGGACCAAGGAAGAAATCGATGCCGTTTGGCGCAAAGCAAAGGCGGTCGAGGGTTACGACCCGGATTTTATCCGGCAGGATCCTTGCGATACATGGATCCGATACTCCGAGCATGGCGAAAACGTCGCGAACGGGTTCGGATGGGAGATCGATCACATTAAGCCGGTAGCGAAGAATGGCACGGATGATGTTGCCAACCTGCAGCCGTTGCAGTGGGAAAACAACCGAAAAAAAGCCGATGACTGGCCCAGTTGGAAGTGCGCCAAAATAGCCACCTGATGACACATATCAAAACGTGGTGGAATCGCCCGTCGAAAGGGAAGGATCCGATGGAAGTTATTCGTTTCAACACTGCTGCAAACTACGAGCCCGAAAAGGATCTGTAACGGTCAGCCCTTGGCCATATCCAGCACTTCGCGAACCATCCTCGCCAATTCATTGCGGTCAAAGGGTTTGTGGGCCAGGGCCTGAATGCCCATGGTGTCTGCTTTTTCTTTAGAGACGCGGCTGCTGTAGCCGGTGCAAAGGATCACCGGGATATCCGGTCGGATTTTGCGCATCTCCCGGATCAGGATATCCCCCGGCATCTCCGGCATGGTCATATCGGTGATCACCAAGTCGACATCGTGGGGCCTGGACTGAATCAGCGCCAGGGTTTCGGTGGGACTGGTGTGCGCCACCACCACGTAACCCAGACGGCTTAATATTTGCTGCAGCATCTTTACGATGGCCGGCTCGTCGTCGACGATGGCGATGCGTTCGGTGCCTCTGACGGGATGTGCGTCAATTGCGCCGGCGCCGGGATTTGCCGGTTGCGTCGTGATGGGCAGGTAAACGGAAAAGCGCGTGCCCTTGCCCACCTGGCTCTCCACGGCAATCCTGCCATGATAGCTTTTTACGATGCTGTGGACCACCGCCAACCCCATGCCCGTGCCTTTACCGGTATCTTTGGTGGTAAAGTAAGGATCGAAGATGGCCTCTTTTATCTCAGCCGGAATACCGACCCCGGTGTCTGCAACGGTCAGCACCAGGTAGCTTCCCGGCGGGATTTCTGCATGGAGAGGACTCAATGGCGAATCATAGGTCACTTTGTCCAGCTCAATCGTCAGGACACCACCGGTCTCTTCCATGGCATGGTAAGCATTGGTGCACAGGTTCATGATAATCTGGTGAACCATGGTGGGGTCGGCCATCACCAGGGCGTCGCTGTTGATACGGGCATCGATGCGAATAAAGGTGGGAATTGATGAACGCAGCAGGTTGAGGGCCTCATTGACGGTCAGACTCACCTGGACCGGCTGGTTTTTAAGTTCGGATTGCCGGGCATAGGTCAGGATCTGCCGGATAAGGTCGCGGGCGCGCTTACCGGCAATAAAGATTTCATTGAGGTTGTCCTCGATTTCGGTGCCCGGCGTGACGTCCTCCAGGGAGAGTTCGGCAAATCCGATGATGGAGGAGAGAATATTGTTGAAGTCGTGGGCGATCCCGCCGGCGAGGGCGCCGATGGCTTCCATTTTGTGCGCCTGGCGCAATTCAGCTTCCAACGCTTTTCTTTCGGTAACATCCCATACGGTGGAGATGACCAGTTTTTTGTCGGGAATGGGTATGTTGCGCGCGGTGATATGGGCGGTCTCCTGTCCGGCGCGGGTGATGGGTACTTCCGGCCAATACATGCGGGACGGATCACCGCTGGCGCAATCTGCCAGGACCCTTTTTTTGATTTTTTGACGAAACTGGGGGTCTTCATATACGGCGGTCCAGAAGGTGTCCGGATTGGCCAGCGCCTCTCGCGTGGTGCGGTAAAACTTTGGAAAGTTGTCGTTCATATAGGCAAAGGTTACATCGGGGTCCACCGAGTTCACCGCCAGGCCGATGGGCAGGTTGTCCATCACGGCCTCGATAAAGGATTCGCGTTCTTTCAGCGCGGCATCGGCCAGCTTCAGGTCGGTGGCGTCGCGCATGACATAAAGAGCGGTCCCGCCGCGGATGTCCACTGCTTTGACGGTGACGAGCAAATGGTGCTCCATGCCTGCTTTATCCATTGCCGTCCACTCGATGTTGACGATTTCGCTTTTGCGCTTCAATTCCGCGATATCGCAGATCGTTCCATCGAGCAGTTTGTCGATGTTGCCCAGGCCGTAGATCTCTTTTTGGGTAAATCCGAAGATCAAAACCGTATTGGGGCAGACATAGAGGATGGCGCCCTGGTCATCGGTGAGGATGACAGTGTCGGAGATGTTTTCCAAAATGGTGCGATGCAGCCGTTCGGACGATAATATCTCCTGGTGTAACCCGGCCAGCTCACGGATCTCTTCTTCGAGCCTTGCGAGCCGTTGCTCCAGATCTTCGTAAGATGGCTTTTGCATTATGTTCAATTCCTTCGCGCGTCATCCATCGAGCATCATCCAAACACTCAGAACTTCAGGCCCACCAGTTTGGCAAAGACCGCCATTTATCTGGCAAGTCAATCGCCGGTGGATAAGCGTGCCGAAGCCAAGGTTGAAGGTAACTCCTGAAGCCTCCGAGGGGAGAACATTTCAGACCCGTTGCGTCAATCTGTTTGGGGTCAAGGGGTATTGGCGTATCATACTGAACGAACACCGGAATTGGCAAGCCAATTGTTTAAGCGCTGCCGGCCCCATAATGCACCATATACAAAAAAGGCAATGCTGGGCGACCATGGCGCCATGAATCCAGTTGGCAAAAAAGAAGCCTCTTTTCCCATAAGGAAAGAGGCTTCTTGGAGGAAACCCTACGATCGCGTCGCAGGATGATGAACGGCAGTTATCGTAGGAGCGAATTACGAGAACCGCCACTGGCAGCATGCTGGGTGGCGCGACGCCTTCAGCGCGTCGCGGCAGGGAACCGGAGGTTGAAAAGCCTGCTCGGTCAACAGTTGGCCGGTGGCGCTTGCCCTCCATTACCATCACAATAGCCTGGGTAAAAATTCATGATGGGGAGGGCAACCGACCACCAGGTCTTTGCATTCTACATCGTCGGCCGTGGCCGTTTCACAGTTCATCTCTGGGTTGGAACGCAGAACCCGGAAGCGGTTTAAAACCTCCTCACGAGCCAAATCTTCGTTGCGGGGCGAGAAGCGCCATCTCGTAAAAAAGTATAGTTTCTATGCGCGTAGTTGGGCTGCCCATCCTGCCGTAGCTTGGTTCCGATCAGAGGTAGTAAACCACTTCCAAAAAAGTACACCTTGTCGCGGCTGCTGCTGCACAGCCGGCAAGATCAAATCCATATCGTTCTCTTCCGAAGGATAGCGATTCCATTGGAATCATCCGCCCTCGATGGTCAACGCTTGATTAGGGTAAGGCAGGGACGGCCCCCCGGACGCCCCCGCCGCCCTTTACCCCCTTGCCGTGCAGCAATTTCATTCTCTGCCCCCCAGCAGAAGATGTTGCTGCACAGGGATTAACCGCATAGCTGGAACGGGAATCCAAGAGCACGGGCCGCACAGGGACCATTGAATCCCTCTGAAAGTACTCTCGTGATTCCCGGCCAGCATAAAACCATTTCTTCCAAAGCAATATTTTCTGAGTTTATTCAACAATTTAAAGTCTCATCAGCATGCGTGGCAACATTGCCGTCGGTTCATGTTGGCCGAAGGACCACTTGCAGGTGCAACGCCAGCTCTATGAAACCATTGTCAGGTGGTCTTTTTGTGTCGCCGACAAGCGGCTTATTTAGGGTAATAACCGCAAGTGTCGTGCCAAAAAGTGAATTGCCATTTAGTGACTTGAAATGAATACAGAAAATAAGAGGAGGGGCTGGTGTGCCGACCTTGCACGTTTTGGGGAAGAATATCCCCAAAACTCGGTTTTTTTGTTCGGATGCGGTTGATATTGTTGTTTATTTTATGTGTTGGGGTCGTCTATCCCCCTAATGGGCAATTAGCTCCCCGTTTTATGGGGCGTGAGCAGGCCGTAGCGCTTCATTTTGTTAAAGAGTGTTTTGCGGTCGACGCTCAAAGCTTTGGCAACCTTCTGGCGGTGCCATTGATTCTGATTCAATGTGGTCAATATAAGCAATTTCTCGTATTTGGCCAGCATTTCGTTCAGGTTCTTGGGCCCCAAACCAATGGCATCCGGGTAGGACATCTGATCCGGCGGCGCCTCAGGTTTGGCGGAGGCGCCGGTAAGATCGATGCTTTTTTGGTTGCAATAGCGCACGATGACGTTTTGAAGTTCGCGAACGTTACCGGGCCAGTCATAGTGATACAACTTTTCCATCAACTTGGCGGTCAAGGGCGGCACACTGCGCTTGCCGGCGTAAAGGCCCATGAAATGCTCGATGAGCAGCGGCAGATCGCCTTTACGCTCCCTGAGCGGAGGCAGATGGATGGGCAGAATGTGAATACGGTAAAAGAAATCTTCCCGCATCAGTCCGTTTTTAACCAGAAGCTGCAAATCACGGTTGGTGGCCGCTACGATTCGCATATTGGCCGATTTGTTCTGGTTGCTGCCCACCGGAGTATACCCGCCCCCCTCGATCACCCTGAGCAGCTTGACTTGCATATGGGGGCTGATTTCGCCGACTTCGTCCAGGAAAAGGGTGCCGCTGTCGGCATATTCCAGGTATCCGGCCGTGTCGGTCAATGCACCGGAAAAGGCCCCCTTCTTGTATCCGAAAAACTCGCTTTCTATGAGGTTCTCCGGTATGGCCCCGCAATGCACCGGCACGAAACGCTTGTTACGACGCTCGCTCATGTCATGGATGGCATGGGCGACCAGTTCCTTGCCTGTTCCGGGCTCGCCAAAAATAATTGCGGTGGCATCGGTGGCGCCGGCATTGAGAATGTGTTCATAGACCCGCTGCATGGCAGCACTCTGTCCCACGATTTTACCGAATTTTTTGCGCTCCTTAATTTGGGTGCGTAAAAAAATATTTTCCTGCAGCAGATGGATTTCACTCTCACGCAGGGCCTGTTCGGCATTTTTGCGGTCGTTGATGTCTGTAATCATGGCGAGCAGCGAGACGGATCCGTTTACATGGCGGATGGGTGCGTTCATGCTGTAGTACCAGTGATGGTCGCGGGGATTTTTGACTTCAAAGCGAACGGTCTGGCCGGCCGTCACCTGGTCGATGACACAAAAGGGGCACGGCGACTTGCGGCCGTGAATGGTTTGATAGCAGAACTGTCCCACAGCCCGGGGGCCGATTCTGGAGAGCAGTTGTTCGTTGGCGTAAGTCAACTTGTACGCTTTGTTGCTGACGTAAATCTGGCCTTCAAAGGCGTCCAGGATCGCCGCCAATTGTGCTTTCTGTTCATTGAGTTCGGCCTCGACTTTTTTCAGCGGAGAGATATCCGTCATGGAGCCGATGCACTCGCCGGTGCTGACGATCAGGTCCAGTTTCAGCAGGACGTCCTTAACCGTGCCTTTGTCTTCCTGGAGGGTCAACGCCAAATCCTCCGGCCCGCTGCATGCGCCGCGGCGGTCGGCGTCGTACCGGCGCAGTCTCTCGCGATCCGGGGGGCGCACGAGGTCCAGGAGTTTACAGCGGCCCTCGGCTTCGGCTTTGGTCATCCCGGTAAGGCGCTCAAAGCTGGCGTTGACCACGGTCAGCGTTCGGTCCGGCGCCAGCACAAAAGTGGCTGTGCCGGTATGCTTTACGACGGTACGATAGCGGTCCTGGCTTTCTTGCAACGAACGGCGCATCCCCTGGAGGTCTTCCAGGCGTTTTTCATAATCCTTGATTTGATCGACCAGCGCATTGATATCCGGACGTTCGTCGATGTTCTGCTTTGCCATGGGTTTAGGTTCCTTTTTCACCAGGCCACTATAAACCATTTGCGCATGCCTGTGAATATCGAAGTCGAAAACCGGCGCATCACCGCGGCCGTAAAGGTGGGGAGCTGATGTAAGTTGGGGGCTGGAGGTGTTGTTATTTACAATCAAATGCCGTGGAACCGCATGATGCGCACATCCGGCTAAGCGTGCAACTGACGAAGGTAGTCTCGGATTTGGTCTTTGGCGTATATGCCGTCCTCGGTCACCAGATAATCCACCATTTTAAGATCGACCACATCATGGGAATAGGTCACCAGGTCATAGGCTTCCGCATCTTCGTCCTGCTGAATGGTTTCGCTGTGGATACGCTGATCTTCGGATACGCCGTGAGCGAATTTGAGGGTGTTGGCGAACAGATAGACCGGAATCTGGTGAAAATGGCATAGACTGGCAATATTGGCCGTTCCCATAGGCGCGACCACCACCTGGTCGGCGGTGATGGAGAGCGCAGCGCAGAACATTTTGTTGGCCTGGCCGATAAAATGGCTCAATGAATATTCGGGTACAGCTTGCAGGGGGACATCGGATCGCCGCAATTGAGCGATCATGCGTTTGGTTTTGGCCAGGTCCTGCTGCAGCACGATGACGTTGATTTTCTTTTCCATGACCTGATGCGAGAGGGTGATGATGCTGATCACGTTGACATTGGCGGTATGGACCACAATGGTGTCTTGGGGATCGACGCAGGTCAGCCCCAGTTCAATGATCTTGCCGCTTTTGAACTGCAGCTTTTCATGTTTGGCTTGAAGAATGGCGACGGCTTTTTGCATTACCTTTTCCGGGTCGTCATCAAAGCCGCCCGTCATTTCATGCTCGAACTCCTCGATCAAATGGATCAGCGGAATGATCTTGGGGTGGGTGTTCTTGATGGCGTGGGTGAGTTCGCTGAACTGCGCTTCGAGCTCTTCTCCGGGGCACCGCAATTCTTCTATTGCCGCTACAAAGGCGCGCAAACCCAGCAGTGTGGCGCGAGACGAGCCGGCCACATCTTCATGCTCCCGTACCAGGCGATGTAGAATTTCTTTGTCTTGTTCATTCATAGTACAATCCACAGATAAATCATTAAGTATACGGATGCCACGCTCAGCGTCAGCAGGGTGATCACCACACTGAAACGCATGAACTCAAGGAATGAGATGTTCACCTTGGAACGCTTGGCCATGCCGACGGATACAATGTTGGCCGAGGCGCCGATCATGGTCAGGTTGCCCCCCAGACAGGCGCCCAGCGCCAAGGCCCACCACAGCACATTGTGCGGAATATGGGTTGCTTCCAGCATCAATTGAACGATGGGGATCATGGTGATGGTAAAGGGAATATTGTCCAGAAAGCCGGAAACGATTCCCGACACCCACAGCACCATGAGCACGGCCACATAGGGATTGGTGCCGACCTGCATGAAGATATTGTAGGCGATCCAGGCAATGACCCCTTTTTCCTCCAGAATGCCCACGAGGATGAAGAGTCCGGTGAAGAAGAGCAGGGTGCTCCATTCGATCTCTTCGAGCATCTCCTCCACATCCACCCGGGTGATGGTAAAAAGCAGCATGGCCACCAGCATGGCCACTACCCCGGGTGACAGCTTGGTGACGGTTTGGGTGACAAACAGGGCGATGGCCAGCAACAGACAACCCAGGCTCTTGATCAGGAAAACCTGATCGATCTTCACGTCCAGGTGGTTTTGCCGAATTTTTTCCAGGAGCAGCTGCACTGAAAAAAGCTTGACCAGATTCGTGTTGATCGGCTTGAATTTTTTACGGTTGATGACCCACATGAACAAAAGGGCGACGAGAAAACAAACCGTCACCGGAAAGGTCAAGTTGGCCAGGAACTGATTGAACGTCAACCCGACCTTGGACCCGATGATAATATTGGGCGGGTCGCCGATCAGCGTGGCGGTACCGCCGATGTTGGAGATCACGGCCTGGCTGATCACATAGATCTTGGGGTCCAGCCCCATACCCGAAGTCAGTTCGATGATAATGGGGATGATGATCAATACGGTGGTGACATTGTCTAAAAACGCGCTGAGACCGGCGGTCACGACGGAAAAGAGAATCAGAATTTTTAAAGGGCTGCCTTTGGTCATTTCGGCGATTTTCACCGAGATGATGGTGAAAAAGCCGGATTTGCGCAGTATGCCGACAATGGCCATCATGCCCATCAGCAGCATGATGGTTTCAAAGTCGATAAACTCAATGGCGGTATGTTCGGTGACCACATGGAGGGTCACCAGCACCATAACGCCCAGCATGGCGGCGACGGCTTTATTGAGCAGTTCGAATGTAATGACGGCGTAGACAGCGATGAATACGATGATGGGCAAGAGGGCATCATGCATATCAGGATCACCTAAGCTGCAAGGTTAGATTTTGGGGGGCCGTCGGTTTCCAAATGTAAAATGGAGTGTTATATAGACAAAATCTGAAGCTGCGTCAATTGTCTTCTTTTTTAAATTCAAAGCCCACAATAAAACCGTCAGCGAGGACACCATGCCTGCATCAGCATCGTCTAGGGGGCAGCGACACTCCGCGGCGCAAACCGGCCTGCATATTTTGCGCGTGCCTTTTTTAAGGAACATTCTGGCGGCCTGCATGTTGGTGGCTTTGCTGCTGCCGCTCTACAACTGGGTGTTTCTTTCCCCATCCTTTCGCCATCTGGTCGCCACCTTCAGCGAAGATGACGCCCAGCGGGTCGCCGCGCACCTGATACGCAGCATGCATATCGGCCGCGATCCCATTTCGGTGAATACCATCAGCCCGGAAAACTACAGTTTGATACAAGCGCTCAAAACGGATTTCAATATTGAGAAACTGCGTTTGTTCGATCCCCAGGGGGCCATCGTTTTTTCCAGCGAGCGGGACGAAGTGGGCCGGGTCAACACCGATCCCTATTTTATCGAAGAAGTGGCCCGAGGACGGCTCCATTCCCAACTGGTGGTCAAGGGAGCGCCTACCCGGGAAGGGCGGTTGAAGGCCCACGACGTGGTGGAGGTTTACGTGCCGGTAATGGACCGTCAGGCTTTTAAGGGTGCCTTTGAGATCTATTACGATATGACCGCCGCCAACGGTCGATTGAATGCGCTTTTGAAACGCAGCAATATGACCACCGGGCTGATTGCCGCCATTCTGATGGTCATCACCATGGCCGTTTTGTTTAAGGCCAGCGCGGCCATGATCTCCCACAGCCGGATGGACCAGGCTGTACATGAAGCCCGTGATTTGCTGGAACATAGGGTTCGGGAGCGCACGCGGGACTTGATCGAGGCCAATAAAGATCTACAGATGGAGATCATGGAACGACGGATAGCCGAAACCAATCTTCGCGAAAGTGAAAAACGTTTCCGCACCCTTATCGAAACCATTCCGCATGGCATTCAGGAGATCGATCCCCAGGGTACCATTACTTTTGCCAATCCGGCCCTCGATAAAATCTACGGTTGCGAGCCCAGGGCGCTGATCGGATCATCCATGCTGGATCTGGCCGCGGGCGAACATGAAAAGAAGCAGCTCAAGGCGCATCTGGCCTATCTATTCGAGAACCAGCCGCAGCCCAGCCCCTGGTTCAGCACCGACGCCACCAGGGACGGACGCATCATCAACACCCAGGTGGACTGGAATTACAAGCGGGATGTCCAGGGCCGCGTGTTGGGGTTGATCACGGTGATTTCGGACATCACCCATCGCAAACAGGCTGAAAAGGCTCTGTTGGATAACATCAACTTCATGAATACCCTCATCGACACCATTCCCAATCCCGTTTTTTACAAAGATAACGACGGGCTCTTTTTGGGATGCAATGTGGCCTATGCCCAAACCCTGGGATTGGATAAAGAGAACATATTGGGGCAGCGGCTGACCGACCTGAAATCAAGCCTCGGTGGTGATAAGGCTGAACATTACCATCATCAGGATTTGCGTTTGATCGAAAATCCCGGCGTCCAGGCCCATGAGGAACAGGTCCATTGCGCCGATGGCCAGCGCAGGGATTTCGTGTTGTTCAGGGCCACTTTCAGCGATGCCAACAACGTTGTGGCCGGCATGGTGGGCATCATGCTGGATATTACCGAGCACAAGAAGGCGGAAAAGGCTTTCCGGGAGAGCAAAGATCTGTTCGATGCTTTTATGCAGCACCTGCCTGGCCTGGCATTCATGAAGGATCCGCAAGGGCGCTATATCTATGTCAACGATGCTTTTGCCCAGCTTGCCGCCACCCAGGCCGGCTGGCCCATCGGACGGCGCGCGGATGAAGTATGGGACGCCGAAACCGCCGAGGCCATGGAGGCCAATGACAAAAGGGTGTTCCAGGTGCAGGCGGCAACCAATAACATGGAGGATATCCGTTTGTCGGATGGTCGGCAACGGCATCTGCTAACAGCCCGATTTCCCATCTACCAGGATGACGAGCTTTTTGCACTGGGCGGCATATCCATCGATGTCACGGATCGCACCATTGCCCAGCGCCAACGGCAACAGCTGGAACTTCAACTGCAGCAGACCCAGAAGATGGAGGCCCTGGGGACCTTGGCCGGCGGCATTGCCCACGATTTTAACAATATACTGGCCGCCATCATCGGCTATACGGAGATTGCCGCCGCGGAGACGCAAAAAGGGAGCGCGACCTTCGACTACCTTAAACGGGTGCTGGAATCGGGCGAACGGGCGCGGAGTCTGGTTAAACAAATCCTGGCCTTCAGCCGTCAGGGTGACATGGAAGCCAAACCGGTGCAGTTGAAGCTCATCGTCAAGGAGGTGCTCAAATTGTTGCGCGCCTCTTTGCCGGCCACCATCGAAATCTTCCAGGAGATCCATTCGACCGATGCGGTCATGGCCGATCCCACCCAACTGCACCAGGTCATGATGAACCTGGGCACCAATGCGGGTCACGCCATGGGGCCGATGGGCGGAAAGCTCACCGTCCGTCTGGAAGAGATCGTGCTGGACAGGGCGTTCACCCACCGCCATGGCGATATCCAGTCCGGTGAATATTTGAAGCTGACGGTCGAGGATACCGGCCGGGGCATCCTGCCTGAACATCTCGGCAAAATATTCGATCCCTTTTTTACCACCAAGCCCAAAGGCGAAGGCACCGGCATGGGGCTCTCCGTGGTGCACGGCATCGTCACCGGCTTGGGCGGTACCATTACCGTGGATTCGGATCCCAACCAGGGCACGCGGTTCGAAGTTTATTTGCCGGCGCTGCCCAAGGAGACCAAAGTAGACGCCAGCGAGGAAAAAATCTTGCCGGTCGGAAACGAGCGCATCCTGTTTGTCGATGACGAGCCCTTTCAAACCGACATGCTCAAGCACCTGCTGGGGCTGCTGGGCTATACTGTGGAAACCCGCAACAGCGGCACTGAGGCGCTGATGTTGTTCACCGAGGATCCCCGGGCCTTCGACCTCGTTATCACCGACATGATCATGCCGGAGATGACAGGTGATCGTCTGGCCCGGCAGATGCTGGAGATACGCCCAGATCTGCCAATCATCCTGGCCACCGGCTATAGTGAAGGCATTACCGAGGCCGAAGCCAAGGAGATGGGGCTCAGGGCTTATGCACTGAAGCCGCTGGTCATGGAAGAGCTGGCGCGCCTGATTCGCCAGGTGTTGGATGAATCCGATCCCCTGCTGTAACGCTGAACCTGCCCGGCCCCTTGTGGTCGAACCCGACATGCGCCCTTCATATGCTTCGATATCCTGGTTCGCGGTCATCCTGGCCATGGCCGGTGCCCTCACCGTTTTTTTGAGCACCAGCTCTTACGGCATCGGTGTATCTCCGGACGGACGAGTCCGCGCTTGAATGTGGCCGGTGAGACCCGGTGCCGGACCCGGGGCATGGACGGGGACGCCCGACGGTATCTGATATGGTTTAACAGGGTGAATTGGCGCGGATATCTGGCGACGCCACGGCAACTCAACGCCGATTATGGATTGATTCCGCTGGTAAACTTTTCCGACGGGACCATTTATTTGGTTGCATGCATAGAGTGACGGCATCCATATTATAACCCCTTGCCTTTGGTGAAATGGTGATGCCGCATGGAGATCGATACGCCGGAACATGAATATTTTTGTGCTCGATAAAAACATCGAAGCCTGTGCCCGGTATCATGCCGACCAGCACGTGGTAAAGATGATCCTTGAAGGAGCCCAGATGCTCTGCACGGTGCTTCACCGGAGCGGTATATCTGCACCGTATAAACCCACACACCTCAAACACCCCTGTACGATCTGGTGCGCTGCATCCCTCTCCAACTGGGTTTGGCTGCACAAGCTGGTGATGCAACTCAACCGCGAGTATAAGTACCGATTCCGAAAAACAACAGATCACAAATCCGCCGGGATGGCCCGGGGGTTGCCGGTGCCGCCCATTGCAGACCAGGGCTTGACCGCGTTTGCCCAGGCTATGCCGGATGCGTATCGCCAGCCCGGGGATGCCGTACAGGCCTACCGCAATTATTATGTGGGCGAAAAGCATCGCTTCGCCAAATGGACCCGCCGCAGGCCGCCCAAATGGTATACGACGGGGATGCTTGGCCGAAAGAACCTGAAAGGAGGATCCCGATGAAATCTATACCATCAAACGGGGTTGCACTTTGAGCCATTAGTCTTTAAAACGGGTCCGTTGCTAGTTATGACAACGCACCTGTTCCGATATCACTGAGGAGATTTTCATGACCGATATTCGCGCCATCAGCCCTGGCACGCAATTTTGCATGGTAATCGGCGACCCCATTGCCCACAGTCTCTCACCGGCCATTCACAACGCCGCCTATGCCGAACTGGGGCTCGACTTTGTCTATCTGGCCTGCAGGGTACAAGATGTTCGCAATACCATGGCCGGCATGCGCGCCCTGGAAAATTTTCGCGGCATGAGCGTCACCATTCCCCATAAAATGGAAGTGATGAAATATGTGGATCGCATGGCCGAAGTGGATCTGGCCATTGGTGCCATCAATACTGTGGTTCACGATGCGGGTGAACTGGTTGGCATGAACACCGACGGTCCCGGGGCGTTAAAGGCGCTGGAGGACAGCGGCGTGGATTTAAAGGACAAGAACATTTTGATGTTGGGGGCGGGAGGTGCCGCACGGGCCATCGCCTTTACCCTGGCCTGGGACAACCGTCTGGCGGAGCTCAAGCTGTTGGATATCGATCTGGGCATTTTGTCGGAACTGGCCACCGACCTGGCATCCCGTACGCGGGCTGCCATCGCCTCGGAATTGATGAACCAAGGCGTCCTGGCCGCCGCCATGGAGACGGCGGATGTGATTATCCATTGCACTCCCATCGGCATGCACCCCAAAGTGGACGCCAGCCTGGTACCGCCGGAACTGTTCCATCCGGGGCAGGTGGTCTTCGACGTGGTGTATACCCCGCTGGAGACCCGGCTGCTGGCCGATGCCAAGGCCAAGGGGCTGCAGACCATCTCCGGTGTCGAGATGTTTGTTAACCAGGCCGTGTTGCAGTTTGAACGTTTTACCGGCGCAGAAGCCCCGGTGGAGGTCATGCGCCGGGTGGTCATGGAGCATTTGACGTCATGAATATCGTATTGATCGGCTACCGAGGGACTGGCAAGAGCGTGGTGGGCAAAATTTTAGCCCGGCGGCTCAACATGGGCTATGAGGGCATGGACGCCAACATCGTCCGCCGCGCCGGCATGCCTGTGCCTGAAATCGTGGCCAAGCTCGGCTGGCCCGGTTTCCGCGATATTGAGAGCGAAGAGGCCCGGGATCTTGCCGCCAAAGACCATTTGGTCATCGATACCGGTGGCGGCGTGATCGAGCGGCCGGAAAATATTGCGGCCTTGAAAATCAACGGCCGCATCTTCTGGCTGAAAGCATCGGTGGACACCATCGTCCGCCGCATTCAGGGTGATGACCAGCGGCCGTCCTTGACCACAGATAAGACCTTCACCGAAGAAGTGGCCGATGTCCTGCAGGAGCGCATGCCCAAGTACAGCCTTGCGGCCGAGTTTAAAATCGATACCGACGATGCGACCCCGGATCGGGTGGCGGACATGATCGTTGCGCGGATTGCGCCGGAGTGATTCCACCGCAGCCACCCAAAAGCATTAAGCTGGGCCATAGATGACATTCATGGCTGTTCTCAGTCGATCGATGGGAATCTGGCCGGGTGCCGAAGCCTGCCCGCCCATGGCAAAAGTGATATCCGAGCCGAACAAGCCTCCGGCGATACGCGTGATACCGCCAGTTGTTTCCATGGCCATGGTTGCCATGGGGATTCGAAGCCCCTGGGTCCTGGCGCGATGGGTGGCATTGATAAGCGTCAGCACATCGCCGTAGCCGGCGGGCATGACGGCCAGCTTGGCAATATCGGCGCCCATGGTCTGAGCCTGCAACAACTTGCCATAGAGAAAAGCTTCATCGGGGGTTTGGTCGAAGTTATGGTAGGACAGGATCAGGCGGATATCCGATGCCGCGCAAGCTTCTTTAACGGCTGTGATGAATACCGGATCGTTGCACAGCTCCACATCGATGATGTCCGCATGACCGGAATGGATTGCCGTGGTGATCAAGTCCAGCCGATGTGTTGAAGTCAGCTTGCCGAGCCCCCCTTCCTTATCGATTCTACAGGTAAAAATCAGGGGTGTGGTGCCGATGATGGTGCGCAACGCATTTAAGGTTGCCAGGCTTTCGGCGAGGCTGTGCACACCGGCATAGGCGTCAATGCGCCATTCCAGCAGATCGGGTTTCAGCGCGGTGGCATCTGTCGCCTGTTTTAAGAGGTCCGCCTTCTCCGAGGCCGCCAAGGGGAGGCAGATCAAGACCTTAGGACCACCAACGATGGTATCGCGCACCATGATTTTTCGATCGCTTTGAAGCCTCAAGTTACCTCGCATGCAAATGGGGTCTGTCGACCGAATCAAAAGCATTTGAATAAGTTGCCATCAACGGATTCGGCTTCGCTAACGTGGTGCAGCATATCACAAATGGCCCGCCATTGGCCAACCTGGAATTCCAAAAAGCCCACCAGTGCTCAGGTGCAATCCGGCTGGAATTTGAGCACCCGGTTCATACGGCCAGGCAGTTTGCGGCCCAGCTTGGTTTCCAGAAATGCCACTGCATCGCAGAGGGCTCTGAGATCGATGCCCGTGGCAATACCGGAGGATTCGAACATGTGTACGGCATCTTCGGTGGGTACGTTGCCGGCGGCGCCTCGAACGAACGGGCACCCGCCCAGGCCGCCTGCACAGGCATCGAATGACCGCACACCGGCCTCGTAACCGGCCCACATATTAACCAGGCCGAGACCGCGTGTATCATGCAGGTGCAAAGAGACCCGGAGGTGGGGGAATTCCTGATTTATCCGCCGGACCAGGCTTTGAATTTTACGGGGTACGGCCATTCCGGTGGTGTCGGCCAGGTTGAGGTCATCGATCCCGGTGCGGGCCATTTTTTCCACGGCCGACAAAACCCCCGTTTCCGCAACCGGACCTTCATAGACGCATCCGAAGACGCATTGCAGGCCGGCCCGGACTTGCAGGCCCGCGCCAAGTGCGCGGCCGATCAGCGCCACCATTTCGGTCAGCGCCGCCTGGGCCGATTTGTTGGCATTTTTACGGCTGTGGGTGTCGCTGACCGACACCGACATGTTCACGTGGTCAGCGCCGCATTGCAGGGCCCTCTCCAGTCCAGCGCCATTCAACACCAGAGCTGAAACCGTAGTCTCCGGCTGATTCCCGATGGTTCGAATCAATTCGTCCGTATCCGCCATCTGGGGAACGATGCCGGGATGGACAAAAGAACCCACCTGAATTTGTTGCAGGCCCGCTTCTTTCAGCAATTCAAAAAGCATCAGCTTGTCGCTTAAGCTGAAAATATGCGCTTCGGTCTGCAGACCGTCGCGCAGCGTCCCGTCTTCGATCAGTAATTTTGTATCGGCAGGGGTTGTGGGCATGGGCTCACTTTACTAATAAAACCGGTGCGAAATCAATGTTCATTCCATGATGGGCATGTTGAGGTCGGAGATGACCAAGCGGTAAAAGTACGCTCGAATTTTTTCCAGACCCATAGCGCCGTTTTCCGCCGTGTGCACGGTCCCGTCGTCCGTGATCACCGCCGTCAATAATTCTGAAATCACGGGGTCGCCCTCGATTATCAGGGCGCTCTCCGTCCATATCGGCGCCAGCGGTATTGTGAGCCGTCGAAATGTGATTATATTATCAGAATAATCGACAGCGGTATACCGGCATCAAATGCCATCCGTCTGCCGATGGATTAGCAAAGGGAGGTAAACCATGAGCGATTCAGACAAAAGCTTTGATAAAAGCTGTTATCGGGATTGTGAATCGGCCTACCGGAGCTGCATGAGCGGCAAGGAGCATGAGTCGGTGTGCAAAATGAAGCACGCCCAATGCTCTTGTGGCTGCATCATTGAATAAATTGGCAAGCATTTCCGGAAAGGCGTAAACATAAAACCTGAACCATGGGGTTTCGCATTCTGCGGAACCCCATTTGTTTAATAACAAAGCGTTTCAAAATACCCCAGTGTTTGCTATGTTGGAACAGGTTTGAAAGCGATGAAACCTTAATGATGCCTTCCATACTGAATTAATTCTGCGTTTAGATAAAGCGGAGTAATCTATTATGTTTATACGCGCTGCTGTATCGGTCCTCCTCCTGGTCCTGGCGGTTGGTTGTACCGGTCTGACCGAGGGAAGTCGGCTGGATCAATTTTCGCAGATTGCAAAATCCTATGAGAGGGCCCTCACCCGGTCGGAATATCACACAGCGGCAAAGTATCACCATCACCCGCCCAAGGGAGCGCCGGTTAAATTGGAGCGGTTTGCCAATATCAAGATCTTCCGTTACAAGATTAAGAATATTCAAGTATTGAACAATGCTCGCACCATTGAGCAGGATGTGGAACTTCAATATTTTCTGCTAGATCGCAATATTTTGAAAACCACAACCGATCATCAGGTCTGGCGGTACAACGAAACACGCAAGGTGTGGATGTTGGAATCGGGCATGCCGCCTTTTCACAATCAGCGGTCTGGAGATTAAATGGCGCACCTGCACCGGTACGAAGAATGGTTCGCATTACAATCGGGATTTATACGGTCCGTATCCGGCCCGTCATCTGACTGTATTTAAAACTCATGCGGTAGCAGGGGGCGTGATACCGGCAGTTATCCATCGCCAGGCATCCTCGATCCTTTCCATATCAAAATAGTCGGCTTCAAGACTGCTAAACAATCCGAACAGGCCCACCCAGGTGCCTTTCCATGGTTTATCGCCCACAACCGCCATGCGATCGATATGTTCGCTGTGAAGCTTAACCATGCGCAAGTCTTCGTACAGGGCCTCAGCACTGCTCAATGAGGGATAATGTTGGACGATGAGCAGAAGACGAATGCGACCCTGTGCGGCGATGTGCGTACGCATCAATTGGTCCAGACGGAGATGTTCTCTTGCGGTGATTTCTGAGGTGATCCTGATGGCCAGTACAGGGTCTTCAATCTTTTTTCGAATAAGTTCGAACATAGGGGGCGTCTTTATCCATATTCAAGAGCAGTGCACCACCAATTGGCGCCATGCGCTTAATCTTTGCGGAGAACCGCCTAATAGAAAAATAATATCTTGCAGGACAATGGCAATCCGCTATCACCACAAAAGTGGACAACACACCCGGCGGGCCGAATAGCCACTGAAAAATAATCTGCCGATGAATTTAAATTTCTTGACTTTGAATTGCTTCTGGATAAAAATTTCTCTAAATATTAAATGGTTAAATGATGTTGTCGAGCGTTAACCTAATCAACAGACAGAATCCCAACACATAGCATAAGGCATCATGAGGTGACACGCGCCAAGCAAATCATGATCTCGGTTCTGCTTTCGTTCGTTCTCATCGGGGGCGGCAGCCTGGGGTATATGATCATTGAAAAATGGTCCCTTAGCGATGCTTTCTATATGACCGTTATCACCGTCGCCACCGTTGGATACAGCGAGGTTAACCCGGTAAGCCCCGAGGGACGCCTCTTTACGGTGGTGCTCATATTTTTGGGGGTCGGATTTTTTCTCTATGTCGCCGGCGGCATCATTCAATTTTTGGTTGAAGGCCGCATTCGATTGGTAATGGGGAGGCGCAAATTGGACACGCGGATCAACAAACTCAAGGATCATTTCATCATCTGCGGCTATGGCCGTATCGGCCGGGTATTGGCCCGTTTTCTGATTGAAAAATATGTCAACGTGGTGGTGATTGAGCGCAACGAGAAGCGTATATCTAAATTGGATGAAGATGGCGTGCTCTATCTGGTGGGCGAAGCGACGGATGAAAAACTGCTGGAGCGGGCCGGCATTGGCCGGGCCAAGGGGCTGGTCACGGCCGTAGCCACCGACGCGGACAATGTTTTTCTGGTCCTGATCGCCAAGCAGATGAATCCGGGGCTCTTTATCGTGGCCCGCGCCAGCCAGAATGCCTCCAAAAAAACCCTGCAGGCCGCCGGCGCCGACAAGGTGATATCGCCATACGATCTGGGCGCCAGACGCATGGCTCACGCCATCTTGAGACCGACTGTGATCAAATTTCTGGAAATGGCCTTTGCCGATGAAAAGGTCGATATTCAGATCGAAGAGATCAAGATTCGTTCGACATCTGAGCTGGCGGGCAAAAGCATGCAAGACTCCGGCATACGACAAAGATTCGACCTGATGATTATCGTGATGTGTAAGCCGGGAAATCAGATGGTATTTAACCCCAAAGCCGACACCGTGATCGAAGCTGGCGATATTCTCGTCGTGGTGGGCAGCGCGAGAAACATCAAACAACTGGAACGCTTCAGCTAAGGGCTCGCACAAAAATTCCGGGCACCTGGGCCTACCGTCGAATGAACCGTCTATGCGTTTCGAGAAAATGCCAGTGCGGTTATCCGGAATGCTGAAGTGCATGGGGCTACGCAACACCATTGGCCTTAGGCTTTCCGAATAACTGCGAATGCCAATTCTATCCTGCCTGAGAAATTCGCTTGACAGCTTATATTCGAAATGTAACATTCGTTACAAAAGTTAAATACGTTACGCTATCTCAAGCGTTTGGTCGCCGGATAAACGAGACCCATGTTTTCAATGCATCACCCACAATTGCCCAAAGAGACCCTCACCGTAGCTGAAGCAGCCAAATTGTGCGGCGTTACACGCGTCACCATGTGGCGATGGGTCAAAGCCAATGACCTGCCGGCCACCACCACGGTGGGCGGGCACCATCGTATCAGAAAATCCGATCTGGTTGCCTATCTTGGGAGAAAATCGCGGGCTACAGGAGATGACGACGGCCAACGCAGGATTTTAATCGTGGACGATGACCCGCACATTCGAAAGCTGATGCGCAGGTCGCTGGAAAGGGCCCGGTACCGAGTCGAAACCTGTTCTAATGGATTTGAGGCGGGTATCTGCGTTATACGATTCAAACCGCGTTTGATGATTCTCGATTTGTTCATGCCATTTATGGATGGCTTCCAGGTGTGCCGGTCATTGAAGGGCGACCCGGAAACCTCAGCGATCAGGATTATCGCCATTTCAGGCCACGCCACGAGCGCCCGGATCGAAAAAGTGCTGCAATGCGGAGCAGATATGTTCATGAAAAAACCATTGCCAATGGGGCTGGTGATCAAACAGATCGATTCATTGTTAAGACAACCGATAGTTGTATAGGTGCATATCATGGCAACGATTCTGGTCGTGGATGACGATGATAAAATTCGGAAGTTGCTCAAGAGGGCGCTGGAAAAGGCCGGCCATCGGGTGTTGGAAGCATCCAACGGCAAGATGGCCCTTTCTATCCACATAAAGGATAATCCCGAACTTGTCATTACCGATATCGTGATGCCCGAAAAAGAGGGCCTTGAAACCATCGCTGAGCTCAAAGAGCGCGATCCAGTGGTCAAAATCATTGCCATGTCAGGGGGGGGACGGGGTAAATCGGGAGGTTATCTCCAGATGGCTGAAATGTTCGGTGCGGACGGTACGCTTGAAAAGCCATTTCTCACCGGTGAGTTGGTGACCAAAGTAGCCGATATTTTGTCAGCTTCATAGTTCACCCCAAGGTTGTATAAGCCGGAGGACTCCAGATTCTGAACCTGCGCCTGTCATGCCAAAGGCGTGATTGCCAAGGGCCTGAAGCCCTCCGGCTTATACAACCTTGGGGTGAACTTGCATCAGGTGCGGCGCTTTCAGCATGCAGACGGCGACTCCATCTCGGAAGACAATGACATTAATTTCAATACCTCAAGCTTTCCCAAACAGGTGATATCGATGCCATATCGGATTCAATTCAGGGCGGAGGGCGGTTGGGTTCACGTTCAACATACCGGAGAACTGACCATTGAAGAAGCCTATGCCGCCCGTTATGAAATGCGGGATATGATGGTAACCCGCAATTGCAGGCGGGTGCTGGTCCACATCGCCCAAGCCGAACCTGTGCTGAGCACGGACGAAGAGGATTTGTACCTTCGGGGACATCGAAATCTTCTCCCCCTGGGCGTTCGCATTGCCCTGGTGGTGAATGACCGCTTTATGGCAGACAAAGATGCGGTCGAAAAACATACGTTAGCCAGCGGTGTGTTGCAGCGGCTTTTTACTTCTGAATATCTGGCCCTGGAGTGGCTATTGGATTCTCCGAGCTAACGCACCAATATGCCGGTGATTTTCGGACAGTGGCATATATTTCCATCCCGAGCTATTTTCAAAAAAGACAACCCTCTGTTAGATAGTGGCGAAGCATGGTATCGGCATCTCGATCCGGCTGCCGGCACTTCCATGCGCGGAGCGATCTTCCCGCCTATTTCAATTTGAGAGGGCTGTTATTCCGCGAGGAGCTTTCCCGGGTGTTTCTAACCAGTACTGGACTTTTTCCATCAATGTTTTGGGTGTGACCGGTTTGGGCAGGAAGTCGTTCATGCCAGCGTCCAGACACATTTCGCGGTTACCTTTGGTGGCATTGGCTGTGACGGCAATAATGGGCACTTGCGGATCGAGGCATTTGTTCGACGGATTGCGTATGGCGCTGGCGGCCTCAAACCCATTCATCTCCGGCATTTGCAGATCCATGAGAACCACGTCATAAACATTTTTCCGCAACTCATCCACGGCCTCCCGGCCATTGCAGGCCACTTCTGAACGGCAGCCGATTTTGCCCAGGATGTTCAGGACCACTTTTTGATTGATGATATTATCTTCCACCACCAATATGCGCGGTTCATTGGCGCGGGCCTCCACCAGGGCCGCCTGGGTGATCATGCCGCGGGATGCGGCTACTTCGCTATGAATGTCCGCATGCCGGCTGAATACCAATTGCAGGCAATTCAGAAAGCGCTCCGCCTGAATCGGCTTGGACAGAAAGGCGTCAAATCCGATGGTCTTGATCTCGTCAAGGTTGTCCTCCTGCATCATGGAGGTAAACAGAACCATCTTAAGGCCCTTTAAAACCGGATCGGTCTTAATGGCCCGGCCAAGATCCACGCCATCCATTTCGGGCATCATGTGATCGACGACGATCAAATCATAGGCGTCGCCTTCCGACACGGCCCGGTGCAAAGCCGCCATCGCCGAACGCGCGTTTTCCACGGCTGCGTATCGCAGTTGCCAGGTCTTCAGATAGCCCATGAGCACTTGCCGGTTGGTCGGGTTGTCATCCACGACCAGGATTCGTTTATCGGTTATGTTTACGGGTCGATATCGTTTCTGAACGGGAAGCGCCGCCTGTTTTTCAAACCGTACGGTAAACTCGAAGGTGGAACCCTTGCCGGGGGTGCTTTCAAACTCCAGGTTGCCGCCCATCATTTCAATAAAGTGTCTGGCCAGGGTCAACCCCAGACCCGTACCGCCGTAGCGGCGGGTGGAGCTGTAATCCGCCTGGGAAAAAGGCTCGAAGATTTGGTCCTTGTTCTCATTTGCAATGCCAATGCCCGTATCCTTGACGGCAAAGCTCAGCAAACAGTCTGTATCGCTCTCCTCGACCAAAGCGACATGCACGGAGACGGCACCTTGATGGGTAAACTTGATCGCATTGTCGGCCAGGTTTTCGATGACTTGCTTTAGGCGTCGGGCATCACCTTTTAGGCGGGCGGGGACGCTGTTGTCCACGGTGTGGGTGAAGACCAGGTGCTTCTCCTGGGCCTCGGCGGCAAGGCGTTTGCCTATTTTTTCTGCCATGGCATAGAGATCAAATTCCGCCAGGTTCAGTTTCAGCCTGCCGGCCTCGATGTTGGAATTGTCCAGGATGTCATTGATGATGCGCAGCAGTCCATTGGAGCTCTTCATGATGGTGTCGGCATAGTCCGTTTGTTCGTCGGTCAACTCCGATTGTTGAAGGATACCGGTCATGCCGATGATGCCGTTAAGGGGGGTGCGTAGTTCGTGGCTCATATTGGCCAGGAATTCACCTTTGGCCCTGTTGGCGTCATTGGCTGCGGCCAGGGCGGATTCCAGGTTGTACTGGGTCTCCTTCAGTCCAGCTTCGATGCTTTTGCGCTTATCGACTTCCCTGAGTAGATCCGCGTTGATCAGGGATAATTTGGCATTGAGCTTGGCAACACAGATTGCGCTGAAAACAATGGCGATAAATACGAGGCCGCCGAATACAAACCATAATTTATACTGGCGGTAAAAGCCCCCGAGACTGTGTTGTGGATGCGGGGCGTAGGGGCCCAGTTGAAGCTCTTGGAGACAATTGTGCACCTGGCGATAGCTGAGCGGGAATGTCCATCCGGCGCACTTGGCTGCCAGGGCGGCCGGATCATCGCTTGGCATGTTGAACAGGGCTTGGGCCACCTGCCCGGACAGCCGCATGGGGGTATGGGGCAATTTGGCCATGGGCCATTCCGGGTACAGCCGTGTTGAGCATAAGATTCCGAGGGATCCTTTGTTCATGGCGCCGGTGTTGAGCACCCGAAAACCGGCCATGTCGATTTTGCCTTCTCCGGCCATGCGTTCCAGGGTATCGGAGCGGACGGTACCGGCATCGGCCACATAATTTTGTACGGCATACACCACGTTATCGTGGGTACCGCCGAAGGCCAGCGATTTGAAATCTTTCTGGGGATCGATGCCTTTGTCCTTCATCTCCCGCCAGGCCATGCGCCAGCCTCCCATGGAGGTCTCCTCGACCGCCATGAAATTTTTACCGCTCAAATCTTCCAGTGTGGAGATGTCGGGATTGTCTGCTCGGGTAAATATGACCCCGCCGAACACCTTGTGGTCACCGCTATGCAGACGATTGACAAGGGTGGCGATGGCGTCGACACTGTACTGATCTTCCATTTCGACATAGGAAGACGAGTTGGTCAGAATGAAATCCACCGATTTATTGGCCACGGCCCGGGGCACGGATCCAAAATCAAGGGGCACAACCACGAAGCGATAGGGTGCAATGGTTTTCGATAAATAGGCGGCCGTTGGCTCCCACTTGGCCAGGCAATGGTCAAGTCCGCGTTTTGCCAGTATACCGACGCGCACCGTATCCAATGTGCTGTTGTTCGCTGCCTGGGCGATGCCGGTCAGCAGTCCCGTGAGCCAGGCGAGCAACAGGACGTGCTTGACTGCATATCGTAACGGCTTGGCCAAAAGAACCTGCCTGAATAGGGTGAATGTATTAAAGCTCACCGCGTGTCATGCACGGGGCTAACTTTACGCCAATATCGGTTTGCTGTTTCGGTTGGTGCTCAGAAGAATATCCTTTTAGGCTCTGCTGCGGGGTGTGTGAATTGAAATCAGGACTGAGGCGGTGCCATTTTAGAATTTAGCATTCCGAATTTAAAGAGTTTATCGATCTTTGTGCGCTGAACTTTAGGGTTCGCACAGAAATAAATTTACATTTTTAGGTGTTGAGGGGCCCATCTGGCAACACCGCCAGGCGGGATGTATCGGCACATAAAAATACGGTTCTATCACCCAAGTTAAGGGCAAATACCACAAGAAGTCTTTTGCAAGCTATTGTGATGATTACTCCTAAACAGTGTTAAGTGTTAGGTGATTAAGTGTTAAGTTAATGTATTCTATCGATTATACACAACATTAGCATCAGATTGGATAAAGCTGTCAGTTAAGGATGGATCTGCATTGAGCATTAAAAAAGATCAAAATAAAATCGAATCAGATCCTTCCCTTAACACTTGGTGTTTAAGCCACATATACCGAGACCGATGCACAGAACCTTATTCTTGGTTATAGATCCGTAAAAATATAAAGATATTAATGCGCGAACCCTGAGCCTTATTTTTCAGATCGAATCAGGTGGCAGGGATGACCATTGAGATCGATTACATCCAGGGGCAGGCGGGTATCGGCGACAACCTTAATATCAGCAAACTGAAATTCTTGCATCAGAATCCCCAGGTTGCTGTTTTTATGTCCTTTTATGCGCGATATGCATTTGGGGTTAGCTCGCACTGCCAATAATCCGCCGTTCGATGGCAATACCTGGATCTCCCTGCGCAGGGCATCCAGCCATAAGGCCGAATGGACCAGCTCGCCAAAAGCGGGATGGAAAGGGCCGGCAATAACATCCCTGCCGCATTGAAGCCCCTCGGTGGCCTGCAGCCCCATGCGGATGACCTTGATTTTCCTTCGGGCAAAACACGCATAGAGCGTCTTGACCTGGGCCACGGCCTGATCAAGATCCATGGGCGTATAGCGGCCCTGGGCATACCAGTGGGCCAGCCGGCTCGCTTTGAGAATCAGCGTGGGGTAGATGCGCACAAAGTCCGGCTGCAGATCGGCAATACTTTTGCCCGTGGCCATGGCCAGCTCAAATGTATCGCCGGGCAGGCCTACCATCATTTGCAGTCCCAGCCGGTAGCGTTCCTTTTTGAGCAGTGCCACAGCCGCTATGGCATCCTGGGCGGTATGTCCGCGCTGCGAGGCGTTGAGCACATGGTTGTTCATGGATTGAACGCCAAGCTCAACGGTGGTGACCGGATATCCGGAAAGGAGCGCAAGCCGATTGCCATCAATCGTGTCCGGCCGGGTGGAAAAGCGGATACCCTGGACTTGTCCCCGGCGGATGTAAGGGCGGCAGGCGTCCAGCATTTTGACGATGCTGTCCGCCGGCAGCCCTAAAAAATTGCCGCCGTAAAAGGAAATCTCCGTAAATCGACGGGGATCTTTTCGATAGCTTAGATACCGGCTGATTGAATCATGGATCCGGGCGGACGATGGCAGCGCTTCAGCCTGGCTGGTGGTGCAGTTCTGGTTGCAGAAAACACAGCGGTGGTGGCATCCGGCGTGGGGAATGAAAACAGGAAGGACGAAGGGTTTATCGACCATCAATCGTCTTGTGCATCGAGCAGGTCGAGGCCTTCGCGGGCCGCTTCCTGTTCTGCCATTTTTTTGCTCTTTCCGGTGCCTTGGGTTTGAATGGTGCCCACGGTCATTGAAACGGTGAAGGTCTTGTCGTGATCCGGTCCGCTCTCCTGAACCACATTGTATTGAGGTATCTCCTTGATGGCACTCTGAACGGCCTCTTGAAGACGGCTCTTAAAATCCTGTCCGGTGGACAAAGTTGGTGCTGATTGCACCAAGGCATCGAAATGATGTTCGATCAGATCGGCGGCGGCTTCAAAACCATTGTCCAGATACACTGCGGCGATCACGGCTTCCATGGTATTGGCCAGCAGGGAATTCTTTTCCCGGCCGTTGCTCTGCATCTCGCCCTTGCCCAAAAGCAGATGGCTGCCCAGATCAAGGACACGGGCCATGTCTGCCAACTGGGTTTCATTCACCATATTGGCCCGAATGCGGGAGAGATCGCCCTCATGCATATGGGGATAAGCCTTCATCAGCAGGTGCCCCACCACCAGGTTGAGCACCGCGTCACCCAGAAATTCCAATCTTTCATTGTCGCGTATTTCCGAATCGTGTTGCTCATTCACGAATGAGCTGTGGCGCAGGGCCTCTTCAAGCAGGGCTTCATCTTTAAACCGGTATTTCAACGACGCTTCTAACTTGCTCCGAATCATTGTTTTTTTGATACCTTATCTCTATTCAGGACGTGCAATGAGGGGCAACTGCGAAGGAGTTTCTCAAACAGCGTATAAGGCACATGAAGATCACCGGCACCGCGTCCCATTTCGATGTCCGGAATCAAGTCACCATGAAAATCGGTGCCGCCTGTCACCAGCAAATCATACTTCTCGGCCAAAGCCAAGTATTGGACTACCGCTTCTGGAGTGTGTTTGGGATAATAAACTTCCAATCCTTTTAAACCCAAATCACAAAGCTGTTCCACCAGAAGCATGCGATGGGCTGCGTCCCGGCAGGGTATCAGATACGGATGCGCCAGCACAGGGATGCCGCCGGCCTTTAGAATGAGGTCAAAAGCGCCTTCGCAGTCCATTCTCTCCTTGGGTACACAAGCCGGCCGGCCATTGCCGAGGTAGCGGTCGAAGGCATCGTTGATATCCGTTGCAAATCCGGCATTGACCATGGCTGCAGCCACATGCGGCCGACCGGCCGTCCCGCTGCCGGCTGCTTCCATGACCTGCTGCAGGGAAATCGGAAGGCCCAGTTGGTGCAAACGATGGACGATATGATGGATGCGCGCGGCGCGCACCCCCTGAAATTTGGTCAATGCCCGGGTCAACGCGCTATCGTTGGGATCAATACCATAACCGAGAATGTGCAGGCTATCGCCGATATGGCTCTCTTTTGGGGCTTGCACGCTGATTTCAACGCCGGTCAGGAATTCCACCGATAACGGTATCTCGGCACTGAACGCCTGCCGGGAACCGTCCAGAGTATCATGATCAGTGATGGAAATAGCTTGTAACCCGGCGTGGGTGGCCATTTCCAGTATTTCTATGGGGGTGTTGGTGCCGTCGGAGGCGGTGGAATGTATGTGAAGGTCAATTCCACCGCATTGTTTAGAGTCCAAGTGCTTTCTCGAAGGCCTCTTCTTTGGTCTTACAATCAATGCATTGGGTCGTAACTGGCCGTGCCTTAAGGCGTTGAACCGAGATCTCTTCACCGCACGACTCACAAATACCAAAGGTATTGTTTTCAATCCGATCTAAGGCTTTTTTGATTTTCTTGATAAGTTTATGCTCACGGTCTCGAATCCGGAGCATAAAATTGCGATCAGATTCCAAGGTGGCTCGGTCGGTGGGATCAGGAAAATTCTCTTTCTGCTCGGTCATTCCCGAAACAGTGTTGTCAGCCTGGCTGAGCAGCTCCTCGAGGCGATTGTTCAGAAGCTCCTCAAAAAACTTGAGATCTTTCTTTTTCATGCGCCACTCTCTTTGAGCTTGGATTTTTGATTCTACCAAAAACACGTCTGATAGCACGTCGAAAATAGTATTGTAAAGTAAAATTATTATCCATGATCGGGGGTCTGTCAACCGCATTAAATTTTGGTTTGCGCCTGCCACCCTTCTTGAGCTTGGGCATGATTTCTTATTGAACCATTGGGATTTTAATCATAAAGTTGTTAGAGCATCGAAATCGACAGCGGCAACGTGCGGAACGAACGGCCCGATCCCCGATCCCCGATCCCCGGCCGCCGGCATGGATAAAATGAGTTGGCACGCAGGGCTTGGATCAATTCAGTCCCCAGGTGCGGGACCTATTGGAGAAGACAGGAATCCATTATGACCAATCATCAAGAAGGGTACGAGACCGATTACCGGACGGTCACCATTAAAACCAGCGACGGTTCATCTGTGCAGGGAAAGGTCAATATCACCCCCAATGAGCGTGTGTCGGAACTCTTCAATATGCATAAGGGACCCTTTGTGGTCCTGGTGGATGCCAGATATGGCGACGTGCGCGGCAAGACGCTATTTATCAACAAGGCGCATATTGTGTGGGTGGAGCCGGAGGCAGATCCGGATTAAGGGTTCGCGCAAAACTAAATTTACATATTCAGGTGTTGAGGCGCCCGTCTGGCAACACAGCCAGGCGGGATGCCTCGGCTCATAAAAATGTGAAGTTATTTTTGCGCGACCCCGGTGAGCTTTTTCCTCAGCCTTCCGCCTGAATAAAAGCGTCCATCGTTTTCAGGTCAAAGACATTGTATGTTTTTACCGCGGCGTCCTTGGGCAGGATCTTTTTCAGCAGGCCGGCCAGCACGCGACCGGGCCCGATTTCCACAAACACATCCACCTGATCCGCCACCATTTGGGTGATGGTGTCGTACCACCGAACCGGACTGCATAACTGCCGGGCCATTAGCGCCCTTATCCGGCCAGGGTCGGATTCCGTTTCAGCCGTCACATTGTGGACAATGGGAACTTGCGGCGCATGAAATGCAATGCCGTCCAGAAAGGCCATGAAATCAGCTTCGGCGCCGGCAATCAGGGGGCTGTGCCATGCGCCGCTGACTTTTAAGGCGATGGCTTTGGCCCCTTGGGCCGAGGCCAGTTCGCCTGCTTTGGCCACTGCCTCCGGCGCGCCGGTGATCACGATTTGTTCCGCGCTGTTGTGATTGGCCACGGCTACAATACCCGTTTGGGCAGCCTCCTCCACGATTTTTCTGACTTTATCTATATTCAGTCCCACGATGGCGCTCATGGCACCTCGTTGGCGGGTGGCTTCCCGATGCATGAGTTCGCCGCGCTTAAAGACCAGCTTGAGGCAATCATCCGTTGAAACGATGCCGGCCGCAGACAGCGCGCTATACTCTCCCAGGCTATGGCCTGCACAAACTTGCGGCCGAACGCCTTGATCCTGAACGGCGGCCAACAAGGCCAGGTTCACTGCGGTTACGGCAGGTTGCAGATTGACCGTCTGGGTCAATTCCGCCATCGGGCCTTCGAAGCACAACGATGAAATAGGCAGGCCGGATACCTGGTCGGCGGCGGCAAATATCGCTTTTGCGGCGTCGAACTTCTGGGCAAGGTCCTGGCCCATGCCCACTTTCTGGGATCCTTGTCCAGGGAACAGAAATGCTATCTTTTTCAATCTAAGTCTCCTTTTTAATAATTTTAACAGTTGCTTACCACGCTTGCGGTTATTCGTCCAATCCGAACAATTTACGTGCGATGTCCAGCGTTACGGCGCGGTCACCCTGACAGCCGTCGCTTTTAAGGTATTGGGTAGGGGCATGCAGGATCTTGTTCACCAGGGCATGGGTCATCCGCTCGATGGATTTGCGATCATCCGGGGAAAGGTGTTCCATCTGCTGCAAGGTCCTTTGGATCTCTTCACCGGCCACAGAATTAACCTTGGTGCGCAGGGCTTTGATTGTCGGTACGACCCCCAGGCTTTGAAACCAGAGACGGAAATGGATCACCGCTTCATCGATGATACGTTCGGCTTTTAGCGCTTCACGGTTGCGATCGTCGATATTCTCGTCAATGACACCCTTTAAATCGTCAATGTCGTAGAGGTAGACATTGTTCAGCGCGTTGATTTTGGGATCGATGTCCCGTGGAACGGCGATATCGATAAAAAATATGGGGCGGTTGCG
>Ga0210123_1000327_pt1 | contig 31222 bp, 30 predicted proteins | sample Muzzi_PWB_D2_FD_185535 | JGI IMG/M metagenome (GOLD analysis project Ga0210123, IMG submission 185535) | Wetland microbial communities from San Francisco Bay, California, USA, that impact long-term carbon sequestration - Muzzi_PWB_D2 (SPAdes) | ecosystem: Environmental > Aquatic > Marine >... | reverse complement strand
CCGCAGACCGTCGCCATCTTCGGCTCCACCTGTTCCGGTGCTGCAGCCCCCGCCTCCAAAGCCATGTCAGCAGCAGGACTCACCATGATTTCCGGCAACAATTCCGCTCCGAATCTCACCTCCCTGGCCGGACATGCGGCACCTGGCTGGCAGGCGGGCTATTTTCGAACTGCTCCAAATGAGGAAAATGCCGGTCGGGCCGCGGCAGGTTATGTCTTTCACACACTCGGTCTGTACAGAGCCGCCTCCATTCATGACAACGATATTTACACGAGAGGATTGACGGAAAGCTTTAAGAAAGCATTTACCGAGCTCGGCGGTGCGATGGTGCTCGAGACCGCGGTCAATAAAGGTGAGCAGGAGATGCAGCCGGTGTTGACCGCGATAATAAACTCCGGGGCCGAGGTGGTCTTTTTTCCCTTATTTCAACCCGAAGGCAACCACATTCTCCGTCAGGCAAAAGCAATGTCCGCGTTTGATAAAATTCTTCTGATAGGAGGTGGTGCTTTAATTGAGCAGACCTTCCTTGACGAAGTCGATGATCTCGGGGAGGGAATGTGTTTCGTCGGTCCCAGCAAACCTAAGGGAACTGCCGTTGACCAACTTGCAGCAGCCTACGTGGCGAAATTTAAAGAGAAACCAACCGTCGACTATTATCTAAGCGGCTATGATGCAGCAGACCTCCTCTTTTATGCCCTGGAAAAAACAGGAGTTCAGGAGCAGGATGGGTCTGTCCATTTTGGTCGCATGGCCCTCCGCAAGACATTGTACGCTGTAACTGGCTTCAAAGGTGTTACCGGCAGCCTCTCCTGCGATCAATTCGGCGACTGTGCCCAATCATCCTTTGATGTACTGTGTCTGGAGGATTGCTTGTTGGGTCTGGAAGGATTGCAAGAAAATAGAGTGTATTCCTCCGGAACTGGAAAGCAACCCTGAAAACGGGACGGATACCGGTCGATTTTGTTGGGTAAAGAGACGGTGAAGATGAAGACTGCCAGGCGGACATGGAACAAACTTGGGATTACCGGCAAATTCAGTCTTGCCTTTTCCATGGTGTTGGTTTTACTGATGATCATCACCGCCACCGGGTATTTTTCCCTCAGAAGTATACATAAGGCCGAACATAGAATCCGCAAGAGCACGGCAATAGAGCAGCTGGTCCTGGAAATGGACCGGGGCCTGGAAAAAGCCCGCCGCCTGCACGGGAACTTTTTCCTCCAATATCCGTATATCGGTCTGGAGGCAGCCCACGAAACCTACGCGCAGCCTTCAGTTCGTGAGATCGCCAGGGTCATCTCACTGAGCAGCAAACTCAAAAAGCTGCTCTTCCAATCGAATAGCCGTAAACTGGCGGAGATCAACCGAGCCGATATCAATCTCTATCTCTCCTCGGCACAACGTTTTGCCGAGACCTCAATCGAGGCAGTTGAACTGCTCGCCAAGCGGGCCGCTCCCAAGCGAGGACTGGAAGCGCAGCTGGAGATAGTTTCCCTCAAGCTGGACCAGGAATTGCAATCTTCCCCGATGCTGCAGTCAGCATTTACCCGGGCAATGTCTTCCTATAACGATTACCTGGTCAATCGTCATCGCTTTCTCATGCAGTCGACCTTGAATATCCTAGCCCAAATAGGCACATCGGCAGAAGAGGAGACCTCACTGACCAGCGCGGAAAAAACCTCTATCGCTGACCATCTTAAAAAATATGAGACACTTGCAGAAGATTTACTTGATGTCGATCTGGCGATCAGCAGTAAATTACGGGACTTCAGCTTACAGAACCGGGCGGTTTCACCACTTTCACAAAACCTTATCCGACTGACTCAGGAAGAGGTTGATCTGGCCGGGCAGAGGATTGAACATGTTCACCGGGCGGCGATTTTTGTCATGCTGACCATCTGTCTGATGGCCATCTTTGCAGTATTGTTTATTGCCACCTTGATGCACCACAGCGTCACCAAAAACGTTCTCAAAATAACTGCCGCGGCAGGAGAATTCAGCACGGGCAAACTGGATGTCCGCATCCAGAACGGGGGCCAGGACGAACTGGGCCGGCTTGGCGATAATTTCAACACAATGGCCGCACGACTCCAGGATCTGGTCGAAAATCTGGAGAGGAAGGTGGCACAGCGAACCGCAGAACTCTCCGCAAGTGAACAGAGGTTTCGTCATCTTGTCAATGATCTGCCAAAAATCGCCGTACAGGGCTATAACCGTGAGCGAAAGGCGGTCTACTGGAACCATACCAGTGAACTGCTCTATGGCTACAGCGAGGAAGAGGCGATAGGCAGAAGACTTGAAGAATTGATCATCCCAGAACCGCTGCACGACGAGATTGTCAAGGCGGTACAGGACTGGTTTGAAAAGGACATTGCCCCTCCCGCCTCCGAAATTATCCTGGAAAATAAAGATGGCGGCAAGGTGCCGGTTTACACTTCTCATGTCATGCTGACCAACTACCTGGGAGAAAAAACCATCTACTGTGTCGATATCGATCTGGCTGAACTGAAACTGGCTCAGGAAGAGGGCAGAAAAATTGAATATTTCTACCGTCAGCTCTTTGATCATTCCACCAGCGGGGTCGCCGTCTATGCCGCATCCGACGACGGGCAGGATTTTATCTTCAAAGATATCAACAAGGCAGGAGAGAAAATCGATCAGGTAACGCGTGACGGAGTGATAGGACACAGCGTGATGGAAATATTCCCGGGGAGTAAAGAGTTCGGTCTCTTGAGTATCCTCCGTAAGGTGTGGCGGACCGGGGAGCCGGAGTACCATCCTATATCCTTTTATAAAGATGAGCGAATGGAAGGCTGGCGGGAAAACAGGGTCTATAAACTGCCCTCCGGCGAGATTGTCTCCGTCTTTGATGATGTTACCGCACAAAAACATGCGGAATGGGAAAAGCAAGCCATGGAATATCGCCTGACCCGAGCGCAGAAAATGGAAGCTATCGGCCTGCTGGCAGGTGGAGTCGCCCACGACCTGAACAATATTCTGTCCGCAGTTGTCGGTTACCCGGAACTTCTTCTTCTCGACCTGCCGGAGGACAGCGAGCTGCGCCAACCTCTTGAAGCGACCAAGGAGGCTGGGGAGCGGGCCACGGCGGTCGTTGCCGACCTGCTGACGGTTGCCCGGGGTGTGGCCAGTGTCAAGGAACCGAGGGATCTGAACGTTCTCGTTCGGGAGTATCTAAAATCACCTGAATTCATCAAGCTCCGGTCGCAGCATCCATCGGTTGAATTCAGACAACAGCTTGATACCGACCTGCCGGCCATCCGGTGCTCACCGGTTCATGTCAAAAAAAGTATTATGAATTTAGTGACCAACGGCGCCGAAGCTTTAGAAGCTACCGGAACCGTTACCCTTGCCACCAGAAAAGAAATCCCTGACCAGAGATGGGCCGATGAACGCGGCCTGGATCCCGGGGAATATGTTATCTTGACGATATCCGATACCGGCAGAGGCATTCCGGCCAAGGATCTCGATCATATCTTTGAACCATTCTACACCAAAAAAGTGATGGGCCATCTGAGCGGCACGGGCCTTGGCCTCTCGGTCGTTTGGAACGCCATGCAGGACCACCGGGGAGCAGTTGAAGTCTCCAGAACGGACGGTATTACCTCTTTTGCGCTCTATTTCCCCTCGACCAGTGAACCGATAACCGCCACCGGCAGGCGGGACCGTGACATGAACCTGCAGGGCCGGGGTGAAACGATTCTCGTGGTGGACGATGAACCGCAGCAGAGGGATCTTGCCCGGAGTATGCTGACGATTTTAGGCTACAAGGCAACATGTCAAGATTCAGGGGAAAAAGGTCTTGCCTATCTGCAGGATCACCAGGTCGATCTGGTGATCCTTGATATGCTGATGGATCCGGGAATGAACGGGCGAAAGACCTATGAACGAATGCTTGAGATAAGGCCGGGCCAAAGGGCAATAGTTGCCAGTGGTTTTTCCGAAAGCGATGAGGTGAAAATCGCCCTTTCGCTCGGAGCTGGACGATTTATTCAAAAACCCTATTCCATAGAACAACTCGGCCAGGCGGTTAAAGAGGTGCTTAACGGATAATCCTCAAGGGGAATCATTAACCATGGCCGGACCAGCCGACTCGCTTTCATCGATTTTTTTCGCTCTGGGTGCCAATCTCGCCATCTTTCTGGCAAAACTGACCGCTGCCCTGTATACCGGCTCGGGGGCCATGCTGGCCGAGGCCATCCATTCCCTGGCCGACAGCGGCAATCAGCTGTTGCTGCTCATCGGTCTGCGCGGAGCAAAACGGCCCCCCAGCGACAAGCATCCCCTCGGATACGGCAAGACCATCTATTTCTGGTCATTTATTGTTGCCCTGATCCTGTTCAGCATGGGCGGTATGTTTTCGGTGTATGAAGGGATTTATAAACTGAAGCATCCCGAACCGCTTGCTGCACCATGGCTGGCCATCGGTATCCTGCTTTTTTCCATCATAGCCGAAAGCATCTCCCTTTGGGGTTGCTTAAGGGAAGTGAACAAGATCCGCGGCGCCGATAGTCTTTTCACCTGGTTCAGGTCAAGCCGGCAGAGTGAGCTGCTGGTTGTTTTCGGTGAAGATGTAGCCGCCCTCTTCGGTTTAGCCTTTGCCATCGTCGCGGTGGGATTTGCCATGATGACCAACAACCCGGTTTACGATGCTTTTGGCAGTATCGGTATCGGCTTGCTGCTGATCATTATCGCCTTAACCATCGGCATGCAGATTAAGCGGCTGCTGATCGGCCAGGGAGTCGATGGTGCCACCCATCGTGCGATAACCGCCTTTCTCCTCGAACAGGAGGAGATCCGAAAGATATTCAACCTGATCACCCTGCAGCTCGGTCACGATGTGATGGTAGCCGTTAAAGCAGAAATGATCGAATTTCCGAATCAGCACGAGATGATCAAGGCTATCAACCGGTGTGAGCAACGGTTAAAGCAGGCATTCCCCCAAATATGCTGGTCGTTCTTCGAACCGGATCTACAGGATTGAAGTCGGAGGTTCCGGCAAGTACCATATACTCATAAATCTTTCGGAACCAACTGGAAAATATGATTGTAATGATCTGTTAAACACGCTAGGATCGCGGGATTGTTCAGTTGATTGCTTTTGGTCTCTTCAACCGGTGACTCCTTTGCGGGACCTTCCGTTGATTAAAATATTTCTTATCCTCTATAATTTTGCCTGGCGTATCGCCCTCCCTTTCCTGAAACGGTTGCCGCGGGTGGCACTCGGCTGGCAGCAGCGCACTCTGCAGGATGCCGTGCAGGGGCCGTTTGACATCTGGATCCAGGCCGCCTCCGGCGGGGAGTCGATGCTGACCGCTATGGTGCTGGAAGATCTTGCCGCTCTTCTGCCAAAAGATACAACATGGCGGGTTCTGGTAACCTCAGGTACGCAACAGGGGATTGAAAGTCTGGTGACAGGGTGCAGGATATTCTCAGCAAACAGCACCCTTGCCATCACTGTTGCCTACTTTCCATTCGACGCACCGCAACTCATGGACCAAGCCTTTAAAAGGTTCTCCCCGGCTCTTGCGGTCATCGTCGAGACCGAGTTGTGGCCCGGTTTTTTAATCAGTGCCAAAAGAAATACTGTTCCGGTTCTGTTGATTAACGGCAGGATGTCGGTCAAAAGTGCCGCCCGATATAGACATTTTGCCGGATTTTTTAAAAAATACGGTCCGGAAAAGGTCCTGGCCATTTCCCCGGCCGACGGAGAGAGGTTTGCCCGGATAGTCGGCAGGGAAAGGGTTCGGCTGATAAACAACATTAAATTTGACCGCATAGAAACGGGGAAAACCGTACCGGAACGAATACAAATCGCCGGTCTTTTACCCAAATCCGACCCCTTCCTGCTGCTCGGCTCGATCCGCAGGCAGGAAGAGGAGAAGATACTCTGGACGATTGAGCGGATTCTCGCCACTCGACCCGATGTCGTCATCGGTCTTTTTCCGAAACATGTAGAACGGGCAGGTCACTGGCTCGGACTGTTGGAGAAGAAACACATTTCGGCAACAAAACGGTCGGAGATGACCACTTGTGTGTCTTCCGGCTCGGTTATCGTCTGGGATACCTTCGGCGAACTGGCCGGTGCTTACGGACTGGCCAGAGCCGCTTTTGTCGGCGGTTCCCTGGTAAATTTGGGTGGCCAGAATTTTCTTGAGCCATTAATATTCGGACTCAAACCGGTCATCGGTCCCTACTGGAGAAATTTTGCCTGGGTCGGCCGGGAAATTGTTACCGCCGGACTTGTGCAGGAGGTCGCCGACGAAAACGAACTGGTGACCGAATTACTCGCGGCACTTGATGCAGATCCTGAACGAGATCGGGTGATCCAGCAGGTGGAAGAGTTCTTCCTGCCGAAAAAGGGGGGCACACATCAGGTGTGTCAGCAGATTATCAACACATTGACAGAACTTGGAAAAATATAGAATGGGCACCTTACCACCTTGCTACGCCATAATCCCGGCCAGATATCAGTCCCACCGCTTCCCCGGCAAACCACTGGTCGATATCCTCGGCAAACCTATGTTCTACTGGGTATACGAACGTGCGGTCAGTTGCCCATTATTGCAAAAAGTCTGTCTGGCCACCGACGATCAACGTATTTACCAGGCGGCAGAAAAACTTGCAGTACCGGTGGTCATGACCGATCCGAACCATCCCAGCGGCTCGGACCGGATAAAGGAGGCGGCGGAAATCCTCGGTTTGGAAGAGGAGGCGGTGGTCGTCAATATCCAGGGGGATGAACCGGCTCTTGATCCGGCAATGCTTGGAAAACTTGTTGAACCCTTCACTGACCCGGGGATCCAGGTTACCACCCTGGCCCGGCTCATCGATGCCGAACAGGCAGAGAATACCGATCGGGTCAAGGTAGTCCGTTCGGAACGGGGCTTTGCCCTCTATTTCTCCAGATCAAAAATTCCCCACATCCGCGACATTGATCAGACCGATACCGATTATCTGCTGCATATCGGTTTATATGCCTACCGCCTTGGCGCACTGAAAACCTTCACCTCTCTCCCTCCCAGTCCCTTGGAGCAGATAGAAAAACTCGAGCAATTGCGTTTCCTTGAGGCCGGGATCAACATCTACGTTGTGCTGACCGACTATCAGGGATTCGGGGTGGACCGGCCGGAAGATGTGGACTTGATCATCAAACAGCTTCGTCGCCCAACAAAATAACCGTGAATCTCCTGGAAAGCAGGTCGTAAACGAAATATCCAGGTTCAAGCCCCTGGGTGGCAAGTTTTCCTGATAGAAATAGAAGAAAGGGTAAAAAAAAATCCCGCTTCGAAACAATCACTCTTGCAAGTGGATTCGAAACGGGATGGCAGGCCGAAAGAGCCTCGTTTTATATGGTCCGGGCAGGTGGTTTCTCCTGTTTCTGGTGATCCCGCTCCAGGTGGAAGTTGATCCATGAGGAGGTATCTTTTAACTCCCAAAGCCTTGGCGGAACGAATTCACTGGTGAGTTTTTCTGCCTCGCCATGCTTTTTCATCCGCCGATAAGCCCGCACCCAGACACATAGTTTATCGGTGTTCACCTCGCAATATCCATTGTTACTGCCACCGCAGGCCCCGTTCCGAGTGTGCTTCGGACAGCCCGACTCGGGACAGAGAAAACCAACATGCTGGATCCCGCAGTCGCCGCAACTCTGGCAGGAGAGCATCAGTTTTTTAAACGGATCCTCGAGAAAGGCCTTCAACAGCCAGGTGGCTTTGTTTTTATCAAGAGAACTGGAAATCTTCTTGTACATCGGAGCGAGAGCGGCACGCTTGTCGAAGAAGAGGTCGTGTGCCGCACGCAGGAAGAGATAGTGACAGTTCTCGGTCATCTTGACCTTAATGGTATCTTTTCCGGGAAGAACTGTCTCTGCACTCACCGGTTGTTTGTACAGATAGAATCGATTGGGTTCGTCCTCGCGAAATTCTTCGACATAGTCCTGCCAGTTATGTTCAATCTGATCCATCCGGTCGAGAATTTTCCCGACGGTGGCAAAGCTGTCATGGATACCGCCAAGATGAATACCATTGTACCCGATACCTTTTAGAACCACACCCAGCCGTGCCGTCCTCTCGATCGCGCGCTTCATGCCCTCGGCGGGGTCTTCCCACTCCTGCATGACCTTGTTGAACAGTTTCCCGGTGACGTGGACACCGGGCACCCTGCCGGCGTGCATAGGCCGGGCGGATCGCTTGTCCAACAGATAGAGGGAGGCAAGAACCGGAGTGTCGATCTCCTTATCTTTTTTATACAGCAACAGCTCTTCATATTTGTCGATATCGTAGCCGAGCTGAGTAATGGCAAAGGAAGCGCCTGCTTCTATTTTTCGTTCCATTTTTTTATACTGGACCCAGGACTCTCCCTCGGTATATTTGAAGGGCGAAACCGCACAACCGGTAACAAAAATACTCGAATGACCGGCTCGTATCAGCCGCCTGTTAAGATCGTTGAGCATCGAGGTAAGGATGACCGAGTCGAAATCGAAGACCGGCGTACCGCGGCCGCCAAAGCCTTTGCCGGAATAGTCACCGGTCAGGGCCAGGATGTTCTTCATGCCCATATGGGCCAGCTGCAGAGCCCGGCTTTCCATGCCCACCCGATTGGTGTCCCGGCAGGTGAAATGAACTATGACATCCATCCCGTCGTCGAGAATCTCACGGCCCAGGGCATCGGGGCTAAGAGCCGGATTACCGCCCGGGTTGTCCGTGATCGAAACCGCCGTAATTCTCCCGTCTGCAAGAGCGTCTTTGGAAATTCCGGTAATCGTGTCGATTGTTCTGCCGCTGGATTCACGCCCGGGAACCAGTTCGAGAGTCACGACAAATTTTTCCGGCGTTGAAATATCATCATTAAAATTACGAATCACGAAACCTTCTCCTCATTAAGCACTACAGACAGCGGCGAAAGCCGTTTTTGCCACTCCTGCAATCAATAAAAATCCACTTCGGCAGACCAGCTAAAAGCCTATCCCATTATCTTAGCTAAAACTCTCGAAGCATTATGCATATTTCCATTGAAAAAGATTGAAAACCATTCTCAACAGCTTATTAATATATACATTATTAATCAAGAAAGTATATAAATTTACTAAGAAATATCAAATTCCATTAGACTATAATTTTTATGGCTGATTTCATAAATTTTGATGAGAAAGAGCCGCGCAAAGAACTTTCAAAGGTTCCAGTGTCTTACATTGTGGTACGATTGTACGAAGGGACGGAACAGTCATGAAAAAGATCGGCAGAAAGCGACAATGCCAGGTGGAAAGAGTGAAGGAGGGGTACTGAAGGATTCGAAAGCCTGGCCGCTCAAGATACGGATAAACTTCACCTGAAAAACCGCCGGATCCATTTCCAGGGAAAAAGCATCGACACCTGCTGCCGGTAGCGGCCATAAGCTTCGCCATGCAGGGCGACAATTTTCCGTTCTTCCAGCATGGTACCGACGACCAGGTACGCGCTCAGGATAGAGACCGCCAGAAAAACCGGTAGCGGATAGCTGCTCGGACCGGACCAGAGCAGCAAGAGAGAACCGAGATACCATGGATGCCGGGTGATGCCGAAAACCCCGGTTTCAGTGAACTCGGTCGTCCCGTTTAAAAGGAGGTGTTCTTCCCCCGTCCGCAACTGCCTGATACCCAGAAAATATTGCAGATCATATTTCTTCGCGCCCCCCATAAACAGCAATAGAGCGGCGCCAAGGAGTACCAACCGGACGGGTACCAGCACCCCATCCCAGCCGAAGACCACCTCCCCTTTTACCATGTAGGTAAAAATGACCAAAGGAATCAGGGTGGTAAGCGACACCGCGTTGTAGATGAGGCGATAATAAGGTGTCAGCCACAAACCATATTTTTTTACCATCCCGATGACCGACGGATCGATCAAAAGCGAATGCATGGTGCACCAGCCAAACCAGAAGAGGCACAACAGAAACATATTCATAAAACTGTCTCCGGAAAAACCAGGGATGTTGAAGCCCAAAACCTCACAAAGGGGGATACGTACCTTCACGAAATTCATTCTAAAAACAAGAATTGAATTTCCGGGGTACTAAAAGCCAATTCCTTTGCCGACAACATTGACACCTTGAAAAGACTGAAATAAGGTATCCCAACGCTTTTAACATGATAGGTATGTTTTCCTTTAAAAAAAGCCCCGGGCAGAAGGTCGAGGAGAAACACATATGCAGAACAATATTTCGCTTCGTCTCGCAAAATTCCTCCAGTCGGAAGCGGCTGGCGGAATTTTACTCATGGGCGCCGCTGCCCTGGCCCTGGTTCTTGCCAACACCCCTCTCAGCAGGTACTACGATCTCATTATAGCCACTCCGGTGCATATCAGAGTCGGTCCCCTGGAGGTCGCCAAACCTCTTTTGCTTTGGGTAAATGATGGTCTGATGGCCGGTTTCTTCTTTCTGGTCGGACTCGAACTCAAGCGGGAACTACTCATTGGCGAACTGTCGGATAAAAGCAAAATCCTCCTGCCGGCTCTTGGGGCCCTTGGCGGCATGCTGGTTCCGTCCCTCCTCTATGTGGCCGTCAATTTTCATGATCCAGTGGCCATACGGGGCTGGGCAATTCCAGCTGCAACGGATATCGCCTTCGCCCTCGGCATCCTCTCCCTGCTCGGCTCCCGAGTACCCAACACCTTGAAAGTACTGCTTACCTCGCTGGCTATCTTCGACGATATCGGTGCCATTGTCATCATCGCCATTTTCTACACCGATTCCATCTCCCTGTTGTCCATCGCTGTGGCGGGGGGCTGTCTTTGTCTGCTGTACTTCATGAATCGACGGGGGATTGAGACTATCAGCATGTATGTATTCATCGGCTCGATCATGTGGCTGGCCCTGCTGAAGTCGGGTGTGCACGCTACCCTCGCCGGGGTTCTTCTGGCCATGTTCATTCCTATGCGCTCCCGGCAAAAACCAGACCAATCGCCGCTTGAGGAACTTGAGCATGACCTCCATCCGGCCGTGGCCTTTTTCGTCCTGCCTATCTTTGCTTTCTGCAACAGCGGTATCAGTCTCTCCAATGTTTCCGTCGATTTTTTCGTCCATGGTGTGCCGGTGGGGATCGCGCTGGGCCTATTTTTTGGCAAACAGATTGGGATTTTCGCCTTTGTCTGGCTGGCCATTCAAATGAAAATATCAACCATGCCCAAGGGCATGACCTGGCCTTCCCTTTACGGCATGGCAGCCCTCTGCGGGATCGGCTTTACCATGAGTCTCTTCATAGGCTCGCTCGCCTTCGACCAGACAGCCAGCCAGTTGGCCTTTGATGAGCGCCTGGGCATCATCATCGGCTCCCTGCTTTCCGGTATCGTCGGAACTCTGATCCTCAAAAAAACCCTGCCCGAAAGATAAAATCACTTTATAACGCCAATTTTACAGAAACATAACACTGGTCCTCTATTGTGTCGGCAACCACAATCAACACAGGGAGGACCCATGGTTTTGCACTTCAGGAGCATCTGGATTTCCGATACCCATCTTGGCGGAAAGAACCTCAACAGTTTGCAACTGCTGGATTTTCTGCAAAAGACAGAATCCGAGTATCTATATCTGGTCGGTGATATCATCGATCTCTGGAAACTGAGGAACAACTGGCACTGGCCTGAGACCAACGACCGGATCATCAACAGTATCCTGAAAAAAGTACAAAACGGCACCAAAGTCATCTATTTGCCCGGCAACCACGACAGCCACTTTCTGCAATACGCCGGGACGAACTTCAACGGCATCAGGATTCTCGCCGAAGCAATCCATCAGGCGGCTGATGGAGGCCGTTATCTCGTCCTCCACGGGGATAAGTTCGACTGCGTTGTCCAGAACAGCAGGTTTCTTGCCAATATCGGCAGCTTTCTCTACGATGGCCTGCTCATCGTCAACCGCTTGTATAACAAGTACCGTACCGGTCGGGGCAAAAATTACTTCTCCATCTCTGCATTTATCAAACATCAGTGTAAAGCGGTGGTTAATTACATCGGCAGTTTTGAACAGGTTTTGATCGATGAAATCGAAATCAACAAAGTTGATGGAATAATTTGCGGCCATATTCACCATGCCTCGATCAAAACCATGGGTGGCTTTCTCTACAGCAATTCCGGAGATTGGGTTGAAAGTTGCACAGCGCTTGCCGAAAACAGCAACGGAACCATAGGCATCATCCAATGGGCAGACCAGCTTCCCGTTACCGAGACGGTACAATTGAAGAAAGATGATAAAAATCGCTATAGTGACCGATGCCTGGCACCCACAAATTAACGGGGTCGTCACCACACTCAGCCGGACTGTCCGGGAGCTGACCGATTTTGGATATCAGGTTAAAACGCTCACTCCGCAGCAATTTAAAACTATTCAATGTCCGACTTATCCGGAAATATCGCTTGCTCTGGCCGGCCCGAAAATCGTTGCCAAAGAATTATTCGCCTATCAACCCAACTGCGTGCACATCGCCACCGAAGGTCCGCTCGGCTGGGCGGCAAGATCGACATGCAGAAGGCAGAACTTTCCTTTTTCAACCTCTTACCACACCCGCTTTCCGGAATATGTGCGGATGCGCTGGCCGGTGCCCCTGTGCCTGACCTACAGGATAGTGAAATGCTTTCATAACGCGGCCCAAAAGACCATGGTCGCCACCAAAGCCCTGATGCAGGAACTGCAGGGCCGCGGCTTCACCAACATCGCCCTGTGGTCAAGAGGCGTTGACACGGACCTGTTCAAACCTGGCCCTAAAGAACGCCTCACAGCCAGACGACCGGTCTTCATGTATGTCGGACGGGTGGCGGTGGAGAAAAATATCGAAGCCTTTCTGCAACTTGATCTACCAGGCTGTAAATATGTGGTCGGTGACGGACCGGCAAGAAAGATCCTCAGCTCGAAATACCCCGAGGTCACTTTTACAGGCTATCGGACAGGCCGGCCCCTGCGGGATTTATTCGCCGCAGCTGACGTCTTCGTCTTCCCCAGCCGCTCCGACACCTTCGGCGTAGTGCTGCTCGAGGCCATGGCCTCCGGGGTTCCGGTGGCAGCCTACCCGGTAACCGGCCCGATCGAAACGGTGGTCAATGGAGTGAATGGCTATCTGGACAAAGACCTCCGCCGGGCTGCGCTGAATGCCCTGACGGTATCCCCCGAATCATGCCGCAGGTTCGCTAAACAATATTCCTGGAAGGTGTGCAGCCGGCAGTTTCTCAGCAATCTGATCATCCGGGAGCAGCCAATTTCAGCGAAATAACAAGCGGACACCGGGAAATTTTTTACGATACCACAACCCCTCTCTTCCAGACTTTCCGAATAACCGGCAACTTGCCGACCAGGGTAACCTGCAGCATATCGGCGATTTTTCCCGTTGCCAGTTCACCCCGGTCGGACAAACCGACCATCTCGGCAATGGAGCAGGTGACCATGGAGACTGTTTTATAAAGGGGAATATCAAGGCTGTCAGCCAAATGAAAGGCACCGTGGAGCAGACTGTTCGGAACATAGTCCGAAGAAAGGCCGTCAAGCAGGTTCTCCCTGGCCAGACTGGCGGCGGTGGCATTTCCTGAATGGGAGATCCCCCGTATGGCGTTCGGCGCGCCCATGATGGTCTGCAATCCCAATTCCTTAGCTCTGCCTGCAGCGGCAAGGGTCGTTGGAAACTCGGCAATGCGGATGTGATCTTTTGCCGCTGCTTCTGCATCAGCTGCGGTGGTGTCATCATGACTGGCCAAGGGAATATTTCGTTGCCGGGCATAGGCAACGGCAGCTTTCCGGTGTTTGCCAGCAAAGAGTTTTTGCCTGTCGAGCAACTCGCAGCGAATTGTCTCCGCCTCTTCCTCCGTCCATCTTTTATCGCGGTGGTATTGCCGCCACTTGCTCAGATCGGACCATTGCCTTTGTCCGGGGGTATGATCCATGATGGAGAGCAGCCGGACCTTGGGGCTGTCACCAAAACGAACAAGGTTTTTTTCCATCTGGGCATCCCCAAGTTCACAGCGCAGATGCACAAAATGGTCCGCTTTGAAAATTCCAAGCGAATTGCCTGAACTCAGCACCTCAACGGACTCGCCGAGAATCTGGGTACGCAGACTCGACTCCCTGAGCCCGCCCAACGCCACGGCATCAAAAACGGTGGTAATTCCCGCCCCGGTTATCTGAATGTCATGGGCAATGGCCGCAGACATGATCGATGGCCAGATAACTCCCGGCCGGGGCTGAATATTTTTCTCAAGATTATCGGTGTTCATCTCGATCAAACCCGGCAGAAGCATATCTCCACCCAGATCGACTGCCCCCTGGCCATGATAAAAAGTATCATCGATATTCTTTAACAAACCATCCCGCACGACGACGGTGCCAGGGAAAATTTCCGACCCGGTAATAACCTTGCAGTTGGTAAAAATCGTTTCCATAGGATCTCTTTTGTCACGATGGTTCAGCTGTTCAGCATCAAATATAGAGTTTACGAATTATAGAAGAAACCATATCGAGACACATGACCGTACAGACTACTATGATCATTATCGCAGCGGTGGCTCCGTATTGAAAGCCACGAATGGCATCCCACAGCAGCATGCCGATACCACCGGCGCCCACCATACCGACCACGCTCGCCGAACGGACGTTGGATTCAAACCGGTATAAAGTATAGGAGATCCACAGGGGCAGCACCTGAGGAATGACCCCATAGAAAACTTCCTCTATACGGTTCGCCCCTGTCGACCGGATTCCCTCAACGGGTTGTGGGTCAATCGCCTCAACCGCCTCGGAAAACAGTTTGGCAAGGATTCCCATGGTATGGAGAAAGAGCGCCAGAACACCGGCAAAAGGCCCCAATCCCACTGCAGCAATGAACAGCATGGCAAATATCATCTCGTTTACCGACCTGCAACAGTCCATAATCCGCCGTACCGGCTGATGTACCCAGGCCGGGGTGATGTTCGACGACGACAGGATCCCGAAAGGAATGGCAAAAACGACGGCCAACAAGGTACCCCAGATGGCAATCTGAATTGTGACTCGCATTTCATGGAGATAATCCCGCCATTCAAGATAATCAGGCTTCATGAAGCCTTTGAGATAGAGGGCCATATTGCCCGAATTTTGATAGAGAGTCTGAAAACTTATCTCAGCACCATAATATGACCAGATGAGTACGCTCAATGCTGTGATGGTGACGAGCAGGTTGGTCAGTCTATGGTTGAGGCTGGTTTTGGGTATTGCCAGTTCTGGGTGCTGGGTAAGACGTATCGATTCCATGATTGCATTTCTAACCTGTGGGTTAAGACATCGGGGGGATATCGCCAGTCGGCGATATCCCCTCATGAGTGAACAAGAGAGCTGTTACTGCTCTTTTGGGGAGTTCCAGAAATCAGTCAATTGGATAAACTGCACAAGGCTTTTCTGCTTGTCGGTCAGCTGGGCGAGTTTTATCTCCTTGTCTGCCTTGTTTATTTTGTCATTACCCTCTATCTTTTTGATACTCTTGGCAATTTCAAGTTCGCGAATCGGAAGTAGCTGGCGGTTATCGCTGGTCAGAAACGGTCCCCAGCCACTGCTGACATTGTGCAGGATTTCCAGCTCCTTCTCTGCATTGTCGCCCACCCGGCCAAAGCTGAGAATAGCAGCCTGGATCTTCGTTTTTATCTCCCGCGGCAGGTCCTTGCGCCAGACGAGAGGATCTTTGGGGATTTCCGGGCTTATCCAGATAGCCTTGACCTCTTTCGCCAGTTCCGGATTGGAGATGGCAAAACGGTCCATATTTTCGGTATTATTGGTGGCAAAATCGACCTGCTTGGTAGCAACGGCAATGGCGTTGGATTCATGATTGGCATTCCTTGCCAGTTTGAAATATTTCTTCGGATCAATGTTATGCTTGGCCCAGATATAATATGAGGGGATCAGGTAGCCGGAAGTTGAATTCGGATCGCCGTTGCCGAATTTCAGATCCTTGCCGGCGGTAATGATTTCCTCGATATTATTATAGGGACTATCCTTATGGACAATAATCAGAGAATTATAGCCTAAGCTCCCATCATCACCGGTAGTTTGGGCAAAAACCTCGCCACCTGCCCGGTCCACGGCCTCCATGGCCGATTTATTGCCGAACCAGGCAAAATCAACCTTTTTAAAACGCATCGCTTCAATCACCCCCGCATAATCCGGGGCAAAAAAGGCATTCACCTTCATGCCGAGCTTTTCTTCCAGTTCGTGCAGGAAAGGCTCAAACCCCTTTTTCAGATTAGCGGTCGATTCCGTTGATATAATACCGAAATTCAATTCTTTGATCTCTGTTTTGGCAGCAAATGCCGAGTTGCACAACCAGCCGAACAGGACAAAAGCCACTGCCATGATACGTACCGTTTTCTTCATTTTTTGCTCCTTGGTTTATGTTGATACATGATGACATCGGGACAACATATTCTGCCCGAAATCGTAGATGCCTCAAACGCCGGCCTGAGCCAATCCAACGGCAACCCCTGCAGAGTCAGTGGTCGGCATTGGCTGGCGATTTTTCTTTTTCATCTCCGGCAGCGGGACAGTGCCATCAAGGTCTTCAAGACCCTCAGCCCCGTGTACCCCGTAAATTTCCCGCAGCATTGCCGGTGTCAGTTGTTTACTGGGGCCGTCGTAAATAATCCTGCCGTCTTTCAAAGCCACCAGTCGTGGGCAATACTGCAGGGCAAACTGGACCTGGTGCAGACTGACTACCACGGTAACCTGGTCTTCCCGATTGAGCTGTGCCAGACATTCCATGACCGTCCTGGCGGATTCTGGATCGAGGGAGGCAATCGGTTCGTCGGCAAGTATGATTTTTGCCCGCTGTTCCATTGTCCGGGCGATTGCAGCCCGTTGCTGCTGCCCCCCGCTGAGGGTACTGGCCCGTTGCGACACTGCTTCATGCAGACCTACCCGATAAAGCGACCGCATCGCCGACTGCTTCTCCTCTCTGGTATAGATTCCGGAAAGACTTCTCCACACCGGCACTCGGGAAATCATCCCGACCAGGACATTTTGCAGCAGGGTCAGACGATTGACCAGATTGAACTGCTGGAAGATAAAGCCGATATTGGCCCGGATCTCCCGTATCCTTGAGCTGACCCGGCCGTTTTTCTGAACGGTTTGACCAAAGACAGAGATTGTGCCGCTTCTCCTGTCGCCGGCAACCAGTCCCGAGGTATGCCGCAGCAGCGTCGATTTTCCCGATCCGGAAGGACCAATGAGGGCGACAAATTCCCCCGAGCCAACTGTGAGATGGATCTCCGATAACGCCTTTTTTGTGCCAAATGATTTATTTAGGCCAATGATTTCAATTGCTGGATTTTTCATATTTCCCTGCACAGTATTGGTTTCGAAGGTCATTGAGGATAGAGCAGGTTGACCTCCAGTAACCTTTTGACCCAAGGCGATCTGATGGCATCTGCTCGGGTTCAAATGGTGGCAAGCTCCTTTCTTCTTTGCCAATAATGATCGGGAAATCTTCGGATGGAGTTAGTTTCGCATTACGCTTTGCTAACTGTGTATTACTGGCTACTCCAGGGAAATCGGGAGGGCTTTGAATCGCAAATCTAAGCCCCACAAACCCTCTCGGCGTACCTAATGAAGGGACAATACATTCCTAATCCAATCCAAAAGAACAGGCTCAAAAAATGAGGTCAGCGCTGTCGCAGAAAACAGGCATAAAATTAAGGGCAATCATAAAAGGGGTCGGGACTGATGGAGCGGATGGGGATGGTTTATGACAGGGCAATGCGTCGAACAAGAACCAGCGGGGCGTGATCGATTTCGACCATGAGACATATTGAATCAAAGAGGAGAGTATCGAGAAGTTGCGATGGAAATCTCTGGTTCAGTTCTTCTTTGAGAATCGATCTCTCCAGCGGATCACAGATTCTGCCGGTCAAGGTCAGGTGGAAGCGAAATTCTTCCATCACATAGGGGTAGCCCCAGGCAGTGAGCATTGCTTCCTGTCCTGCAGAGAGGCCGGCTCCTCTTCTTCGCTGCAGTTCCTCGGCAGAGGGCGGTTTTCGAAAATGATCAAAATCCCGAACAGCCCGTTCGGCAAGTGTATTGAGTTCCTGACATTTGACCTTGGGTCGCAGGCAAAAAAAGTTATCCATGCAACCCAGCTCAAGAGGAGGCAGAGCAAATTTCTTCTGTCCTGCGGCAAACTCTTCCAGCTGTTTCATGACCCGTTCGCGAGAAATCCCAGGAGCCAGTTGGAATGGCGGTTTTATGGTGCCGTGAAACCCATAATGAAAGGGCGCCCTGGTCATTTCCCGCAACCGCGCCCCGGTAAGAGAGGGAATTGCCGGCTGGCCCAGAAAGTTTCCGCTTCTCTCGTCACGACCCAACCAGGAGGCCGCTGCAAGGGCTAGAGGTGAAGCCGGATCGGGTACATAGTAGAGTGCCAGTCTGATCATGGGGCACATACCAGTTTTGACGTCAAGTTTTGCAACACCTCGATAAAGGCTACTATACTGCGGTTCAAGTTAGATGAATTGTCAAAAGTTATCAACTCCCTGGCAACTACCGGCTGTTTTGCCCGCATCAGCCGCCGCTGTATCTCTACGTTCTTTTCCCTGCCGCGTTTTTTCAACCTTTCCAGGAGCAGCTCTTCCCGCACCGCCACCTCGATGGTGGTAACTTTCTCATATCTTTGTTCAAAATCGGCAATCGCTGAACGGGAAATCGACAACAGGATCAGTTCGTGCTCACTGGAGCCGTCCACTACATGGGCGGGGATGCCATACAAATTGCCATGGGCCTGCCAGGTAGAGATAAAAAAATTTGCCCTTTTGAGCAGAGTGAAACCGATTGGATCGATGAAGTAGTTGTCTTCGCTGCCGTCCGGGGGCCGGGTGATGTATCTGCGGACAAAGACCGGATTGGTGCAGTCGCCGAAATAGTTCCTCGCCCCCCGCAACAGACTGTCTTTGCCTGACCCGCTTGGCCCGACCACCAGGACAATGCGCATCATTTACCACCGTACAGGTCAAGGAACCGCCTGACATCGTAGAAATCTTCCAGCCTCTTCCTCAGGGTTGCATGGTCCCAGTCCCACCAGCCGATCTCTTCCAGGCTCTGCCAGACTGACCGTGGGAATCTGGTCCGAATGGGTTTTGCCGGGACCCCAGCAACAATGGTATAGGGCGGCACATCGTGGGTAACCACTGCGCCTGCCGCCACTACGGCGCCGTTGCCGATGGTTACTCCCGGCATGACGATCGCCCTGTGGCCGATCCAGGTATCATGGCCAACCTGTACCTGCTGCAGCCGGCGCCAGTTGAAAAACGATTCATGGTCTTCTTCATGCATACCAAACAGGCGCCGCCGGTAGAGAAAATGGTGCTGACTCACCCATTCCATTGGATGATTACCAGGATTGAGGCGAACTTCCGAACCGATATTGGCAAACTTGCCGATCCGGCAATAGATGATATCGCATCGCTCCATGACATAGGAGTAGTCGTCCAAACTGCTCTCAAAAAGTTTTGTCTGCCCGGCGATTTCCGTATATCTGCCGAGACTACAGTTCTGCACTTGGGCTCGAGGGGAAACGATCGGTTGTTCGGTGAGCACCTCAACCGGCTTTCTACGATTGGATAACGAATTATGCATGTTCATGATGGTAAAAACAGTTGCGGCCGCTGTAGATAGGGTTTCCAGCCTTAATAGTCAGGACCACCTTCGGAACAAGTTGGTCATCGATTACTGCCAGGTCGGCAAGTTTTTGTGGTCCGATGTCGCCCCTGTCTGACAGCCTGGCGATCTTTGCCGGGGTCGAGGAGACATAGGCAAAGGCGTCTGCCAGTTCAAAACCCATCTGCAGATGCAGGACATAGACCGCCTGCAGCATCGAGCTGGGGTGATAGTCCGAGCAGAGAAAATCACAGCATTCCTTCTGTACGAGTTCGCGAGCGGAGATATTGCCACTCTGGCTTTTGCCGCGTACTATATTCGGTGATCCCATACCTGTTGTCATCCGGCGCGAACGGGCATAGACCGCCGTGTCCAGATTAAGCGGAAATTCGGCGATGGTAATGCCCATGGAAGCCATCAGATCGACCTTTTCCGGAGTATCGTCATCATGGGATGCGATGAGAATATTATGGTTTTTCGCCCAGACGGTCAGCGCCTGCAAGGAATCCATACACCGGCTCTTCTTCTCCCGCTGCTGCCTGACAATTTCCGCGACATCGTCCTCGGATAAATCATATACCGGCACGTGGTACTGTTTCCATTTTTCAAGAGAACGGAATTGCCCCTGTCCCGGACTATGATCCATCAATGAGAGCAGCTGGACCCTGCCGCTCACCATTAATTCTTTTAGCATCGCCAGTGAGCCGAGGGAGGTTATTTCGAATCGGGCATGGACCAGATTATCGATGGCCAGCATCCGCTTATTGCTGTCGGCAATTGTGCGAATCAGCCTGGCAGCCGCATCCGTGCCGCGCTGGCCGACCAGCGATTCTTCATTGAAAGCGATGGCATGAAACATGGTAGTTATGCCGGCCATGGCCAGTTTCTTATCCAGTTCGACCAGTGCGTTCTCCACCGGAAATTCGGCCCCTGGTCTCGGTTCAATTTCTTTTTCCACCGCATCGGAATGCAGATCGACAAAGCCCGGTACAACCAGCAGGTTCCCAAGATCAAGCGAGCTCTCAGCCGTTCCGTAGGGTTTGACCGCAATTATATAGCCGTTCTCGATGACGATATCTGCCGGCTGGATCTCTCCCCTCGTCAATACCCTTTCCGATCTGAGAACCAAGAACATCACTCGCTCCTCTTGACACAGAGACCGATATCGGCTACTGCCTCGATCTTCCGCTGGTCATGAAAAATGGCAATCAAGGCAATACCGCGTTTCTTCAAATCGCCCAGCAGTTCCAGCACCACGCTGGAGCTTTTCTCATCGAGGGAGGCTGTCGGCTCATCAAGCAAAATGAGTTCCTTGGGTGCAATAATGCCCCGGGCGATGTTGATTCGCTGCTGTTCGCCGCCGGAAAAGGTCAGGGGCGACAGCTCGAACAGTTCTTCGCGGATGCCAAGGCGCATAAGCATTTCCCTTGCCTGGCGCCGAGCCTCTTCCTCCTCTGCGCCTGTTTCAATGAGTGGATGGGCGACGGCGTCGAGGGCGCTGATCCGGGGCAAAATTTTCAGAAACTGGGTCACAAAACCGATCTCTCGCCGCCGAAGATCAAGTACCCTGCTTTCCTTGCAGGAAGCCAGATCCACCTCACTGCCATCGCCTCTTTTGAACAGGACCCTGCCACCATCGGCCAGGTAGGTGCGATAAATGGTCTTGAGAATACTCGATTTTCCCGCACCGCTCGGCCCGGAAAAGGCCAGCAGCTGCCCTTTCTGCAGGGAAAAGCTGATGTCCTGGAAACCAAGAACCTGCACCCCTCCCCGATTATGCAGGGTGAAGCTTTTCTTAAGATTTTCAACTTTCAGTTTATAGCCGTTACCTGCATGTGCCATGACGGATTCGGATCCTAAAGGTAATAATGGTTATTTCTACAGAGAAAGAAGCTTTCTTTTAAGCAATCACAATTTGCTTGAGACCAGCAGCTGCGTATAAGCATGCTGCGGGTCTTCAAGAATCTGATCAGTTAATCCATACTCAACCAGGGAACCATTTTTCATAACCAGGGTCACATCGGTCAGGTGGTTGATGACGCCCAGATCGTGGGAAACCACAATCATCGAAAAGCCCATCTCATACTGCAGGGCCTTGATCAAATCGAGAATTCGCGCCTGAACTGAGACATCGAGACCGGTTGTCGGTTCGTCGAGCAAAAGCAGCCGGGGAGAACTGGACAGGGCTTTGGCGATCTGAATCCGCTGTTGCTGTCCGCCGGAAAAAGTCTCGGGGTAATCATCAATCCTGGATAGCGGCATCTCGATTTTGCCGAAAAAATGCAGGGCCCGTTGACGAATCTCCGTATAGCATCTCTCGCCCGAACCAAGAATCTTCTCGGCGATGTTCCCTCCAGCGGAAAAGTTGAAATTCAGCCCGAGATGCGGATTCTGGTAGATCATCGACATCTCGTGGTTTCGAATCCAGGCAGTGGGCGCCGGCGGCAGGTCGAGGATATTTTTCTTCCGGCCGGATCTATCCGTAATCCCGTTGAAAAAAATTTCCCCCTCACTCACCGCAAGATCCTGGTAGATGAGCTGGAGGAGGGTTGATTTACCGCTGCCGGACTCCCCCACAACCCCAAGAATCTCATTTTCCTCGACCGCCAGGCTGACCCCGTTTATGGCGACAACAGAACTGCACACCGGGCAGATGGCACGATCCGAATCTTCCCCCGTCAGCTCAAGACACCGGCCGCAGCCCGTCCCATAAATCTTGCTGACCCTGTTCAGTTCAAGCAGCATCGGCAACCTCCTGTCTTCGGCTGTCGCAATGGTAGGTATCGCTGCAGAAAAAATGTGTTCCATCTTCGTGATGGACCTCATCGAGAAAGACATCTGCGGCCCCGCAGCGTTCACAGCATCTGCCGGCAAAGTCCTCGATAGCAAAATCACGATCGGCAAATTTCAGGGGTTTTACCTCGGTATACGGCGGAATAGCATAAATCCTTTTTTCCCTGCCAGCCCCAAAAAGCTGCAGGGCTGGATTGTTATGCAGTTTCGGAATATCAAATTTGGGAATTGGCGAAGGATCCATAACAAAATGATTATTTATCTGCACCGGATAGCGGCTGGAAATGCGACTGTCGCCGAACTGAGATGTATCTTCATAGAGCAACACCCAAAGCTTGGCATAATCGACATTGGCATGCATCTGTTTCTGTTTGGCGGTGTCCGGCTCGACCGTGGTCAGAACCTCCGGATAGGGAACCTGGTATACCAGGGTCTGTCCTTTGGTCAGAGGATATTCCGGTACCCGGTGCCGGGTCTGGATGATGGTCGCATCAGGCGTGACCTCTGTTTCGTCCACTCCTGTCACCGAGACGATAAAATCCCGGATATTGACCGCATTGACCGAACCGTCACAACCCTGGTCAATCACCTTCAGGGTATCTTCTTCAGTGATCAAGGAAAGCGTTACCTGCAGACCGCCGGTTCCCCATCCCCTGGCAATCGGCATCTCCCGTGAAGCGAAGGGCACAATATATCCGGGCAGGGCGACTGCTTTCAGCATCGCCCGGCGAATTTCCTTTTTGGCATCTTCATCAAAAAAGCCAAATGTCACGCTATTACTCATTATCCTCTTCCTTGTCATCGTTGGCCTTAGCCTTGTTAAACACCTGTTGATGAGCCTGAAAGGTCACATAGTGCGGCAACTTGAAATGGTTGGCAAAACCCATCGACTCAATGGCATCAACATGATGTATGATCATCTCGGGCTGGGCGGCAATGGACTGACCGCCCACCGAATATCCCTGGTGATGCATGGCCAGATCGAGAATCGACATGGCGATGGCCTTGGTCTCGTTAAAGCCGAAACAGAAACCGAAACCTACGGCCAACCGGAGTCTGCCGTCCTTCGGATCGGGGTGAAAAGTACCCACTGTCTCACAGGCGGTGATCCTGATGGTGCCGATTTTCGTCTCTTTACCGGTAAAGGGATGTGGAAAACGGAGCTCGGCTGTACCGAGACGCAGATCGCCGATGGTCGGATGGACATCGCCATAGCCGCGCATGGAGGTATAGGCAAATGCCAGCATGGCTCCGGTTTCTCCCCGGGCCATGACCTGCATCAAGGCGCTCCGCGGATAGGGTGGCAGGGGGAAGGCACGGGTGACATCAAAGGGGGCGGCTTCAGTGTTTTCCAGAACTACGATACGGTCATCCTCCCGCAGGGAATGCAGAGCACTTGCCGCCAGGCTATCGGTTTCATGTTGTCCATCCTCGAAGTCTCGGGCTTGGTTCTCCTGATTCGACCTCAGGCTCGAAAAAAGCCGGATCACGTAGTCGCAGGAAGGGCCGAGCACCTGTCCCCCTGAAATATCTTTGAAAGCCGAGGAAATTCTCCGCAGCAGGTGCACAGTGTCAGTTTGTATCGGCTTTACCGACCCTATTCGCTGGCAGGTTGATCGATGCGCCCGGACGTAAAATGCCGCTTCCAGAAGATCGCCGCCACTTTTTCGAATCGCCTCTGCCGCAAGCTTCTCGGTATACAGCGCCCCCTCACCCATAACCCGGTCGCAGGAGAAACACAGTCCCTTGATAATAGCTTTTTCGGCAAGACCATCTTCCGCCTGCAGTCGGGCATGGAAAAAATCCTTGGAGGCACGAATTGCCTCGGTTCCACCCTTAATAGCGACATAACTCACTGGATCACCTCAATTCGGGTCGTTCTGGGCAGACCGAACAGCATATTATTCCGATCAATAAAAAAAAGATCGATGCCCATGGGAAAAGATTCGTTTTTCTCAGCCAACCGGGCGAGAAATATAGCAGTAACCGGCAGGGTTATTTTTTTGGTTCCATCGATACCGGGTCCCGAGAGCCTGACCTTCGTTTCTTCATGGCCAGGATAAGAACAGTCAAAGAGGAGAGTTGCACCCTGTTCCGGACTTTCTGCCGTTCCCGTCTTGACCTCAGCCAGTTCAGCCGGGTCTGGGGAATCAAAAAAAAGATAATCCGCCATCTCCCGGCAGGCGGTTCTTGCACCGCAAATGGCCCGGATCAATTCGAAATCGAGGTTGCCCTGATAAAAACAGCTCACCTCCGCATAAAGCAATACACTGGCCATGGCCAGTAGACCTGACCCGAACAGCGGGGTGATCGGCTGTATCTCTCCCGGTCGTGCCATTGCCTCAAGACTGTTGCGAAAATTCTTTCTGTTCGCCCGTTCAAGATCGTGTTCTTTCATAATTGTACTGCTCACAGGTATCAGAAAAAGGTGTATTACAGTAGGTCGAAAGCCACCCGGGTACTGTTCACCCTGGCATTCATTTTCCTGTTTTCACGGTCGATGGCGACCTTGCCCTGTTCCGCCAGAGCGGCAATCTCCATCGTACGGATCCCCGCCGCATAAGCTCCATCGAGGATGGCCAAAGAACCGGCGAGCCTGGGATTGTCATCCATAACCATGGCCCAGCCATTGACTCCATTTACCCGGACGATTGAACTCACTACCAGCACCTCGCCACTGATAAACGTTCCCCGATTGATCGGGTCATGCACCGGTACAAGCAGGGTTTGCGAGGTAGGTTTCTGGATCAGCTCAATCGCCGCCTCACTACCGATTTTTTCACTAAGGGCAGATACCTGAAGAGCGGGTGCCTGCTGCAGGAAGTAATTGAGCTGTTCTCTTTCCATCACAGAATAATTTTTTGCTGGATTTCAGGTTGATAGTTCGTCTCAGTTTCAAGCAAGGCGGGTACTGTGCCCTGTTCGACTTCAAAGTATCCGCCCTGTGTTATGACCGGGCTTAGATCGTATCATTCTTCCGTTACAGGTATTGTTAAGATGTCTACTCTTACAAAAAATTATATAATTACAGACAGATACTCCAGCAGTTAATCTCCTTGACAAAGCAGGTTGCAGGTGAGACGCCGCAGCTCGAGTTCCGGCCTCGCACAGGAGATGTTTCTATGGACAGATTTCATCTAATTTCAGAACGTTACTGCTAAAAGCTACCATCAAGTCTGTCTCATGATGAAAAATTAACCACAAGCTAACAATTGAAGAATAAAGAGGGGAATGGAACCAAAAAAATTTAAGACCGAGGGAGGGCAATCGATGAACATCGAACAGGTACTTGACCAGGATATCCCGGTATATGTACAGATAAGCAATGCACTGGCCGATGAAATCCAGAAAGGCCATAAACCTGGCGATGTCCTGCCTTCTGAGAAAAATCTGGCCAAACGGTTTCAGGTGAATCGCCATACCATCAGAAGAGCCCTTGAAATCCTGGTGACAAAAGGACTTATCGGAAAATTGCAGGGACGAGGAACCATCGTTCAACAGCGGCCAATCAACTATTCAATCCACAGCGGTACCAGGTTCACCGAAACTTTGGAGTACCACGGCCGACAGGCGGAAAGCATCGTCCTGCGGAAGATTGGGATACCGGCCCAGAAGGAGTCTGCAAAGAGACTGGAAATCGATGAGGGCGAACCGATTATACTGATCGAAACCCTGCGGAAAATGGACGGAGCTCCCTTTTCCGTTGTCTCCCATCACTTTCCTTTGAACAAGGTTTATGCGGTAATGTCTGAGTACGAAGGTGGTTCCCTGCATGAATTTCTCTACAACCATTATCATATGAAACTGAAACGGACGATCAGCCTTATCGGTGCCATCCTTCCGGGGAAAGACGATATCCACTGGCTGGAAATTTCCGGAAATTCACCACTTTTGCTGGTAAAAAGCGTCAATGTTGACCAGGTGACCGGGGAACCCATTGAATTCTCCGTCTCCAGGTTCAAAGGCATCTCAACGCAGCTGTCGGTGGAATTAAAATAATTGACTGGGTCGAGGTAGTTTCCGGAAGCAGATTCGACTTCAGGGTTGAGTTTGGCAGCGTGGTTGCAAAAGATAAAGTGAAAATTAATGTTAATGGGGCGGATTAAACCAAAACACCAGGCCAGGGAACCTACCGGAAAAGGAGGAAGATACTGACGGCTCTACGTAACTACAAATCGTGACTGGTAATCTTTACTATTTTTTTCCCTGAAAAGATGCTCGGAATTATTCCTCATCTGTCTTTTGCTTTTATCTGGACGACACCATCCCGTGCGTCAGAGCCAGTTTCTCAAACATCCGGGTGATGCCTGTGCCAAGCGAATAGATCCCATCTATGCCCAGATTATCTTCGGCAGAAGCATCGAAAAACAGGTTAAAGGCAGATTCCATTCCCTGCTCAGGTCGCCAGTAGCAGATCAAGAGCGGCACCAGGGGAAGAGGATACAGGATAAGGGCCACATCGGATTGAAATTGATCCTCCGCCTTTTGTCCATTGAAGATCTCCATCAGATCGGAAAAAAGATCCGTGTAGGTGTCGGCCACCTTTTTCATCGGGGTCTCACACGTCTGTCCGAAAAGACGGTACCAATCCTTCCCGCTGGGCAATTCCCGCAGAGGTACCCACCGGCCCTGAATCGGTGTCCCCTTACATGCAAGGATATAATTGTAAATGGGCGCCATTACCCAGGGGTTGGTATGAATCCCGGTAAATACCCTGCCCGACGCATCAATCTCCAGTCTCTTGCCCATAACAGTCAAAACCAGACGGCTCCCGTTGTGGCTAGCGCCAATTCGCGATGCGGCTTCCACCAGGTCCAGCTGCATCACCCTCGACTTCAATTCGGCCAGTTGTTTTTCTCTATCCTCTTCCATTGTCGACTGTTTTCTCGGCTGCATGCTATACGCTCCAGCGACAGACGCCGGAACCTGTGGGCATTCGGCCAGGCTCCGGGTACCGCCAAAAACTGCTGCGGCAAAAACCAGACACGTCTTTTCACCGCATTTCCGGCAATTACTTTTCTCAAGCAGCTTGAAGACATCCATTATGGTTTTAAACTCGGCCATCGTTGCACTCCTTTTTGTATGTATTTTGCGCACTGTTTTAAATTCGGAGCTCACCTTTTCCGTGCGCAATGAATTCTTTGCCAATACCACCTGATGATTCGACACCGTTCGAACCAGATAGCTACTATTTCAGGGTCCACGGTTTGGAGAAGTAAACTGTGCGCACATTTCCAGCTTTGGTTGCAGCCCATTGCTGCAAACCCAATTTTTTAATAAGACATAGATTAAAGACCTTTATATTATGAGGAATCTGGTCAGCCATATCTGCATAGGGATGCAGAGTATCGCAGGGGAATTCTTCGCAGTCACCGCAAAATTTCAGCTGTCTTTCCCGTGAGCACTCATACGCCGCACAACGGTGTGCCTCACCAAAGACATGCTTCTGCAAAGGTATTCGACCGTTATGATCCCGGCACCCCTTGCAGAGCATTATTTCAATGGGAATGTCGTGTTCTTTTGCGAGCCGCTCAACGGTGCGCATTGCCTCTTTGTTCTCATGTGCCAGAAAAAAATGACAATTAAAACAATCCAACCCACACGGGGCAGTCATCTGAAAATAGTCCATGAGCAATCCTCCAACGACTCAACGTTAACTCGTACGAGTTGCCGGGCAACAAGGTTGACGAACTCTCTTCCCGTTAACATCATGCAATTTGTTTTCCCCATCCCATCACCGTTTTTAACGAAAACTGAAGACAGGTGGTAATCAGAAAAAAGAGCTGCAGCAACTCTACTACAACGATCCGGTGATGGAATCGCCCAAATGGGGGATGCACCTGAATTATTTATGTTTAAATTTGTGTAATCGTACTAAGGTATCGCCGTGCTATGATTCGGTTAAAGTACGCTGTTGCTACCAATTTGATTGACCGGCTTCAGAGAAAAATGGCAAGAAACGACATGGGAAGTTTGACGAGAAAAGACTTCTCAAAATCATACGATGCACTGACAATCTTCCCGGCGGGCCCCGTGGAAGAATCTTTGCCGGGTGTCACTTGCGGCTCCTACGGGGCCAGATTTCCGGTCGAACACGACCTTGCACCGCTTTTTCCCTATATCAATGCCGTGGCTGATAACGCCATGTACTTTGAAAAGCCGGTGTATATCAAATTCATCCTTGAAGAAAAACTCTGCGCATTTTATTCCAGGGAAGGAGCTTTCGCACCTGTTCGGGATCTGGCCGAAGCTCTGGAATTCTTGTCAAAGCTTTTAGGGTATCTGGCAGATATTTCAGGCAGAATCTCGGAAATCATTCCCCGGCATAAAAAATTCAAACCGACCTCCGCCCTCAAGATCTACAGGCTGTTACCGGGTTCCAACTGCCGCAACTGCGGTTTCGATACCTGCCTGGCCTTTGCCGCCGCCCTCTCCCGCCAATACACTTCGGTGGCCAATTGCCCCCATTTGGTAAAACCCATTGAGGAAAAGGCCACATTTCCTATATATGACGAAAACGGCAAGGTAGTCGACACCGTATCTTTTGACATTGACACGGAACGCCTATATCAGACAATCAACCGGAATGAAGACCGGATTCAGACCCTGCAGTCTCGCCTGGCATCCTTTGAACAAGACCGCTCCGCAAACTTTGCAGCAGCCAATGCAGCTTTGCCAGCCCCACTATCCAGCCGTGAAATAGAGGTATTACGCCTCATCGTCCTTGGAGCCACCAACAGGGAAATATCTACCGAGCTCAACATTTCGCAACACACCGTCAAGAGCCATGTTATCCACATCTTCAACAAGATCGGGGTAAATGACCGTGCCCAGGCCTCTGCCTGGGGAGCTGTGCATGGGCTTTTCTGACATTGGACGCCCTTACTGGGGCATGAATTTAGATTGACAACCGAATAGATAAAATTATATTATGTGGCATAATGCATCACATAGATACTTTTTGCATCAAAGTGAACTGATCTGGGAGGAAAACATGGCAACCCGATCCTTACGAATTGACGAAGCCCTGGTTGTAGAAGCTCAACGGCGTGCCAGGGTCGAGCATCGATCCATAAACGGCCAGGTAGAATACTGGGCAAAATTAGGCAAGGCCATTGCTTCAAAGATCAGTATGGCAGACGCCTTTGCCGTCACTCAGGGTCTAAAAGAGATTCATTTGGAAAACTGTGAAAGCATTCCGGTCGATACGGAAACAGTCCTGAATACGCTTGAGGCCGACAGGGCTGAAGGTTTTTCCGACAAACCAGTAACATCCGCGCCTTTTTATTTTGAGGCCAGTATCAGCAAGCCTGGTTTACTCGATAAAGTCGATTCCGTAACCGGAGAAAGACGGACCGGAAGATTTCAGAACGGCAGATTTGAGGTCGTTTAGTGACAGATCAAAAACAACTCTGGGTGCTGGCCGGAGGAAATGGTGCGGGTAAATCCACCTTTTATACGCATTACCTGGCCAAACACGGCATAAAATTTGTCAATGCCGACCTGATTGCCAAGACAATCGATCCGGAGCACCCGGAAGCGTTAAGTTACGAGGCAGCGACTCTCGCGGCGGATATGCGGGAAGATCTGATCGCCAAAGGCGTTTCCTTTTGTTTTGAGACCGTCTTCTCGCATGCATCAAAAATAGATTTCATCGCCATGGCAAAAGCCCATGGCTATACGGTCATCCTGGTCTATATCCATTTAATCGATCCAAGCCTGAACGAAGCCCGCGTCTATCAGCGCACACTTGAAGGCGGGCACGATGTACCTGCCGAAAAAATACGGCCCCGTATTCCAAGGACCATGAAAAATGTTAAAACGGCTCTGTCTCTCGTAGACGAAGCCTGGATTCTTGATAATTCTACTGAAAGTAACAGGTTTCAGCCGGTTATCATCATGCGTTCAGGGCATTATGAGCAGAAAACAGACACCTTGCCCCAGTGGGCGGCTTATTTTCTTCCACCTGAATAAAAAATTGTTGCCAGATGGAATAGACTGCTCGGAATTGTTATCCCGAGCCTGAACATGAGAAATTATCTGCCATTTGTGGCCATGTTCCCTGTTTTTGGCCCTGTTTTTCGATATTCTTCGCCATTTACTTGATTTCATTTCAATGATACTATTTAGAAGGCGGTACATTTTGTCATTGCTAACGCCTGTTTCCTTTCAATTTTTAACAAAGAGATAGCATTACAAGCGCTTCGGCACAGTTTGAAAGTGCCGTCGGAGTGATTTTACGCCACATCGTTTGTTGCAGAGGAAATAACCATGCCTAACTTGCATTTTCTCCTGCTTCCTTTCACTTCGCTCCCTCACGGCACAGTACCGTTTCGTCCGTATCCCCTGTTACTTAGAATACTATTTTTCAACTCTACAGGATCTTAACTTTTATCCTCATGATACGAAAGCTTTTGTCCTGCATCCTGGTCAGTCTGGTGGTATCACTTGTCGGCATCGATTACGCCCATGCGGCAAAAATCCTGCACCTGTCCAGCTATAGCCCTGATCTACCCTGGACGGCAGGCATTAACACCGGCATACGGCAGGTTTTTGAGAGACATCCCGAACTGGAACTTAAAACCTTTTATATGGAGAGCAAGCGCCACAATTCTGAGGCGGAAATACAAGCTAAAGCCCGAGAGGCCAAACAATTCATAGAACAATGGCAGCCGGATCTTGTCATCTCGTCTGACGACAATGCGGCAAAATACGTGATTGTGCCGTATTTCAAGAACGGCGGGATTCCGTTCGTCTTCTGTGGAATCAACTGGAGTGCAGAGGA
>Ga0210123_1000326_pt1 | contig 31291 bp, 25 predicted proteins | sample Muzzi_PWB_D2_FD_185535 | JGI IMG/M metagenome (GOLD analysis project Ga0210123, IMG submission 185535) | Wetland microbial communities from San Francisco Bay, California, USA, that impact long-term carbon sequestration - Muzzi_PWB_D2 (SPAdes) | ecosystem: Environmental > Aquatic > Marine >... | reverse complement strand
AGGCAACCGCCGTAGCGGAAGGCGTCGAGGGCGTTGGCCACCATGACCCCCAGGCGCGCGATGCGCACGGCTCGGCAGAGGTCGTTTTCGAAGATCGCCCGGCTGCTCCGTTCCAGGAGGCTCTCGGCGAGGCCCCAGGTGCGGAACCGTGCGCCGTTGTCGATCATGAGCCGGGCGCGGGTCTCCGGATGGCGCTCGAGCTGTTCGGCGAGGTCCGGCGCGGCGGCGCGCTCCTCGTCCTGGACGAGGCGGAGCCGCTCGGCGGCCTCGAGAATCGCCAGGATGGAGCGCTCGGGAAGCCAGGCCTCGAGATCGGCCTCCGCAACCTCGGGCAGACGGTCGAGAAGGTCGATCGTCGCCAGCCCTTCGAGGCTGGTGGGGCTCTCGTGGGAGAGCGGCTCGGTGGAGTCGTCCCAGATCATCGTTGTGGTGAAAAGCCGTTGGCCCGCATCGTCTGCAAGGTTACTGGAAATTCACTATCGATGCAAATGCCGATGATCCGGGCCATGATTCTCCTCCTGGCTCGACTTGGACGGACTCCTGAAGCCGGTCAGATGCCGAAACCGCCGTTCGGATCCAAGAGCCCGCCGTCGCCGCCCGGGTCGAACCCGCCACCGCCGGTCGTATCGGTGGGCGGGTCGCTCGTGGCGTCAGCGGTTGTCGCGCCCTCGATGTTCGTCGGGAGCAGGTCTGTGACGGCGGTCCAGAAGTCCGTCCAGAGCGCGCTGGCCTGCGTGAGCCAGGACTCCGCGCGGGCTTCGGGGAAGCCGGCGCCGTCCACTGCCGCGTACACCCGCACCGCGGGGCACAGGACCAGTGCCGCCACGAGCAGGCTGGCTACAGCGAAGACGATCTGACGACGGCCTCTCTCAGGGTGATTCGTGGGCTTCATGGTGCCTTCCTCCTCTGGCGGCCGTGGCGTGTGCCGTGGGGCTTGGGCTCGCGGCCGGTCCCGTCCTTTGACATCAGATTCGCATCATAGGGAACTGCTGCATTATACAAGACTGGCTGGATCGATGGGAAGGTGGTCGGCGAGGGGCCGGTCGCTCGGCATCAGCCTTCGTCGTCGCGATCGACGACCTCGAAGTCGGCTTCGATGACCTCTTCCGAGCCCCGGGGAAGGCCGTGGTGACCGGTCCCTCCGGCGCCCGGCCGGCCGGCCGGGACGACGACGAGTCGTTCGCGGACGGCGCGCTCGATGCGGTCGACCAGACGGCGGCGGATGGCCGGTACCAGGATGAGGAATCCGGTCGCGTCGGTCAGGACGCCGGGGGTCAGGAGGACCGCTCCGGCGATCAGGATGATCAGCCCCTCGGCGAGCTCGCGGCCCGGGATGCGCCCCTGGTCGACCGCCGCCTGGAAGCGCCCCCAGGTGGCGAATCCTTGATGACGGGCGAGGCTCGCGCCGAGCACTCCGGTGACGATGATGAGGAGCACCGTCGGCACCACGCCGACGCGGCTGCCGATCCAGAGCAGCAGGGCGAGCTCGGCGAGGGGGACGGTGATGAAGAGGAGGATCAGTCGGCCCAGCACGACCCCACTTTGACGGTCCGCTCCCGGGGCGTCAAGCGGGCGGCGGATCGGGCTTGTACCCCGCCATGCGCTGCCGGGGAAAAATCGAAACCTTGCTATAGTTCGCCGGTCGTCGCCGTCGGCTCGCAGCGCGGGGGCCGTCCCGGTCGGCGCCGTCATCAGCCGTCCCGGCGGCGTCGCCCTATCGCACCAACGCTTACAGCACCACCGCTTGTCAGACGGTGTCCTCCTCGCCCCCTTCCGACCCGCAACCGAGCCCCGCTCGTCGGGCCTCGGCCGGTCGCGCGGCGGGGGGGCACGCCCTGCCCGGGAGGACTTCGTGGGGAGATCGATGTGCTCGCCTGCTCGTGCCTGCCGCCGGTTCCCGGCGGCTTCGTCCGCCGTACTGGTTCTGTCCGTGGCGTCCGTCGCCCTCGCCGCGGGCCTGCTCGGATCCCCGTCGGCCCAAGCCCAGGAGGCCCAGAAAGCCCAGGAGGCCCAGGAAGCCCAGGGGGCTGAGGAGATGAGCGGGGCCGCCGCTGCCGCCACGCCGGCGAGCCTGCCGCCCGAGCTCGTGGAGCGGGCGCGGGAGATCCTCCAGCGTGTGCCGCTCGTCGACGGTCACAACGACACGCCCTGGCAGTTCCGGCAGCGGGCCGACAACCACCTGGCCCGGATCGACCTCGCCGCGAGCACCGCCGAGCTCGACCGCCAATGCACACGGACATCCCCCGGTTGCGGCAGGGTGGCGTGGGGGCGCAGTTCTGGTCGGTCTACATTCCGGTCTCCATGGCCGGCGACGGCGCGACGGCGACGGTGCTTCAGCAGATCGACGTGGTGCACAGGCTGGCGGAGCGCTATCCGGAGACCTTCGAGGTGGCGTACGGGCCGGAGGACATCCGGCGCATCTTCGCCGACGGCAAGATCGCTTCGCTGATCGGGATCGAGGGCGGGCATGCCATCGAGGGTTCCTTGGCGGTGCTCCGGCAGCTCTACGGAGTCGGGGCCCGCTACATGACGCTGACCCATTCGGCGGACACCGAGTGGGCCGACTCGTCGACCGACGCGCCCCAGTACGACGGCCTGAGCCCCTTCGGCCGCGAGGTGGTGCGGGAGATGAACCGGCTCGGAATGCTGGTCGACCTCTCCCATGTTTCGGCAGAAGCGATGCACGCCGCGCTCGACACCACCGAAGCACCGTTAATCTTCTCCCACTCTTCAGCTCGCGCCCTGACCGGCCACCCCAGGAACGTCCCCGACGACGTGCTCCGCCGCCTGCCCGAGAACGGCGGCCTGGTGATGGTCACCTTCGTCGAGCCGTTCGTCTCCGAGGCGACCCGTGAGTGGTTCGCCGAGCACGACGCCGCCAAGGCGCGGCTCGAGTCCCTCCACCCGGGGGAGCCCGAAGCGGTGGAGCAGGGCGTCGAGATGTGGGAGGAGGAGAACCCGCGGCCCCGCGCGACGCTCGCCCAGGTGGCCGACCACATCGACCACGTGCGCGAGGTCGCGGGGATCGACCACATCGGCATCGGCTCGGATTTTGATGGCATTTCCCAGGGCCCGATCGGGCTCGAGGACGTATCGACCTATCCGCTCCTGCTGGCAGAGTTGCTGCGCCGGGGCTATTCGGAGGACGACGTGGCGAAGATTGCAGGCCTGAACCTGTTGCGCGTGTTCGACCAGGTGGAGGAGGTCGCCGCGAAGCTCCGTGCCGAGCGTCCGGCGTCCGATGCCCTGATCGGGGAGCTCGACGGCGAGCCGAAGGGCGAGCCGGCCCACGAGGGGGGCTCTCATTGAGCGGCATTCTGCGGGGGGGGCGGAGCTCGTTCCGGTCGGTCCGTTCGACGCGGCCGATCACCGTCTTGACCTACAACATCCAGGGCTACGGCGCCCTGGTCAGCCGCCGCTATCTGGACGGCATCGCCCGGGTCATCGACGAGGTGCAGCCGGACGTGGTCGGCCTCCAGGAGGTCCACCGGGGCACCTGGCCGGCGCGCTTCGAGGACCAGGTCGAGGAGCTCGCGCGGCGCTCGGGGCTCGAGCCCTGGTTCGGCTCGACCGTCAGCCTCGGCACGGGCCACCACGGCAACGCGGTGCTGGTCCGTGGGCGGGTGCTCGGGGGCGAGCTGATCGGCCTGCCGGGCAAGATGGAGCGGCGCTCGATGCTCGCCTGCCACCTGCAGGTCGACGGCGGCTCCCGCTTCGACTTCTTCGTCACCCACCTGGCCGCCTGGGGTCGCCTGGCGCGGGCGGCGCGCAGCCGACAGGCGGAGCTCATCGCCCGGCGGCTCGCCCGCTCCCGTTCGCCCTACGTGCTGGTGGGGGACTTCAACGCGCCTCCGGACGCGCCCGAGCTCGGCCCGGTGCTGGCCGGGGACCGGTCGGCCCTGTGCGGCGCGCCGGACGAGCCGACTCACCGCCTGATGCGCCAGCGGATCGACTACATCTGCGCCTGTCCCTCCTGGCAGACGGTCGAGTCGCGGGTGCTGCGCAAGGGACCGTCCGACCACTTCCCGGTGACCGCCACGCTCCGCCTCCGGCACGACCACGCCGCGTTCAGGCAGCGGCGCCTGGCGGCGGCCGGTGACGGGATGGTGGCGCTGCGGCAGGCCGTCTAGGCGTTGGATCACCCCCCAACCCCTCAATCCCCTTCCCACCCTCGAGGGGGGAAGGGGACGCTGATCCATCGCGTCACCCCCCAACCCCTCAATCCCCTTCCCACCCTCGAGGGGGGAAGGGGACGCTGATCCATCGCGTCACCCCCCAACCCCTCAATCCCCTTCCCACCCTCGAGGGGGGAAGGGGACGCCCCCACCCCTGTCTTTCGAGGGGACCTCGTCGGTTTGAGGCGGAGCTTCGCTAGTGGTCTGAGTCACAAATCCCTTGCGTTCCGCGCAGGGGTCTTGCGGAGTGAATCCAAGGCGCGAGGAGGAGGCGATGCCGTAGCATCGTCGACGACGAGCAACACCGGAGACACCCGCAACCCCCCTGCGCCCTTCGGGTTGCGGCGGCGTGGGGCCGTCTACGGCGTTGCCGCTCCTCAACGATGCTACGGCATCGCCTGCGTCCCGGCGCCTGGTATCCGACCCCACGGCGCCACAACGGAAGGCAAGGGATTCGTGACTCAGACCACTAGCCTGGACTATTCATGAGTCACCTACTGCGAGCCGCAATTGCATGCAATCTCAGGGCGTACTCGCTCTTTGCTCCTCAACGGACTGCCGAGTACGCCTGCGTCGCGCATCGCTACGTGCGCCCTGATCTCACACACACTTGCGGCTCTCGCTACGGCGCCTCATGAATAGTCCAGGCTAGAGGCCGCGGGTCGGCTTCCCGGTCGTCTCCTCGAACGCCCGCTCCACGGTCTCGGGCGGGTGCGTCACCAGACTGACCACAGGCTGACCACGATCGTCGCCGCCAGCTCCCGGCCGCGAAGCCGGGGCGGTATCGCGCTCCGGCGTCGAATCCCCGGGCTCTTCCAGGCCGTCGTCCGGGAGGGAGGCCGGGTCGGCGACGAACGTGGCCACGGCCCCCGGCTCCGGCGGCCAGGGAATCAGCAGGCCCCCTCCCACGCCGGCGGCGACGTCGGCACCGTAGAGCAGGTCGACCAGGTACATGGCCACGTCGTAGCTCCGGGCGCCCCCTTCGGAGGTCAGCATCGCTCCGTCGTGGACGAAGCTGACGTTGATCTTGAGGTCGACTCGGCGAAAACGGTCGGCGAACGCCTGGTAGTCGGTCGGGAAGGTGGTCGCCGTCCTGCCGTCGAGGAGCCCGGCCTGGGCGAGGACGAACGCGCCGTCGCAGAGCGACATGACGAACCGTGCCTTGCGTCCGGTCGCGCGCACCCAGTCGATCATGCGCTCGTTCTCCAGGTCCTTGCCCAGGCTTCCCTCGGCGCTCGGCACGACCAGGATGTCGATCGGCGGCGCGGTCTCGAAGCTGTGGTCCGGGGTCAGGCGGAGGCCCTCGAAGGTGGTGATGGGGGCGCCGTCGGGCGAGACCGTGAAGACCTCGATGCCGGGCTTGGCGTGGAAGATCGTGTGCTGGAGGACGTCGTACGGAGCCATGAGCTCGGAGTTGTAGACGCCGTCGACGACCAGGAAGGCGGCGCGCAGAGGGCGCTGGGTGCTTGCGTCTTCGGCCGATGCCGGCGCGGCGTGGAGCACGGCTCCGCCCAGGACGAGGAGCAGGGTGAGGACCGGTACGAGAGCACGAAGGGAGTGGCGCATGGGAAACCTCCGGGTCGACAGGGGCTGGGATCGTCTCGGCGGCTCAAGAGTCTACCCCGGATGGTGAGGGACAACGGCTTCGATCCCGCCTCGGCGAGCTCGGGGTCCGTCTACCGGCGGCGCCGGGAATGGTGGCGGGGGGCCGCGGCGTTTCCCTGACTCGAACGATGAACCTTCCGCCACCCGTCCCCGACCCTGCCGCGGCCGGGTGGCGCAGAGAACCCTGCGAGCAAGGAGGCACCGTGCCCTACAGTCCGCTTCTCGTCAAGCCGATGCGCGAAGAGCTCAAGGCCGCCGGCGTGCGCGAGCTCCCCAACGTCACCGATGTCGATTCGTTCATGGAGGAGGCCAAGAGCGGCACCTCCATGCTGGTGTTCAACTCGGTCTGCGGCTGCGCGGCCGGCATGGCCCGCCCCGGCGTGCGCCTGGCGCTGGCCCACACCAAGACTCCGGACCGCACGGTCTCGGTGTTTGCCGGCCAGGACGTGGAGGCCACCGCCAAGGCCCGCGGCTACATGCCGGAGATCCCGCCGTCGAGCCCGTCGATCGCCCTGTTCAAGGAGGGCGAGCTGGTCTACTTCATGCCCCGCCACCGGATCGAGAGCCGCGAGGCCCAGGACGTGGCGAGCGACCTGATCGAAGCGTTCGAAGAGCACGTGGGCTGAGATGACGGCATCCCCCCTCTCTCCCCCGACCCCTCTCCCACCCCCGGGGTGGGAGAGGGGCGCCACCGCCCTGCCCTCGTGCTCACGAGCTCGACTCACCCAGTGGGGTCGTGATGCGACCTGAAGATCGATGAACCGGACCTTCCACAATCATCACCACAAGAGCCGCCTCCACGGCCTGACCGTCGTTGTCGAAGCGGACGGGGACGAGGTCTGGGTCGGCCGCTGCGACGACGAGGACGGCGAGCGGGTGATCCTGCTCGACGCCGACGTCCACCGGCCGGGCGACAGCGCCACCGCCGCTGGCGACTCCCGGACGGAGTGGCTCGCCAAGGCGGCCCGCTTCGGCGTCTGGCCCCGGCACCGCCGGGTGGTCATCCCCCGGGCCCGGGTGAGCGGCCTCAAGCTCCTCGGCGATCTCGGCTGAGCCGGGCCGCCGGCCGCCCGCCGAGGGCGGCGATGAGCTGTACGAATAGCGTACGACCTGTACCTTTCGGCCGCTCGGCTGTACTTCTGGCGTAGGAGCCGTCAGGTGCCGCGGGCGGCCGTCACCGGAGGAGGACTGAGATGGTTCGATGGGTGATTTCGTTGGGAGCGCTCTTCTGCGCCCTCTCCGTGGCGGCGGGCGCGTTCGGGGCCCACGGCCTGGCGGCCCGGCTCAGCGAGCGCTCGCTCGAGCTCTGGGAGACCGCGTCGAGGTATCTCATGTACGGCGGCTTCGGCGCGCTCCTGGCCGGTCTCGCCGGTCTGGCCGCGGGGGCCCCGTCGAAGTCTCTGGACGCCTCCGGCTGGTGCTTGCTCGCCGGCTCCGCGATCTTCTCCGGCACCGTCTTCGTGCTGGCGCTGGGCGGGCCCCGGTGGCTGGGCGCGATCACCCCGATCGGCGGCACCCTGATGATCGCCGGGTTCCTCCTCCTCGCCTGGGGCGCGCTGCGGCTCTGACCTCCGAACCGTCGCCGGGCGGGGCCACGGCCGGCGGCCGGCGGCCGGCGACGGGCGATGAACCAGGGAGCCCCCGGCTCCGCGCACCCTCGCGTCCGTTGCGATGGGATGCGCCGCGGGCTACCATGGGGGCCTCCGGCGGGCTACCGGTCCGTCCCGATGACCTCAGTGAAGAACCCACCACGATCCACCGCGGTCGATCGCGATTCGACTCGAATCCAGAGGAGGAACCCCCATGGCGAACGCCGTCATCAGCGTGCCTGAGCCGGTCAACGAGCCGGTCCACGAATACGCTCCGGGCTCGGCCGAGAAGAAGAGCCTCAAGAAGAAGATCGACGAGCTGCTGGGCCAGCAGATCGAGATCCCCCTCATCATCGGCGGCGAGGAGGTGCGCACCGGCGACCTCGGCCAGTGCGTCTGTCCCCACGACCACGGCCACGTGCTCGGCACCTACCACAAGGCCGGCGCGAAGGAGGTGGCCCAGGCGGTCGAGGCGTCGAAGAAGGCCTGGGTCGAGTGGTCCGAGATGGACTGGGAGGCCCGGGCGGCCATCTTCCTCAAGGCGGCGGAGCTGCTGGCCGGCCCGTACCGGGATACGGTCAACGCCGCGTCGATGCTCGACCAGGCGAAGACGGTCCACCAGGCCGAGATCGACGCGGCCTGCGAGCTGATCGACTTCTGGCGCTTCAACCCGGCGTTCATGCGCCAGCTCTACGAGGTGCAGTCCGAGTCTTCCCGCGGCATCTGGAACTACGTCGAGTACCGCCCGCTCGAGGGGTTCGTGTTCGCGGTGACGCCGTTCAACTTCGCTTCGATCAGCGGCAACCTGCCGACCGCGCCCGCCATGGCCGGCAACGTGGCGCTATGGAAGCCGGCGTCGAGCGTGGTCTACGTCTGCTACCACCTGATGAAGCTGCTTCAGGAGGCGGGGCTCCCGGCCGGTGTCATCAACTTCCTGCCCGGCTCGGGCTCGAAGGTGGGCAACCCCGCGTTGGCGAGCGCCGACTTCGCCGGCCTCCACTTCACCGGCTCGACCGACACCTTCCAGAGCATGTGGGGCACGATCGCCGGCAACCTGAGCCACTACAAGACCTATCCGCGGATCGTCGGCGAGACCGGCGGCAAGGACTTCGTCTTCGTCCACCCGTCGGCGGATGCCGCGGCGGTGTCGACGGCGCTCGTCCGGGGCGCCTTCGAGTTCCAGGGGCAGAAGTGCTCGGCCGCGTCGCGGGCCTACATCCCCAACTCGCTCTGGGCGGACGTGCGCGACGGCATCGACGAGCAGATGGGGCGGGTGAAGATGGGCTCGCCGCTCGACTTCCGGAACTTCCTGTCGGCGGTGATCGACGAGGCCGCGTTCGACAGCATCAGCGCGTTCATCGAGCACGCCGAGCAGTCGGCCGACTGCACGATTCTCCACGGCGGTGGCCGGGACAAGTCGAAGGGCTACTTCATCGAGCCGACGGTGGTCGTCACCACCGATCCGCGCAACAAGCTGATGGAGGAGGAGATCTTCGGCCCGGTGCTGACGATCTACGTCTACGATGACGCCGACCTCGCGGCGACCGCCGACCTGGTCGACTCGACCAGCCCCTACGGGCTGACCGGCGCCATCTTCGCCCGGGACCGTCAGGCGATCGTCGAGCTGTCGAAGCGGCTGCGCCACGCGGCGGGCAACTTCTACATCAACGACAAGCCGACCGGCGCCGTGGTTGGCCAACAGCCCTTCGGCGGCGCCCGCGCCTCGGGCACCAACGACAAGGCGGGCTCGGTGTTCAACCTGCTGCGCTGGATGTCGGTGCGCTCGATCAAGGAGACGTTCGCGCCGCCGACCGATTTCGCCTACCCCTTCATGGGCGAGAAGTGACCGCCGGAGGCGCCGCCTGGCGCCTCGGCGGGCTCGAGGGCTGGACCGTGCGGGGCGGGGATCTCAACCGAGGTCCCCGCTCTCGTCGTTTGCCACCGTCCTCGCTTCCGCCCGTGTGTAGCTGAGGTAGGCCAGGAAGCCGGCAATCATCTGGCCGAGGGCCTTCTCTTCGCGCACGCCGAGTGGCTCCGGCAGCGGCACGGCCCGGTAGACGGCGGGCGGCTCCCGGACCTCGGAGGGCCCGCCAGGGCCGGAGGTGTCGAGAGGCCAGGCGTCCCCCTCCTCGGTCCCGGCGCCGACCCGGCCTCCGTCCGGCTGGGCCTCGACCATGCGCACGGCCCATTGGAGCTGGACCAGGTCGGCCCCCAACGCGCCGAGGATGCGGGCGAGGTTCTTCAGGCTGGGGCTCTGTTTGCCCCGCTCGTAGGAGGAGAGCATGCCGCGGGTGACCCCCGCCGCCGCCGCCACCTCGAGCTGTTTTCGCGGCTCCCGGCCGCCATGGAGCCTGAGGTGGCGAAGCGCCGGCCCCACGGCTCTCTCTAGGTCCATCATCAGGCGTCGTCCTTTGTGAGCGACGCCCACCCCCCGCTCGGTGTCGGTCGTCTGCCGAGAGGGGGAGTATAGCGGTACTGCGGCGGAAGCGCAAGGACGGCGTAAATCGTCCGGCGTCGGGTGGCACGGCGTCGAAGTGACTCTCTCGAAGTGATCCCGGGCGCCGATCCGTCGGGGCTCCGGTGGCTATACTCTGGTCTCACGGGAACGGGGCGCCACGGTCGCCCGACTCGACGAGGGAGCACGGCATGGAGATCCACACGCACGAAGGCCTGAGCCGCGCCCTGTGCGGCGCGCCGTCCATGGTGGGCGGTGGGCGGGCCGAGGTGATCCTGGAGACCACCGACGCCATGGCCGCCGACGGCCGGGGCCTGGTTCACGGAGGGTTCGTGTTCGGCGTCGCCGACCACGCCGCCATGCTGGCGGTCAACCATCCCAACGTGGTTCTGGGCAAGGCCGAGGTCCGGTTCCTGGCGCCGGTGGTGGCGGGGGAGCGGGTGGTGGCGAGCGCCCGGGTGGTCGAGGGTGGCCGGGCGGACCGGCCCGAGGTAGAGGTCGAGGCGTCCGTCGACGGACGAGCGGTCCTCTCCGGGCGAATGCTCTGCGCGGTGCCGGAGCGCCACGTGCTGGATCCGGCTCCCGCCGGCGCGGCGGCGAAGGGGGCGCGGTCGTGAACGGCGGCGCGCTGGTCGCCGAGGTCCTCGCGCGGCAGGGGGTCCAGCACCTGTTCACCCTCTGCGGCGGGCACATCTCACCGATCCTGGTCGAGGCCAAGCGCCGCGGCGTGCGGGTGATCGACGTGCGCGACGAGGCGACCGCCGTGTTCGCCGCGGACGCGGTGGCGCGCCTGACCGGCGTGCCCGGGGTGGCGGCGGTGACCGCCGGTCCCGGAGTCACCAACACCATCACGGCGCTCCAGAACGCGAAGATGGCGGAGTCGCCGATCGTGCTTCTGGGCGGGGCGACGGCGACGCTCCTCGAAGGGCGGGGATCGCTCCAGGATATCGACCAGATCTCTTTGGTCCGCCCCCTGTGCAAGGAGGTGGCGAAAGTGAGCCGGGCGCGCGATCTGGTGCCGGCCCTGGAGCGCGCCTTGCGGGTGGCCCAGGAGGGAGTGCCGGGGCCGGTCTTCGTCGAGTGCCCGGTCGACCTGCTCTACGACCGGGACCTGGTACGCCAGTGGTACGGCGGCAAGGGGGGCAGGGGGTTGAAGGGCCGGCTGCTCAATCTCTACCTGCGCTACTACGCCCGGCGCCTGTTCGCCGGGGTGGGTCGCCGTTCCGCCGGCGATCGCCACGAGGTGGCCCCGCCGGAGCCCGAGCGCTCGCCGGTGGGCAAGGCGGCCCGGCTCCTGGAGCAGGCGAAGCGCCCGGTGCTGGTCGTGGGGAGCGGTGCCTTGACCGACCCGGCCGGCGCTGCCCGGGTGGCCGAGGCGGTCGAGCGGCTGGCGGTTCCCACCTACCTGGCGGGCATGGCCCGGGGTCTCCTGGGGCGGGACCATCCGCTCCAGCGCCGGCACCAGCGGACCGCGGCGCTCAAGAAGGCCGACCTGGTGATCCTCGCCGGCTTCCCGATCGACTTTCGGCTCGACTACGGGCGCAAGATCAACCGCAAGGCTCAGGTGGTGGCCGCCGGACGGGACGAGGAGCTGCTGGCCCGCAACCGTGCTCCGGATGTCATGGTGCTCGGGGACGCCGGCCGGTTCGTCGCGGCGCTGGCGGACGAGGCGGAGGTGAAGCCGGATGTCTGGGCCGGGTGGTCGGAGGATCTGGCCGCCCGGGACGCCGAGCGGGAGGCCGAGATCGCCCGGACGGCGGAGGAGGTCGTCGAGCCGGTCAACCCGCTGGCGCTGCTCCGGGAGATCGAACGGGTGATCCCGGACGACGGCATCCTGGTGGCCGACGGGGGGGACTTCGTGGCGACGGCCTCCTACATCCTGAAGCCCCGGGGCCCCCTGTGCTGGCTCGATCCGGGGCCGTTCGGCACCTTGGGTGTCGGCGGCGGCTTCGCCTTGGGCGCCAAGCTGAGCCGGCCGGAGAGCGAAGTCTGGTTGCTCTACGGGGACGGCTCCGCCGCGTACAGCCTGGCCGAGATCGACACCTTTCTGCGCCACGGCCTGCCGGTAATCGCGGTGATCGGCAACGACGCCGGGTGGACGCAGATCGCCCGCGAGCAGGTGGAGGTGCTGGGTGACGACGTGGGCGTGACGCTCCGGCGGACGGCCTACCACCTGGTGGCCGAGGGCTACGGCGGCAGGGGGTTCGAGATCACGCGGCCGGAGGAGATCGGAGAGGTGCTCCAGGCGGCCCGGAGGGCCCACGCGGAGGGCTTCCCGGTGGTGGTCAACGCGCAGATCGGTACGACGGAGTTCCGCAAGGGGTCGATCTCCATCTGATCGGCGTCCAGATCACCCCCCCAACCCCTCGATCCTCTTCCCACCCCCCGGCCCGTCTGCTTTGAGATTGGGTCGGTTCTCTGGATCTGCCGAGGCTAGGAGTCTGCCCGTTCCCAGAGCTCGACCAGGCCTTCGGCGATCTGGACGGCGTTGAGCGCCGCGCCCTTGCGTAGGTTGTCGGCGACGCACCAGAAGGCGAGGCCGTTGGGCGTGGTGGGGTCCCTGCGGATGCGGCCCACGTAGACCGGGTCCTTGCCCTCGGCGTCGACCGCGGTGGGGTAGGCGAGGGCGTCCGGGTCATCGATCACCTCGACCCCGGGGGCGCCGCGGAGCGCCGCGCGCGCCGCGTCCGGGTCGACGGGCCGCTCGGTCTCGACCCAGACCGCTTCGCTGTGGCCGGCCGTCACCGGCACGCGCACGCAGGTGGCGTGGAGGGCCACCGGGATCTCCAGGATCTTCGGCGTCTCGAGGCGCATCTTCCACTCCTCCTTGGTCTCGCCGCCATCGAGGAAGACGTCGATCTGGGGGAGCGGGTTGAACGCGATCTGCTTCGGAAACTCCCGGCGTTCGAAGGCGCTCTCGCCGTCGCCGTCCTGGCGGTCGAGCAGGTGGCGGGTCTCGTCGAGGAGCTCCCGCACGGCCCCGACGCCGGCGCCCGAGACGCTCTGGTAGGTCGCCACGTGTACCCGCTCGAGCCCGAACGTCCGGTAGAGCGGCTGGAGGGCCACCACGAGCTGGATGGTCGAGCAGTTGGGGTTGGCGATGATGCGCCGCTTCGTGTAGTCGCGGATGCGGTGGGGGTTGCACTCCGGCACCACCAGGGGCACGTCGTCGTCCATGCGGAAGGCGGAGGTGTTGTCGATCGACACCGCGCCGCGGGCGGCGGCCTCCGGCAGCAGCGCCTTGCTCACTGCGCCGCCGGCGCTCGAGAGCACGATGTCCACTCCGTCGAACGCGTCGGGCTCGGCCAGGCGCACCGTCACGTCCTCGCCGCGGAACCGGACGGTCTCGCCGGCGCTCCGCTCCGAGGCGAGCGGCAGGAGCTCTCCCACGGGGAAGGAGCGTTGTTCCAGGATCTCCAAGAGGGTGCGGCCCACGAGGCCCGTGGCCCCGAGCACCGCGACGCGGTAGGTCATGTCGTCTCCTTCGACGGTCACTTCAGACTCGGCCGGCCTCGATCGGTGTCGTGGGCCGGCCGAAGGTGTCGGTCTTCGTAGGGCAAGTCTCGGTGCACCGGCCGCGCCGGCAAGTCGTGGCTCCTGCCTCGGAGCGGTTGACGAGCCCGCGGACGGCTGATACTTTGCTCCTGAAAGTTTAGAGCACGAAATTTTTGAGCGCAAATCGTGTTCTGGCGCACGAAGGAGGCAAAGGCACTTGAGCACTGTGGAAATCGAGCCGACGAGCGACGACCGACCGACGACGCCTGTCGAGCCTCCTTGGGAGGTCGACTCGGTGGAGCGGAGCATCGTGCGGTCACTGCGCCAGATCATCCGGGCCGTGGGGCTGTACAGCCGCGAGCTCATGCGCCGGCGCAACCTGACCGCGCCCCAGCTCGGGACGCTCCGCCAGCTCCGGCGCAAGGGTCCGTTGAGCGCCGGCGATCTGGCCCGGGGGATCGCCGTGAGTCAGGCCACGGTCACCGGCATCGTCGACCGGCTGGAGCACAAGGCCCTGGTCACCCGGAGCCGCGATTCGCAGGACCGGCGCCGGGTGGTGATCGACCTGACCGAGGCGGCCAGAGAGCTGGTCGCCGATTCACCGCCGCCACTCCACGAGCGCTTCATGCTGCGCCTGGCCGAGATCCCACCGGTCGAGCGGGACGAGATCGACCGCGTGCTGCGCGTGATCGTCCAGATGATGGAGGCCGAGGGGGTCGATGCGGCGCCGGTCCTGGCCGCCGAGCCGAGCCTCCACGAAGAGCCCCAGGCCGAGCCGGGAGCCGGCTGACCCCGACCACCCCTGGGTGAGCCCGCCCGGCTTCGGCCGGCGCCGGCTCCGTCCGGGACTCGGCCGCTCTGACCGAACCGAACCGACCGCAGCCGCTCACCACCCAGGAGATCCCATGACCGAATCGACTTCCGCGACCGCGACCGGTCAACCAGCCCAGGCCGCGTCCGCACCCGAGCCCGTCATCCGCACGCCGACCGTCGAGGACGGAGCGGCGATCTGGCGACTGGTCCGAGCGTCCCGGGTGCTCGACGTCAACTCGTCCTACGCCTACCTGCTCTGGGCCGACCAGTTCGCGGAGACCAGCGTGCTGGCCGAGGTCGACGGCGAGGTGGTCGGCTTCGTCACCGGCTTCCGGCCACCCAGGGCGCCGGAGGTGATCTTCGTCTGGCAGGTGGCGGTCGACGGCTCGATGCGCGGGCGCGGCCTCGCCAAGCAGCTCCTCCGTGCCCTCGTCGAGCTTCCCGGCTGCGCGGGGGTAACTCACATGCAGACCACCGTCACGCCGTCGAACGCTCCGTCCCGCGCCCTCTTCCACTCCTTCGGCCGCTCCCTCGGGGCGTCGGTCGAGGTGCGCCCCTACTTCGGCGAAGAGCTCTTCCCTGACGCCGGCCACGAGGCCGAGGAGCTCTTTCACATCGGCCCGTTCAGCACCGGCGCCAGAACCTGACCGGCGACGCCTGGCCGCGGCGCTTGATCCGCGGCTCGGGGACACCCACGAATGACGACGAATCGAGCCCACGACATGCAGACGTTCGAACGACTGGAATCCGAAGTCCGTGGCTACATCCGCTCCTTCCCGACCGTGTTCGAGAAGGCGGAGGGCCACACCCTGATCGGCGAGGACGGACGGCGCTACATCGACTTCTTCGCCGGCGCCGGCGTGCTCAACTACGGCCACAACAACCCCCGGCTCAAGCGGCGCCTCCTCGACTACGTGGAAGGAGACGGCGTGGTCCACACCCTGGACATGGCGAGCGTCGCCAAACGGCGCTTCCTTGAGCGCTTCGAGGAGGTGATCCTCGAGCCCCGGGGCATGCGCTACAAGGTCCAGTTCCCCGGTCCGACCGGCACCAACTCGGTCGAGGCGGCCCTCAAGCTGGCGCGCAAGGTGACCGGGCGCATGAACGTGGTCTCGTTCACCGACGCCTTCCACGGCATGACCCTGGGCTCGCTCGCCGCCACCGGCAACGCCGCCAAGCGTGCGGGCGCGGGCGTGCCCCTCGTCCACACCACCTCCATGCCGTTCGACGGCTATCTGGGGGACGGCGTGGACACTCTGGAGATGCTCGCCGCCTACCTCGCGGACACGTCGAGCGGCCTCGACAAGCCGGCGGCGGCGATCGTCGAGACGGTCCAGGCCGAGGGCGGCGTCAACGTGGCCCGCTTCGAGTGGCTTCGGGGACTGGCCGAGCTCCTCGCCGAGCACGAAGTGCTCCTGATCGTCGACGACATCCAGGTGGGCTGCGGGCGGACCGGCCCCTTCTTCAGCTTCGAGCCGGCGGGGATCGAGCCGGACATCATCTGCCTGTCGAAGTCGCTCTCCGGCTTCGGCCTGCCGTTCGCCATCGATCTCATCAAGCCGGAGCTCGACGTGTGGGAGCCGGGAGAACACAACGGCACCTTCCGGGGGCACAACCCGGCGTTCGTGACCGCGACCGAGGCCCTCTCCTATTGGGAAGACGACCGCCTGAGCGCGGAGGTGGAGCAGAAGGCCGCCCTGGCCTTGGGGCGGCTCGAGGAGATCGCCGCGGACCATCCGGATGCCGCGCTCGACGTGCGCGGACGGGGCCTGATCCAGGGCCTGGTGTTCCCCGATCCCGAGACGGCGGACCGGGTCTCCGAGGAGTCGTTCCGCCGCGGTCTGATCATCGAGACTGCCGGACCGCGGGGCGAGGTGCTGAAGCTCCTGCCTCCGCTCACCATCACCGAGGAGGCCCTCCGGGAGGGTCTCGACATCATCGAAGCCTCCGTCGCCGCGGTCTACACCAGCCGCCGAGAGGAGGCCATGGCCGAGGAGCTCGCATGATCGTTCGGAGACTCGAAGAGATCGAACAGACCGACCGGGAGGTCAAGGCCCCGACCTTCTCCAGCCGCCGTTTCCTGCTCAAGGGCGACGGCATGGGGTTCTCGTTCCACGACACCGTCCTCCACGCCGGCGGCGAGACCTACATCTGGTACAAGAACCACCTCGAGGCGGTCTACTGCATCGACGGGGAAGGGGAGCTCGAGGACCTTGACAACGGCGAGGTCCACGCGATCCGCCCCGGCACCTTCTACGCCCTCGACGGCCACGAGCGCCACTACCTGCGGGCGTTCAAGGACCTGCGGATGATGTGCGTGTTCAGCCCGGCCCTGACCGGCCGCGAGGTCCACGACGAGGACGGCGCCTACCCGCTCGTCCCAGACGAGGTCGCCGAGGTCGCCGAGGCCGCCGAGGCAGCCGGCTGACCGACGGCCGGGCCGATCGTCATCGGCCGGCCCGGCCATCCCATCTCCCATCGCGTTCGAACACCAGGCACTGCGACCGACCGCAGTTTGGAGCATCCAGCCATGCAGAGCAGCAACCCAATGCAGCGGGACAGCGACGCCAACCCGGACGGAAACGGCTCGGGCCACTCCAACGACTGGTTGGTCCTCAAGTTCGGCGGCACCAGCGTGTCGAGCATCGACCGCTGGGAGACCATCCGCTCGACCCTTGTGGCGCGCCTCGACCGGGGGGCGCGCCCGCTGGTGGTCTGCTCCGCTCTGTCGCAGGTCTCGAACCGTCTCGAGGCGCTGCTCGACACCGCGTCCCGGGGCGAGGAGGTCGGTGACGGCGTCGCCGAGCTGCAGCGGGACCACAAGTCCCTGGCGGCGGACATGGGGCTCGACGTCGAAGGGCTCCTGGGGGAGACCCTGGAGGAGCTACGGCAGATCCTCGAAGGCATCCGCCTGACCCAGGAGGTGACGCCCCGGCTCCGGGCGCGGGTGCTGTCGGCGGGGGAGATCCTGTCGACCAAGCTGGGCGCGGCCTGGCTCGAGCACCAGGGCATCTCGACCGTGTGGCAGGACGCCCGCGAGCTGCTGGAGGCGGAGGTGGAGCCCCAGTCCCCGCCGGAGCGCCAGTACCTGTCGGCCACCTGCGATCACGCACCGGACGGTGCTCTTCAGGAGCGCCTCGAGTCCCTCGAAGGCGACGTCGTGCTGACCCAGGGCTTCCTCGGCCGGCTACCCAACGGCGACACGGTCCTCCTCGGCCGAGGCGGATCGGACACCGCCGCCGCCTACCTCGCCACCAAGCTCGGTGCCGAGCGTCTGGAGATCTGGACCGACGTCCCGGGGATGTTCACCGCCAACCCGCGGGATGTGCCGGACGCCCGCCTGTTACTCCACCTGGGCTACGCCGAGGCGGGCGAGCTCGCTTCGAAAGGGGCCAAGGTGCTCCACCCCCGGTGCATCCGCGCGGCCCAGAAGTACTCGGTCCCGATCCATGTGCGCTGCACCCCCGAGCCGGAGCTGATGGGCACGGTGATCTCGCGCACCGGACCGTCCGAGACACCGCAGGTCAAGGCGGTCTCGGAGCGCCGCGGTATGGTGCTCGTCTCGATGGACGTGGAGGGAGCTTGGCAGGGGATCGGCGTGATCGCCGACGTCACCGCCTGCTTCAAGAACCACGGTCTGTCGATCGACCTGCTCGCCTCGTCCCAGACCAACGTCACCGTGGCCCTCGACCCCCGGGCCAACCACCTGGAGGACGAGGTGCTCGACCCTCTGCTGGACGACCTCGCGGAGCACGCCAAGGCCCGGCTGATCCGCCCGACGGCCTCGGTCAGCCTGGTGGGGACCGGCATCCGCGACATTCTCCACGAGTGGGCTGCCGTGCTCGAGGAGTTCGAGGACGAGAACGTCTACATGGTGGCCCAGGCCGCCAACGACCTCTCCTTGAGCCTGGTGGTCAACGACAGCTCGGCGGACGGCCTGGTCCAGTCGATCCACGAGCGGCTCTTCTCGGACGCCCCTCCCGCGGCCACCTTCGGCCCCACCTGGGAGACCCTGGTGGCGCCGTAGAGGCGGATCGGGGCCGGCCGGCGATCAGAGGTAGCCGACCGCCTCGAGGTGCTTCTTCGTCTCGCGCGCCCGTTCGAGCGCTTCCTCGGAGCCGACCGCCCCTTCCAGGTGGTCGATCCAGCGGAAGAGGACCGCCTGGAGCTCGTCGGCCTCGGCCGTCTGCTCGGCGGCCAGGTCTCGGGTCTCGCCCGGGTCGCTCGCCAGGTCGAAGAGCTTGCGAGCGCCGGTCTCCAGGTGGAAGTGGAGCTTGTAGCGCCCGTCCGAGACCGTCCGGCTCTGCCCCTGGGCGGCGAACAGGTAGCGGTTCACCTCCTGGCCGGTCTCGATCGCCGGCCGGAGGCTCCGCCCCTCCATGCCGAGCTTCTCGCCGTCGATCCCCAGGTAGTCGAGGATGGTCGGCATGAGGTCGAGGTTCTGGGCGCGCGCGTCGACCACGCCCCCGGCCTCTCCGGGGACATGCAGCAGGATCGGCGTATGGAGCACCGTCTGGTAGGTCATGTCCCGGCAGTGGGCGATCTGGCCGTGCTCCAGGTGCTCGTCTCCGTGGTCCGACGCGAACACGATCAAGGTGTTCTCCAGCAGGTCCTTCGACCGCAGGTGGTCGAGGAGCTCGGCGAGGCGCCCGTCGAAGTAGCGGATCTCCTCGTCGTAGAGGGTCTTGATCTGCGCCACGTCTTCAGGCCCCAGGTCCCACTGGGTGCCGTCCTTGTAGAGCATGAGAATGATCGGCCAGAGATTGCCGTTGGCGAGGAAGCGCTGGGTGTAGTCGTGATCGGGGAAGGCCCGCACGTGGTACGGGGGGGGCTGGTAGGGATCGTGGGGATCCCAGTAGTGGAGGTAGAGGAAGAACGGGTCTTCCAGAGAGTCGATGATCTCGAAGGCGCGGGCGTTGACGCAGTCCGCCTCCAGCATCAGGCACTCTTCGTCGAAGCGGTCGAAGCCCTGGCCGAACCCGCCGAAGGAGTTCACCTTGGACGGAGTGGCCCGGACCACGGAGCTCGCCGAGACCGCGGCCGTGGCATAGCCCTCTCGCGAGAGGACCTCGGCCAGGGTCGGGAGGGTCGGCGGAATACTCAGCCGCCGGTCCTCCGGCTGGTCGAGGAAGTGCTGCGCGTGGCGGGAGGTGAGCATCGAGTTGACCGACGGGAACGTGCACCCCGCCTGGGACATGGTGTTGGGGAAGAGGTAGGAGCCCTCGGCGAACCGGTCGAGCTCCGGGCTGGTGGGGCGGTCGTAGCCGTAGGCTCCCAGGTGGTCCGCCCGGAGCGTGTCGACCAGGATGAAGACGACGTTCCAGTCCTTCCGGCCACTTCCGCCGCAGCTCGTGACCATCAGTCCGGCGAGCAGGCAGAGGAGCAGAGGAGCGACGGCCGAGTGGATCCAGGTCTTGCGCATCGGTTCAGGGTGCCTCATCCGTGAGGTTCGACACGTGCCGGGGGACGGGCGCGCTCGAGCCGGCCTGAGAGGTTTGCTTCGGCCACGACGGGCCCGCAGTCGGGGACGGGCGGGATCATAGCGCACGCGCCCTGTCGGCAACGGTGTGCGGTCGTGCAGCGCGGTGGGTGGGGGAGGTGCGCCTCGGGTTGCAGAGAGTGCGCGAATGTAGATATGCTGTCGCGGCATGCAATGCTCTGGCAGTGAAGGGCAGGTCGGGCACCGGCGGGGAGCTCTCCGAAGGGGTGGAGGGTCGCCTACCGGGCCCGAGGGATCGCCGGCTCCACCGTTCATCTTCAGGCTGGTTCTGCTGGCTCTGCCGGCCCTCCTCGGTACCACGGCCCGCCTCTGGGGCGTTCGGGACCAGATCCTGATCGGCGACGAGTTCCACGCTCTGGCCAGCGCGGTGCGCTGGGATCTCCCCAGGATTCTCACCACCTACCGGGTGGCCGATCACTGCATTCCGATGGCCGCCTACGACCGGATCTTGATCGCGGCCGGCGTCCCCATGACCGAGCTTCTGCTCCGGTTGCCGGCCCTCGTCGCGGGAGTCGGGAGCCTGCTGGTTTTGCCACTCGGGGCCTCGGCACTCGGTGAGCGTCGGAGCGCGGTGCCGTTCGCCTGGTCGCTGGCGCTCGCTCCGCTTCTCATCTTCTACGGCCGCTTCGCCCGGCCGTACGCCGTGGTCGTTCTCTTGGGCTTCGTGGCATTGGTCGCCTTCTGGCGGTTCTGGGAGAGAGGGCCGGGCTGGTGGGGCGGGGTGTTTGCGCTCAGCGCCGCGCTGGCGGTCTGGTTTCACCCTGGGGCCGGGCCATTTGTCGCGGCACCGTTGGTCTTTGCGTTTCTGGATGTCGTACGGTCCAGGCGTTGGCGTAGCGACCGAGCAGCGGTCCTTCGTCTCGCGGGTGCCGGGCTCGGGTTCGGCCTTCTCGTCGCGGTGTTTCTGCTCCCGGCGCTGGAGAGCTTGCTGCGCATCCTGGGCCAGAAGAGCGGGTCGCGAGCTCCGACCGTCGGCGAGGTGGGCGACGCGCTCTGGCTGCTCGCGGGCTCGACGTCCAGGTGGATCGCCATCATCCTGGCCGTGCTCGCCCTGTTCGGGCTGGGGTCGCTCTCTCTGCGGCGCCCAAGAATGGCGCTCTACACGGTTCTACCGGTCATCCTCCTGGGTGCGAGCCTGGTCGTCGTCCGCCCCTACCTGTTGCAGGTCCCCGCGGTCCTTTCGCGCTACCTGCTCGTCGCTCTGCCGCTCGTTCTCCTCTGGGCAGCGTGCGGCGCTGTGGCACTCTGGAATGGCAGGCGCGGGTGGTCCATGGTGGCGTTGAGAATCGTGCTGGTCGTGCTGGTGCTCGCGGTGCTGGCGACCCATCCCCATCTGGCCGACCCGGCGCTCCGCTTCGGACCGTTCGCCGGCACCCTGCCCTCCCTGGAGCTCAACCGCCCACCGCCGGAGGTAGCTTCAAGTCTGGTTCCGTTGCCATACCGAGTGATCGCCGGCGAGCCGGGGCAAGGCGCCGTGGCGGAGCTGGCGCTCGGGGTGGCGTCGCGGCATGTGCGGGTTCAGCTCGCGCTCTGGCGGCTTCACCGGCGGCGCGTGGTGGAGGTTCTGGACCATCCGGCCGTGAACGATCCTCGGGTGCGGCTGCGAACCGTGGTTCCCCCCGTGGAGGAGCGGATCGTCGAGGCCGGGACACGCTTCGTCGTCGCGCACCGTGACCGGGAGCGGCTCGCGCGGGTCATCGGGCGGCTGTCGAAGGGGTTCTCGGTCGGTGACGCCCTGGCAAGGGTTCCGCCGACCGATCCCGATGCGCCCGAAAGCCAGGAGGTCAGACGCATGGTCGCCCAGTTCGTGCGATGGTGGGGGCCGTCGAGTTTCCGAGGGCCTTCGGTCCGCATCTGGGACCTGGCCAGCGTGGCGGCTGGACGGATCAGCTCAGAGGTAGCCGAGGGCCCGGAGCTCTTCGACGTGGCGCGGGTCGATCTCCCCGGTCGAGATCGCCTCCCCCTGTTCCCAAAGGAGGGAGAACGCCCGGGAGGCGAGGCCTTCCAGCCGCACGAGCTCGTCCAGCCGCCGGGTCGCCAGGTCGGCGGTCTCGTAGGGATCGCTCCGCAGGTCGTAGAGCTCGTCCGGACCCTCGCTCCGGACGAGGACCTTGAAGCGCGGACCCTGGAGCGCGAAGACCTCGCCGGGTCGCCAGCCGCGGCTCCGGCGCAGGTCGTCGACCGGTCGCCGCACCGAGAACGCCTGGCGTGTCTGCCAGCTCCGGTCGTCGCCTTCGAGGAGCGGAAGCAGGGATCTGCCTGCCGGCGGGGAGCTCTGGCCCTCGAGCGATCCGCGGCGAGCTCTTCGATCCACGCGAGCCCCTGGTCGACGACCCACTCCGCTGGCCGGTAGGACTTCGCCACCGTCGCCCGGTCGAACCGCTCGCCCAGGGTGCGGAGGAAGCCCGCCGGGGTGACCGCCGCCGTGGCATACCCCTGGGCGGAGGCGATCGCCGGCAGGGTGACGAGGGCGGGATCGAGGGGCTGGCCGTTTTCGAGCAGCCGGTGCTGGGGCGGATGGAGACCGGTGAAGATCGAGGCGTGGCTCGGGGCGGTGTGGGGGCAGGACGAGATCGCCCGCTCGAAGGTCACTCCCTCGTCCGCCAGCTCGGTCAGGAACGGGGCCACCGGCCGCGGGTAGCCGTAGCTCGGCAGGTGGTCCGCGCGCAGGGTGTCGATGGTGACGAGGATGACCCCCGCGGGCGGAGGGGGAGGGGAGCAGGCCGAGCATACGCCGAGGAGCGCGATGACAGCGATGGCGGCGATCGGAGCGATGGGGGCCGGGGGGCGGAACGGGAGATCTCGGAAGGTCACGGCGGCGAATGATACCGTCTCGGACGGTGCTCGCTCCCAGATCGTCCACGAAGGCCATCCTGTCGCCCTGGCTCGCGGCCGCGGTCTGCTCGGGCGTTGCTCTCCGCCTCTGGGGTCTTTCGGGGCAGATCCTCTTCGGCGACGAGCTCCATGCGCTCCAGACGGCGGTCAACCTGAACCTGGGGCGGATCGTCACCACCTACCGCCTGGCGGACCACTGCATGCCGATGTCCGGGTACGACCGGCTGCTCGTGGACCTGGGCCTCGCGCTGAGCGAGCTCGCGGTGCGCGCGCCCGCGGTGCTCGCCGGCCTCCTCTCGCTGGTGGTGCTGCCGCTCGCCATCTCCCGCGTCGCGGACCGCGGGACGACGACGGTCTTCGCCTGGTTCCTCGCCCTGTCGCCGACCCTCGTCTTCTACAGCCGGATCGCTCGACCCTACGCGGTCATCGTTCTCCTCGGATTCTCGGCCGCGGCCTGCTTCTGGCGCTTTCGGGAGACCGGGCGTGCCCGGTGGGCCGTGGCCTACGCGGTCTTCGCCGCGGCGGCCGTCTGGTCCCATCCAGGAGTCGGGCCGTTCGTCGCGGCTCCGCTCGCCTTCGGCGGGGTCGAGGCTCTCCTCGGGCCCCGCCCGGAGCGGCTCCGGAGGCTCATTGCAGTCGCGGGGACCGGCCTGCTCTTCGCGGCACTGGTCGCCCTCTTCCTGGTGCCGGCGTGGGCGAGCTTTCTGCGTCTGCTGCGCGCCAAGGGGGCGGTGTCGGAGCCGGCCGCGTGGGAGGTCGGCGGCGCGATGATGCTCCAGGCCGGGAGCGCTGCCCCCTGGGCCGCCGGCTCGTTCTGGGCGCTGGTGGCGGTGGGGGTCTGGGTGCTCTGGCGAAGGAACCGGGTGTTCGCTCTCTACTGCGGAGCGCTCTTTTTCGCCCAGCTCGGCTCGCTGATCGTGTTCCGTCCGTACCTGGTGGAGCTGGCGGTGGTGCTCAACCGCTATCTGCTGGTTGCGCTGCCGCTGATCCTGCTCTGGGCTGCCCACGGTGTGAGCGGCCTCTGGAGCCTGTCGCGGGTCCGGTCCTTGGGGCGCGCGGTGGTGGTGGCCGGCGGGCTCTCCCTGGTGGCGACCCATCCCTATGCCACCGATCCCTGGTTGCGTCTGGGCCCGTTCGGGGCGAGCAACGCCGCGGCGCTCTTCGTTCAGCCTCCGCCGGAGCTGCCGGAGGCGGTGGTGCCCGAGGTCTATCGCCTCCTCGGTCGGGAGCGAGGGGGTGGCGCAGTCGTCGAGATCTCCACGAAGGCGGCCTGGTTCCGGGTCCGGCCGGAGCTCTCCCTGGCGCGGATTCACCGGCGGCCGGTGATCTTCGGTACCGCCGACCGTTGGCTCGGGCACCCGGCGCTCGGGCTGCGGACCCTGGTGCCCGCGACGCCCGAGCGGCTGGCTGCCACGGGTGCCCGGTTCGTGATCCTCGATCTGGACCGGAACCGGCTGTGGAAGATCATCCAGGTGATCCGGCGACAGGGGCTCGATCCGGCCACCCTCGGGGCCGAGGAGCTCGACCGGCTCGTGCCGAGGACGCCGGCCCGCGGCCCCGCGGTGCGGTTCGCCCGGCGGATGGAGAGGCGCCTCGAGGCCGCCTGGGGGCCGCCTCAGCTCGTCGACGGCACGGTCCGGGTCTGGGACCTGGTGGTGGTCGCCGGCCGCCGAGGGGGATCAGGCACCGAGGTGCGCGGGCGCCCTCTCGAACAGGGGGCTCCGGCGCAGGCGCAACCGGTGGGCGTACCAGAGGCCGAGGCTGCCGAGGGTGGAGAGCGCGTAGGAGCTCGCCCGGCGCAGGCTGATGCTCGACGCTTCGTCGAAATAGCGGACCGGCATCGGGATGTCGCCGAGGCGGAAGCCGAAGTGGACGGCCTGGAGGAGGAGCTGGGAGTCGAACACGAAGTCGTCCGAGTTCTCCTCGAACGGGATCGCCTCCAGGAGGTCGCGGGTGTAGGCGCGGAAGCCGCTGTGCCACTCGCCGAGGTTCTGGCCGGTCAGCATGTTCTCGAACAGGGTGAGCCCGCGGTTCGCCAGGTACTTGACCCGGGGCATGCCGCCGGCGATCGCCTCGTGACGGGTGCGGATGCGGTTGCCGAGGACCAGGTCGAGGACGCCGAGGCGAAGGATGTCGACCGCGGCCGGGACCAGCCGGGCGTCGTACTGGTCGTCCGGGTGGACCATGACGACATAGTCGGCGCCCCGGTCGAGCGCCTCCCGGTAGCAGGTCTTCTGGTTGCCGCCGTACCCGAGATTCCGCTCGTGGCGGATGAGGGTGACGGGGAGGTGCTCGGCGATCTCCGCGGTCTCGTCTCGGCTCGCGTCGTCGACCACGATGACCTCGTCGCAGCAGCCGGCCGGGAGCCGGCCGAGGGTGATCTCCAGGGTTTCGGCCGCGTTGTACGCGGGCATGACTACGATCGTGCGCTCGCTCATGGAATGGGGGTACCGGTCGAGGGCTCCTGGCCGTGGGGAAAGCCCGTGGCGGTTTATGGTTGAATCACATCACTCAGTCTATCCTTTCTGGGCGATGCTGTCACGGTATAAACGCATCGGAGCGAAAGCTCTCTCCACTTGGGCGGCCGGCGCGGTCGTGGCATGGATGGCGGCGCTGCTTGCCGGCTGCGGCCCGAGCACGGAGCCGCCGCGGCACCTGATTCTGGTGACCGTCGACACCTGGCGGGCGGATCACTTCCTGACCGAGCGGGCGGGGAGGGCCCTGACGCCGCGCCTCGCGGAGCTGGCGGAGGAGTCCGTGCGCTTCGCCCAGGCGAGCTCGGTGGGGGACGAGACGACCCCGGGAGTCACGGGGTTTCTGAGTGGGGTGATTCCACGCCGCTCCGGGGTGATCATCAACAGTAACGTCCTCCCCCCGGAGCTCCCGACTCTGGCCACCCTGCTGCGGGACGCCGGCTTCGAGACCCGGGCGCTGGTCGCCAACCCGGTGCTCGCCCCGGGCAACGGGTTCGAGAACGGCTTCGATTCCTATGAGTTGCTCGAGCCCCGGGAGCGGCGGGTCAAGGTCAGGGCGCGGGAGCTCACGGACGCCGCCCTGGAGCTGGTGCGCGAGTGGGCGGATCGGCCCGCGGAGGACACCGGCCGGCTGTTTCTGTGGGTGCACTACCTCGACCCCCACGGGCCCTATCGTCCACCGGGGAAGGACCGCGCCCTGTTCCCCGTCGAGGCGTACGGCGAGCGGCGGGAGATCGAGCTGCTGCCCAAGGGGAATCAGTCGGGCTGGGGTGGCGTGCCCGCGTACCAGCAGCGGGGGCTGCATCCAGTGCCCCGGGACGCCCGCGATTACCTCTCCCGGTACGCGGCGGAGGTTCACTCCCTCGACCGGCAGGTCGGGCGGCTGATCGACGGGCTCCGGGAGGGCGGGCTCCTCGACGACAGCGTCCTGGTCCTGACCTCCGACCACGGCGAGGCCCTCGAGAACGACCACGGGTACTACTTCAGCCACTCGAACGGCATGACGGCCGACCAGCTCCACGTGCCGCTCCTGGTGCGTTGCTCCGGTTGCCCTGTGGGCCGGAGCGTGGACCGCCCGGTCTCGACCGTGGACATCCTGCCGACGGCCCTCGATCTGCTGGCGGTGGAGGGGGCGGAGGTGACCGACGGCATCCACCTGCTGGACGACACGCCCCGGGTGGTGGTGAGCCAGAGCCTGGGCGAGATCGCCGTGCGGCAGGGGCGGTGGAAGGCGATCTGGAAGCGGGGAGAGCCGACGAGGCTCTTCGACCTGGCGCGCGATCCGGCCGAGGCGCGCGACCTGGCCGCCGAGCATCCCAAGGAGCTTCGCCGGCTCGCCGAGCTGATGCGCGAGGCACGGAGACGGCCGGTGCTCGCCCGGGCGGGCCTGCGCGGGAAGGCGCGGGCCAAGGCGCGCAAGGCGCTTGCCGCCCTCGGGTATCTGTAGGGATCCCCCCCCTTCTCTCCCGACCCCTCTCCCGCCGCTCGACTTGGAACGGCCGGCCTGAGCCGGCCTTGAGGGGGGGGAGAGGGGCGCCACCGACCGGCCCTCGTGCTGACGGGCTTCGTGGCCGTGCTCGGCGGGAGAGCTGGTAGGCTCCACCGCGGGCGGCCGGGAGGCGTCGGCGCCGGTTGCCCGTCGGACACTACCTTTCCAGAGGAGGAACCATGCGACATCCCGCCCCGCGGGCCGCGCTCCTGGCCGGTCTGCTCATCGTGCTCGCGCTCCCGATGGCCGCGGCAGAGACCCACCCGTTCAACGCCCAGGACCTGATCGGGATGGCCCGGCTGTCCGATCCCCAGATCTCGCCCGACGGCTCGATGGTCGCGTACGTGCTGCGCACCACCGACCTCGACGCGGACCGGGGCCGCACCGACCTCTGGATGGTGCCGGTGGCCGGCGGCACGCCCCGCCGGCTGACCACGGACCCGGCGGGGGACCACTCGCCCCGGTGGTCGCCCGACGGCGAGAGCCTCTTCTTCCTTTCGAGCCGCTCCGGATCGTCCCAGGTCTGGCGGCTGCCGCTCGCGGGGGGCGAGTCCCGGCAGGTGACCGATCTGCCCCTCGACGTCACCGGCTTCGTCCTGTCGCCGGACGGGACCAGGCTGGCGGTGACGCTCGAGGTCTTCCCCGACTGCGAGACGATTCAGTGCACCGTCGACAAGCTCAAGGCGGAGGAGACGTCGAAGACGAACGCCCGCCTCTACGACCAGCTCTTCGTGCGCCACTGGGACACCTGGAAGGACGGCCGGCTTTCGGCGCTCTTCGTGGTGCCGTCGAGCGATCTCGAGCCGGGCGCCGAGGCCGCGGAGCCGGTGGCTGTTACCCAGGGCCTGGGTGGCGACGTGCCGTCGAAGCCGTTCGGCGGCACTGAGGAGATCGCCTGGACTCGGAACGGCGAAGGGCTCGTCTTTACCGCCCGGGTGGCGCGGGCCGAAGAGCCCTGGTCGACCGACTTCGACCTCTGGCTGGCACCGGCCGACCGTGAGGCGGGCAGCGCGACGCCCGTCAAGCTGACCACCGAGAACCGGGCCTGGGACACCCAGCCGGTCTTCTCGCCGGACGGCAAGACCCTCGCCTACCTGGCGATGGCGCGGCCCACTTTCGAGGCCGACCGGTTCCGGATCGTCCTGATGCCGTGGGGAGAGTCCGGTCCGGCCGGGCCGCCGAAGGTGCTCACCGAGGCCTGGGACCGGTCCGTGGGGGCGCTCGTCTGGGCGCCGGACGGCAAGACCCTGTACGTCACCGCGGGGAACATCGGCAACGTGGCGCTCTTCGCCGTCTCCCCCGAGACCGGGGAGGCACGGGAGCTGGTCGGCGAGGGGCATGTGCGCTCGCCCCAGGTTTCGGAGGAGACGATCGTCTTCGGTCGCGACACGCTGAGCTCGCCGGTCGACCTCTGGTCGATCGCCGTCGCGGGCGGCGAGCCGGTCCGCATCACCGAGGTCAACGCCGAGCGGCTCGCCGGCATCGGCTTCGGCGAGTATGAACAGATCAGCTTCCCGGGCTGGAACGACGAGACGGTCTACGGCTACCTGGTCAAGCCGGTCGGGTTCGATCCGGTAAAGCGGTACCCGATCGCCTTCCTCATCCATGGTGGGCCCCAGGGGTCGTTCGGCAACGACTTCCACTACCGCTGGAACCCACAGGTCTACGCCGGTGCCGGCTACGCGGCGGTGATGATCGACTTCCACGGCTCGACCGGCTACGGCCAGGCATTCACCGACTCGATCAGCGGCGACTGGGGCGGCAAGCCGCTGGTCGACCTGCAGAAGGGTCTGGCGGCGGCGGTCGAGCGCTATCCGTTCCTGGACGGCGAGCGGGTCTGTGCCCTGGGCGCCTCCTACGGCGGCTACATGATCAACTGGATCGCCGGCAACTGGCCCGACCGGTTCGACTGCCTGGTCAACCACGATGGTGTCTTCGACGTCCGCTCCATGTACTTCTCGACCGAGGAGCTCTGGTTCCCGGAGTGGGAGTTCGGCGGCCCCTACTGGAAGGCCAAGGAGCTCTCCGAGAAGTTCAACCCGGTCAACTACGTGGAGCAGTGGAAGACGCCGATGCTGGTGGTCCACGGCGCCCTCGACTACCGGGTTCCCGAGACCCAGGGCCTGGGCGCGTTCACCGCCCTCCAGCGCCAGGGCATCCCGAGCCGGTTCCTCCACTTCCCGGAGGAGAACCACTGGGTGCTCTCGCCGGCCAACAGCCAGCTCTGGCACGACACGGTGCTCGACTGGCTGGGCCGCTGGCTCGCTCCCTGAGCCGGCGGTGATCGCAAGCGGGGGCGGGGCCCATGGCTCCGCCCCCGGCCGTTTGGCGCGCGGGGCTCAGGAAGACGGGGCGAGAAGGCTCCCGTAGCCCTCGCGGTAGGTGGGGTAGAGGAGCCGGTAGCCGGAGGCGACGAGGCGGTCGTTGCGGCACCGCTTGCTGCTCCGGCGCCGGGCGCCCTGGACCTGAGGCACCGTGGTCGGCTCCGGAGCTCCCACCTGCCGCGCCAGCCAGCGGAGCACGTCGCACAGCTCGGCGGGCTCCGAGTCGACGCCCAGGTAGATCGCCGGTACCGGTAGGGCCTCGGTGGGGAGGGTCAGGAGGTGGGCGAGGAAGCCGGCGCAGTCGTCCCGGTGGATTCGGTTGGTCCAGATCGGCGGTCCCTCCGTGCAGCGTGCTTCGCCGGCGCGTACCTGGTCGATCAAGCGGGTGCGGCCCGGCCCGTAGATGCCGCCGAAGCGAAGGACCGCGACGCCTCGGGTGAAGAGGTCGGCACGGTCGAGCAGGTGCTCCTCGCCCTCCAGGAGGGTCCGGCCGGTGAAGTTGTCCGGCCGCGGGTCGGTGGTCTCGTCCACCCAGCCGCCGCTCGGGTCTCCCCCCCTATCTCCCCCCCTATCTCCGTAAACGCCGGTGCTCGAGACGAAGAGGAGCCGCGCTCCGTGCGTCTTGCCGTCAGGGCAGAGGGCGTCCACCAGGTTGGCCGGGCCGTCGACGTAGGCCCGGCGGTAGGCGCTCTCCGATCGCTCACCGGCCGCCACCGCGTACACCACGGCGTCGAGCGTGTCGGGAAGCTCCCCGAGGGCGCGGGCGAGCCCTTCGGCGTCGGTGACGTCCGCCGCCACCGGGTGGGTGCCCGCCGGCAGGCCGGCGGGGTGGCGTTTCAGCCCCCAGACGTCATGGCCGTGGGCCACGAGGCGGCGGGCCAGGGCTTCTCCGACGTATCCACAGCCCGCGATCAAGATCTGCATCGGTCTACTGGATTCCCCCTCTTCCCCCCATCCCCCTTCTCCTCCCCCTCCCACCCGATGCTCCTCGTTGGAGGTGGGGCTGGTGGGGGCGCGTCGATCAGGCGGCGGCCCGTTCCTCCGCCTCCTCTTGGGCCGGGGCAGCCTCCCCCTTCAGGTGGACGTTCAGGAACTCGAGGATCTTCCGGTAGGCCTCCTGGCGGTTGTCCTTGTTGAGGAAGCCGTGGCCCTCGTCCTCGAACACCAGGTACTCGACCGGTACGCCGTTGGCGCGAGCCGCCTCCACGATCTCGTCGGACTCGACCTTGAGCACCCGGGGGTCGTTGGCGCCCTGGAGCACCATCAGCGGGCGCTGGATCTGCTCGGCGTGGAAGAGGGGCGAGATGCGTCGCAGCCGCTCGCCGTCGGTCTCAGGGTTGCCCATCTCCTGGTACAGCGCCTCGCGGATCGATTCCCACCAGGGTGGGATGCTCTCGAGGGTCCGCACCCAGTTGGAGATGCCGAACAGGTCCACGCCGGCGGCGAACTCCTCCGGCCGGAAGGTGAGGGCCGCGAGCGTCAGGTAGCCGCCGTAGCTGCCGCCGAGCACACCGATCTTGCCCTCTTCGATCCACCCCGTGTCGAGGAGCATCTGCTTGGCCGCGACCACGTCGTCCAGGTCGGCCTCGCCGTGCCTCTGGTCGTCCATGCGGAAGAAGGTCTTGCCGTAGCCGCTCGAGCCGCGATTGTTGATGGCGTAGATCGCGTAGCCGTGGTTGACGAAGTACTGGATCGAGTCGGAGTAGCCGACCCGGGATTGCCCGCCCGGGCCGCCGTGGATCTGGACCAGGGCCGGCACCGGGTGGTCGGCCGTGGCGCCGTGCGGCCGGTAGAGGAGGCCGGGGATCTCGACGCCGTCGTAGGACGCGAAGCGGACGATCTCGGGCTCCACCAGGTGCTCCGGATCGATCTCCGGGTTGAGCGTCTGACTGAGCTGGCGCACGCTTCCGCCGCCGACGTCGGAGACGTAGAGGTTCCGGGGCGATCGCGGCGTCGACGCGTAGAACGCGATGCGCGATTCGTCAGGCGAGAACTCGACGCTCGTCACCTCCGCCTCGGGCAGCTCGGGGAGCTCGACCGGTTGCATGGAGGCTGTCCGGAAGACGCGGATCTCGGTCCGTGCGTCGTTGTTGATCCAGACCGAGAGGTACTCGCCGGTCTCGGAGTACTCGGCGCCGAGGACGTCCCACTCGGGCCGGACGAGCTCTCGGGTCTCGCCGCTCGCCAGGTCGTAGGCCACCAGGTATCGGAACTCGGCGTCCTTGTTGGTGGCGTAGAGGAGCGTCGTTCCCGAGGGATCGAAGTCGACGGCGTCGTTGGACTGGAAGCCGTCGTGCTCGGTGAGGTTCCGTATCTCGCCGGTCTCTCGGTCGTAGAGGTAGACGTCGCTGTCGGAGGTGGAGGTGGCCTTGGTCATGGCGACGTAGTGGCGGTCGGGCGAGACGGCGCTGACCAGGAGCCCCTGGTCGTTCTGGTAGAGGAGGGTGCGCTCGAAGTCGTCGGTCGTCATTTCGTAGAGGTCGATGAACCGCTGGTCCCGCTCGTTGGTGCCGAAGAAGAAGGCGGTCCGTTCCGGG
>Ga0210123_1000323_pt1 | contig 31422 bp, 31 predicted proteins | sample Muzzi_PWB_D2_FD_185535 | JGI IMG/M metagenome (GOLD analysis project Ga0210123, IMG submission 185535) | Wetland microbial communities from San Francisco Bay, California, USA, that impact long-term carbon sequestration - Muzzi_PWB_D2 (SPAdes) | ecosystem: Environmental > Aquatic > Marine >... | reverse complement strand
GCCCCGGTCCTGCGACGGATCTGGGATCAGATGCCCCAGCCAAAGTGGTGCATCTCGATGGGAGCCTGCGCGAGTTCCGGGGGAATGTTCGACAACTACACGATCGTCCAGGGCTGCGACCAGATCATTCCGGTCGACGTCTACGTACCAGGGTGTCCGCCGCGACCCGAGGGTCTCATCTATGCGCTCATGATGGTTCAGGAGAAGATCAAGGGGGAGTCGATCAGCAATCAACTCCTTCGCTCCGAGAGTCCCGATGCCGTGGGCCGTCCGAACCTGCCGCCCGAGGTGATCGAGCTCGTTGCCCAGCCGTTCGGCAACTCGACACGGCAGAACCGGGTGAGCGGGATCGAGCGCACGAACGCCGTCGACCGGCCGCGAGACCGGATCGAGCGCCTGATCGAGCACCGGGACTAGCCAATGGCCGAGACCGTAGCCGAGCGTACGAGGTCGGAGTTGATCACCGGGGCCCCGCGACCGGAGTCGGTGGATGACGTGCCGCTCATCGCCGCGATCCGAGACCGGTTCGGGGACTCCGTGCGAGGCGCGGAGGTCGACGCGGCGCACGTCCCGGTCGTCACGATGGCCCCGGCCGTCGTCCACGACGCACTGCGCTGGCTCAAGGACGACGGCGAGCTGGCCTTCGACTTCCTCGCGGACGTCATGGGGGTCGACCGCGGCGGCGACCGGCCGATCGAGGTCTGGTATCAGCTCTGGTCCAACGACCACGGGCGTCAGCTGCGGATCGTGGCCCCGTTGCCTCTCGACGAGCTGTCCATCCCGAGCGCGACGGACCTCTGGCAGACGGCCAACTGGCTGGAGCGAGAGGTCTTCGACCTGTTTGGCGTGACGTTTGAAGGCCATCCCGACCTCCGCCGCATCCTCATGCCAGAGAACTACGATGAGGGCTTTCCGCTGCGGAAGGACTTTCCGTTGCGCGGCCGGTTTGGCCGGGCGGAGCAGGTGCGTCGGGCACTCGGCCGGTCGATCGACGATGTGTACGCGCGGGAAGAGCTTGAGATGGTGGGCCTCGTGGACGAAGACGGCGAAGTGACGGCGGGCCTGGACGGGGCGACCGTCATCGACGTGCCGCACGACCGGGAGCCCGAGGAGTTCGCCGAGGGACTCGAGGGCGAGCGAATGCTCGTCAACATGGGCCCGCAGCATCCGGCCACGCATGGCGTGCTCCGGCTCGTGCTGCAGCTCGACGGCGAGACCGTGGAGCGCTGCATCCCACATCTCGGATACCTTCACACCGGCTTCGAGAAGACGTGCGAGTATCGTGAGTGGAACCAGGTTGTGCCGTACACGGACCGGATGGACTATCTCGCGCCGATGCTCTACAACATCGGTTACGCGATGGCCGTTGAGAGCCTGCTGGACGTCGAGATCACTCCCCGTTGCCGGGTTCTTCGCGTCATTCTCTGCGAGCTCAACCGGATCCTCGGACACCTCCTGTGGCTGGGAACGACGGGCATCGACCTCGGCGCCTACACTGTGTTCCTGTACACCTTTCAGGAGCGCGAGAAGATCTACAACCTGCACGAGGCCTATTGCGGTGCCCGCCTCACGACATCGGTCACGCGCATCGGCGGGATGCTCGCGGATCTTCCCGCGGGCTGGACCACCGCGTGCCGCTCGTTCGCCGAGAACATTGGCGCGACGCTGGACGAGTGTGAGCGGCTGTTGACGAACAACAGCATCTGGCTGGCCCGGACGCTCGACGTCGGCGTGATCGACGGTGAGACGGCGGTGAATTTCGGGCTGACCGGGGCGAACCTGCGGGGAAGCGGCATAGCGTACGACGTGCGCAAGGCACGTCCGTATCTCGGCTACGAGGAGTACGACTTCGACGTGCCGGTCGGCGAGCACGGCGACACGTATGACCGCTACCTGGTCCGACTCGAAGAGATGCGGCAGTCGGCCCGGATCATCCGGCAAGCGCTCGACCGGCTGCCCGACGGCCCGGTGAACGTCGACGACCCGGCCGTCATCCTGCCGCCCAAGAGCAAGTCGATGGCGAGCATCGACTCGATGATCGCGCACTTCAAGCTGGTCATGGAGGGGCTCCAGGTGCCGGCGGGCGACGTCTGGTACTCCATCGAAGGCTCCAAGGGCGAGCTGGGCTTCGGGCTCATCTCCGACGGCGGCTCCAAGCCCGTCCGCTGCCGGTTCCGCGGTCCATCGTTCGTCAATCTCGGAGCTCTGCCGTACCTGGTGGAGGGCTCGCTGGTGGCCGACGTGATCGCCGTGAACGCCTCCCTGGACATCGTACTCGGCGAGATCGACCGATGAGCGACGAGAAGCGGACGAACATCCACCCGGCGGTGGTCGGCGCGCAGGCCTTCCAGCTCGCGAGCCGGCGACCGGTGGAGGACCTGTTCGAGGACGAGGAGGGCCGCGATCGGCTGGAGAAGGCGATCAGCCGCTATCCCGAGAAGAAGGCGGCGCTGCTGCCGATGCTGGCCTACGCCCAGGAGCGCAACGGCTGGGTCTCGTCCGAGTCGATGGAGCAGATTGCCGAGGCCCTCGAGCTCACGCCGGCCTACGTGCGCTCGGTGGCGACCTTCTACACGATGTACAACAAGCACCCCACCGGGCGGCACATCATCCAGGTTTGCACGTGCACAGCCTGTCACATATGCGGAGCTGACGACGTGTTCGAGACCTTCCTGGAGGCCACAGGCACCCGGCCTGGCGAGGCCTCCGAGGACGGCCGCTACATGGTCATGGAAGCGGAGTGTCTCGGGGCCTGCGGTTTCGCGACGGCCGTGCAGGTGAACGACAGGTACTTCGAGAACGTCACCTCCGACACCGTGTCCGACGTGCTGGCCGCCCTCGACGACGAGGAGGCCTGATGGGTTTCCCGAACTCCCACGAACTCGAAGTCGGCACGATCCTGTCGCGCCACTTCGGCGACGAGTCCGCGCGCCGTCTCGAGACCTGGGCGGGACTGGGCGGCTACGAGGGCCTCAAGAAGGCCGTCGACATGGACGCCACGGAAATCACGTCGGTGGTAAAGGACTCGGGCCTGCGGGGACGGGGCGGGGCAGGTTTCCCGACGGGCATGAAGTGGAGCTTCATGCCCCAGGAGCCGAAGGGCCCGCACTATCTCTGTTGCAACGCGGACGAGAGCGAGCCGGGGGCATTCAAGGACCGTGAGATCCTCCGCTGGGTGCCGCACCTGCTGATCGAAGGCTGTCTGATCGCGGCGCGGGCGATTCGTGCCCAGCACGTTTACATCTACGTACGCGGCGAGTACTTCCCGTTTACGAACATCCTGAACGATGCGGTCGTGGAGGCCTACGAGGCCGGCTACATCGGCGAAGACATCCTCGGGAGCGGCTGGGACTGCGACCTCACCGTGCACATCGGGGCCGGAGCGTACATCGCCGGCGAGGAGACCGGGCTGATGAGCTCGCTGGTCGGGGGCCGCGCTGAGCCCCGCGTGAAGCCGCCGTTCCCGGCCCAGTCCGGCGTGTTCGGCCGGCCGACGACGGTCAACAACGTCGAGACGCTCTCCGCCGTACCGATGATCCTGAAGAACGGCGCCGAGTGGTACCGCCAGTGGGGCAGCGAGAAGAGCCCCGGCACGAAGCTGTGGTGCTGCTCCGGCCACCTCGAGCGTCCAGGCACCTACGAGCTGGCGCTCGGCGTCCCGTTCAAGGACATCATCTACGACGTCTGCGGCGGCATCCCGAAGGGCAAGAAGCTCAAGGCCGTGATCCCCGGCGGTTCCTCCACGGCGCTGTTGACGCCCGACGAGCTCGACGTGCCGTCCACGTACGAGGGCATGCAGGAGGCGGGAAGCTCGCTCGGAACGGCGTCCCCGATCGTGATGGACGAGGACACGAACCTGGTCCGGGTGATCCGGCGGACCGCCGAGTTCTACGCCCATGAGTCCTGCGGCCAGTGCGTCCAGTGCCGCGAGGGGACCGCGTGGGTCGCCAAGATCCTGCGGCGGATCGAGACCGGTGACGGTCGGCTGTCCGACCTGGATACGCTGTACGATCTATGCGAGCAACTCACCGGCCGGACGATCTGCGTGCTGGCCGACAGCGTGGTGTTTCCCCTGCGGTCGTCCCTCGACAAGTTCCGGGCCGACTACGAGGCCCTGATCGGCGGACGGGCGTGAACGGCGAAGTGCGGGTGCTCCGATGAGTGAAGCAGAGACGAAGATGGTCACCCTGACGGTCGACGGCGTCCCCGTCACCGTGCCGGCGGGCACGCCCGTCATCCAGGCGGCCGAGCGTGCGGGCGTCGTCATCCCGCACTACTGCTATCACCCGGGCATTCCCACGCGTCCCGCGCAGTGTCGGATGTGCCTGGTGGAGATCGAGGGCCAGCCGAAGCTGCAGCCGTCGTGCGTGATGAACGTGCAGGACGACATGGTCGTGCACACGCAGGCGGAGTCGGAAAAGGTGGCCGACGCCCAGCAGGCGGTGATCGAGTTCCTGCTGCTCAACCATCCACTCGACTGCCCGATCTGCGACGCGGCCGGCCAGTGCATGCTGCAGGACTACGCCTACGAGACCCACCAACTCGAGAGCCGCCTGCACGAGCCGAAGCTGGTCCTCGGCCGCGATCGGATCGCCGACGACATCCTTTACTTCGCCGACCGCTGCATCATCTGCACGCGATGCGTCCGGTTCATGGACGACATCGCCGGCGAGAACTCGCTGGTCGTCGCGCAGCGCGGGCACAAGGCGTACATCGACACGTTCCCGGGCAAGGACCTCGACCACCCGTTCCGCGGGAACATCGTCGACGTCTGCCCGGTCGGCGCGCTGGTTCACGAGGAGTTTCTGTTCAAGGCCCGCGCCTGGGACATGGATACGACGCCGGGCGTCTGCGCGGGCTGCAGCCAGGGCTGCAACATCGACGTGAACGTCAAGGAAAACCAGGTTGTCCGCGTGAAGCCACGCTACAACGCGGACGTAAACGGCTACTGGATGTGCGACGAAGGCCGTCGCCATCTCGTGATGGCCAACAGGGGCCTGCGGGCCGACGTTCCCCTGATCAGGCGGGACGGGGATCTCGAACCCGTGACGTGGGCCGATGCTCTCGAATGGGTGGCGGAGCGGTGGCCGGCCAGCGCCGGCGGCGTCGCCCGCGTGAGTGCGAGCGAGAGTTGCGAGACGCTGTTCGCGGCGGCCGAGCTGCTGGGCCTGCTGGGCGTCGATGGTGGGACGTTCGAGCTGAGGCGGAGCGACGAGGCAGAGCTGCCCGGCTTTCCGCAGCTCAAGCTCCGCGCGGAGCGGGCGCCGAACGCCGCCGGGGCGAGCCTGTTCGGATTCGAAGAGGCGACCGGGCAACCGGCCCGTGAGGACGGCACCCTCGTCGTCGTCGGGGACAGCCTGCTGGACGCCGATCCCTCGTACGGATCGGACGCCGATTTCTTCCTCTACTTCGGCTCTCAGATCGGGCAGGCTGCGCGCAACGCGACCGCGATCCTCCCGATCGCCGGACCCGGAGAGGCCGACGGCACGTTCGTGAACGTCGAGGGCCGCATGCAGCGGTTCCATCAGTCGATGCAGCCGCCGGGCGTAGCACGCCCCGGGTGGATGGTGCTGCACCGCCTGCTGCGGCAGCTCGAGGGGGACCGGGATCCCGTACGCGATGTTCGAGCCGCCTTCGCCGCAATGGCGGCGGCCACCCCCCGACTGAACGGCTGGTCGTGGCGAGGTCTTGGGCTCAAGGGAGCCCCGCTGAGCTCGGCCACACCCGCGGCGGCCGGGAAGGGCATCGGATGAGCCCCATCACCGGAACCGCCTTCGTCATCGCGACGGTCGTCAAGGTCGTCGCGTTCTTCACGGGATTGCTCGTGTTCACGGCCCTCTCGACCTATATAGAGCGCCGCGTCGCCGGGTTTATCCAGGACCGCAGCGGGCCGAATCGCGTGGGCCCCCTGGGCCTGCTCCAGGTGGCGGCCGACGGGTTGAAGTTCATCCTCAAGGAGGAGGTCGCGCCGCAGGGTGCCAACCGTGCCTTCTTCTTCCTGGCACCGGCGCTCGCGCTGGTGCCGGCCACGGTGCTGTTTGCAGTGATCCCTTTCGGCGCGCCACTCCCGACGAAATGGGGACTGGTCGAACTGATCGTCGCGGACGTGCCGATCGGCTTCCTCTACGTGCTGGGCATCGCCTCGCTGGGTGTGTACGGCATCGTGATGGCCGGATGGTCCTCCAACAGCAAGTACTCCTTCCTGGGAGGCCTGCGCGGCTCGGCGCAGATGATCAGCTACGAGATCGCCCTCGGCATGAGCCTGGTGCCCCTGCTGATGCTGGCGGGCAACGTGACGATGCCGGAGCTGATCTCCGTGCAACAGCACTTCGGGGCGGGTTCAGAGACGTGGGGCGTCTGGTTCGTTCTCCCACTGCTCGTCTCCTCGTTCTTTTTCTTCGTCGCGTCTCTCGCCGAGACGAACCGCGTGCCGTTCGACCTGCCCGAGGCCGAGGGCGAGCTGGTGGGAGGGTTCCACACGGAGTACTCGTCGATGAAGTTTGGCCTGTTCTTCCTCGGGGAATACGCGCACCTGGTGACGACGGGCTGCCTGGTGGCCGTATTCTTCCTCGGGGGCTGGGACATCCCATTCTGGTCGGGCGATAACATCCGTGTGCTCGCAGACGGGACGGTGGTGGGGGATCCGGCCTGGTGGATCACGATTCTCACCGGTCTCATGTTCCTCGCGAAGGTCCTGCTGCTGGTGCTCGTGTTCATGTGGATCCGTTGGACGCTTCCACGCTTCCGCTACGATCAGCTCATGAACCTCGGCTGGAAGGTGTTCCTACCCTTGCTGATGGCCTACATCATGGCAATGGCGCTCCTCGTCTACGGCCTCGACACGGTCGGCCTGAGCACCGGCCCGGTGTACGCCCTCGTGCTCGCGGGGGTGAACCTGCTCCTGATGATCATGCTCGTATTCGGCGTCGATCGTGGGCTCCTGGTCCGAGGGGGCGCCTACCGGTCCATAGCGACGGTGCGGAGCCCGGAGGAAAGCTGAAATGCCAGGCGAAGTGAAGGTCATGCGGCGGCCCGATGAACAGGCCTCGTATATACGTGCGGTATCGAAGGGTATGGGCATAACGCTCAAGCATTTTCTGGATACGGAGAAGGTCACTCAACAGTACCCGGACGAGAAGTGGGAGCTCTCCTCACGCTATCGTGGCACGCACCGAATGGCGACGCACGAGGACGGGCGTGCCAAGTGCGTCGGCTGCGGCCTGTGCCCGACTGTCTGCCCCGTGAACTGCATAAAGCTGATTCCGGCGGAAGACGAGAACGGTGAGCGCTACGCCGCCGTCTACGAGATCGACGAATTCCGTTGCATTTTCTGCGGCTTTTGCCAGGAAGTCTGTCCGGTGGAGGCCATTCACCTGGGGGCGCACTACGAGAACGCCGAGTACAGCCGCGAGCGCTGGGTGTACGACCTCGAGCGCCTGACGGAGATGGAGCACCCGGTCACGTCCCTCTGGGACCCCTCGGATCCGGCCTCGGAATGATTGCCGAGTTCTTCTTTCTCCTGTTCGTGGTCATGGCCGCCGCCGGCGCCCTCATGATGGTGATCAGCCGTAATCCAGTCGCGAGCCTGATGTACCTCGTGCTGAACCTGTTCTCGCTGGCCGGCCTGTTCGTGCTGCTCGACGCGCACTTTCTCGCGGCCGTGCAGGTGATCGTCTACGCGGGCGCGATCATGGTGTTGTTCCTCTTCGTGATCATGCTGCTGAACCTTGGCCACGACCGGGGGCCGGACGTGCGCGGCATGTTCGCGCGCGGCGTCGGCCTGGTGCTCGGCTCGGCGATGTTCGCGGCGATCGGCACGGCGCTACGGGCCGTAGAAGTCGTCCCGTCGGGCGACGGGACGGCCGTGGCGACGAACGATGCGCTGCTCGCGTCCCGGGGCGCCGTGGCGGTGATCGCCGATCCGCTGTTCCGTGACTTTATGGTGCCGTTCGAGGTGACGTCGTTGCTGCTACTCGTAGCGGTCGTCGGCGCGATTGTCCTCGCCCGCCGCGGGGTCTCCTGAACATGCATCTCGACTTCGAAGCCGCCGCGCTCCTGCTCGGAGCTTTCCTGTTCGCCGTCGGCACGGCGGGCGTCCTGGTCCGCCGCAACGCGATCATCATGTTCCTGTGCATCGAGCTGATGCTGAACGCGGTGAACTTGACCCTGATCGCCTTCTCCCGCTCCGGCGGGATCGAGGCGCAGGTGCTGGTGTTCTTCGTGATGGCCGTGGCGGCCGCCGAGGCGGCGGTCGGGCTGGCGATCATCATCGCCGTCTTCCGGCATTACGAGTCCCTGGACGTCGACCGCGTGAAGCTGCTCAAATGGTAGCCCCGATGCAGGCCGAACCGGGATTCGCGCCGATGCTGCCGGGCTTGATTCTGCTGTTGCCCCTGCTGGGCGCGCTGATCAATGGAACGGCGGCCTTCGTGGCGCCCGAGCGGAAGACGATCCCGACCCTCGTCGGACCGGCGGCCATCGTGGGCGCGTTCGTCGTGGTGGTCCTCAACTTCGTGGCGATGTTGGGCGCGCCGCCGGAGGCCCCGGCGGTCGTGTCGCTGTGGACGTGGATGCCGTCGGGCGATCTCAGCGTCGGCGTCGACCTGGGATTCGACCAGCTCTCGATGCTGATGATGCTGGTCGTCACGGGCGTAAGCTCGGTGATCCACGTTTACAGCATCGGCTACATGCGCGAGGACCCGGGCTACGCGAAGTACTTCTCCTATCTGAACCTGTTCGTGTTCTTCATGCTGGTGCTGGTGATGGCCGCGAACTTCCCGCTCATGTTCGTGGGCTGGGAGGGCGTCGGGCTGTGTTCGTATCTGCTGATCGGCTTCTGGTATCAGAACCAGGAATACTCGAGCGCCGGCAAGAAGGCGTTCATCGTCAACCGGATCGGCGACTTCGGGTTCCTCGTCGCGATGTTCCTGATCTTCGCCCACTTCGGCACGCTGGACTTCGCGGCCGTGTTTGCCGCGGCTCCGGGCACGCTGGCCGTGGGGGGGGGCGTCGTTACCGCGATCACGCTGTTCCTCTTCCTCGGTTGTACGGGCAAGTCGGCACAGATCCCGCTCTTCGTCTGGCTGCCCGACGCCATGGCTGGTCCGACGCCGGTCTCGGCCCTGATCCACGCCGCCACGATGGTGACGGCCGGTGTCTACCTGGTTGCACGTTCCAGCGTCTTGTTCGCGATGGCGCCCGTCTCGCAGGCCGTGGTGGCATCAATCGGCGCCGCAACGGCCCTGCTCGCCGCCTCGATCGCGGTCCAGCAATACGACATCAAGAAGGTGCTCGCCTATAGCACGGTCTCCCAGCTCGGCTACATGTTCCTGGCCGTCGGTGTGGGCGCGTTCTCGGCGGGCGTCTTCCACCTGATGACGCATGCCTTCTTCAAGGCCCTGCTGTTCCTCGGATCGGGCGCGGTGATCCACGCGATGCACCACGCCTTCCACGAGACGGGCCGGCACGACGATCCGAACGACATGCGGAATCACGGCGGCCTGAAGTCGAAGATGCCGATCACGTGGATCACGATGTGGATCGCCACCCTGGCGATCTCCGGCATCGTTCCGTTCGCCGGCTTCTTCTCGAAGGACGAGATCATCTGGTCGGCCGGCGCCTTCGGATACCCACTCCTGTGGGGCATCGGACTCGCCGTCGCCTTCCTGACGGCCGGCTACATGACCCGGCTCATGGTACTGACGTTCCATGGGGAGAACCGGACGGGTGCCGAAGAGGAGCAGCACCTGCACGAGGTTCCGGCCGTGATGTGGATCCCGCTCGCGGTCCTGGCGGGGCTGAGCGTCGTCGGCGGTTGGGTGCAGATCCCGGAGGCGCTTCCTCTGCTTCCGACCGTCGAGGCCTTCCATCACTGGCTCGAGCCGGTCTTCCACCCGGCGACGGAGATCATGGCGGCCCGCGGCGTGCATGCGGCCCACGTGGCTCCGATCGGTGGTGGGGAAGCGGTCTGGGCGGCGGCGTCCACGTTGCTGGCGGCCGCGGTGATCCTCCTGACTTTCCGGGCCATCGTGCGCCGGAAGGTGCCGGCCGTCGACGCGCCTCCGCCCAGGGGGCTGGCGGGTATCCTGTACGGCAAGTGGTACATCGACGAGTTGTACGACCGGTTGATCGTGCGCCCGTCGCTGGCTTTGTGGCGCGGCTGCTGGAAGATCGTCGACGTGGGTATCATCGACGGGGCGGTCAATGGCGTCGCTGGCAGCTTGCGACTGGTCGGTTGGGTCGGCGGCCTGATGCAGACGGGACGCGTCGCGACGTACCTGTTCTTCTTCGTCACCGGCGTCCTCGTCATTTTGGGGACGATCCTGTGGTGAGCTTCGATCCCGCGGTGAACGGAGTCTCGGCGTGAGCGGCCTGTACGAGAGCCACTGGATTCTGGCGGCCCTGCTCGCCCTGCCGCTGGTCGGCGCGCTGGCGTGCTTCGTCGTCGAGGAGGCCCGCGCAAAACACGTCGCACTGGTGGCGGCCGCGGTCGTGTTCGGCGTGTCGCTGCCCCTGTTCTGGTCGTTCCAGCAGGGCACGGCGGCCCTGCAGAACTACGTGTCGATTCCGTGGATCGAGGCCTGGGGGATCGGCTACACCGTCGGCATCGACGGCATCTCGCTGCTCATGGTCCTGCTGACCACCTTCATCCTGCCCCTCGCCGTCCTCGGTTCGTTCAACTACGTGCAGGAACGCCAGCGGGCCTTCTACGCCATGCTGCTGCTGCTCGAGACGGCGATGCTCGGCGTGTTCGTATCGCTCGACCTGTTTCTCTTCTTCCTGTTCTGGGAGATCATGCTGGTTCCGATGTACTTCCTGATCGGGATCTGGGGCGGGGGACGGCGAATCTACGCGGCGATCAAGTTCTTCCTGTTCACGGCCGTCGGGTCGCTGCTGATGCTCGCGGCGATCGTAGCGCTGGTCGTCCTCTACCAGCGGCAGTTCGGCGTCGTCACGTTCGCCTACAACGACCTCGTCCAGTTGCCGATCGGCCGCGACATCCAGGTGGCCCTGTTCGCGGCCTTCGCCCTGGCGTTCGCGATCAAAGTGCCGATGTTCCCGCTACACACTTGGCTGCCCGACGCCCACGTCGAGGCGCCGACCGCGGGATCCGTCATTCTGGCCGGCGTCATGCTCAAGATGGGGACCTACGGTTTCCTGCGGTTCGCGATGCCGATGTTTGCCTACGCGGCTTCCAGCCCCGCCGTGGTTGGCACATTCATGGTGCTGAGCCTCGTCGGCATCCTCTACGGGGCCTGGGTGGCGGCCGTGCAGCCCGACGTGAAGAAGCTGGTGGCGTACACGTCGATCGCCCACCTCGGCTTCGTGATGATGGGCCTGTTCGCCCTCACGCAGCAGTCGGTCGAAGGGGCGATCCTGCAGATGGTGAACCACGGGATCTCCACGGGGGCATTGTTCCTGCTGATCGGGATGGTGTACGAGCGCCGACATACACGGATGATCGAGGACTTCGGAGGAATTGCGAAGACGATGCCCGTCTTCGCGGTTGCCTTCGTCGTCGTCGCCCTCAGCTCGATCGGCCTACCCGGCACCAACGGCTTCGTAGGCGAGTTCCTTATCCTGCTCGGCACGTTCCGGACCCATCCGTTGTTCGCCGTGGCGGCGGCGACGGGCGTGATTTTCGCGGCGGCCTACATGCTGCCGATGGTACAGCGCGTGTTCTACGGACCGATCACGAATCCCGCGAACGAGAAGCTGGTCGACCTCGGCGGACGTGAGCGTGCGCTCCTCGTTCCGTTGATCGCTGCGATCCTCCTGATCGGCATATACCCGGCGCCCTTCCTCGAACGCACGTCCGCGTCGGTCGAGGCCCTGATCGAGCAGATCGACGTCCGGGCCGGGCGAGCGCCCATCACCACGTCGCCGGAGGCGCGACCGTTCGACCGACTGCCCATCCTGGGCGTCGACGAGCCGGCGGGAGGTGCTCGATGACGCTCGACTTCAGCTCGCAGCTGCACTACCTGTGGGCCCTGCTTCCCGAAGTGATTCTGTCCATCGTCGGCCTGATCGTGCTGACGGGCGACGTGTTCCAGCGCGGTTCGTCCTCCCGGCAGAGCCGTCCATGGGTCCCGCTGCTCACCGCGGCCGGCCTCGTCGCGGCGGGCGCCGCCGCCGTGTTCCTGGCGGGGGCCGAGGGAGGCGGGCGCACTTCGATGATCGCCGTCGACGGCTTCCGCATCGCGCTGACGCTGGTCATCGTCGGGGCGACGCTGGTCTCCCTGCTGTTTTCCCAGGAGACCCTCGAACGGCATGGCCTCGCCGTGGGAGAGTTCTACTTCCTCGTGCTGATGGCCTGCGTCGGGATGACGTTGCTGACGGCGGCGCGCGACCTGATCCTCGTGTTCGTGGCCGTCGAGTTGATGTCGATCTCCGTGTACGTACTTTGCGGATTCGACCGGCGCTCGCGGCGGTCGTCCGAGGCGGCCCTCAAGTACTTTCTCGTCGGCGCCTTCGCCAGCGGTTTCCTCCTGTACGGAATCGCCCTGTTGTTCGGAGCCGTGGGCAGCACAAACCTCGCGCTCGTGGGGTCGGCGCTTTCGGACGGAGTCGAGAGCGGTGATCTCCTCCTCCGCGCGGGGATTGCGATGCTGCTGATCGGACTGGGCTTCAAGGTGTCGGCCGTGCCGTTCCACATGTGGACACCCGACGCCTACGAGGGCGCACCGACGCCCGTCACCGCGTTCATGGCGGCGGGGGTGAAGGCGGCCGGTTTCGCGGTCGCGCTGCGCATCGTGGCGGTGGGCCTGGCACCCGCGGCCGCGCTGTGGCACGACATCGTCTGGTGGCTTGCCCTGCTCACCATGATCGTCCCGAACCTGATCGCGCTGCAGGAAGAGGATGTGAAGCGCATGCTCGCGTACTCGTCGGTCGCTCACGCCGGATATCTGCTCGTGGGCCTCACGGCGGGAAGCGCGCTCGGGATCTCGGCCGCGATCTTCTACCTGGGCGTCTACGCCCTGATGACCGTGGGCTCGTTCGCCGTGGTCGCCGTGGTGGCGGCGGGCGGCGAGGGCACGCCGCTGGGTCGATTCAGCGGCCTTGGCTGGAGCCGACCGTGGCTCGGCCTGCTGATGGTCGTCTGCCTGCTTTCGCTGGCCGGCTTCCCGCCGACCGGCGGCTTCGTGGGCAAGCTCTATCTGCTTCGCTCCGCGATGGACGCCGGCGAGGTCACCCTGGCCGTCGTGCTCGTCCTGACCAGCCTGCTCTCGTATTACTACTACCTGCGGGTCATCTGGAAGATGTACTTCGATGAGGCGCTCGAGGACGTCACCGTCCCCACGCCGACGCGGACCTTCGGGTTCGCGGGCACGGTGGCGGTGCTGGGCCTGCTCACCGCCGGCCTGTTGCCGGGCCGGATGATCGACGCGACCGGGGCGGCGGGCCGCGAAGTGGCCGCCGAGTCCCCGCGCCCCACCGAGCCGGCGGGGCCCGCCACCACTCCCCGGCGGGCCAGCGATCGCGCCGAACCGCGGGCGGAGTGATCCACCGGGGCATATCCGCACAACATCCGGACATCCAATGAACGTATCCCGCACCATCTTTCGTGAATACGACATCCGCGGCATCGTCGGCGACGACCTGACCGCGGACGTGGCCGAGGCCGTGGGCCGCGCCTACGCGACGCGGTGGCGCCGTCAGACCGGCCGCGACACGGGCCGGATCGCCGTGGGCCACGATAACCGGCCGAGCTCGCCCGGGCTGGCCGAGCGGCTGTGCCGGGGCCTGAATGCAGCCGGGCTCGACGCCGTGCTGCTCAGCACGGTTCCGACCCCGGCGCTGTACTACGCCACAGTCGCGCTCGAGACGGACGGTGGCATCCAGATCACGGGGTCCCACAATCCGCCGGAGTACAACGGGATCAAAATGGTCGTGGGTGGCGGTTCCGTGTACGGCGAGGCGATCCAGGCGCTGCGCGATCTCGTGGTGTCCGAGGACTACGAAACCGGGTCGGGGACGACCGAGCGCGCGGACATCCTGGGCCGTTATGTTCGTGAGATCGGCGAGCGGGCGCACGTCGACGGCCCTGTGCACGTCGTGCTCGATTGCGGCAACGGCACGGGCAGCGTGGCGGCGCCGGAGGCGTTGCGGGCCGCCGGCATCCAGGTCACCTGTCTGTACTGCGAATCGGACGGCACCTTCCCGAATCACCATCCCGATCCGACCGTCGACGAGAACGTGGTCGACCTGATCGCACTCGTGCGAGAGACGGGAGCCGACCTGGGAATCGGCCTCGACGGCGACGCCGACCGGATCGGTGCGGTCGACGGGAACGGGCGCATCGTGCGCGGCGATCACCTCCTGCTGCTCTATGCGCTCGACGTGCTCGAGGACCACCCCGGTGCGGAGATCGTGTTCGACGTGAAGTGCTCCAAGGCGTTGCCCGAGATGATCGAGGCCGCCGGCGGCGTACCCGTGATGTGGAAGACCGGTCACTCGCTGATCAAGGAGCGGATGAAGGCCGGCGGCGCCCCGGTGGCCGGCGAGATGAGCGGGCACATCTGCTTCGCCGACCGGTTCTACGGGTTCGATGACGCGATCTACGCGGCCGCCCGTCTCGCGGCGCTCGTCCAGGAGAGCGGCCGCAGCCTCGCGGAACTGGCCGATCGGATTCCGCAGTATCCGTCCACGCCCGAGCTGAGGGTGGATTGTCCCGAAGAGCGGAAGTTCGAGATCGTCGAGAAGATGGTCGAGCGGTACCGGGGGTCGCACGAAGTGATCGACATCGACGGGGCGCGCGTGCTGTTCGAGGATGGCTGGGCCCTGATCCGGGCCAGCAACACGCAGCCGGTGATCGTGGTGCGCTTCGAGGCGGATACGCGTGAGGCGTTGCAGCGAATCCGCGACGACGTCGCGGCCGCCCTGGCCGGGGAAGGGGTCGAGGTACCCCTGCTGAAGAGCTGAGCGTGTCCGTGGCTGCTCGCACCATCGTGGTCGCGATCGGCGGAAACGCGCTGTCGCCCTCCGGTGAGTCGGCTTCGGTGCACAACCAGTTCCGCCACTCGCGGGAGAGCCTGGAGGTGATCGTGCCGCTAGCGGCCGCGGGATGGCGGATCGCCATCGTGCACGGCAACGGCCCCCAGGTCGGGGACGCGCTGGTGCGCAACGAGGCGGCCCGGTCGCTGGTCCGGCCGTTGCCGCTCGGCGTCCTGGTCGCGGGCACGGCAGGCTGGATTGGGTACATGATCCAGCAGTCGCTCGAGAATGCGCTGGCGCGAAATGGATGTGACCGGCCGGTGGTGACGCTGATCTGCCAGGCCCGGGTCGATGCGGACGATCCGGCGCTTCGCCAACCGTCGAAGTTCGTCGGGCGCTCGCTCGACGATGCGACGGTGGCCACGTTGCGGGCAGCGGGCGTGCGGGTGGAGGCGGACGGAAACGGTAACCTGCGGCGCCAGGTCCCGAGCCCCGTTCCGGTGGAGATCGTCGAGTCTCCGATGGTGGCCGATCTCGTGGCCCGCGGGGATATCGTCATCGCGGCCGGGGGTGGCGGCATTCCCGTGTATCGGGATGCCCGACTCGGGCTTGAGGGCATCGACGCCGTGGTGGACAAGGATCGCGCGGCCGCCATTCTCGCAAAGGACATCGAGGCGGACGTCCTGTTGATCCTGACCGATGTCGACGGCGTCTACACGGGCTGGGGAACCGACACGGCGCGCCGCCTGGAGCGACTTACGCTGACCGACGCACGTCGTCTGCTGGCCGGTCCGGAGCTGCGCGGCGGCACCGGCAGCATGCGGCCCAAGGTCGAGGCTGCCGCGGATTTCGTGGCAGCAGGAGGGCAGCGGGCGATCATTGCCGCGCTGGAGGATGGTCCCGCCGCCGTGGAGGGACGGGCGGGCACGGAGATCACAGAGGAGTAGAGGCGTAGAGGCGGCGAAACAGACACCGACGAGCAGGACCCGACGAGAACCCAGAAGAAGGTCGTCATGAACATCCACGAATACCAGGCGAAGCAGATCCTACGGGATCACGGGATTCCCGTTCCACCGGGCGAGGTGGCTCGAACGCCCGACGAGGTCGAGGCGCTGGCCCGCGAGTACGGGGGACGAACCGTCGTGAAGGCGCAGGTCCACGCCGGGGGACGCGGCAAGGCGGGAGGCGTGAAGCTGGCGACCGACGCGGCCGCCGCCCGCGCGGCCGCCGAGGCCATCCTCGGCATGGAGATCAAGGGACTGACGGTGCGAAAGGTGCTGGTAACGCCAGCCGCGGAGATCGCCTCCGAAGCCTACGTCGGCATCGTGCTCGACCGGTCGTCACAGCGAGCGGTGTTCATGGTCTCCTCGGAGGGCGGCGTCGATATCGAGGAGGTCGCCGCGACCAACCCCGAGGCCATCACTCGCTTCCCGATCGATCCGCGCTATGGGTTGCTTCCGCACCAGGCGATGGGCTTGGCATTTGCCCTGTATGACGACTTCGGAACCGTGCGACAGGCCGCGAAGATCATCACGCAGCTCTACGAGGCGTACGTCGCGGCGGGCGCCACGCTGGCCGAGATCAATCCGCTGATCGTCGACGACGAGGGCACGGTCCTCGCCATCGACGCGAAGATGAACATCGACGACAACGCGCTGTTCCGACTGCCCGGCATCGAGACGATGCGGGATTTCGAGGCGGAGGACCCGGCCGAGGCGAAGGCGCGGGACGCGGGGCTCTCATACATCCCGCTCGACGGGAACGTGGGCTGCTGTGTGAACGGGGCAGGCCTCGCGATGGCCACGATGGACCTCGTGAAGTACTACGGGGGTGAGCCGGCCAACTTCCTCGACATCGGGGGATCGTCGAATCCGGACAAGGTGGTTGCAGCCCTCGAGATCATCACGGCGGACCCGAATGTGAGATCGATCCTGTTCAATATCTTCGGCGGCATCACTCGCTGTGACGACGTCGCCAACGGGATCGTCGAGGCCACGAACCGCATCGACATCGAGATTCCGATCGCCATTCGACTCACCGGCACCAACGAAGATGAGGCTGTGAAGATTCTGGAAGATCACGGATTCAACGCGATGACTGACATGGACAAGGTCGTCGAGCGCGCCGTCGCCTTGGCCGGTGGGGAGGTGGCCGGATGAGCATCCTGATCAACGACGACACGCGACTGATCGTCCAGGGCATCACGGGCCGCGACGGCTCGTTCCACGCCCGCCAGATGATTGAGTATGGAACGCGCGTCGTGGCCGGCGTCACCCCCGGTAAGGGCGGGCAGACGTTCGACGATACCGTGCCGGTCTATGACACGATGGCACGCGCCGTCGCGGAGACCGGCGCCAACACGAGCGTCATCTACGTGCCGGCGGCCTTCGCGGCCGACGCGATCTTCGAGGCGGCCGACGCGGGCATCGACCTCATCGTGTGCATCACAGAAGGCGTCCCGGTCGGGGACATGACGCGCGTTCTGCCCTACGTGCGGGAGAGAGGTGCACGCCTGCTCGGTCCGAACTGTCCCGGTCTGATCACGCCGGGCATCTGCAAGGTCGGCATCCTGCCCGGCCAGATCGTCACGCCGGGTAAAATCGGCGTGGTCAGCCGTTCGGGAACACTCACGTATGAAGTGGTCTATCAGCTCACCCGGGCCGGCCTCGGACAGTCCACGTGCGTCGGGATCGGCGGAGATCCGCTGATCGGCACTGATTTCGTCGATTGTCTCCGGCTGTTCGAGGCGGACGAGGAGACGGTGGCTGTGGCGATGATGGGTGAGATTGGCGGCACCGACGAACAAGTCGCCGCGGAGTTCGTGCGGGATCACATGAGCAAGCCGGTGGTCGGCTTCATCGCCGGCCAGACAGCGCCTCCGGGCCGCCGGATGGGGCACGCCGGCGCGATCATATCGGGCTCCGAGGGTACGGCGGCCGAGAAAATGAAGGCGTTCGCGGACTCCGGCATCGGCGTGGCCGAACGGCCGGCCGACTTCGTGCCGCTGATCCGGGAGCGGATCTGAGCGGCGGATCACGAGAGCACCCCGATTCACGGAGACATACGAAGATGGCGGTTTCACATACATTGACGATCATCAAGCCCGACGCGTTCGGGAGCGGCAAGGCGGGGAAGATCCTGGCCCACCTCGAAGAGAAGGGGTTCGAGCCGCAGGCCGCTCGCATCGTGCACCTGACGCGTCCCGAGGCCGAGGCCTTCTATGCGGTGCACCGGGAGCGGCCGTTCTTCGGATCACTCGTCGAGTTCATGACCTCGGGTCCTTGCATGCCGATAGTGGTGCGGCGCGACGATGCCGTAGCGGAGTTGCGGCGGGTGATCGGGGCGACGGACCCGGCGGAAGCCGAGGCGGGCACCGTGCGGGCCCTCTATGCCGAGAGCAAGGAACGGAACGCGATCCATGCGTCGGACTCGCCGGAGAACGCCGACGTCGAGGCCTCGTTCTTCTTCGCTCGGTGCGACTGGCTGGTTGATTGACAGACCGCCCGACGCCCGCTATGGATAAAGGCTTGCCGATGCTTTCGATTTCGCGCGACCGGCTCAACCGCGGGCCGATCGAGTATGCGGGGGAGCTGAGGCTGCCGGAGGACTGGGGCCCCCAGGGGTTCGAGCTCTCCGGGGCACCACGCGTCGTCTTGATGGTCGAGGCCGCGGGAGACCGCGGCGTGCGGCTCACGGGGACGCTGACGGCCAGGTTGCAGGAGACATGCAGCCGCTGTCTTCGCACGGTGGAGCGCAGCCGGGAGATCCCGATCCATCTGCGCTTCGAGCCGGACCTGGACCCGTGGGACGAGGGACCCGGTCTGTACGCGCTCGATGCCAACCGGGAGGAGCTGGAGATTGGACCGGCTCTGCGCGAGGAATTGATTCTGGGGCTGCCGGACTACCCGCTGTGTGAGCCGGACTGCCGGGGATTGTGTCCGCAATGCGGGGCCGATCTGAACGAGGGTAAGTGCGGCTGCGTGGAAGAGCACGGTGATCCACGCTGGGCGTCGCTCCAGCGGCAAATAGAACAACAGGATGGTTGAAGATGGCGGTACCAAAGAGACGGACGTCGAAGCAGCGGAAGAGGAAGCGGCGCGGTGGACATCGCGTGGCGAAGTCGCCGGCGACGCAGGCATGCCAGCGGTGCGGCGACCCGCGTCGCCCCCACCACGTCTGTCCGAGCTGCGGCTACTACGGCGACGAGGAAGTAGTGCGAGTGGAGGAGTTTTAGGCCGCCGTCTCTCTTCCGGCGCCAGGACCGGGCCCCGCCGGCCCGCGTCGACGAAGGTGATGAACGTTAGGGCGAGAGCGGCCGCGGGGCCGCGGTATTTACCTCCCCGTCGAGCATCGAGGTGACGTCGCCATGAACCGACGAATCGCCGCGATGTTTCCGGGCCAGGGCTCCCAGCACGTGGGGATGGGCGTCGAGCTGGCGGCCGCCGAACCTGCCGTTCGTGAGCTGTACGAAGAGGCGGACGAGCTTCTCGGGGTGTCGCTCAGCCGCATCTGCCGCGCAGGCCCGGAGGAGGAGCTCGTGCGCACCGAGAACGCGCAGCCCGCCATCCTCCTGCACGGGTACGCCGTCTGGCGGACCCTCCCGGACGAAGTCCGTGACGCCGTCGTCGTGGGGGCAGGCCATTCGCTCGGTGAATTCACGACCTGGCTGGCGGCCGGCGGACTCTCCTTTGCAGATGCGTTGCGCACGGTTCGACGGCGGGGTGAACTGATGGCCGCTGCGGGCAACGAACGCGCCGGCACCATGGCCGCCGTCCTCGGCCTCGAACCCACGGACGTCGTGCGGGTGTGCGAGACCGTGGAGGTTGGCACCGTGGTACCGGCGAACTTCAACGCACCCGGCCAGATCGTGATCAGCGGCGACGTCGAGGCCGTCGAGGCCGCCTGTGCCGCCGCGCTCGAGGCCGGAGCGCGGCGCGCGGTGCCGCTCAACGTGAGTGGCGCATTCCACTCGCCCCTGGTACGGGCGGCCCGCGACGGCCTGGAGGCGGCGCTGTCCGGGATCTCGATCGAGGATCCGGATTTCCCGGTCGTGGCCAACGCGTCGGCCGCCCCGGTGACCACGGGGGCCGAAGGGCGCGATCGCCTGGTCGAGCAGTTGACCTCGCCGGTCCGCTGGGTAGAATCGATCGCGGCCATGGAGCAGTTGGAGCCGGATCTGTGGATCGAGCTCGGACCCGGGGCAGTGTTGACCGGCCTGCTGCGGCGCATCGAGCGTCGCCGGCGGGTCACCGCCGCGGGCAGTCCGAAGGAAATCGAAGCTCTGGTGGAGGCATTCCATGCAGCGTGAACTCGAAGGACAGGTCGCGATCGTAACGGGCGCGTCGCGAGGCATCGGCCTCGGGATCGCCCACGCGCTCTCGGCCGCGGGGGCGAAAGTGGCGTGCGTGTCCCGGGGTCTCGACGGAGCGGAGGCCGCCGCGGCGGCGCTCGAGGGGCAAGCGCGGGGTTACGCCTGCGACGTGGGCGATCCCGAGGCGTGTTCCGCGCTCGCGAAGTCGGTCGAGACCGATCTTGGCCCACCCTACATCTTGATCAATAACGCAGGGGTGACCCGAGACAACGTGCTCGTCCGCATGAAGGACGAGGACTGGAACGACGTAATGAACACAAATCTGCGGGGCGCGTTCAACATGACGCGCGCCGTAGCTCGCGGGATGATGAAGCGGCGGACCGGGCGTATCATCAATATCGCCAGCGTCGTAGGCTTGACGGGGAACCGCGGGCAGGCCAACTATGCCGCGTCGAAGGCTGGTCTCGTCGGGTTCTCCAAGTCCGCCGCGCTGGAACTGTCGTCGCGCGGCGTTCTCGTCAACGTGGTGGCGCCGGGCTTCATCGAGACGGATATGACGGCCGAGCTCGGCGAGGATACGCAGACGGAGCTGGCCGAGCGAATCCCGCTCGGTCGCTTCGGCAGCACGGAGGACGTGGCCGGCGTGGTCCGGTTTCTGGCCGGACCGTCCTCCAGCTACATGACGGGCCAGGTGCTCGTCGTGGACGGCGGCATGGTGATGCACGGCTGAACGACCGCGCGAGACGATCGCAGCGGCAGCGGAAGTACTCTATCACAGGAGAGACCGAGACATGTCGGACACCGGGGACAAAGTACGTGAGATCATCGCCGACGAGCTCGGCGTCGAAATGGAAAAGGTCACCGACGAAGCGGCCTTCGTCGAGGACCTCGGCGCGGATTCGCTCGACACCGTGGAGCTGGTGATGCGGTTCGAGGAGGAATTCGAGGTGGAGATTCCGGACGAAGATGCCGAGAAGATGCTCACCGTGGGTGATGCGATTCGGTATCTCGGAGAGCGGGAGGACTGAAGCTACCCCCGGGGGAGCTTCGATCATGAGTGAACGGCACCGCGTCGTCGTCACGGGCCTTGGCCTGCTGACGGCCGTCGGCCTCGACGTCGAACAGACCTGGTCGGCGCTGCTCGCCGGACAGGGCGGCGTGGCTCCGATCACGCTGTTCGATGCGGCGGATCAACCCGTTCGCTTCGCCGCCGAGGTCAAGGACTTCGATCCGGAGCAGTACATGGACCGGAAAGAGGTCAAGCGGGCCGACCGTTTCCTGCAGCTTGCCATGGCCGCCGCCGACCAGGCGATGCACCAGGCGGGCCTGGAGGATCACACGGCGGAAACGCCGGACGATCGGATGGGCGTCATCATCGGCAGCGGCATCGGCGGTCTCACGACGCTCGAGGCCCAGCATTCGAAGCTCCTGGAGCGCGGGCCGGGCCGGGTCTCGCCCTTCTTCATCCCCATGTTCATCGCGGACATGGCCCCGGGCATGATTTCGATGCGCTATGGGGCTCGCGGTCCGAACTATGCCACGGTTTCCGCCTGCGCCTCGAGCGCCCACGCGCTTGGCCTCGCGCTCCGTTCGCTGCGCAACGGAGAGGCCGACGTGATGATTGCCGGGGGGACCGAGAGTACGGTGACGCCCCTGTGCATGGCGGGGTTCGCTTCGATGAAGGCCCTGTCGGGTCGGAACGACGCGCCGGGGAAATCCTCGCGGCCGTTCGACGCGGACCGCGACGGGTTCGTCCTCGGAGAGGGCGCCGGAATTCTCGTCCTCGAGACGCTGGAACACGCCCGGGAGCGCGGCGCGCCGATCCTCGGGGAGTTCGCCGGGTTCGGTCAGAGCGCCGACGCCTACCACATGACGGCGCCCGTGCCGGGCGGCGAGGGCGCTCAGCTGGCGATGCGCCACGCGCTGGCCGATGCCGGGGTCTCGCCGGCGGATATCGACTACGTGAACGCCCACGGTACGTCGACGCCGGCGAATGACGCGACCGAAACGGCCGCGCTCCGGGCTCTGTTCGGGCATCACGCCGACGCGCTCGTCGTCAGCTCGACGAAATCGATGACCGGCCACACGTTGGGAGCGGCCGGCGCGATCGAAACGGTGGTCTGCCTGCTCGCATGCCGGGACGGCGTGGTGCCACCGACGATCAACTATGAGACGCCGGATCCGGAGTGCGACCTCAACTATGCCCCGAACCGAGCGGTAACCCGCGATGTCGGGGTCGCCCTGTCGAACTCGTTCGGGTTCGGCGGGCACAACGTCGCCCTCGTCGTGAAACGCTGGGAGGACGGATGAGCCGAGTGCTGGTCCTGATGGGTTCCGAGTCCGATCGTTCGACCATGGAAAAGGGCGTCGCCGTGCTCGAGGAGCATGGCGTGGACGTCGAGGTCGTGGTGAGCAGCGCACATCGTGAGCCCACGCAGACGGCCGAACTGGCCGGCGGTGCCGCCGACGCGGGCTTCGGCGTGGTGATCTGCGGTGCCGGTCTGTCTGCGGCGCTGCCAGGTGTCGTCGCCGCCCACACACGGCTGCCGGTGATCGGCGTCCCGATCTCCGCCGGCACGCTGGGGGGAATCGACGCCCTGCTGTCGATCGCCCAGATGCCGCCGGGCGTCCCGGTGGCCACGGTGGGCATCGACAACTCGCGCAACGCGGCCCATCTCGCCCTCCGCATTCTCGGGAGGACCGCGCCGGCCGTCTGAGGCCGCCGCGATGGCCGGCGTGCGCGCAGGCACCGGCTACGACTCCCACCGTTTCACGGACGGACGGCCGCTCGTCCTGGGTGGAGTGTCCATTCCGGACGCTCCGGGACTGGCGGGGCACTCCGACGGCGACGCCGTTCTCCACGCCCTCTGTGACGCGCTTCTGGGCGCTGCCGCCCTCGGCAACATCGGCCAGTCGTTCCCCGATGACGATCCCGCGTTCGCCGGCGCGGACTCCTCGCACCTACTTGGCCGGGTCGTGAAGCGGCTCGCGGACGAGGGGTACCGAGTGATCAACGCGGACGTCACCGTGATCGCCGAGCAGCCCCGCATCCAGCCGCACGTCGAGGCGATGTCGCGACGCATCGCGGCCCTTCTCAACGTCCCGCCTTCGGCCGTGTCGGTGAAAGGGAAGACCAACGAGGGCATGGGCTGGATCGGTCGGAGAGAGGGCCTCGCCGTTCAGGCGATCGCCCTGATCGACCGCCGCGACAGCTGACGGCATGCTGGATCGCCTCGAGGCCCTGCTCGGCTTCATCTCGCAGGTCCCCGTCGAGACCGTATACCTGCTGATCGCGGCGGGGGCGGCCGTTGAGAACGTCTTTCCCCCCGTGCCATCGGACGTCGTCGTCCTGGTGGGGGCGCTCCTGGCCGACCGCGGCGTCCTGCGGGCGGACCTCGTGTTTCTCTTCGCGTGGCTCGGCAACCTCCTGCTGGGGCTCGGCGTCTACGCCGCGGCTCGCGTCTATGGAGCCGGCCTGTTCTCGACCCGCTGGGGGCGCTGGCTGCTTCGGCCCGCCCAGCTTGAGAGAATGGGGATCTTCTACGAGGAGTATGGGACTCTCACCGTTCTGGTCAGCCGCTTCTTCCCGGTCTTCCGCGTGCTCGTGCCGGCGTTCGCCGGGGTCAGCAAGCTGGGATTCTGGCGCACGGCCATTCCGCTGGCCGTCGCGACGGCCGCCTGGTATGGAGCGCTCATCGGCGCCGGCATCCTCCTGTCCCGCAACCTGCCGCGCCTCGTCGACGCGTTACAGACGGTGAATCTGTCGGCGGCGGTGGTGGCACTCCTCGTGGCGCTGCTGCTGGTCTTCTTCTGGTGGCGTACGCGGCATCGCGACGAGGACGAACCCGGTGGCGGGACGGCCACGGGACCGGGGAACTGATGCCGGACAACGAGCGCGGCGGCCCCCGGCCAGCTTTCCGACTGGAGGAGTTCGCGGACTACCTCCGCTTCGAGCGGCGCGTATCGACCCGCACGGTCGAGGCCTATCTACGGGACTGCGGCCGAATGGTCGAGACCGCCGTCGAACTCGGATGCCGGGAACCGGCGGAACTGACGCTCGCCGACCTACGGGACCACCTGTCCCGGCTCTCGGATCGAGGACTGGCCACCTCGACGCTGGCTCGCTGCCGGTCGGCGCTGCGGACCTACTTCCGCTTCCTGCTGAGCGAGGGATGCGTCGACACGGATCCCACGGAAGGTCTCGAAGCGCCGGCCCGGGGACGACCCCTCCCGCACGTACTCACCTACGACGGCGTCGTGGCCATTCTGGAGGCGGTGCCAATCGAGGACGGTCTCGCCAACCGGGATCGCGCCATGCTCGAAGTGCTGTACGGGAGCGGGGTTCGGATTTCCGAGCTCATCGGGCTCAAGGTGCGTGATCTGCTGCTTGACGACGGGCTGGCGGTGGTGCGGGGCAAGGGAGACAAACAGCGTCTGGTCCCCGTGGGTGGGAGTGCGGCCCGCGCGGTCCAAAGATATCTTCGAGACACGCGTCCCGGGCTCGATACCCGAAGCCAATCGGGCGGCGCCTTGTTCCTGAACCATCATGGTCGTCCGTTGAGTCGCACTGGCGCGTGGAAGATCGTCCGGCGCCACGTGGATGCGGCCAAGGCCGCCGGTGCTCGCCTCGGCCACGTCACCCCGCACACGTTCCGGCACACGTTCGCTACCCATCTGCTCGAGAACGGTGCCGACCTCGCAGCCGTGCAGGAGATGCTGGGCCATGCCGATATATCGACGACACAAATCTACACCCACGTCGACCGAACGTATCTCCGCGAGGAGCACCGCCGGTATCATCCGCGTGCCTGATCCCAGCCCGGCCCGTTTCGCGTGGATCCCGGGAGCGCGCCCTTGAGCCACCTGTCCCGAGTGTTTCAGTTGCTGCGCAACCGGCAGACGGCGCGGGCCTTCGCCGACCGACCCGTTCCAGCGGCGTCGTTGGCGCGCATTTTGGACTGCGGGCGGTACGCGCCGTCCACCCGCGAGTCGCAGCCCTGGCGATTCGTGGTCGTACAGGACGCCATGACGCGCTACCTGCTCGCCGCCGAGGCCTTCAACAACCCCCTCGTACGGTCCGCCCCCGTCATCGTCGTGGCATGCGCACGGGTGCACTCGCTGGTCAGCGGCAGCGGCCGTCCCAACCACCCCGTCGATCTGGCGGCCGCGGTGCAGTGTATGTCGCTGGCCGCCGCCGACCTCGGCCTCGCGGCGACGTGGATCACCGGATACCGTGAGCCCGGCATTCGAGAGGCACTTGACGTGCCGTCGGACGTTCCGATCGTCGCCTTGTTGACGATCGGGTACGCCGACGGCTTCACGGGGCTCGCCGAGCGGCGACCCCAGGAGGATGTCGTCGCGTGGGAACGCTGGGGAAAGGACGGAGACTGGTGAGGCGTCCAGGGCGTGGGGGAGCATCGCGGGCCCGACGCCCATGGGGCGAGAGACGCCGCGGGCCGGGCACCCTGGCGCTGCTCGCCCTGCTGGGAACTCTCCTGGGAACGCATCCGGCGACGCTGTTCGCGCAGGACATCCGCTTCGACGCACGCGCAGACCGGCCGGCGGAGCGCTGGTTCCAGTCCTTCCTGGACCGCGACCGCTACACGTTGATCGAGGCCGACACCGTGCTCGGTCCCGAGGCCCGCATCGAGGGGGACCTCCTCGTGCTTGGCGCGGATGTCCGGATTTCGGGTACCGTCGCCGGTGACGTGGCCGCGGTGGGAGCCGACGTATTCCTGCGGCCGGGCGCGGTCGTCGAGGGGGACCTGCTGTCTCTGGGCGGAGGATACTATTCGTCGAGCCGCGCCGAGGTGCGGGGCGAGCTGAGGTGGCAGCCCAACGACGTCTACGAGGTGCGCCGCGAGCCCGGCCTGATCCGTATCCGGCCTGTGCGGGAGATTCCCGAGACCCTGACGCTGCACGGGCTCTCGGGTCTGCTGTTTCCGACCTATCAACGCGTCGACGAGTGGACCCTTGGTGTGGGCGCGTCGGTGCGCTACACGGCCTGGGAATGGCAGCCCTCGCTCGAAGCCGAACTGCGGCTGAAAACGGAGGGCGGAGACCTCGAAGGTACGCTCCGCCAGGGCTGGTTTCCGACCGCGAGCCTGCAGTTCGGCCTCGAGGCCGAGCGCGCGACGCGCAGCAACGAGGGATGGGTCCGCGGCGACATCGCGAACAGCCTCTCCTACTTCTTCGCCGGCGACGATTTTCGCAACTACTACGAGGCCGATCGCGTAGCGCTTTTCCTGCGAGGCACCGAGACGGCGCGGTGGTCACCGATCGTCGAGGTGGAATGGGAGAAAACACGCAGCCTGGAAGCCCACGAGCAATTCGTTCTGTTCGGCTCCGACGACAGCCCTTCGAACCCGGCGGTGGACGAAGGTGAGACCGTGGCGCTCCGCACCGGCCTGGCACTCCGGCGCAGGAGCACGCAATCGAAACTGCAGGCACACGTCTTGGTCGAGATCGCTGACTCGACGACGGCCGGCGACTTCAGCTATGTGCTGGGTGAGCTGCAGGCCGCGTGGGAAGGACCGGCCTTCGCTTCCCACCGGCTCGAGGCGTTCGGCCTGCTTCGCGGAGACCTTTCCGGGGTCTTGCCGCGCCAGCGCTGGACGGCGACGGGCGGGCTGGCCACGCTGCCCCGCGTGCCACTGCTCTCGGAGCGCGGACCCAGATTCGCGTACGGGCAACTCACCTACCTGGTCCCCGTGGAGCGGTTTCGGCTCGGCCTCATCGGACCGCCGCGGCTGTTCCTGAGGGCCGCTACCGGGGCGGCCTGGAACGAGGGAGAATCGGCGACATTCGAGACGAACCTGAGCGCCGGTGTCCGCCTTTTCGTGTTCGAGCTCGCGGTGGCCGTGGATCCGGGTGCCAGCGACCTGGATCCGGCCGTCTACGCCACGCTGCGCTTCCCGGGAGACCTGTAGTCGCGCCGCCGAACCGACGCTTTGACACCGCCTTCTGGCGGCTACTACATTGCGGAGCGTGAACGGATCGACCCGGCGTCCCGAATCGCGCGTCAAATGACCGTCCTCTGCGTCCTTCCCGCGAGGCTCGGTAGTGAGCGCATCCCCCGTAAACCCCTGCAGCTCGTCGCCGGACGTCCCCTGATCGAATGGTCCTGGACGGCGGCCTGTGCCGTTCCGGGCGTGGACGAGGTCGTGGTCGCGACCGACAGCGAAGAGATCGTCGCCGCGGTGGAAGCGTTCGGGGGGAGCGCGCGGCTCACCCGGAAGGATCATGCCTCGGGTACGGATCGAGTGGCGGAGATCGCCCGGGACGGGGCGGCCGACGTGATCGTGAACTTCCAGGCTGACGAGCCGTTCCTGGCTCCTGACGCCGTGCGGATCGCCATCGACGCCGTCGCGGTCGGACCGCGGGAGATCAGCACGCTCGCCGTGCCGCTGGAGGACGAGGCCGAATGGCGTTCACCGTCCGTGGTGAAGGTGGTGCGAGCGCAGGACGGTCGAGCCCTGTACTTCAGCCGTGCTCCGATTCCTCATCCACGGGAAGAAGAGCCCGTCTGGGGGACGCCGGATGGACCGTGGTTGCGCCACGTAGGGTTGTACGTATACACGCCGAACGCGCTCGCGCGCTGGGTGGCGCTGCCGCCCTCGCCGCTGGAGCGGATCGAGCGATTGGAACAGTTGCGGGCCCTGGAAGCGGGACTGGACATCGACATCTGCGTCGTTCCACCGGGACCTCCGGGGATCGACGTTCCGGAAGACATCGCGCGAGCCGACCGACTGCTCCGCGCCACCGACAACGCGCAGCAGAAACGGGAGACTCATGTCTGAGAACGACGGCACGCGGGACACACGGTTCATCTTCGTCACGGGCGGTGTCGTCTCCTCCCTCGGTAAGGGAATCGCCGCCGCCTCGATCGGTCGGCTGCTGGTCGAGCGCGGACTGTCGGTGACGATTCAGAAATTCGATCCGTATATCAACGTGGATCCCGGCACGATGTCTCCGTTCCAGCACGGCGAGGTCTACGTGACGGACGATGGCGCCGAGACCGACCTCGATCTGGGCCACTACGAGCGGTTCATCGACGAATCTCTGTCACAGGCCAACAACGTCACGACGGGCCGGATCTACCAGAACATCATCAACAAGGAGCGTCGGGGGGACTTCCTCGGGGCCACGGTCCAGGTGATTCCGCACGTCACCGACGAGATCAAGTCCTACATCCGGCGTCTGGCGGACGGTCATGACGTGGTGATCACCGAGGTGGGAGGCACGGTCGGCGACATCGAGTCCCTGCCGTTCCTCGAAGCGATCCGCCAGTTCCGGCAGGACATCGGCCGGGGCCGCTCGATGATCGTGCACCTCACGTTGGTTCCCTACATTGCGGCAGCCGGCGAGCTCAAAACGAAGCCGACCCAGCACTCGGTGCGGGAGCTGATGCAGATCGGGATCCAGCCGGACATGCTGATCTGCCGGACGGAATGGCCCCTGGCCGAGGACGTGCGGCGCAAGGTCGCCCGCTTCTGCAACGTCGACATGCGACACGTGATCGAGTCCCGTGACCTCGATTCCATCTACGAGGTACCGCTGCGCTACCACGAACAGGGCCTCGACGGGTCGATCTGCGAATTGCTGGGCCTGGAAACGCCCGAGCCGGATCTCACCGCGTGGGAATCGATCGTCGACCGGATCGAGCATCCGGCGGGCGGATCGGTCCGTATTGCAGTGGTCGGTAAGTACACCTCGCTCGTCGACTCGTACAAGTCGATCCAGGAAGCCCTGATCCACGGCGGGATCGCACACGATGCGGGGGTCGAGATCGATTGGCTGTCGTCCGAAGCGATCGACGACGACGCGGGATTGCTCACCCGGTACGACGGCGTGCTGATCCCGGGCGGCTTCGGGGGCCGGGGGATCGCGGGCATGGTGGAGGCCGTACGGCCGCTGCGGGAGCAAGGTGTCCCGTTCTTCGGCATCTGCCTCGGGCTGCAATGCGCGATCATCGAGTTCGCCCGCAACGTGTGCGGCCTGGCGGACGCAGATTCCAGCGAGTTCGCGCCCGATGCCTCGCACCGGGTGATCTCGCTGCTCGATTCGCAGCTGCAGGTGACGGACAAAGGCGGCACGATGCGCCTGGGCGCCTATCCATGCCACCTGGCGGAGGGAAGCCGGGCGCGTGCGATCTACGGCGAGGACCAGATCTCCGAGCGCCACCGGCACCGGTACGAGGTCAACAATGCGTATCGAGATCAGCTCGGCGAGGCAGGCCTGTCGTTTTCGGGCACGTCGCCCGATGGCGGCCTGGTGGAGATCATCGAGTTGCCAGCGCATCCCTTCTTCATCGCCACGCAGTTCCATCCCGAGCTGAAGTCGCGCCCGACCCGGCCCCATCCCTTGTTCGCGGCATTCGTCGGGGCGGCCCTCGCGCGTCATGTCGGTGAGACGACCGGCAGCAGCTCGGACGCCCGGGAACGCGCCGAGCGGCAGGCCGCCGGCCACCGATGAGCGGCAAGGCGCCGCTGTTCGGCGGCGACCAGTTTCTGCTCGTCGCCGGTCCTTGCGTGCTGGAGGACGATGCCCTGAACCTGCGCGTGGCACGCCACGTGGCTGAGGTAGCGCGGGCTACCGGCGTCGATGCCGTGTTCAAGGCGTCCTTCGACAAGGCGAACCGGACGAGCCTGGGATCGCCGCGCGGGCCAGGCCTCGAGGACGGGGGCACCGCGCTCGCTCGCGTGCGCGAGGCCACCGGCCTGCCCGTTCTGACCGACGTCCACGAATCCCACCAGGTGGAGGAGCTGATTCCGCACGTCGATGCGCTCCAGATCCCGGCCTTCCTCTGCCGGCAGACCGATCTGCTGCTGGCAGCCGGTGCGAGCGGCCGGGCGGTGAACGTGAAGAAGGGGCAGTGGATGGCGCCGGAAGAGATGCGCCACCCGGTCGAGAAACTGCGCGCGGCGGGAGCTACGGATCTCGCGGTCACCGAGCGCGGCACCGCGTTCGGTTACGGCCGCTGGGTCGTCGACATGCGGAGCTTCTTCTTGATGCGCGAGGCATGCGGTACGCGCGTGCTGTACGACGCGACGCATTCGGTGCAGCTCCCGGCCGGAGGCGCTCGCGGACGGCGCAGCGGTGGCGAGCCGGAGCACATCGGCCGCCTCGCCCGCGCCGCGGTGGCGGCCGGCGCCGAGGGCCTGTTCGTGGAGGTGCACCCGGATCCTTCCAGCGCGCCGTCCGACGGCGACAACATGCTCCTGCTCGACGAGCTGGAGGCGCTGATCACGGGTGTCCTGGCGATCCGGGATGCCCGCGTGCGCATGGAGGACGCGTGAACCGGGCGCCGATGGATCCGGAGCTTGCTCGCCGCATCCGTGTAGTGATCCTCGACGCGGACGGTGTGCTCACCGACGGCGGCATCTACGTGGCTGACGGCGAGGACCGCCCGTTCGAGGCACGACGTTTCCACGTGCACGACGGAGTCGGCATCCTGATGATGCGGCGCGCCGGCCTCACGGTAGCCGTCGTGTCGGGAAAGCTGTCGCGCGCCGTGCGCGAACGGGCCGCTGGGCTGGGACTCGAGGAGGTGCACCAGGTGGACCCACACGACAAGCTCCCGACGGTGGAGGCGCTGCTGAAGCGCGTCGGCGCGGCCTGGGACGAGACCGCCTTCGTGGCCGACGACCTCGCCGACCTGGCGGTCCTGCACGAGGTCGGCTTGCCGGTCGCAGTATCCAACGCGGCAGCCGAAGTGCGCGCCGTGGCCGCATGGACGACCGCGACGGCCGGCGGCGCAGGCGCCGTCCGCGAGTTCGCTGAGGTTCTGCTGGACGCGCGGGCGGAATGGACCCCGCTGGTGGAGGCATACGTCGAGGAGTGCCGGGAGCGCTGGCGGGACGGCCGCAGTGGCTGACGCCTCTTCGGCCCCTGCCGTGACCGATGAACGCCTGGCGGCACGCGCGAGAGAGGTCCTGCGGATCGAGAGCGCGAGCGTCGCCGCTCTGGAAGATCGCATTGGGCCCGTCTTCGTAGAGGTCGTGCGACGGATCCACGCACTCGGGGGACGGCTCGTGGTCACGGGCATCGGCAAGTCGGGCGTCGTCGCCCGGAAGCTGGCCTCGACGTTCTCTTCGACTGGCACCCCGGCCCTGTTCCTCCATGCCGCCGATGGGATGCACGGGGACATCGGCATGCTCGTACGGGGAGACGCGCTG
>Ga0210123_1000322_pt1 | contig 31455 bp, 23 predicted proteins | sample Muzzi_PWB_D2_FD_185535 | JGI IMG/M metagenome (GOLD analysis project Ga0210123, IMG submission 185535) | Wetland microbial communities from San Francisco Bay, California, USA, that impact long-term carbon sequestration - Muzzi_PWB_D2 (SPAdes) | ecosystem: Environmental > Aquatic > Marine >... | reverse complement strand
CCGGGCAGGAGATGGAGATGGGGCTCGGGTTGCTCGACGACCTGGAGCAGAACCGGGCGACCCTCGACGTGACCGCCGCCGCGGCGCGGGTGAGCGCTCCCTGGCTGATCGTCCATGGCGAGGAGGACGAGTCCGTCCCGGTGGCGGAAGCCGACACGCTCCACCGGGCGGCCGAAGCCGGCGAGTGCCCCCGGAGCGAGCTCGAACGCGTGTCCGAAGCCGGCCACACCTTCGGCGCCGTCCACCCGTTCGCCGGGCCCACGCCCCACCTGACCCGCGCCCTCAACGCGACCCAGACCTGGCTGCGCCGCCACCTGGAGTGAGTGGGCTCCCGGTAGGGTGCGCTTCAGCGCACCAGAAACGACGGACCGACGGGAGCTTTGGGGGACATCCGAACGACTTCGTGGAGTCACCGATCGGCCGGCACAGGTCCGGCCGCTTCAAGCACCCTGCTCGAGCAGAGGGTGACGCGATGTAGGAGCAAGGTGGCTCGCGGGCGTCCCCTGCCTCCCCCCTCAGGCCGGCGTACGCCGGCCGTTCATGTCGACCGAGGAAGGGGACCGAGGGGTTTGGAGGGCGATCGAATCAAGCGGCGAGCTCGTCCACCAGGCCTTCGAGACTCTCGACCACCCGGTCCGCGCCCGCGCGCAGCAGGCTCTCGGCCGATGTCCAGCCGGTGGTGACGGCGAGGACCGACAGGCCATGGACCCTGGCGCACTCGACGTCCCGCACGCTGTCGCCCACGATCAACGCGTCGGCCGGTGCGAACCGGTGGCCGGTGGCGACCGCGGCCCGCTCGAGGGCCACGGGCGGTAGCTCGTTGCGGTCCACCGCGTCGTCCGCGAAGGCGCCGAACGCGAAGAAGCGATCCAGGCCGAAGCGGGAGAGCTTGATCTCGGCGCCCCGGCGCCAGTTGCCGGTGAGAAGACCGATCACCACGCCGGCCCGCGCGGTGAGGCCACGGACCAGCGCCTCGACCCCCGGCAGGAGATCCATCCCCCGGCGGTCCAGCCGCTCCTCGAGGCCGGCCAGGTAGCGGTCCCGCATCCGCGGCAGGCCCCGTAGCACCTCTCCCCGGGCGTACCCGCTCCCGATCAGCAGCTCGAGGACGATCTGCTGATCGGTCTTGCCCGAGAAGTCGTAGGAGTCGAGCTCGCCGGCGGTCCCGAACACTTCGACCATGGCCTCGGCGAAGATCGGGCGCACCTGGGAGCCGCACCGGACGAGGGTGCCGTCGACGTCGAACAGGATGAGTCGCACGGCGAGTATCTTATCCGCGACCTGCTCCGGTGGGCGGAGCACAGCCGGCGGCTGCCAACTCATCGCACAAATGAACACTTCGAGGAACGCAACGAACAGCCCATACTCTGATCGAACACCTCATGGGTCGGCCTCCGATGACGGTACCATCGGCGCCATGGCAGACCCGACCGAACCCACCCCACCCCCGGCCCTCGAGCCGGGAACCCTCTGGAGCCGGGTGCGCGAGCGATCGATTCACGCGCTCGGGACCGGCGCCCTCGCCCCCATCGAGACCCGGGCGGAGACGATTCGCCAGGCCGGAATCCCGTTCTCGATCCGGGTCGTGTCGAGCCTCCGCCGGAAGGACGAGGCCCGGGAGAGCGACCGGAGGGGGCGGCCCAACCCCTTCTTCCCGCCCGACCCGGATCTCCTGGTGGGGGAGCTCACCCCGACCCACCGGGCGGTGCTCAACCGGTTCCCGGTGCTCGCCCACCACCTGCTGATCGTGACCCGGCGGCCGGAGCCCCAGGGGCGGCCCCTCGGCCGGTCGGACTTCGACGCCACGGCCCGCTGCCTGGCGGGGGTGGACGGGCTGGTCTTCTACAACTCGGGGCCCGAAGCGGGGGCAAGCCAGCCGCACCGCCACCTCCAGCTCGTGCCGTTTCCGGTGGGGAACGGCCCGGAGCCCACGCCCATCGAGCGCGCCCTGGCACCGGTGCTGGCCGACCCGGGGCGGTCGACCCTCCCAGCGTACGACCTCGTCCACGCCGCCGCGCCGCTCCCCGCGACCGCCTGGCAGGCGGACGAGCCGGTGCGGCGCGCGGCGGAGGCCATGGCGCTGGCCTACCGGGCGCTGGCCGGAGCGCTCGGGCTACGGCTCGGACCGCACGGCGTGAGCAGCCCGTACAACCTGCTGGTGACGCGAGGCTGGATGATGCTCGTGCTCCGCGGCCGGGAGCGGTTCGACGGGGTCTCGGTCAACGCCCTCGGCTTCGCCGGCTCGCTCCTGGTCAGGGACGAGGCCGGCCTGGAGACCGTCCGGCGGCACGGACCGTTGGCGGTGCTGCGGGGCGTGGCGGCCGCCACGGAGGAGGCCGCACCCTGACGGGTGCTCTCGGCCGGCGCGGAGGCCGGCCCTCCCCTACCGCCAAACGGGCGGCTTCTTGTGCTCCAGAAAGTGGGCGATCCCGTGCTTGCAGTCGTCGGTCGAGCGGGCGGCGGCGTTGACCTCGGCCGCGCGGTCGAAGGCCTCGCCGAGCGGACGGCCCACCAGGTCGAGGAGCAGACCCTTGGTCAGGGCGATCGAGTCCGAGCTCGCGCGGCTCAGGATGCCGGTCGCCATCTCGCGCCCGAAGCGGTGCAGCTCGTCCAGCGGAGTGATCCAGTTCACCAGACCGATCTCCGCGGCCTGCTCGGCGTCGATGAGCTCCGGGTTGAGCAGCACCTCCCGGATGTCTCTCCCCCGCAGCCGGAGCGGCAGGAAGGTCGCCACCAGGGCCGCGACGAAGCCGATCCGCACCTCGCTGTACATGAACTGGGCGTCGCCGGCGGCGATCACGAAGTCGTGGGCGGTGGCGAGGCCGCAGCCGCCGGCCACGCAGGCTCCGTGGACCAGGGCCACGGTCAACGACCGCTGGCGAAGCACCGCCTCGAACAGCCCGCGGAGGCGCTCGCTGTCCGCCCGGTGCTCCTCCGGCGAGGCGTCCTGGAGCGAGCGCAGGTGGCCGAGATCGGCCCCCGCCGAGAAGTGCTTGCCGGCGCCGTCCAGGAGCACCGCCCGCACGCCCTCGGCGAGGAGATCGGTCCGGTAAAGGTCGGTCAGCTCGGCCAGAAGCGGCGGCGACAGGGCGTTCGCCTTGTCCGGGTTGTCGAGGGTGACGAAGAGGAGGTCCTCCTCCCGACGCACCCCGAGGAGCTCGTAGCCCGCTGACGCCGGATCAGCCACGGCCGCCCTCCGATGGGGAGAGCAGCTCGTCCGGCACCTCGACCTCCATCATGAGGAGGCCCTGGCCGTGGGTCTTGCCCTGGGCGTCGGTCAGCAGGCTCTCGGTACCGCCACCACCCAGCGAGTCGTGGAGGATGAAGTTCAGGGCCTTCACGTTCGGCACCTCGAAGCGCTCGACCCTCCCCCGGCAGATGCCGGCGAAGTGCTCCTTGACCCGCTCCGGCGTCACCTCGCTCAGAATCACCTCGTAGAGGTCCGGGCGGTTGGCGATCAGGCCGATGTTGCTCGCATCGCCCTTGTCGCCGCTTCTCGCGTGGGCGATCTCCGACAGACGAACTCTAGCCATCGTTGCTCCCTCCGATCTCGCGCCGGTGCTCGGCGACCGCGCGCGCGACCGCTCTGCGTCCGACGAACCAGGCCACGGCGCCCAGCAGAGCCAGACCGGTGGCGATCAAGAGATAGGTGTCCGGCGCCGTGGCCGCCGGCACGTAGAAACCGGGCCAGACCGCCCGCCAGCCGAGGTCGAGGACCTCTCGGTGCCGCGCGACGATCAGGCCGAACAGAGCCGTTGCCGGCGCCAGCACGACCAGCACCCGGTCGGCGATGTGGGCCACCGCACCGGGGCGACCGCTCCAGACCTCGAAGCCCCGGCGGAGCGCAAGGGTGGCGGCGGCAGCCACCACCACCGCCCAGAGGGCGAAGATCCACCGGTTGGCCAGCGCGCTGGCGGCGAACCCACCGACGAGCACCGGCCCCGCGACCAGCAGGAGCGCTGCCCGCCACCGCCGCTCGGGACGACCGGTCGACAAACCTAAACCTCTTCTACAGAGACTTCCAGACGGTCCTCGACCTCGCCCCGGGCGAGGAGGGCCGGCCAGTAGGCGACCACCTCCTGCGGCTTGGGACGACCCCCGGCGAACCCGGTCACTCCGGGCGGGCCGGCGGTGACCAGCGGCGCGATCTCCTTGCCGAAACGCTCCACCTTGGTCCGGTCCCGGTCGCGCACCGCCATCCGGAGGACCACCTCCGGCGGCTCCTCGGGCACCGACCAGATCCCGGGCAGGACCGACCCCTGGCCGAGCAGCTCCACCTCCCGCGCGCTCTCGTCGAAGGTGATCCCGGCCCGCTCCAGCCGCTTCCAGACGGTCTCGGCGGCGAGCCACGCCTTGTCCACCGCCCGCGGACCGGAGACGGTGATCTGTCCCGCACTCTTGAAACCGGCCAGGTGGGACGCGGAGATCTTCAAGAACGGGGTCTTCGGACGGCCCTCGATGCCGTGGACCCGCACCCGGTCCTTGCCGGCCTGCTCCAGCCGGATGGTGGTGAAGTCCGCGACCACGTCCGGCGTGATGTAGTCGCGCGGGTCGCCCATTTCGTAGAGCAGTTGCTCGGAGACGGTGTCGACCGTCACCATGCCGCCGGTGCCTCCGTGCTTGGTGACCACGAACTCCCCACTCTCGTCCATCTCGACGATCGGGTAGCCGATGTTCCAGAGGTCGGGCACCTCCCACCAGCGGGTGAAGTTGCCGCCGGTCGACTGGGGGCCACACTCCAGGATGTGGCCGGCGATCGTCCCGGCCGCCAGGTGGTTCCAGTCGTCCTCGCCCCAGCCGAACTCGTAGGCCGCCGGCGCCAGGGCCAGAGCGGTGTCGGTCACCCGGCCGCAGAGCACGATGAGGGCGTCCTGCTCGAGCGCCTCGATCACCGGCCGGGCGCCCAGGTAGGCGTTGGCGCTGGTGAACTCGTCGAGCAGCGGCTCGATCGGCTCGCCGGTGTCCATGTTCTTCATCTCGTGGCCGGCGGCCACCAGCTCCGGCAGGCGGTCGAGGATGTCGTCCCCCTCGACCACGCCGACCCGGACCCCGGAGACGCCCAGCTCGCGGGCGACCTCGAAGATCTTCTCCCGGCAGGCGTGGGGATTGAGGCCGCCGGCGTTGGTCAGCACCCGGACCTTGCGCTCCTTGAGCTCCGGGAGCACCCGCCGGATGAAGCCGATGAAGTCGGTGGCGTAGCCGAGCTCCGGGCGCTTCAGCTTCTGCCGCATCATGATCGACAGGGTCACCTCCGCGAGGTAGTCCATGCCGATGTAGTCGATGGGACCGCCCCGGAGGAGCTCGACCGGAGCGTCCACGTTGTCGCCCCAGAATCCCTGGCCGTTACCGATTCGTACAGTTCTCATAAGCGCCGAGAGGTTAGCACGCGAGCGCCGCGATGCGGCGCTCCGCTCACACTTGTAGCACGCCGGTCTTGAACTCCGGAATTTCCGGGTTCATGGCGGCCGCGGCGAGTGAGTGGGTGAGGACCGCGCGGGTCCGGGCCGGGTCGATCAGACCGTCGAGCCAGAGCCGGGCCGCGGCGTAGCGGGGGTCCTCGGTGGCCTCGTAGCGGGCGTGGATGTCGGCGAGGCGCTCCTGCTTCTCCTCCTCGGTGACGTCGTCCCGGTTCCTGAGCTGGATCGAGAGCAGGGTCTTCGACGCCTGCTCGCCCCCCATGACGGCGATCTTGGCCGACGGCCAGCCCCACAGCAGGCGCGCACCGTAGGCCTTGCCGCACATGGCGTAGTTGCCGGCACCAAACGAGTTGCCGGTGAAGAGCGTGATCTTCGGCACCGTCGAGTTGGCCACCGCGTTGACCATCTTGGCGCCGTCCTTGATGATGCCGCCCCGCTCGGCCCGGCTGCCGACCATGAAGCCGGTCACGTCCTGGAGGAAGACCAGGGGGATCTTCTTCTGGTTGCAGAGCTGGACGAAGCGGGCCCCCTTGTCCGCGGCGTCGGAGTAGATGACGCCGCCGATCTGGAGCTCCTTGTCGCCGGGGGCGGTGCCGGTCTTCCGCGCCGTCACCGAGCGCTGGTTGGCGACGATGCCGACCGGCCAGCCGCCGATCCACCCCGTGCCGCAGACCAGCGTCTGGCCGTACGTCTCCTTGTACTCATCGAGCTCCGAACCGTCGAGGATCCGCGCCAGCACCTCCTTGGTGTCGTAGGGCTTGGCCCGGCTCCGGGGCATGACGCCGTAGAGCTCCTCCTCCGGATAGAGAGGATCGACCGGCGACCGGCGGGCGAAGGGTGCGCGCTCCGCCTCGGCGAGCTGGGAGAGCTGACTGCGAATCTTCTCGATACAGGAGGCTTCGTCCGGATGCCGGTGGTCGACCACGCCCGAGATGTCGGTCTGGACCAGGGCGCCGCCCAGCTCCTCGTTGTCGATCACCTCGCCGATCGCCGCCTGCACCAGGTGGGAGCCGGCGAGGAAGATCGACCCCGTGCCCTCCACGATGTGACTCTCGTCGCTCATGATCGGCAGGTACGCCCCGCCGGCCACGCACGAGCCCATGATCGCCGCCATCTGGAAGATCCCGGCGGCCGACATGCGGGCGTTGTTGTAGAACACCCGCCCGAAGTGCTCCCGGTCCGGGAAGATGTCCTCCTGCATGGGGAGGAAGACGCCCGCCGAGTCGACCAGGTAGATGATCGGCAACCGGTTCTCGAGCGCGACCTCCTGAGCCCGGAGCACCTTCTTGCAGGTCATCGGGAACCAGGCTCCGGCCTTCACCGTGGCATCGTTCGAAACGATCACCACATCGCGGCCGGCCACCGTGCCGATGCCCACCACCACGCCCGCCGCCGGCGCGCCGCCCCACTCCTCGTACATTTCGTGGGCGGCCCAGATGCCGATCTCCAGGAAAGGCGTTCCCGGATCGCAGAGCGCCTCGATCCGCTCGCGGGCGAGCATCTTGCCCCGGGAGTGCTGGCGCTCGCGGGCGCGCTTGCCGCCGCCCTCACCGATCGCCCCGTGCTCGGCGTGGAGACGCTCCACCTCCCGGCGCCAGTGCTCCTCACGGCGCGCAAAGGCGTCGTCTTTCTTCAAGTTGCTCTCGATGACCGGCACGGTGTGCTCCTTTGGGGTGGGCGTTCCTTGCGGGCGGGCGGGATTGTAGCAGGGGGGGCGAGGCAGGCCCCCTCCCGGGTCGGTGTCTCGCCGGCGGATAGAAGCACGTTAGGATTCCGGGGCCATGCGCATCACCATCGTCGCGTTCGCCACCGCCGCCGACGCCCTCGGCGCCCCGGAGCTCGAGTTGGAGGTGCCCGCGGGCACCCGAATCGAGGACCTCCGCCGACTCCTGGAAGCCGAGCACCCCGGCCTGACGCCGCTCTGGCCCCGCCTGGCCGTGGCGATCGACGGCGACATCGCCCGCTCCGAAGAGAAGATCACCGACGGCGCCGAAATCGCCCTCCTGCCCCCGGTCTCGGGCGGCCGGCCGGACACCTCGGAGGCCACGACGACCGAGCCCCTCGCCGAGCTGACCGAAGACCCCCTCGACGTCGACCGGATCACCGCCGCCGTCTCCGGCCCCACCCGCGGTGCCGTCCTCCTCTTCCTCGGTACGGTCCGCAACAGCCACCGAGACAGAGCGGTCGAACGCCTGACCTACAGCGCCTACCGTCCCATGGCCGAAGCCCGCCTCCGGCGGATCGTCCAGGACCTTCAGGCAGGAGAGACCGACCTCCGGGCCGCCATCATCCACCGCCTCGGCGACGTCCCCGTCGGCGAGCCGAGCGTCGCCATCGCCGTCGCCTCCCCCCGCCGGGCAGCCGCCTACGAAGCGAGCCGGGAAGCCCTCGAACGGCTCAAGGCCGAAGTGCCGATCTGGAAGCAAGAGCACTACGCGGACGGCGAAACCGCGTGGAGAGAAGAAGAGCCGTTGACCTGATCTCCGTCTTGATCCCCTCTACAACCCCCCGTCCCCCTTCTCACCCCCGGGGGGAGAAGGGGGCGCCACCGCCCGGCCCATTCCGATCGTCCTCCAAACCCCTCTTTCCCCTTCCTCCCGCACGGGAGGCAGGGGACGCCACCGCCCGGCCTTTCGTTGCGAGACAGAGAGATAAGGACGCTCGCTCCGCTCGCACCTCGGCCGGCACAGGTCCGGCCGCTTCAGATCCAGAGAAAAGCCCCGCATGACATCGGTGAACGCTCCATCCGCGGCGCGGCGCCAGACCCCAGCCCCTTCTTCTACAGCGCGTCGCCGGTAGGGGCCGTGGGCGGGGCGTTCGGACGACGGGTGCTCAGCGGGCGCGCTCACGACGACCTCTCGGAGTCCGACCCTGATGAACGCGCCCGATGGGTAGGCGAGGCCTACGCCACGAAGTCCAGCCAGCCGAGCCGGCCCTCGGCCGAACGCCCCGCCCACGGCCCCGGCCAACGTCCGATCGCCCTCCAAAACCATCGGCCCCCTACCCCCCGATCTCCCCCAACCGCTCCGCAACCTCCTCCAGTTCCCCATCCTCCAGCGTCCGGAGATCGAACACCACCGCGTCATCCATCACCCGCGGCAGAATCGCCGGCGCCCCCGTCCGCAACTCCCGCGCCAGCTCCTCCGCCGAAAGCCCCTCCGACACCACCCGCAGCCCCCAACTCGGCAGCTCCCGCCCCGGAACCGACCCGCTCCCGGCCTGAGACCCCACCGCCACCGCCTCGACCGCGTAACCCGCGAGCCCCTGCCACCGCTCCGCCCACGCCGCCGCCCGCTCGCCCAGCTCCGCCGGCGTCCGCGCCATCCGTGCCAGCGCCGGAATCCGCAGCCGAGCCTGGTCCTCCCCCGCCTCGTAAATCCGAAGCGTCGCCTCGAGCGCCGTGTAGACCATCCGCCCCGGGCGGATCGCCCGGAAGAGGGGATGACGCCGGCACCGGTCCACCGCCTCCTTACGGCCGACGATGATCCCCGCCTGGGGACCGCCCAGGAGCTTGTCGCCACTGAAGCAGACCAGATCGACCCCGGCGGCCAGAGAGTCTCTGACCAGGGTCTCGCCCCACGAGGTCAGAGGCCGCCTGGACGGCCCCTCGCCGTCCCCACCCTCCTCGGCCGACCCGACCTCGATCACCAGGTCGACCATGCAGCCCGATCCCAGATCGTGGACCACCGGGATGCTGTGCTCACGCCCCAGCGCCACCAGCTCGGACACCCCCACCGCCGACGTGAACCCGACCACCCGGTAGTTCGAGGTGTGCACCTTGAGCAGCAGCCCGACCCCGGGCTCTCCGGCCAGGCCGTTCTCGGCGCCCGCCACGCCGAAGCGCTCGATCGCCCGCCGGTAGTCGCGCAGATGGGTCCGATTGGTGGTCCCCACCTCCGCCAGCAAGGCGCCGCTCTCCTCCATGACATCCGGAATGCGGTACGAGCCGCCGATCTCCACCAGCTCCCCGCGAGACACCACCGCCCGCCGGCCGCGGGCGAACGCGGCGAGGATCAGGAGCGTCGCCGCGGCGTTGTTGTTGACCACGGTCGCCGCTTCGGCACCGGTCAGCCGACAGACGAGCTCGGCACACCCCCGGTCCCGGCCTCCCCGCTCGCCGGTGTCGAGCTCGATCTCCAGGCGCTGGGGATGGCGCGACACGGCGCCCACGGCGTCGGCCACCTCCGGGGCGAGGACCGCGCGGCCGAGGCCGGTGTGCAGGACGACCCCGGTGCCGTTGATCACCCGCCGGTAGAACGGCCGCGCCCGCCGGACGAGCCGCACCGCGAGCCGCGCGGCCACGGACCGCGGATCGACGTCCCCCGGATCGGCCTGGCCTTGGCGGATCTCGTCCCGCAGCGCATCGAGCAGAGCACGAAGCTCCGAGAGCACCACCGGGCGCGGGTGCGCGGCCAGGAGCGGCTCGAGCTCGGCCGCGTCGAGCAGCCGATCGACCTTCGGCAGGCGGCGAAGCAGATTGGTGTCGTCGGAAGCCACGGTCGTCTCCGAGGTGTTGGAGTCAAAGCTAGCACAGGCGACCGCGGGGCTTTCGGCCCGGACCGGAGAGGAGTCAGGAGATCCACAGGGAGGGGCACGACCCACCGAATGACAGAGCGCGCGAGCCACTGCGGGGAGCGCGCGAGCCACTGCGGGGAGCGCGCGAGCCACGGCGGTGGCCGTGGGCCCTCGCCCTGGTTGCCGCCGCGGCGCTCCTGGCCGCCCTCCTCGCGTGGCTCGACGCGCCGCCCGAGCGCAGACGACTCTCTCCGGGGGACGAGCTGGTGGTCGACCTCGCTCCGGGCGACCCCTACGAGGTTCGGCTGCGCCTCCCGGACGACGACCACCCTTACCTGCTGGAGGCCGAGCAACAGGGGATCGACGTGGTCCTCGAGCTCGCCGAAGCCGGAGGGCCGAGGGCCCGGAGCCGCTCGACGGAGCCCTCGGTGGCCGCCGACCGCCCCTTCGACCGGGCAGGCACGGAGCGGCTCTGGATCGAGCCCGGCTCCCGAGCGCGCGACGCCCGGATCGTCGGGCGGGAGCCCGGAGCGCCCCCGGGCCGGTGCCGGATATCGCTCCGGAAGCTCGCTCCGGGGGACGAGCCGACGGCGCGGGCCGAGAAGCTCGAGTCGGAGGCCGCGGTCGCCTACCACCGGGGCGACCCGGAGAGCCTCACCCTCGCCCTCGGCCGGTTCCGCGAGGCGGCCTCCCTCTGGCACCGCGCACGCGTGCCACGCCGCAGGGCCGAGGCGCTCTACGCGGTGGCCGTGCTGCACCGGCTGGTGGACGAGATCCCCCAGGCGCTGGAGACGGGGAGGGTCACCCAAGGCCTGTGGCAGGAGCTCGAGGAGCGTGAGCCGGAGCACGCTCTCGACGAACGGCGCTGGGAGGCGGCCACCTGGAACGAGATCGGCCTCTCCTCCTGGCTCTCGGGCGACCCGCGGTCGGCACGCCAGAGCTTCGAGCGGGCCCGCACCCTTCAGGTGAAGAGCTACGACGCCTACGGAGAGGCGGTCTCCTTGGCCAACCTCTGCCTCATGGACCTGGACGCCGGCGAGCTCCGCGCCGGTCTCGCCTGCTACCAGCAAGCGTTCGACCGCCTGGCGGCGGTCCGTGCCCTGGCGCTCGAAGCGACCGCCCACTCGAACGTCGGCCGGGTGCACGACCTGCTCGGCCACCCCCAGGAGGCCCTCGACCACTACCACCGCGCCCTCCAGCTCGTGCGCTTCGTCGCGGACCAGTCGGGGGAGGCGCGGGTGCTCAACAACCTGGGGGTGCTCCACCGCCGGCTCGGGGAGGTGTCGGCGGCGCTCGCCCGCTACAGCGAGGCGCTCCAGGTGTTTCGCGCTCTCGGTGACCGGCGCTGGCAGGCGCGGGTGCTCAACAATCTGGGGCTCCTCTACGGCTACGCCGGCGACCTGGCCAAGGCCCGCCTGAGCCTCGAAGAGGCGCTGCCGCTCTGGCGGGCGGTGGGAGACCACCGGGGAGAGGCCACGACGCTCACCAACCTCGGCCTGGTCACCGCCCGCGAGGACCCGGGCACCGCCGCCACCGAGCGCGCCCGCGCCCTCTACCGGCAATCTCTCGCCCTGCGGCGCTCCACCGGCGACCGGCAGGGAGAGGCGGTGACCCTGCGCCAGGTGGGTCGCCTGGCGCTCGAACGGGGGAACCCGAAGGCCGCGCTCGAGCCCCTGGGCTCGGCTGTGAGCACCTTCCGGAGCCTCGACGATCCGGCGGGCGAGGCCCTCGCTCTCACCGACCTGGCCGGAGCCCTGTCGGCGCTCGGCCGCCCGGCGGTGGCCTCCGGCCGCCTGGAACGCGCCCTCGCCCTCGCCCGCAACGCCGGCCACCACCCGGTGGAGATGGTGGTCCTCACCGAGCTCGCGCGCGTGGCCAGGCAACGGGGCCGCGTGAGCGCCGCCCGGCGCTGGGCGGCGGAGGGGGTCGAGCTGGTGGAGCGCCTGCGCGGCCAGATCGATTCCACCGACCTCGAGATCGCCTTCCGGAACGCCCGCCACGACCTCTACCAGCTCGAGATCGAGCTGCTGATGGACGAGCATCGGCTCGACCCGGCGGCCGGCTGGGACCGCCGCGCTTTCGTCGCGGTCGAGCGGGCTCGGGCCCGGACCCTGCTCGACCTGCTCGGTCCCCTCGACGACGGCGGAGGCTCCGCCGCCAGGCTCGCTCCGGCCATCCCCCCCGAGCTCACCACGCGGCGCCAGCGGCTGCTCCGGCGGCTGCGGGTGGCGGCGGAGCGCTCGGCCACCGGCGGCGAGGACTCGGCCCTCGACCGGAGCCTGGAGGAGACCCTCCGCTCCCTCGACCTGACGGAAGCCGAGATCCGGTCCGTGAGCCCCCGCTATGCCGACCTCGCCACGCCCCGGCCGGCCGATCCGAGCGAGGCCGCCCGGCTCCTCGGTCGCGACACCCTTCTGCTCTCCTACCAGTTGGGGCGGCAACGCAGCTTCCTCTGGGTCCTCGGCCACGACCGGTTCGAGAGCTTCGAGCTTCCCGGAAGCGAGCGCATCGAGGGGCTCGCCCGTGCGCTCCACCGGAGCCTCAGCCGCTTCGATCCCGCGGCGCGGCCAGCCCAGCGACGCCTGGCGGCCGAGCTCGCGGAGATCGTCCTCGGCCCGGTCACCCCCACCCTCTACGGCACGGACCCACCACGCCGGCTGGTCGTCGTCACGGACGGCGCCCTTCACTACATACCGTTCGAGGTGCTGCCGGTCCCCACCGGGCCGGCCGAAGCGAACGGAACCGCCCGCGCGGGGCAGGGCGACACCCGGCCCCGGCCGAGCGCGCTGCCACTGGTGATCGATCGCTTCGAGGTCGCCTTCCTGCCCTCGGTCTCCACCCTGGCCACCCTCCGCCGGATGCTCCGCACGCGAGCGCGAGCGCCCGATCCCCTGGCCGTGCTCGCGGACCCGGTCTTCTCCACGGACGATCCCCGCCTGGCGGCGAGCGCTCGCGCCGCCGCCGCCAGGAACGATCCCGGCCCGGCCCGCTCCGGCTTCACCCGGCTCCGCTCCTCCGGGCGCGAAGCCCGGATCATCGCCTCCCTCGCGCCGCCGGGAAACACGCTCGTCGCCCTCGGGCTCGACGCCGACCGCAACGCCGTCGAACACCTGGAGCGCTTCCGGGTGATCCACTTCGCCACCCACGGCGTGCTCGACACCGAACGCCCTGCCGCCTCCGGCCTCGCCCTCTCGCTGGTGGACGCGCGGGGCGCGCCGGACCCGGGTGGGTTCCTGAGTCTCCGAGACCTCTACGGCCTGCGCCTCGACGCCGACCTGGTGGTGCTCTCCGGCTGCCGGACGGCCGCGGGGCGAACCATGCACGGCGAGGGTCTCGTCGGCCTCGCGCGGGGCTTCATGTACGCCGGCAGCCCGCGCGTGGTGGCGAGCCTCTGGCAGGTCGACGACCGCGCCACCACGCGGCTCATGGCGACCTTCTACCAGGGGCTGTGGCGGCGCCACGAGACGCCGGCCGCGGCCCTGCGGCGTGCCAAGCTCGAGCTACGCACCGACCCGCGCTTCCAGGACCCCTGGTACTGGGCGGCCTTCGTGCTCCAGGGAGAATGGATGTGACAAGCTCTCGCGACGAGAAGAACCTTAGAATGCGCCCCAGAGGCAGGTAGGAGGACGGCACATGCCCGAGCAGATCGGAATCACCATCCATTCGTTCGTCGGCCAGTACACCATCCGCAACGGCAGCGGTGTCGGCAACATCATCGGGGCCGGCGACACGCTCTACATCGGCACCGGCATCCACCGCGCTCCGCCGGTGTCAGGCAACCAGGTCGGGGTCTCGATCTTCGCCCCTGACGGCTCGCAGCGCTTCCCGCTGGGCGACGAGCCGGCCTACTTCACCTTCTTGGGCCAGAAGCTCAAGCACAAGACCACCAGCGAGGTCGGCCTCGCCATGACCGTGGTGGTCTCCCTTTTCCAGGAAGAACGGGGAAACGGCACTCTCTATCGGGCACCATACGGGCTCGTCCTCCTCGGCGATCCGGACCAGGTCGGCGCATGGGGCGCCGACGACAACCCGAATTAGACTTCTTCAACGCCCGTCTTCGTGACGACTGTGTCGAGATTCCCCGAACCGGCGGTGACGCCGCTGCGATCGACCAGGATGATCCTCCGGATCACCCCCCATCCCCTCGGTTCCCTTCCCACCGCCCAACCGGAACGGCCGGAGTCACTGTGATCTCGATGACTTCCTCCAGCCCCGAAGCGCGCCTGATCGAGCGCATCGAGGCGGGCGACCACCAGGCCGAGGAGCTCCTCGTCGAGCGGTTCGGCCGCGGCGTGGCCCTGGTGCTGGACCGCCACAGCTCCTGGCGCGGCGAGGTCGACGACCTGTTCCAGGAGACGTTCCGGGTGGCGATCGAGAAGCTGCGCCAGGGCGAGCTCCGGGACCCGGAGAAGCTCGGCGCCTTCCTCGCCCAGATCGCCCGGTACCTGAGCCTCGACGCCGCCCGCAAGCGAATCCGCAGGAAGACCGAGCCCGACGGAGGGCGGGTGGAGCGCGAGGTCGCGCCGCGGGGCAACCCGCTCTCCGAGCTCCTCGAACGGGAGAACACCCGCCTGGTCCGCCGCGTGCTCGCGGAGCTCGACAACGACCGCGACCGGGAAGTGCTGTTCAGGTTCTACCTCGCCGAGGAGGACCGCCGGGAGATCGCCCGGGACCTGGGCCTGGACAATCTGCAGCTCAACCGGGTCCTCTACCGGGCCCGGAAGCGCTACCAGACCCTGTACCAGGAGCGGCTTTCTGGAAGCCGGCCCATGCCCCCCGCCCCCCAGGAGAGAAGCCGCCACAGGACCCTTCTGCTCGGGCTCGTCACCGTTCTCGCCGCGCTGGCTCAGGTGGTCCAACCATGGTAAGCATCCGCGAGAGGTCGCCCATGGATCACGCTCTGATCGAAGAGGACGCCCTGTTGGAGCTCTACGCCCAGGGCCGGCTCGACCCGGAGGTCGAGGAGGAGCTCGAGGCGCACCTCGTCGGCTGCGCCACCTGCCAGGAGGAGCTGATCGCGGTGCGGGGCCTCGCCCGGGGGGTGCGCAGGGTGGCGAGCGAGGAGGCGGCGCGGCTCGTGGTCCAGGCGGGAATCGCCTCGCGTCTAAGGCGCACGTTCAGCGGCCCGGGCCGGTGGGGCTGGATCGCCGCCGCCGCGCTGGTCGTGCTCGGCGCCCTCGCGGCCACCTACGCGGCGCGCATGGCCTCCGAGAACCGGGAGCTGCGCGCCATCGTCGCGGCCCAGGGACCGGGGGAGGGGGCCGGAGACACCGAGGGGACTCGGACCACCCCGAAAGCCCCGCAAGACTTCGGCGAACGGGACCGGCTCGCCGCCCTCGAGCAGACCCTACCCGCCGCGGTCGGCACGGTGGTGCTGCTGACCGAGGTGCGCGGCGCGGACGACACCCCGCCGGCCGTCGACCGCGCCACCGTGGGCGGCCCCTTCGCCCTCGCCGTCTACGTCCTCGACGACCCCCGGTTCTCGAGCTACCGGATGGAGGTCGTGGGCGAGGACGGGACGATCGCCTGGCAGCGCTCCGGGGTCACCCCCAACGCCTTCGAAGCCCTGATGGCGACCTTCGCGCCGGAGTTCTTCGCGGCGGGTGAGTACGAGCTCCGGATCTTCGGAGTGCCGGACGAAGGCGGGGCGGAACCCCTCGAGAGCTACCGGTTCGTGGTTCTGTAGGGACGTTCGCTGCGCTCACACCTCGGCCGGCACAGGTCCGGCCGCTTCATCTGAAGGAGGGCCGTCCGGCCCTCCGGTTCGCCCCCCATACCCTTACGATGCCTCGTCCCCGAGGAGCGTGAGGCCTGCGCTCCACCCTCGCCACACGCCACAGAACCGAATCCGACCCTGAACCCGGACCGGCCGAACTCGGACTCCGGTCTCCGCGCCGACCGAACCCGAACCCCGTGAAGCGGCCGGACCTGTGCCGGCCGAAGTGCGAGCGCAGCGAGCGTCCCTACCCGGTCTCCGCGCCCTCCCCACACCCCCTCATCCACCCAATTTCGAATCCCCCTGCGATAACCCGCCCCCTCGCACCACTAGGCCCCTGAACGGAAGAGAACGCCGTCAGGGGCCCGCCGCTCTCCCCTCGTGGGGCACGGGCTCCGAGGTCAACCCAGAACCTTCGATCGGCCGGTCGCGGACCGGCCAGGGGAGAGAAGCCCGATGCTCAACATGCTCGAAGCCCGCGTCTTCAAGTACGACGAAAACCGCAAAGAGGTCACCGTCTACCAGGACGACGAAGACAGCAACATGTGGTACATCGTCCCGGAGCCGCGCCTGGCACAAACGATCGTCAACGGCCAGTCCGTGGCCGAGCTCGCCCTCGTCCAGTACAAGACCCAAGAAGGCGCCGCCGGCACCTGCTCCTTCACCGCCGAGCTCACCGTCTCGCCCGAGGCGCTCGAGGCGGTCTACCAGAACCTCGGCCGCGACATCGCCCTCGGCCAGCTCGACTGGCAGATGGCCGAGGCCTACTTCTACTACCAGGTTTCCGGCGAAGAGAAGGTCCTCAACGTCACCCCGTCGCTGGCCGGCACCAACCGCTCCGCCTTCGTCATCACCCTGGAGACCCAGGAAGAGGTCAACACCTTCAAGAACGCCTTCGGCCCCGACGGCGGCGCGGTCTCCCCGTTCCGGGTCGACTTCGACGTCACCGCGCTGGCCCGGCTGCAGGCGGTCAACGCCACGGTGACCTACAACTCCCAGCTCGCCTTCGAGTACGAGAAGGAAGTCGACATCGACAAGAACATCTGGGGCAAGGAGACCAGCCGGCGCGAGACCATCAAGCAGCAGCTCCAGCAGTCCGACGCTGGCGAGGTGGAGCTGACCTGGGGCATCAGGAACCCGTCGGGCGAGCTCCAGCAGCGGGTCAACGACTGGGCCTGGGTCACCCTCGAGAGCCTGGTCAACAAGGCGGTCGACGACGCCATGCGCTCGATCGGCGACCAGAACGCCGACGAGTTCTCGCTCTCCGCCACCGCCTCCTTCGAGCGCACCTACACCGAGAACCAGGTCATCGCCTGGGCGTTCACGCCGACCTCCTTCCTGCCCAAGTTCAACGCCGAGCAGTGGAAGCTCCACTACAGCGAGGTCGACAACCGGCGCCTGATCGTCGACTTCAACATCCTGGACGACCTCGAGGCCAACGGCATCGACTCGGTTCAGATCGACGTCGACTACGACGGCGTCACCAACTCCCACGTCTTCACGCCGGGCGACCCGTCGAGCTGGACCCTGAACGTCGACGGCGATGTCTCGGGCGGCAGCTTCGACCCGAGCTACGAGTACCGCTACACGGTCAAGTTCACCGACGAGCCGACCAAGACCTTCACCTCGGACCCGATTCCTTCGACCGACACCCAGGTGGTGCTACCGGTCGCCGCCCTCGGCATCCAGAAGGCCACGTTCCAGGGCTACAACGTCGACTTCGACCAGGTCGACTTCGTCCTCATCGACTTCTACTTCGCCACCCCGGGCGACCAGCCCAACACGGTGCTGCAGCAGAAGATGACCGACAACACCTCGGAGATCCTCTTCGAGTCCAGGACCTTCCTGCCGAGCGCCAACGAGTACAACTACGCACTCACCTACGTGATGAAGAACCGCGTGCGCTACCGCGTCGAGCCGATCCCGGCCTTCGTGCCCCAGAATCGGGAGACTGTCGAGATCGAATCTCCCTTCCAGAGCCGCACGTTCACGGTCGCGGTGCTGAATCTGGGAGGCGAAAAGATCATCCAGGTGCAACTCGAGGGCACCTACGACGACAACACGAACGACATCAACGACGCCCAGCTCTGGAACTTCCCGCCGGACCCCTCCCTGGCCTACCAGGAGAGCACCCCGTGGGACCTTACCGTCGTCGGCAACCCCAACGGCAGCTCGGTCCGCTACAACGGGTTCCTGATCACCAGCAGCGGTGACCAGCGCCCCGTCTCGAACGTCTACGTCCAACAGAAACCCTTCCTCAACCTGAGCGCCAGGGACGAGAACTTCAGCGTCGTGATCGAACCGTCCCAGGTGCAGTGGGCCGAGAACCAGATCCAGATGGTCAAGGTCGACATGTACCGGATCAAGGGCGATCCGACCGAGGAGCTGGTCGCCGCTTCAGAAGACCGCACCCAGCTCGAGACCTTCGTCTTCCGCCCCACCGTGGACGAGAACGGACAGGTGACGACCGACGCCATCCCGGTCCAGTACTACAACTTCACCTACCCGGTGGGTGGCCCGGGCGTCTACTTCTACCGTGCCACCTACTACTACGCGGACGGCACCGCGCGCGACGTGCCCCAGACCGGGGACGACTCCCAGCGGGTCGTGCTGCCGTCGAACGCGACCTCCGGCAAGGCGGTGGTGCTCCGCGCCGTGGTGACGGCGCCGGCCGCGTGATCCGGTCGACCGAACCGATCCAATCGATCGATTCCGGGAGCCTTCATGCCCTCGTTCACCATCGCCCGCTCGGCGCTCGAGCGGCTCCCTGTCCTGCGGGTCGAGGTGTGGGTCGACACCCACACCTCGGCCCCCGGGCCGGACGAGCCGGAGCGCCACGTCTTCGAGCCGGGAACGGCCACCGACCCTGCCGAGGCCACCTGGAGCCCTCGGCACCCCGAGGCCGTCACCGGCTACCGGCTCCGCACCCTCTTCGACGACGACCGCCAACCCTGGGAATCGCCGACGATCCCGGTCGAGCCGGGCCGGGGAGTCGTCGAGACCATCGAGATCGAGGATTTCGGAGTCCGCATCTTCGACGCCCTCGGCCTGCCCTTCGGCATCATCGAGGCGGTCGAGGTCTCCTTCCATGACCTGGCCGGCCAGCCCCAGCAGGTTCGGCTGACCGCCGGCTCTCCCCTCTACCCGATCTTCGCCGGCACGGACTACAAGTACGGCGAGCCGATCGCCTACAGCCTCGACTACCTGCTCGCGAACGGCAACTACCTCGAGCCCAACCGCTCGTCGAGCCAGTCGCTGATCGCGGTGGCCGACCCGCTCACCGAGAAGACGGTCACGTTCGAGGCGGTCGGCCTCGCCCCTGACGCTGTTGGCGCAGCCGACGAAACCGTCCAGGTGATCCAGCTCACCTACGGCCACCTGGAGGACGGTCCGGGCTGGGCGATCTCCGGCGGCGAAGCCGTCACCCAGCTCAGCGCCGCCCAGCCGACGAAGCAACTGACCTTCGCCGTCGTCGACCCGGGGCAAGCCCTGACCAGCTACCAGGGCATCACGATCCTGGGCAACGGCGAGCAGAGCTCGATCCCGAAGACCCTGATCCCGGAGACGACGATCCGCGTCGGCGAGACGCCGATCTGGTGGACCGTCGAGGTCGACCCCGGCCTCGTCGACTGGGCGAGTTACCGCCTGGTCCTGGTCGAGATCCGGGCCGACAACGCGATCGACGGGCACACCGCCCAGCCCGCCGCCACGCTCCTCTTCTGGGCGGGGGTCCCGTCCCGGTACTGGAGCTTCCTGGTTCCGCGCGAGCACTCCGGCACTTACACCTGGCGTGCTCGCTACTTCGAGGCGAACGGCACCTACCGGTCGACCGCGGAGCGGACCGAGACCAGCCACCAGGCGATCCTGCCGGCCCGCGTCTCCGGCGCACGCGGAGGGAGGGAGGAGCCGTGACCGACGGCCGCATGCGCCTCGAACGCTCGCTCCGGGCGGCGGCCGAGGTCGAGCCCGCCGCCGCCCGGGCCGCCGGGGCGGTCCTGGAGACGCTCCTCGGTGCCTCCGGCCAGGGAACGAGCCCGCCGTGGGACGAGAGCCCGCTCTCCCGGGACGGGTACCCGGTGGAGCTCGGTTTCGTGGCGGGGGTGCCGGGCGTGCCGGGGCTCCGCTACACGGTGGAGCTGCCCTGCTCGGCAGAGCGCGGCACCGGCCCGGCGACGGGCACCCGGAACGCCCCGCTCGAGCGCGTGGAGCGGACCCTCGCGGCGCTCCGCCGCCTGCTTGCGGCCGTGCCCACCCTTCGAACGGGTGCCGGCACCCACGGGGAGGACGCGGACGAGACCGTTCTCGGCCTCCTCCACCGGGTCCAGCGCTTTGCACCGGACACCCTCCGCTACGGCGCCTGGCTCTCCGGCCGCCACGCCCCCGGCGCGAACCGGGCGACCCCGGCGACCGGCCGGTTCAAGCTCTACCTGGAGGTGCCTTCCGAGACCGAAGCGCTCTGGCGGCCCTGGGAGCGCACCCTCTTCGACCGGGACCTGCCACTGCCGACCCGCGCCGTCACCCTCCGCATGGTGGGAGTCGAGCTCGCCCCGACCACCGAGAGCGCGGACGCCACCGGCCGGATCGAGCTCTACTACGACCTCTCCTCCCTCAACCCGACCGAGGTCGCCCTCCTCGCCGAGCGCGCCGGCCTCGGCGAGCGGGCGCCGGAGATCCTGGAGCTCCTTCGCCGAGCGGTCTGCCTGCCGCTCCGGCACGAGCTCCCCGCCCGGTGTGACTGGGGGTTCAGCATCGCCCTCGACGTCTCGCCGGACGGCTCGGCTCGCCCCCGGGCGTTCACGCTCTACACCTTCGCCAACGCCCTCTTCGGCGGTGACGGCAGGATCCGGCGCGCGCTCCTCGCCCTGGGCGAGGCCGAAGGTTGGGACCTCTCCCTCTACGAGCGCATCAGCCGGCCCCTCGCCGAGCGCCGCGGGTTCGTCACCTGCCACGGGGTGTTCGGGGTAACGGTCACCGACGACCCGGGCCGCCCGGCGGTCGCCACCTGGGGGCTCGCTCCTCCGCCGGTCCCCGCGGTAACCGGGGCGACGGCGACCTTCGACGGAGCACGCTTGACGGCGACCGCCGTGGGAGGCCGGCCATGAGCTCCACCGCGGCCTCCGCCAGCAACCGGGCTCCAGGGCCGACCCCCGCGCGGGGCGCCGCCGACCCGGGGGAGCTCCTCCGCTCCGTCCTCGCGTCTCAGCGGCCGGACGGCGCCTTCCCGTCCCGCGTCCTCCTCGACCGCCGGAGCGGCCTCGAGGCACCGGACGGCAACGCCTTCGTCACGGCGCTCGTCGTCCACCATCTCCTCGCACTGCCGGCCGACCTGGTCCGTGCCGCGGGACTCTGCGGCCAGCACGTCGGAGCGATCGAACGGGCGCTCGACTTCCTGGAGCACTGCCGTGCCTCGAACCCTCCCGGGGACGCGCGCTCGAACGGACGCCGGGGCTGGGGCCGGGACATCGACGGCGCCTTCCGCTTCTACCCAGAGAACGCCCGCCCGGAGTGGATGCAGACCCGCCTCGCCCCGGACGTGGACGACACGGTGCTCTCTGCCGGGGTCCTCCTCGCGGCCGGACGGATGGAGCGTGGCGAAGCCGTCGACCTGGTGGAGCGTGTGCTCGAGCCCCACCGGCTCCACGACCACACCGCCGCCGCCCGCTGGCCCTGGGTCGAGGCCGGCGCCTACAAGACCTGGATCGACCCCAAGGTGCGGCCGAACCCGGTCGACTGCACGGTCAACGCCAACGCCGCGGCGCTCCTCGCCCGGCTCGGCCTCCGCGAACACCCGGCGTACGCAGCGGCCACCGCCACCGTGTGCCGGGGCATCGAGTGGGCGGGAGGCTCGCCGGCCCACGGCCGCACGATCAGCCCGTTCTACCCCGACCTCGCCGAGCTCGACCACGCCGTCCGGCGCGCCCGCGAGGCAGGCGTCGAAGCCTTCGAGGATCTCCCCCGGCACCCGTTCCGGGAGACGCACCAGAGCCACCTCGACCCCAGGAACCGCCCGATCTGCTCCTCGGCCGACGGCCGGGTGCACTGGGTGGCTCCCGTGCTCCAGACCGCCCGCGAGATCGCCGGCCTGGCCGGCGCTCTCCGTCCGCTTTCCCTTTCCAACAACCCTTCGACCGCGAGAGGAACCCTGTGATGAAAGAAGCCACCCAAGCCGCCCTGGCCAGCACCGAGACCGTGGACCCCGGGCAGCTCATCGTCAGCACCCGATTCATGGAGAGCTACGACCTCATCCAGCCGATCTCCGGCGGCCGGGACATTACGCCGTTCCAGAACAGCGCCGGTGACCTGGACGTCTACTCCGTCGGCACCAACAACCGGGTGTTCCGTTTCCGCCCCCAGATCGGCGGCAAGTGCGGCTACGACGAGACCGACCTCGGCATCGAGGCCTACCAGCTCAGCCTCTACCCCAACGGGCTCGACCGCGACAACCCGAACATTCTCGGCATCAACGACAAGGGCCAGCTCACCCTCTCGACCTACGACGCGGCCACCGGCTCCTACAAGCAGGAGGTCTTCCAGCCGCCCGAGGCGACCGGCAGGCTGAAGCAGATGAAGGCCACCCAGGCCTACGGCAACACCTACGTCAACGTCATCCTCGAGAGCGACGAGGTGGCGACCAGCTTCTACACCGAGGACGGCACCTGGCAGTCGCGCAACTGGGTGCCGATCAAGGAGTCCCAAGGCTCGGACAAGAACGGCACCGCCGCGCGCATCGAGCTGTGCTGGAACAACCCGGTCCAGATCCCCCTCTACGGCATCGGCCTCGACCAGCGTGTGCTGTTCTCGAACAACCGGTTCCGCTTTTCGGCCTGGGAGAAGCTCGGCTCACTGCTCGCCACCGCGATCACGGTGGTCGAGGACGAGGACGACCGGCTGAACATCTTCGCCGCGGACCAGGACGGCCACCTCTGGCAGAAGCGGGAGAAGCAGTACTACTCGGGAACCGACATCCAGTGGGACGACTGGGTGCAGATCAACGGCACCATCCCCCTCGCCGGGGTGCGCGCCGTGGTCAACGCTGAAGGGCTGCTCGAGGTCTTCGGCATCGGCCGCGACGGCCTCCTCTACCACACCCGCCAGGTGGCGGACGCGAAGGGCAAGGTGGTCGGCTGGGGCACGGTCTTCCCCCTCGGCAACCCGGTGCCCAGCTCGATCTTCGCCGTCGGCAAGAACGGTGGCGGCTACTCGGAGACCTTCAGTGTCACCCCGAACGACGAGCTCTACCACTTCTGGCAGGACCCCAACACCACCCAGTGGTACAGCGCCCGGGTCCCGGTGCCGCAGCCGAGCGAGATGGAGACGGTGTCGGTCCACAGCGTCGTCGTCCAGGTCACCGACGACGAGGCGCTGCCCCAGGCGGGGGCCAAGGCGGTGCTCAAGACCTCGAACCTGGTCTCCCTCAAGATCAACGGCCTGAGCTACGTGGTGAGCGAGTTCGTCGACCGCCAGGTCCAGGCGGACGCGAGCGGCATGATCCGCATCGAGTACATCACCAACACCCTGGCGGCGCCCTCCCTCTACGTGGCCACCGAGTTCATGCTCGACGGCGAGGGCGTGACCATCGAGCCCAACGCCGAGCTCCAGGACCGGCTCTACGAGACCACCACCGAGGACGTGTGGAACGCCAAGGGGGCGGACGGGCAGTACCTGCTCCAGGGCGTCGACCGCACCCAGGAGAACGCCGAGGCGGTGGCCCAGATCATGCGCCAGTCCATGTCCCTCGGCAAAGCGGCCCCCGGAGCGCCCAAGGCGAGCATGCGCTACCTGGGCCTCAACCGGCGAACGACCGGCCTTCGCCACCATCCGCGCGGCGAGAAGGGCTCTCCGTTCCGCATCGACCCCTCCCAGGTCGAGGAGCAGCACTGGCAGGTCGACTTCTCGGGCGGCGCCGTCCGCTTCCACCACCTGGAGCGCGACGAGGTGGCGAAGCTCCTCGACGAGAAGCGGGCCTCGATCCCGTCCACCGAAGCGGCCGGCATCTTCGGCATCGAGTGGGGTGACATCTGGAACGCGATCAAGGAGGAGGTCGCGACCATCTTCGGCGGCATCAAGGACTTCATCGTCACCACCATCGTCGACGTGGCCACCGGCCTGGTCAAGGCGATCAAGACCGCCATCACCCTGATCATCGACGGCGCCGAGTACCTCTGGGAGTCGACCATCGAGTTCTTCCAGCAGGCCTTCGACATCGTCCAGGGGCTGTGGAAGAAGCTCAAGGCCGCCTTCGAGGACCTCTTCGCCTGGCTCGCCTTCCTGTTCGACTGGGACGACATCCAGCGGACCGCCCGCGCCATGCGCCACACCCTCAACACCGGCCTCGAGTTCGGAGCCATCGGGGTCCGCGCCCTCAAGGAGCCGATCGAACAGGGCTTCGCCCACATCACCAAGGTGATCGAGGCCGCCGCGGACGAGTTCATCGCGGCGATCAATCCGGAGGCGACCCTGGGCAGCTTCACCACCTCCCAGGGCGATCCGCCTCCCCAGACCCTGGCCTCGAACGGCCACAACCCGCTGCTCAACGGGCTGTTGGACAACGCCGGAGACACCCAGGCCCAGGCGAGCAGCCAGGCGATCGTCGACGCCCTCGAGTCCGGGCCGCTCGACGGCCTGCTCCAGGAGCTCGAGAGCCTGGCCGACAACTTCCAGTTCGGTGAGGGCAAGGAGGCGTTCGACCAGGCGGTCGAGTACATCACGCAGATCGGCGACGACCCCGACCACATCCTGCAGCTCGGCCTGAGCGCCGCGGTACGGCTGATGGAGTCGGTCGTGCTCTTCGGCGTCGCGGCCGCAGAGGGCGTGGTGCTGTCGATGATCGACCTGATCGCCGACCTACTCCTGGCGATCGAGGCCCTGCTCAACCAGGAGTGGGAGATCCCGTTCGTCTCCCAGCTCTGGAAGCTGATCACCGGCCACGCGCTGACCTTCACGCCCATCGACCTGCTGACCACGATCCTCGCCGTGCCGGCGACCGTGGCGTACAAGGCGGCGACCGGCGAGGCCCCGTTCCCGACCGACGCCAGCGTCGAGGAGTTCGAGAACGCTTACACCGTCCAGTGGCTGGTCCAGAAGTCCGGCATCCAGGCCCCCGAGATGGAGAAGCTCGCCGCGGCAGACATGGAGCGCATGACCGCCGTGGTCGAGACCAAGAAGCAGACCTGGGTCATCTTCGGCGCGATCACCTGGGCCATCCGCGGTCTCATCGAGCCGTTCCAGGTGGGTGTGGCAGCGTTCAAGGAGGAGCCAGGAACCCTCGGCAAAGTCCTGAGCACGGTCAACGTCATCGGGCGGTTCGTGAGTGGCTTCCTCGCCACACCCTGGCTGCTCGACCCCGACGCCGGGGGCTTCTCCTGTGCCTCGCAGGACGATCCGGACGAGTTCAGCAACACGATCTGGCTGTGCCAGATCCTCTGCGGACCGACCCGGGGAGCGTTCGTGGTGGCCGCCGCGTGGAAGGACTGGAAGCCGGCCGGCCGCGTGGGGGAGGTGACCCTCACCCTCTGGGGCTTCGCCCACTTCGGCATGGTCGTCGCCCTGGCGGTGGCTCAGGGGAGCAGCAAGACGATTCAGGCGGTGTCGAACTCGCTCACCACCTTCGCGCCGCAGATGCTTCGCTTCGCGGCGCTGCCGGAGTGGGCGAAGACCAAGTACGGTGCGGTGGTCCCTGCCGCCCTCATCGTCCTGATCGTCTTCACCTACCCGACGATCACGCTGCTCAACATCCTCGGGCAGGACGAGGACGAGGACATGGCGCGGCTCCAGCTCGCGCTGGCCTCCGCCTGAGCAGGACGAGCATCCTGCCCAGGAGGTTCTCTCCATCGGGCGGCCCCGCGACCGGGGCCGCCCGTTCCACCCAGAAGCCCCACAAGGCGAGGAGGAGCCTTGCAAGCACCGCGACACTATGGGCAACCACCGACGACCACCAGCCACGGCGTGCTTCGAACCCTGGGCAACGCGGACCGATGAAAGACCGTCGACCATCGGCACCTGTCCGGGTCGAGCGGTGGATCTTCCTGTCGGTCTTCAACCCGGTCGAAAAACCCTGGATCCGGAGGGTCGAGCTTCGTGCCCGCTACGAGGACCCGCTTCACGAGGAGCGGGCCCACCACCGCTGGATCTACCGGGTACCGGGCAAGGGCGGACTGTTCGTGGCCCCGCCGTGGGTCCTCGACGTGACCGGCGTTCCCAGGGGAGCAGTGATCCGCTATGACGGCTGGATGGTCATCGCGGGCGGCCCCAACCGGACGATCGACGCGCTCTACTCCCAGAAGGCCTTCCTCACCCTCGACCCGCGCTGGACTCCGGCGAGCGTGGGGGTCGATCCCGGGCAGGTCGACTGGCAGGAGGTCGCTCTCGTGGTCGTCGACCTCTTCCTGCTCGACGCCCAGGGTGTCAAGCGGAACCTCCAGACCCTGACCTTCGAGCTCGTGGATTTCCGCGGGGCCCCGACGCCACCACCGCCCCAGTACTACACCTACCAGGTCCGCCTGGGCGAGCCGGTCGTCTTCCACTACCAGATGACCTACTACGACCACGAAGGCCAGCCGACCCACTGGGGCCCGGCGCAGAGCGACGCCCGGTGGATCGTCCTGCCGACCACGGCGCCCTGAGCGCGGAGCGGCACGTACTAAACTCGATCCATGAGACTGCCTTCGTGGATCGCCCTCCCGCCCTGCCTGCTCACGGTCCTCCTGGCCGCGCCGTCCACCCTCTGCCCCGCGGCGGCCCAGGAACCGCCTGCCAACGAACAAGCTCCCGCCGGCCGCTTCGGCGAGGCGGTCGAGGTGACCGAAGTCTTCCTCGACGTCGTCGCCGTCGACCGGAAGGGCAAGATCGTCCCCGACCTCACCGCCGCGGACTTCGTCGTGCGCGAGGACGGCGAGCCGGTGGAGATCACTAGCGTCGACTTCTACACCACGCGCTACGAGGACCTCGAGCCGAAGGCCGGCGGGAGACCGGGCAAGGAGCCCGAGACAGCCGCGCCGCCTGCCGAGGTTCCGTCCGCCCGCTACTTCATCCTCTTCTTCCACGACCAGACCGGCGAGGCCGAGAACCAGTCGGACTTCACCCGCAACCTCCTCGACTCCGCCCGTTCCGCCCGTCAGTGGGTGCGGCGTGAGATGCAGCCCTCCGACTGGGTCGCCGTGGTCCGCTTCGAGCAGAGCCTCTCGGTCCAGACCGACTTCACCCAGGACCAGAAGCAGATCGAGCAGGCGATCGAAGATGCCGTCGTCGACCGCCCGTCGAGCGTCAACCGGCCCTCGGAGCGCCGACGGCGCGAGGCGGTCGATGCCCCGACCCTGCTCCGCGAGCTCCCCCGGAGCCTGGAGCTGCCGAAGTACGTCGACCGGGTCGAGGACGCCATCCGCCTGGTGGCCGAGGCGAGCGGCGGGATCGTCGGGAGGAAGAACCTGATCCTCTTCTCCCTCGGCTTCGGCCAGCTCGGCTCGGAGTTCCGCCTGCCCGACTCACGCTACTACCCGCCGATGAAAGAGGCGCTCAACGCCAACAACGTGGCCATCTACCCCATCGACCTGGCCGGCCCGCGGGTCGACACCCCCCAGACGGCGTTTCTCAGCCTCCTCGCCGACGAGACCGGCGGCGAGCTGTTCAAGACCTTCCACAGCTACAGCGAGCCCTTCCGCCGCATCGGCAGCCAGACCACCGGCTACTACCTGATCACCTTCCGCTCCGAGCATCCGGCCGGAGCGACCGGCTACCAGAAGATCGAGGTCGACACCAGGCGGCGGGGCATCCAGATCCGGGCGCGGGGCGGGTACCGGTACGGGAGGCGGTGAGGGGCGCACTCCCAGGCTCTTGACAGATCTAAGTTTTGATTTTAGATTTGCCAGGTGCAGCCTTACCTCAGTCGCGCCCTCGAGCCCACCCTCGCCCACGCGCTGGCCAACTTCCCCGCCGTCCTGGTCACTGGCCCCCGGCAGTCAGGAAAGACAACCCTCATCCGCGAGGAGCTCAGCGCCTCCGCGGAGTACGTGACGTTCGACGACCCCCTCGAACGGGAGCTCGCTCGGACCGACCCCAACGGGTTCCTCGACCGGTTCGGGGAGCAACGGGGGCTCCTCGACGAAGTACAGTACGTGCCGGAGCTGTTCCAGTACCTGAAGATGAGGATCGACCAGGACCGGGCATCTTACGGCCGCTGGCTCCTGACCGGCTCCCAGCAGTTCGGTCTCATGGCCCAGGTGACGGAGTCGCTGGCAGGCCGGGTGGGCATCTTGGAGCTCTTGCCCCTGTCCTTCCTCGAGCTGCCGGAAGATCGACGCCTCCCCCTCGCCCAAGAGATCTGGCTCGGCGGCTACCCCGAGCCGCGCCTGCGCCCCGCCACCCGCGACCTCTGGATGAGCAGCTACATCCAGACCTACGTCGAACGGGACGTGCGCCAGCTCCACAAGGTCCAGGACCTCCGGACCTTTGAAACCTTCCTGGCACTCTGCTCGGCACGCCATGGCCAGGAGGTCAACTTCGCATCCCTCTCTCGGGAGGCCGGCATCTCCCAACCCACGGTCAAGTCCTGGTTGGGCGCCCTCGAAGCCGCCTACCTGGTCCACCTGCTTCCGCCCTACTTCGAGAGCTTCGGCAAGCGGGTGGTCAAGTCCCCCAAGCTCTACTTCCTGGACGCCGGCCTCGCCTGCACCCTCACCCGCCAGCCGAGCGCCGAGGCGGCTCTCGCCGGCGCCATGGGAGGTGCCCTCTTCGAAGGGTGGGTGGTCAGCGAAACGGTCAAGGCGCTCACCTCCCAAGGCAAGCGCCCGGAGCTCTACTTCTGGCGCTCCCACGACGGCCTGGAAGTCGACCTGCTCCTGCGCTCGGGAAACCACCTGATTCCGGTGGAGATCAAGCTCACCGCCTCGCCCACAGGCCGCCACGTCGACCCCCTGGAGCGGTTCAAGCGGCTCGCCGGAGACGTGGCGGCGAAGGAAGGGATCCTGGTCTGCCGGGTGAGCGAGCGCCGCCCGCTGCCCCACGGCAACCTGGCCCTGCCCTGGTCGGAGTTTCCGGAGTGGGCGCGGGAGAGGACGGGAGGGAGCCTCGACTGATCGCCAGCGCGGGAACCCTACCGGTCCGCCAGGTCCTTCTTCACCGACTTGATGAGCCGGCCGAAGGCGCGGTCCTTCTTGCGCCGCTCCGCGTAGGACATCTCGTTGAATGCGGACTCGTCCCGGAGCTTCTTGAAGTTTTCGTAGTGCCCCTCGGAGACCTCGCCGGACTCCAGCGCTTCGAGCACGGCACAGCCCGGCTCATTGACATGGGTGCAGTCCCGGTAGCGGCAGCTCGAGGCCAGCGTGCCGATGTCCGTAAAGCTGCCACCCAGCCCCTCCTCCGCACCCAGGATGCCGAGCTCCCGCATCCCCGGGTTGTCGATCACCAGGGCGCCACCGTCGAGGAGAATCAGCTCACGACGAACGGTCGTATGCCTCCCCTCGCCGGTCCCGCTCACTCCCTGAGTCTCCTGCAATTCCCGGCCGATCAGATGGTTGATCAACGTGCTCTTGCCAACCCCTGACGAACCGACGAAGCAATAGGTCATCCCCGGCAGCAAGAGCCGCTCGAGATCATCCACGCCCGCTTGCGTGACGTTGCTCAGAGTCATGACCGGGGCCGTGATGCCCGCGGAACGAATCTCTGACAGTTGGGAGTCCAGGACAGCGGGGGAAACCAGGTCCGTCTTGGTGAGCAGGACGTACGGCTCGGCCCCACCATCCCGCACCATGACGAGGTACCGCTCCAGCCGCTTCAGATTGAAGTCGAAGTGACAGGACTGCACGATGATCACGAAGTCCACGTTGGCCGCGATCATCTGGTACTCGATGGAGTCCCCCGCCGACTTGCGGTGAAGCGCCGTCCTTCGCTCCAGAAGCGAGTGGATCAACCCGATTCCATCCCCCGGCTGCTTCTCGACGCAGACCCAGTCGCCCACGCAGGGGAGGTCCTGGGACAGCGGATGGCGGTACAGGTACCGACCGGCCAGCTTCGCCCGGAACGACCCGGTCTGATCCATCAGCAACAGTTGCTCACGGTCGACAGCGGCGACCCGGGCGACCGGCTCCGATGGCCGGCATTCGGCCCGCTGCCCGAACCAGTCGGTCCAGCCCAGTGTCTTCAGATCGAGATGCCGAGCTCCCATGTGTACCCCTGCAACGACCCGGTGGCCCGAAGACCTTCTCGCGCTCGACCACCGGGGGCCTCGTAGAGAGCAACCGACCGACCTCGCGACCCCCGCTCCAGCCTCCATGATCGATGCTGGTCGTCAGTATCTCTTGGAAGTCCTCGAAGCCGACCGGGTGCCCCGGAACCGGGCGAAGTGAGCCCAGCGGCTTGCCGTGTCGACCGTAGCGCAGACCGTGGGGCACCCGCAACGACAGGTGTCGAGCGGGGCACTCCCGGGGGCCTGGAGAACACCGCGGGGGCGCTGCCGAGGAGTGACGACCCGCGGCCCGGCCACCTTAGCCTTCATTGACTTGATTTCGTATGACCGCTAAGGTGCGCCCACTCAATAACCACCTGAATCTCTTTCAAGGAGGTTGGTATGCGCGAGATCGACCGGGGGCGGAGCCCCCTGAGCTACGGCTGGCTCGTCGCGATCATCGCAGTGCTCGTGGTCGCACCCGCGTTCGGAGCTTCCGCCACGGATGCGGCCAGCGCCGACACGGCCGCACCGGCGACCGAGGCGGTCGCCGAGCTCGGCTCGCTGCTGGCAACTCCCGCCAGCTCACCGCAGGCGTCCGTAGGGGCCACGTCCAGCTTCACCTGGCAACTGCTGTCGCACGAGTACTGTCTCGACCGCTTCGGCACGACATGCCCCAACGGCGCCACCTCGGCGGATCCCTGCCCGGTGTCGAATCCCCAGGGCAAGCCCTGCTCGATCCTCTTCGATCGGTGCTGGTCCGTGCTCAGCACCTATTGGGCCGACGAGTACCGCTGCCTCTATTGAGAACCCTGGGCCGCCGGGACGACCGTTCCGGCGGCCCGGACATCACCTCACGAGGGCAGTGAACGGCCCCCTTTGGGAGTGGGTCGGCGCGGGGCGAGCATTCCGCTGCCAGGTTCCGTGCAGCCGGGCGAAGGCGGGAAGGACGCTCGCGTCGCTCGCACTTCGGCCGGCACAGGTCCGGCCGCTACAGATTGGGAGGGTGACGTCGGCCGGCGCGGCGAGGCCGTGCCCGCTGCAGTGATTCCTTGTCAGGCGTTTGCCTACTCATTTCATATTGGCTGGCGAAACACCACCTGGTCGTACCGAAGCTGTGAACTACTACGGCCAAGCAGAGCCGCCAGACACCCCTCGTTGACGGTCAGACTGACACTACCGACCTGTACGAGCTCCCAACCGTAGGACGCGTAATGATTGATGATGTCCTGTAGCTGAGACGAAACCTCTCCGATCTTTTGGCCGGCGCGGATGTTGCCGTGAAACGGAACGACCAGATAGTGGTACCTCTGGCTCACTTGCGGTGCTGCTGAGTCGTCGGCCTGAGGTGTCGGATCCTCTGGCGGCGGTGTCGCTCGCGCTTTCGAGACGATCACGCCACAGGTTGGACATTCCACCTCCGAACCAGTTAGTGGGGCACCGCACTTCACACAGTCCATCAAGCTCCCGCTGCTTCAAACGGTTTCTTCGTCACATGTCTAGCGATCAGCAGCTCGGCGGAGGAGCTATGGTCGAAAGTTGTGTACGGAGGTAGGTGAAGGCGGCGTATCCTGAATCCGGCAGAAGCAGTTGGATTCGACCCACACACTGGGAGGATACGCCGTGGAGAAGGGTACCGTAGTCCCGCT
>Ga0210123_1000321_pt1 | contig 31484 bp, 25 predicted proteins | sample Muzzi_PWB_D2_FD_185535 | JGI IMG/M metagenome (GOLD analysis project Ga0210123, IMG submission 185535) | Wetland microbial communities from San Francisco Bay, California, USA, that impact long-term carbon sequestration - Muzzi_PWB_D2 (SPAdes) | ecosystem: Environmental > Aquatic > Marine >... | reverse complement strand
ACACGGCGTTGCGCTCAACCTCGAAGCAGACCATTTGAACATTAAATCCATGGGGCAGGTCGCGGAATTTGCATTGCCCGCGCTTCCTGGTTCCGATTCGCAAGCCATGCGCGTGCTTAGACTTGAACTCTTTGCACCCCATAGCGACATGCTCAGCTGGTCCTTCACAGATGCAACCGCGTATGGCGGTCAACGCAGCCTGCAGTCCGGCAAATCCAAGCTGTTTATCCCCCTGCCCTTTCAATCTTCAACCCATATGCGCATCAATGCCGGCCGCCGGGCCGGCATATTTAAGCTTCAGCATGCGGTTTTGCTAACCTTCGGCCAGGGCATCCAGGCCGGCCCCTTCGGTCGCGAACTTTCGTTTCCCATTTTACCCGATGCCCCTGCGCCGATGGAAGCGGCCCCACCGGAACAGGTCCCGCCATCCATTGTGCTCAACGACATTCAATCCGGGCGCATTTTCCAGCGCCGGGGTGCGTCCTGTGACGTATTCATCTCCGGTTCCTTCCGCGGAAAACCTAATACCATCGAGGCACAGGTGCTGCGCCACGACACCAACAGGGTTGTTGTTCCCTGGACGGTGGTGGATGCCACGCCCTCCAACGGTATCTTCATGGGCGTTCTGCGCGGTGTTCCCCAAGGCGGATGGTATCGCCTGGCGGTGCGCTTTCAGGACCGGCCGAAGATCGCCCATCGCGGCCAATCTCCCTGGGGCGTCGGTCTTCTCACGGCTTGTATCGGCCAATCCAACATGAAGGAATGGTTCTTCAGCGGCGGCGGTCTTAAACCCCACGACTTGCTGAGCGTCCATCGCAATGGCCAGTGGGTTTCCACCGCAGGATTGGGCAATGGCGCAGTGGCATTCGGTAACCGGCTTGTCAACCAATTAGGCATTCCCATTGGCTTGCTGGACTACGCCGTCAACGGATCCGGACTGCGCAGAGAGGCGGATTGGGGCACGGGTTACTGGGCTGACCGTTCGGAGACCGGCATTTACCGCCGGTTTATACAAGGAATCACCGCCGCGGGGGGGGCTGTTGAGTATCTGATGTGGATGCAGGGTGAAGCCGACGCCGCACGCAAACGCATCACCGGGTATCAATATGGGCACACCCTCAAATCCTTTATCCTGCAACAGGTGCGCAAGGATGTGGTGAACGGCTCCCGGAAAAATAGTTTGCCCTTTCTGATTGTCGGCATGGTCAAACGCCCCATCGGAGATGACCAAGCGCATCAAGCCATCCGCGATGCCCTGGTGGCCGCCACCGACAGCATTCCTGACTGCTATCTGGCCGCCACCACCCTGGACTTGCAAAACCTCGGTCGCCAGCATCTCTCGCCGGAAGCGTATACTGAGTTGGGCGTGCGGGTGGCTCAAACCGTGCTCTATCTGCTGGGCAAAGCCGATTATCATCGCGGGCCGACGATCGATGAAATTAAAAGGCCCGGCAATACCATCATCGACATTGGGCTTCAGCATCACGGGGGCAATGACTTTGCACCGCTGTTCGGCATCACCGGCTTTGAGGTACTTCAAGGCAGCAAGTCTCTTTCCATCGCCCAGGCCCAACGGATAGATCCGCGCACCATCCGTATCCGTCTGAACCAGTCGGTTGACGGCCCCCTGATCGTTCGTTACTTATACGGCGCCATGCCGGACAGCACCGGTGCTGTAAAAGACAACTCAACCCTGCGGTTGCCCCTGGAACCGTTCATCAGAAGAGTGGAGTAAAAAACAGATGCGAATCAGCGCAAAGCTCATTTCGTTAACCCAGCAAATCCGCAAGTACTGGTTCATTTGCAGCCTATTGCTGCTGGCCGCAATAACCATGGCTGACCAACATGAATGGACGGTTTCAGCAGGCCGCTGGCTCAGAGGTCATGGCGGCCCCAATATGGTTATCTTTTCCATATTTCTCTTGTCAGGCATCAGCTTGGATGTGCGCTTGCTTCGCGATGGTTTGAGCGATCTTCGGAGTACCATGGCTGCCGTCATCGTAATCTTCGTCTGCGCTCCGATCCTGGCGTTGGGCCTTGGACTACTGCCGCTAAACATCCAGATAATTACCGGCCTTTATCTGGTGGCCGTGATGCCCTCCACGTTAAGCAGCGGCGTGGTGATGACCCACAGCGCCGGGGGCAACATGGCCCACGCCCTATTTGTGACAATTCTGGCCAATACCGTGGCTGTTTTCTCGATCCCGGTGGTGCTGAGTCTGCTGCTCAATACCCTGGGCGACAATCGGGCCATCGAAATCGACAAGGCCGCCATTATGCTCAAAATCGCATTGCTGGTGTTGCTACCCCTGGCGGCCGGCATGATGATGCAATATGTCGCAAGGCAAAAAATCGCACCATTTCAGTCCAAAGTGCAAATCATCAACCAATTGTTTATTCTGACCATTGTATGGATGGGAATGTGTCAAAGCCGGGCCACCATTGTGACCGGTGGCCATGCGCTGGTCCCCATCGCGGCCATCGCGTTCAGTTTTCATTTATTGCTGGTCCTCTTCGCATTTGCGTGCACAAAAATACTCAAGATCGGCCCTGGCCGTCGCGAAAGCGTCATCTTCATGGGAGGGCAGAAAACACTGCCGCTATCCGTCATCTTGCAAGTTTCCCTCTTCCCCAATTACGGCCTGGCCTTGGTGGTGTGCGTGGTACATCATATTCTTCATTTGATAATGGATGCTTATTTGGTGGAAAAAATCAGGGTGCGGTGATTGTAAATGTGCGAATGTGGTGCGCATTGGAATGCCACTTTCCCAGGGAAATCTTGACCCGTACCGGGACGATGCACAACTTTAGATTGCCAAGGCCAAAAAAATGGTTGATATTTTGAAAGCCACCAATGTGATGGCTTCTCAATCCAGACAACCTAGACCATCGAACGAATGAAAGGGAGGATGCCATGTCTGCAAAAAAAATTTTAATGATCGTGGGCGACTTTGTTGAAGATTACGAGGCAATGGTTCCTTTTCAAATGCTGACCATGGTAGGCCATACGGTTCATACCGTATGCCCGGGGAAAAAGCCCGGCGATACAGTGCGCACGGCGATTCATGATTTTGAGGGGGACCAAACCTACAGCGAAAAACCCGGTCACAATTTTGCCATTACCGCGGATTTTGATGAAGTCAAGGCAGAGGACTACGATGCACTGGTCATCCCGGGAGGCCGGGCGCCGGAGTATATTAGACTCAATGAGCAGGTCCTGGATATCGTCCGCAGCTTTTCGAAAAACGACAAACCCCTGGCTTCCATCTGCCACGGGCAACAAGTGCTGGTTGCTGCCGGCGTTCTGGAAGGCAGGCTCTGCACCGCCTATCCGGCTGTCAAGCCTGATGTTATCAAAGCCGGCGGCAAATGGGGAGAGGTCAATGAGACCTTTTCCAACGCCTACGCGGATGGCAACCTGGTAACTGCCGCCGCATGGCCGGGTCATCCGGAATGGATCAGGAAATTTCTTGACGTTTTGGGAACCCGGATCGAGCCTTAATCCATGCATCATTCAAGATGCAGGCGGATTCAATTTGCAGCCTATAGCTACATGATAACGCGCCCCTGATGTATGGCGCCAAACCTCCTTCGGATTTCAATAGTAGCACTTCGGCCCGATGAATAGAACCATAGGAGATGGGATGATGAAATTCAAATACATGCAAGCATGGATGGCTTTGTTCGGCCTGATTTGGATGGCTTCTTTGTGGGGCTGCGCCGACCGAAGCTATCTGATTGTGGATTACCAGGTGCCTGCGGCTTCCAGGCAACTCATTGGGCAAACTGTCCGGTTGCGGGTTGAAGATCAGCGCGGCACCGCAAATATCATGTCGGAAAACGCAGCTTACCAATTCCGATCCTTTAAGGATCGCTATAGCCTGGCGTGGATCATGCCCGACAACGAGCGCATTTTGGCCGGGGAGCACGATATAGCGCAGCTGTTTCTTACCGCTTTTGAAAAACGCCTGGCGTCAATGGGCGTAGCGGTCACCGCCGATGCGAATTCCCAGGTGCCGGAGTTGACCATCGTATTGAAAGAGTTCAGCATCGATCTGCAAAATCACAAATGGATTGCAAATGTCGGCTACGAAGCCAGTTTGACCAACGCGTTGCATCCCACAGCCAAAGAGAATATCCGCGGTAATGCAGAACGCATCAAAGTCATCGGGCGCAAAGGTGCCGATATGGTGGTCAGCGAAATCTTCACCGAAGTGGTCAACCGGGTGGATCTGCTCAAACTGTTTCAGAGGGCCAAACTGGTCTCCCAACGGATTTGATCGTCTCATCTTGAAGCCCAGGTGAACGAAACGCATTCGTTCGTGGCCTCCATAAGGCTTATATGTGTTCGGGATTAGAAGCTATCTCAAAAACGGATTTTGGTCCCATATAGCGTGTGCCCCACTTCTGGGTTGACAAACGAAAGGGCTCTCACTATATAGTTCGCATACGAAGGGATTCAACCGTGTCGCCACTCCCCTATAATATTCCCGATTGCACCATCTTCATGTTGGCCAAGGCATACCAGAAAGCCCATGGTCAATTTAAACTTCTCTTGCGACCTTTTGAGCTGACCAACCTGCAACATCTGGTATTGGAGGGATTGTGGTTCCAGGAGGGCGTTACGGCTGCGGAATTGGGCAAGCTGCTCGTATTGGATAAGGCGACATTGTCCGGTGTGCTCGACCGACTGCTTGAATCCGGCTGGATACGGAAGAAGCGCGATCCTGAGGATGGAAGAGTATTTCGGCTTTTTACCACCCAAAAGACCGAAGCCCTGAGGGACGAACTGATCGGTTTGCGCATCAAAGCCAACGAGGAATTGCTGGCGGGTTTCACCCGCGAGGAAAAAGTGTTGTTCAAGCGTTTATTGAGAGATCTGACCTGATCTTCAGCCCCATACCGCCCTACGGGATGGTGGTGGACAGTTGTACACAGGCAACAGGCGGCCCATGGTAACCTGCCAGCCAATGCGTCAATTACTATTTTTTTAGTTTGTATACTAACATTCAAACCCAAATTCCGCCCCCAAATTCTAACGATCGACTCATGGAACTTTAAACACTTTTCCAAGTCTGTTCGAGGAGGGCATCATGCTATTCAATCCAAAATCCGAAACATTTGCGCACCTGGACCCCTACTCCCGCCAGGTAATGCAAAAAACCATAAATTTCTTTGAACAAAAAGGAAAAGGCAAGCTGAAGCAGGATCACTTTAATCGGGTGTGGTACGATGATTTTCTGCAATTTGAAAATGAGAACCGCATCTTCTCCAGCCTGCTCACACCGCCGGCGTATGCCCATCAGAACCCAGAGGCACGCTGGGATACCTGGCGCAATTGCGATTTCAATGAGATCCTCGGGTTCTACGGCCTGGCCTATTGGTACACCTGGCAAGTCACCATCCTCGGCCTGGGCCCCATTTGGATGAGCGCCAATGAAGCTGCCAAGCAGCGCGCCGCGAAAATGCTGGATCAAGGGGGCATTTTCGCCTTCGGCCTCTCTGAAAAAAAGCACGGCGCCGACCTGTATAATTCAGAGATGGCGCTGACCCCTTTGGGCGATGGCCGTTACGTGGCCGACGGCGGTAAATACTACATCGGCAACGGCAACGAAGCCTCCCTGGTATCGACCTTCGGTAAAAATTCTGAAACGGGAGAGTTCGTTTTCTTTGCGGTGGCGCCAACCCATGAAAATTATGAGTTGGTTAAAAATATCGTCAACTGGCAAAGCTATGTGGCCGAGTATGCCTTGCACAGCTATCCATTGGGTGAGGCGGACCTTCTCTCCAGCGGCAACGACGCCTGGGATAGCGCCTTGAACACCGTCAACGTGGGCAAATACAACTTGGGCTGGGCCAGCATCGGCATTTGCACCCACGCTTTTTACGAAGCCATCAACCACGCGGCCGGCCGCAATCTGTACAATCGGTATGTCACGGACTTCCCGCACATCAAGCGCCTGTTTACAGATGCCTACAGCCGCCTGGTGGCCATGCGCCTGTTTGCCCGCAGGGCCTGCGACTACATGCGCTCGGCGTCACCGGCAGACCGACGCTACTTGCTGTACAACCCCATGGTGAAAATGAAGGTAACCACCCAAGGAGAAGAAGTCATCGACTTGCTGTGGGATATCATTGCAGCCAAAGGTTTTGAGAAGGATGTCTACTTTGAAAATGCCACCGCCGACATACGCGCGCTTCCCAAGCTGGAAGGGACGGTTCATGTGAATATGGCGCTGATTATCAAATTCATGGCAAACTATTTTTTCAACCCCGATGATTTCCCGGTAATCCCGCAATGCCATGCGCCCGCCCATGACGCTTATCTTTTCAACCAGGGGCCGACGCGCGGTCTGGGAAAAATCCGTTTTCACGATTATCGTCTGGCCTATGATGCTGTGGACCTGCCCAATATCACCATTTTCAAACGCCAAATCGAAGCACTCACACAAATGCTCATGGCAGCGCCACCCGACGCCGAACAAGTCAAGGATATGGATTTCCTGCTTTGTCTCGGCGAGCTGTTTACGCTGGTGGCTTACGGCCAATTGCTGATTGAAAAATGCCGCATGGACAATGTAGAAGATGACCTGCTCGATCAATTCTTCGATTTTATGGTCCGTGATTTTTCAAAGTATGCCCTCGACCTTTACAGCCACCCAAGCAGCCTGGCTCCTCAAATGGCGTTATGTCTGCGCATGATCGAGAAACCGACCGATGACGCCGCCCGATTCGATCGCATTTGGCACAATCACGTATATGCCTTGAAAGATTGCTATGAAATGACGCCATAGGTTCACATGGATGGAGGAATTTATGCTCACTTTGGATCAACCGGACGACCTGGTTTCAATGGCGTCGGCCAGCTTCACACGCCATGCCCATCGTCCTTTGTTCGGCACCCCGGATGAGAAGGGTAATTATTCATGGGCCACCTACGAAGATATCGGCAAGCGCATTGATGCCCTGCGCGCGGGACTTGCCCAAATTGGTGTCGGTCCGGGAGATGCGGTGGGAATTATCGCCAACAACCGTGCGGAATGGGCCATCGCTGCATTTGCCACCTTCGGCCTGGGCGGACGCTTCATTCCCATGTATGAAAAAGAACTGCCCAAGATCTGGCAGCACATCATCAGGGACGGCGATGTGAAAGTGCTCTTTGTGGCCGATATGGAAATTTTCCGCAAGATCCAAATATTTCGATCCGAAGCGCCATGTTTGGCGCACATCTATCTGCTCGACGGTGAAGCCCATGCCAATATGAAAAGCCTGGAGGATGCCGGTCGCCGGCAACCGGTGGACGCGATTTTCCCACAGCCCGATGATATCGCCGTATTGATCTATACCTCCGGAACCACGGGCAATCCCAAGGGTGTATTGCTCTCCCACGATAACTTTACAAGCAATGTCATTGCCGGCGGCGCACAATTCCCGGAAATCACTTCACAAAGCCGCAGCCTTTCCATTCTGCCCTGGGCGCATTCCTATGGCCAGACAGCTGAACTTTACAATTTTATCCATTGCGGGGCCTCCATTGGCTTCATGCGCAATATCGATACCCTGGCCGAAGATATGGCCAGGGTCGCACCGACCTTTCTCATTGCGGTGCCCCGTGTATTCAACAAGATTTACGACGGCCTGTGGACGAAGATCCATGAAACCGGCGGCATTGCCAAAAAGCTGTTTTCCATGGGATTGGAAAGTGCCGCCCAGCATCGTGCTTTGACATCCCAAGGGAGAACCGCCTGGCTACCCAAGCTAAAATATTGGGTAGCCGACAGCATTGTATTCTCCAAAATCCGCCGGCGGTTCGGAGGGCGGCTGAAGGGAGCGCTCACCGCCAGTGCCATGATGAATATGGAGGTAGCCCAATTTTTCACACATATTGGCTTACCAGTTTTCGACGCTTATGGTCTCACCGAGACCTCACCGGCGGTAACCATGAACAACAGGGACGCCAACAAGCCTGGCAGCGTAGGCCGCCCCATTGACAAGGTACGGGTAGTGATCGACCGGTCCTGCATGGATCAAGGGTCAAATGAAGGGGAGGTTGTGGTGTACGGCCCCAACGTGATGCACGGGTATCATAACAATCCGGAGGCAACCCGCAGCGTTATGACCGCAGACGGCGGCTTCCGGACCGGTGATATCGGCTGGCTGGACAAAGACGGCTTCCTGTATATTACCGGACGCATAAAGGAACAATACAAGCTTGAAAACGGCAAGTATGTATACCCTGCTTCTTTGGAAGAAGAAATTCAGCTATTGCCCTGGGTGGAAAATGTGTTGATTTTCGGTGAAGGCCGCCGCCACAATGTATGCTTGGTGGTACCGGACTTCATGAAGCTCACGGCCTGGGCCGCAGAACAGGGGATCGATCCAACACTGCCTCGACTGGTAAACAATCCCCGCGCCATTGCCATGATCAGCGAGTCGATCAGCGATCATTTAAGAAACAAGTTCGGCGGGTATGAAATCCCCAAAAGCGTTATTCTGGTGGAAGAACCGTTCAGCGTGGACAACGGCATGTTAACCCAAACCCTGAAGCTCAAACGCCGCAAGGTATTGGAACGCTATGGAGCTCAAATTAATGCGGCTTATAATGCCGCATAGACCATAGGCGTATAGAAGGCATGAACGGCTCGCAGACGGACGGAATTTTTTTTATGCCGGGGCGCACATTCCGGATGGAATCTCTTCGAACCGATTCATGGCGACATTTTTACAGGAACCGGCAGGATCAAATATGCGGCCGTTCATGGCGATATAGACGCCCGGTTTCAGCGTCTGCGCCGCTATGACCGCACAACCCAGGTTAAACACCGCGTCGCTGTCGCGAAATCGGGCCGGGTACATGGAACCGGTCAAAACGATTGTTTTGCCGGGCAATCCTTTCAGAACATTGGCCGTTTCGATCATGGTATCGGTGCCGTGGCTAATGACGATCTTTTCTTCGGCACTGGATTCAACCGCCTTCCGAATGATCTGGCGGTCCTTATCTGTCAAATCAAGGCTGTCCTGGCGCAGGATCGATTGCACATCATAGTCGAAGGAGACATTGGCACGTTCAAGCACCCCACCGGCTTGGGGGTCTCCTATCTCGTATTTGCTCTTTTGATCGAAGTAAATTTTATCAATCGTACCGCCGGTGGTAATAATTTTGATCTTCACAATAAACCTCCCGTCTTGCACCGCAAGGATTCAGCCATCTCGTTTAAGCCATAAGGACTCCCATCCAGGATTCGGTATGCTTATGGCGTCTCCAAAGTATAGCAATAAAATTTGGTATCGACGGTCATTACCGGAAATGTGGAAGGCAGCTCTTCTTTTAAAATCTCTACAAATCCGTTCTTCTCATAGAACCGGTGCGCCGCCAGATATTTTGATGTGGTGCCCAGAAAGATATTTTCGATGCCCCTTGACTGGCTCCACGCCATCAGTTCATCCAGCAATTTTTTAGCGATACGGTTCTTCCCGCCACGGTATGCCTGGTGAACAAACATCTTCCTCAAAGCGCAACACCTGTTTCCGATATCTTTTAACGCGATGGTACCGATGATTTCATCCCCGTCGAGGGCCGCCCAAAAATTTCCGTCACTGGCTTGATAAAAATCCGGGATGGCTTTCAAGTCGGGTTGATCCGCCGCGGTGATCGAAATTCCGAATTCCACCCGCTGAATATTCAAGATCAGGTCGAGAATGCCGGCTTGAAAATCCGAGCGATAGGTTTCTATTCGAATATCCGACCGTCTAGAGATCTTTGACATAATAAACATATCCCAATCTGGCAATAGTGACAAAGACGACGGATAAAAAAACCGGCCGGATGAAACGCGCGCCATTTCGTATGGCAAGATGGGAACCGATGCGGGCACCCAGGATCTGCCCCAGGGCCATGCAAATACCGGCCGAATAGAGCACATTCTGACCGGCGATGAATACGCCCAGAGCCACCACATTGCTGGTGAAGTTCATGATGCGCGTGGTGCCCGCTGCCTTGGTCATATCGTATCCGAGGAGCACCAGCATGGCCGCCGTCCAGAATGATCCCGTCCCGGGGCCAAAGAAACCATCATAAAACCCGAGTGCCATACCAAAAACAAAGAAAAACAATCCCTTGGTCATGATCGCAGCGCGGGGCTTGAATCCAAGCTCCCTGGACACGAGCGTGTAGACAAATACCGCCATCAACAATACAGGGATAATATGCTTGATGAAGCTGGGGTCCATTCGCTGAATAAGCCAGGCGCCGATGCTGGCACCGATAAACGTAAAGGTGACGCCGGCCGCAGTGCTTCGAAGCTCCACTTTACCATTGCGAATATAGTTATACGAGGCTGAAAGCGTACCGAATGAACCTTGCAGTTTGTTGGTGCCCAAGGCCAGTTGGGGCGGCAACCCCACAGACAGCAGCACCGGAAGCGAAATCAGACCACCGCCGCCGGCAATTGAATCCACAAACCCGGCGGACAATCCGCCCAGGAAGAGTATCGCGAAGATATCGATCGTAATAGTAAAATGGTCCATAGCGCAATAACCTAACGTCTCCTGAAAAGACGGACAAGCCCGTGTGACGCATTGGTCGTGTACACCCCTAAAATGACCAGACCACCGCCCACCAGTAATGACGCAGACAGCGACTCATGAAGCAAAAAGAAGGACAACGCGATGGCACTGATGGGCACGAAATTGATGAATACGCTGGCTTTCATCGGCCCGATGCGCTCGATGCCCTGGTAGTACCAGAAAAAACCCAGTACCGTTCCAAAAAACCCCAGATAGAACAGACAGGTCCAATCAACAACCGTATAGCCGTCAAGATCGTAGAGGATTCCGTAGTACAGAGCCGGCACCAGCAGCAGCGCCGCGCCCACCAACGCAGAGTAAGCCACTGAAGCCAAGGGGGTCAAGCTTTGCATGGCCACTTTTCCGATCAGGGAATAAGCAACCCAACTCAGAACGCAGCCGCAAATGAGCAACTCCCCGATGCCAACCGTGTAGCTGGTGATATCGACCATCCGGCCATGGGAAATCACCACCATGGCACCGGCTACGGACAAGCATATGCCGACCCCTTTGATCCAAGTCAACCGCTCCTTAAACAGAAGGGCGGAAAGCAGGCTGATGAAGATCGGATTGTTGGCTATAATCAGCGACGCCCGCCCCGCCTCAATGTACTTAAGACCGGAAAAAAAAAGGATATTGTAAGCAAACACGCCTGTCAGGCCCAGCAGGAATACAGGAAAACGCTGTTCCTTGCGAAGCGACGGCAGCCGGCCCTCTCTTCTGATGACCAAAAACAACAAACAAATGGATGCAATGGTAAATCGCAGAAACGCCGCATTGACCGGATGGACGCTCCGGGCAATCATCTTGCCGGCAATAAATGTACCGCCCCAGAAAAAGGCGGTTAAAAGAAGCTTTACATAGACCACGATGAGCTACCTGAACTTTGAAAATGGAATCTTAATAGCACAAAATGCGGTTATCCGGAAAGTTTAAGTGCAGTTGTATTACTTAAAACGCCGGTGTGCCGAGGAGAAGCCGCAATGTGCGACTACGGTGAACCTCCAGCAAGCCTGACCGACACAGGGCTGTTTCCAGGTTTCAAAAGTCTGAGGACACCATAGCCAAGGCGGAGGAGGTGAAGCCGTAGTAAATCTACTGCGAACCACCGACAACACAGGATCTGGTGCCCTCAGGCTTTTGAAACCTAATGGAGGATTTGGCTGAGAAATAACTTCGTCCGATCATTCTGCGGATGATCGAAAAACTGATCCGGCGAGTTTTGCTCCACAATTTGACCGGCATCCATAAATAGAACCCGATGCGCCACGCTTTTGGCAAAGCCCATCTCATGGGTAACCACCAGCATGGTCATCCCTTCCCGGGCCAGATCGATCATCACGTCCAGGACCTCTTTGATCATTTCCGGATCAAGCGCCGATGTGGGCTCGTCGAACAGCATGACTTTGGGCGCCATGCACAGACTGCGTGCGATGGCCACGCGCTGTTGCTGACCGCCGGAGAGCTGGCCGGGGAATTTGTTGGCCTGCTCGGCGATCTGAACCTTTTCCAAATAGTGCATGGCCATCTCTTCAGCCTCTTTCTTGGGCGTTTTGCGAACCCAAATGGGACCCAGGGTGAGATTGTCGAGGATGGTCAGATGTGGAAAAAGATTAAAATGCTGGAACACCATGCCCACCTCGGCCCGAATCTTTTCAATGTTCTTCAAATCGTTGGTCAGCTCAATACCGTCGACCAAAATTTTACCACGCTGGTGCTCCTCTAGCCGGTTGATACAGCGGATCAAGGTGGATTTTCCGGAGCCCGACGGACCGCATATCACGATCCGTTCCTTGCGTTTGACATCAAGGTTGATATCCTGAAGCACATGGAATTCTCCATACCATTTGTGCATCTTCTTTATCTCAATGATGTTGTCATTGTCTTGAATAGCGGTTTTGATGGCTGACATGGTTTTTCCTGGGTAAAAAGTTTTAAGTGTCAAGTTTAAGTGTTAAGCAGTGGAATTCTGCCGATCTTCTTGGGTCAATTAGATGACTTGATGAAAGAGGATGAATCATTAGAAGGATTCCCATCCTCCACGTAAAACTATCTTTTAAGGGTTCCCCGTCTCGAGCTCTCTTTCCAGTTTTCTGCTGAAGTTGCTTAGGTAGAAACAGCAGATAAAATATATCAGGGCGATGAAAATATAAGCCTCTGCGGAAAACCCCATCCAGCGCGGATCCTGCAGTGTGCTCTGGGTGGTTTTGAGCAAATCGTACAATGCAATGATCACCACCAGAGAGGTATCTTTAAAGGCCGATATCAATATGCTGACAGACGGCGGAATCACGATCTTCAGCGCCTGGGGCAATATGATCAATCGCATGGTCTGAAAATAATTGAGCCCCAATGCATCGGCAGCCTCATACTGTCCTTTGTTCATGCCCTGCAATCCGCCGCGCACAACCTCGGCAATATAGGCCGCCGTGAAGAGAATGATCGCCACTTGAGCCCTGAGGATGCTATTGATGGTCACCCCTTCGGGCAAGAACAGCGGAAAGACCACCGATGACATAAACAACAAACTGATAAGCGGAACGCCGCGAATCAACTCGATATAGACAACACAGAGCGCTTTGATGGCCGGCATTCTAGACTGCCGCCCCAGGGCCAGCCCGATGCCCAGGGGATAGGCCGCCGTCAAACCGAAGACCGATAACAGCAATGTGAGGGGCAACCCCCCCCACTGGGTGCTCTCCACCGATGTCAATCCGAAGATACCGCCTTTGAGCAGCAATCCCATGATCACCAGCCCTGCAATCCAGCAATAGGCGAGCGCTTTGCCCCAAAAGCGTCGATATTGGCTGATGAGAAGCAGTCCCACCAGAAAAAAGATGGCCAATCCGGGACGCCACTGCAGGTCATAGGGATAGAAACCGAAGAGAACAAAGCGGATATTGGCGGTGATGACTGACCAGCAGGCGCCATCGGCGGCCTGGCACTCCTTACCGGTTGAAAGCCATAAGCTGTCGATAAAGGCCCACTGAACAAAGGGAATCAGGGTTTTCCACAGGATCAGCAAGGCGACGACAGAGAGCAGGGAGTTGAACCACGAGTTGAAAAGGTTGGCCCTTAGCCAGCCCAAAACCCCCACACTGGCCACCGGCGGTTTAATTTCCGATTTGATCGCACTGTCAACAGTCGACGCGTCCTGCATCAGTTCTTATGCCTCTTTATAAAATCGGTAGAATTCCTTCACTTAAAACTTAACACTTTAAACTTAAAACTTGTATGGAACACTCGGTTAATAGGCCCATTGAAGCAGTGTCACTTCGATCCAAGCGCGATCACCGTTCCACCAGTTTCATCTTCTTATTGTACCAATTCATAAACGCCGATGTGGACAGGCTGAAAATCAGGTAAACCGCCATGATCAGCATGACGCCTTCAATGGCCTGCCCGGTCTGATTGATGGTGGTCCCTGCCACTGAAACGAAATCCGGATAGCCGATGGCCACCGCCAGTGAGCTGTTTTTGGTCAGGTTCAGCATTTGGCTGGTTAAAGGTGGAATGATGACCCTGAGGGATTGGGGCAAGATCACCAGATTGAGCAACTGTCCAGGCTTCAAGCCGATGGCCATGGCGGCTTCAGTTTGCCCCTTGCTGACCGACTGGATCCCGGCGCGCACCACCTCAGCCACAAAAGCCGCTGTATAGAGTACCAACCCCAGCAGCAGGGCTGTAAATTCAGGGCTGACGCTCAGGCCGCCTTGAAAATTGAATCCTCTGAGCACCGGCACACTCATTTCGGTCGGCGCACCGCCCAGAAGCCAGGTGATCAAGGGCAGGCCAATGATAATGCCGAAGCCGGTCTTGAATACCGGAAAAAGCTTTCCGGTTCGCGCCTGTCGCTTTCGGGCCCATTTTTTCATCATCATGCAGACCGCCAGGGCGACCAAAAATGCCAGTGCCATATATCCGTGAACCTGGTGGGCGGCCGGTACGGTAAAAATCAACCCGCGGTTGCAAAGAAAGACCCCTTCAATCAGGTTAAGGGCCTGGCGTGGAGACGGCAGCATTTCATAGAAAAAAGCATACCAGAAAAACAATTGCAGCAGAATGGGAATATCCTGGAAGACTTCGATGTAAGCCGCCGCAACTCTCGAAATCAGCCAATTGGAAGAAAGCCTGGCAACGCCGATCAAGGTACCCAGAATAACCGTCAGAATGATGCCGATAAATGAAACCAGCAAAGTATTCAGTGCGCCCACCACCAGGGCGCGGCCATAGTTATCCGCGGCGGAATAGGCGATCAGGGACTCGCCGATTTCAAAGGAAGCTTCTTTCTCGATGAAGCCAAACCCTGTGGCTATGGATTGGCGCTCAAGGTTGGCCAGGGTATTGGAGATCAGATAGTAGCTCAGAAATGCAAACAAGCATAGAGTAACAAACTGGTATATCAAAGATCGTTTACCAGGATCATACCAGAAGGAAACCCTCTCGGATCCTTCGACCGTCGACGTTCCTATTTCAGGTTCAGGCATAGCGATCAAAATTGACGAGTTGCGTCCATTCAGCAAATAAAGTAGTGCCGACTTGCAATTCGGGACCCTACCGGGCCGTCCCCTGTAAATGAAGGATAGGACGGCCCGGAAACAGGTTTCCGAATCAGCGATTATTTAAACGGCGGTGTATACATCAGTCCACCATTAGTCCACAATGCATTTAAACCGCGTTCGAGTTTCAACGGCGTGTTCTTGCCCACATTGCGCTCGAACACTTCCCCGTAATTGCCGACCATTTTAACGATGTTATATGCCCATTTTTCATTCAACCCCAAAGATTTGCCGTTGCCCTCGCTGACACCCAGAAATCTCTGGATTTTGGGATCTTTGCTCTTGAGCATCTGGTCTACGTTTTTGGAACTGATGCCCAGGTACTCGGCTTCGATCAGCGCCATGGTGGCAAAATTGACGATATCGTACCATTGGTCGTCGCCATGCCGAACAACCGGCCCCAATGGCTCACGGGAAATAATTTCCGGCAGGATCATGTGATCGTCCGGATTGGGAGCAATGGCGCGGGTTCCGGCCAATTGAGAAGCATCCGAAGTCAGGCAGTCGCAGCGTCCGGCAAAATAGGCTTTGGCCAGTTCCGGGGTGCTTTCGATGACCACGGGTTTCATTTTCATGTTATTGGCCCGGAAATAATCGGCGGCGTTGAGTTCGGTGGTGGTGCCCGGAAGCACGCATACGGTGGCGCCGTCGAGTTCCCTGGCGCTTTTGACACCCATTTTTTTGGGAATCAGGAAACCCTGACCATCGAAATAATTGGTCTGGACGAAGTTGAGGCCTAATGCCGTCTCACGGGTCAAGGTGCGTGTGGCATTGCGGGTGAGCACATCGATCTCGCCCGATTGCAGCGCCGTGAAGCGGGTTTTAGCGGTTAATGGCACCCATTTGATCTTATCGGGAGCACCAAACACGGCCACGGATACGGCTCTGGCGGTATCCACATCCAAACCCCGCCAAACGCCTTTTTCGTCCGGTTTAGAGAATCCGAACAAACCTTCATTGACCCCAACAGAGATGTACCCTTTGGCTTTTACATCCTGCAAGGTCCCCGCCAGGGCGCAAACGACGGAGAAGGCGATCAGAACAGCTGAAATGACACTAATTTTAAAAACTTTCATAGAACTTCCTCCTCATTGCAGATTAAGAGTTGCCCACACTGAATACCCAATGGAGGTACATCAGTGCATACCCGGTTACCAAATCTTATGTTCAGGCGCGTATTCATTGTGAATAATGCCTTCTTTGTTATAGGGGGGTCTGGTTTTATTAGCACGGGTCGCTGAATTTTCGCAAGTCAATTCATACGGTTGCCGTCGGCTTTGGCTCCTCCGGAGTCTGGCTCGAGGTTCCTGGTTCCTGGTTCATGGTTGTAAGCGCAGTAAATTTAAGTAGTACCAAATCCAAAAAGTCCTGGTTTTTCCCGGTTCCTGTCTGGCCCAATCTTGCGTTTTAGGCGTACCAGAAACCACAAACCATCTTTTCATAGATCGATTTTGTAGAGCTTCATTTTGCTCAATAAGGAGGGGTGGCTGATCTCCAACAATTTGGCGGCATGGGTGCGATTGCCTTGGGTAACTTTTAAAGCTTTGGTGATCAATTTCTTTTCGACTATTTTTTGAGCATTTTTCAATGAACAGCTATCGAAGAGCTCTTCCACGGAGGCCACTGGCGCCTTGCGCGCCTGCGAAAAGGAAAAACTTTCCGCAAGCAGTATATCCCCTTCAGTGAGGACCATGGCCCGCTCTATGGCATTTTCCAGCTCGCGGACATTGCCTGCCCATTGGTGCTGAAGCAGAATGGCCATGGCTGCAGGTGCGATACCTTTTACAGCACTCTCCAGGGACGTATTGAGTTTGTCGATAAAATGCTGACAGAGCAAAGGAATATCCTCGCTACGCTCACGCAGGGGCGGCATTTCAATGGGCAGAACATTCAACCGGTAATAGAGATCTTCCCTGAATTCGCTGTCGCGCACCATCTTTGCCAAATTTCGCGATGTTGCGGCGATCACCCGGACATCGATTTTTTGGGAGCGCGCCGAACCCACCGGCCGAATCTCATTTTCCTGCAAAACCCTAAGCAATTTTACCTGCAACAGTAGAGGCAGCTCACCGATTTCATCCAGGAACAGCGTGCCGTTATGGGCTTCTTCGAATAATCCTTTTTTAGTGGCATCGGCGCCGGTAAATGCACCCTTAATATATCCGAACAACTCGCTCTCAAGTAAATTCTCGGGAATACTGCCACAGTTCACCGGCACCAACGATTGCTCATGCCGCGGGCCTTCATAGTGAATGGCCCGCGCAACCAGTTCCTTTCCGGTGCCGCTCTCGCCGGTTATCAAAACCGTGGTATTATATTGGGCGGCTTTGGCGGCCATGGCGAAAACGGCTTGCATGGCACTGCTTTTGGCCACCAGGCTGCCGAATCGGTGTCGATGTTCGATGCGTTGAAGCTGTTTTTTAAGTCGGACATTTTCCTGTCTCAGATGATCGCGCTCCTGGGCCTTCTTTATGGCAAGGCGCACCTCATCGCTTTTAAACGGCTTGGAGATAAAATCATACGCTCCCAGTTGCATGGACTGCACAGCCAAATCAATGGTGCCATAGGCGGACATCATGATGATAGTGGCGGAATGTTTTTGGCCCGCCACAGCCTTTAGAAACGCGATGCCGTCCATGTTGGGCATTTTGATATCGCAGAGCACAAAATCGAAAGCCCTACCTTCGAGGGCGGCCATCCCCGCCTGCCCGTCAGCAGCCGTTTCAACGCTGTAGCCGTCCAACATCAACATCTTCGACAACATATGGCGCATGTTTTCTTCGTCGTCGATGACCAGCACGGATGTCTCAACGAACGCTTGGGGCTGGGTATCGGTCATATGAAAATCCCTTCCTGATATTCACTTATCATGTATTGCCGCTGCCAGTCTCGGTGACTCTATCAGCCAACGGCAATTGAATGATAAATACCGCTCCGCCCTTGGGCGGAATTTCGGCCCGGATGGTACCGCCGATGCTTTCGATGATCATATAACTGACCGCCAATCCAAGCCCAGTCCCTTTTCCCGGCTCCTTGGTGGTATAAAAGGGATCAAAGATGTTCTGAAGCTGATCGGCATCAATTCCGGCCCCATTGTCCTCAAACCGTATGCAAAGCGTGGGCTTCAAGGAAGCCGGCACCGTATCTTGGATGGATGTTCGAATGGCGATGCGACCGCCGTCGGGCAGGGCGTTGCTGTGGATCGCATCGGCTGCATTGAGCAACAAATTCAGAAAAACCTGACGCAGTTGGTCATCATTGCCCCAGATGGAATCATTGGCGGCATCGAGATGCGATTCAATGTCGATATGGTTCATTACCGGCTGCGGCCTCATGACTTCAACGATGTCCGATATCACGGCATTGACGTTCATATGTTTGCTTTGAACATCTCTCGGTCTGGCCAGGTCCAGCAATTGACGAATCACCGCATTGATGCGCTGCACCTCATTCTCCGTGCGCGCTAAAAAATCGAGTTGGTCCTCGTCATCAAGTCCTGGCTGTTTAAGCATCTCCAGATAGCCCAAAGCAATACCGATGGGATTGCCGATTTCATGGGCTATGCCGGCGGCCAAGCGGCCGACGGAAGCCATTTTTTCAGCTCGAATGATCTCTTTCTGAGCATTTTTAAGTTCAATGTTGGCTTGCTCAAGAGAACCAACCGTGGCCTGAAGCTTTTTCTTGTCCGATGAGATGCGTGTCAACATGCGGTTGAGCGATGCCGAGAGTCGATTCAGTTCATTGTCTTCATGTCGAAAAGCAAAGAACAAATCGCCATCCTCCTGAAATCCGTCGGCCTGCAGCACAATGCGATCAATGGGCCGCAAATAGAGCCGGAAGATACGATAAAGACCCACGACGGTAAGCACGGCGGTATTGATCAATATATAGAGCAGAATGAGGTTATGATATTTTCTTAATTTCTTATAGATGGGGCGCAGAGAGATGACACCGGCGACAACGCCGTCCGGTAATCCGGAATTATTATTCACTGGAACTGCGATGCAGACTGCACTGGGGTGCCACCAGAATAGCGCCCAGACATGGCCCAAATCCTCGATGCTGGTTTGGCGGCTTTTGCGTGCGGCATCGATTTGCCTCAAAATCGACGCCAGAGGATAGGTCCCGCCGTTCTTCTGGTACAATGCGGTCCCCTTGCCATCGACAATATGGACTGTGACCGCGCTATCCAAGCTTTGCAATAACAGCCCAGCGGTTGGGGCCGCTTGTTTATCCATAAAGTCTGCTGAAGAGCCTTCGCTAAAATAGAACCGGCCGACATTTTCTAGAATATGGCGACTGCGAGAAATTTGATCGCGAACCATCACGCTTTGCAGCACCACGACGACCAGAATATCGGTAATGACCGCCGAGAGCAGCAGCAGCAAGGCAACGTTGAAGGCAATCTTGGTCTTTAATCCCCGTGCGGCCAAGTCAATCCTCTTGATACACGCGACCATCGATGCGGACGATGGTGGTTCTGTTCCTCCACAAGGGAGAAAGGATTATGCTGGTTTTGTCATGGCCGCACAGTCAGCGCCGGGTGGCATTGCGGAGGCCTTACGGCACAATTGTATCTACGTATAACTTGCTGTAACAATAGCACATATGGCAAAGCAAGGCAAACACCGGCGCGCAAGTTATTATCTTTTTTATCTTTTATCATTCAAAAACGTTAGCGAGAACATGGCCGCCAAGGAATCAAAATGACCATATCGCGAATGGAATAAGGGGTAAGGATCAAGTTGATCTGAATCCTGATTTGCCCGCGCATTTGAACATTTGAATTTCCTGTTGCTAAACCACTATAGCTATAATAGTTTTCTATCATGCTGCGGTTCACAACTTGCTGGATACCGCAATTCAGAGTTTCTTCGGCCGGTAAACCATTTTCGAAAGGCAGGTGAACCAGAGGATGCCGTGTAGCTGTCGATCGTTGCCCGCTCACTCTGACCCTATTCCACGAGCTCTAAACCGATTTGCAGAGCAACCTCGACAGGATAGAGCGAAAAATTCGGCATTTCCGTAATGGCATTGAGCTTTTGACTGCACCTTTTAACGACACCTCGGGTGCGGTGGACTTTTGCCGATCTCTTCTTCAACATCCAGTGCTCGAAACAGAGAAAGGCCCGCGATGCTGAATCAGATTTACGAGACGCTTGCCCGCATCGGTTATCATCACCCCCTGCATCCTCCTGTAACGCACATCCCCATCGGCCTGGTGATCGGTGCCTTCCTTTTCTCCCTGACTGCCTGGATCTTCAACCGCGAGAGCCTTGCACAAAGCGCAAAGCACTGCATCGTTCTTGCCCTGCTATCCGTACCGCCGGCCGTATTGTTCGGCCTCATGGACTGGCAGCATTTTTACGCCGGTGCCCTGCTGCTGCCGATTCGAATCAAAATGGTGCTGGCCACGACATTGACCATTTTGCTATTGGTCGCATGGGGAGCTTCCAGAAAGGGGAAGAGGAATATGAGCCGTCTTACTGCTGTCTACGGCCTGTGCCTGGTTACGGTCATGGCATTGGGATTATTTGGCGGAGAACTGGTATACGGGGTGCGCGACGGGGCGACGGCACCCATAGATACCCCTCTGGTCCGCCAGGGGTCCGATCTTTTCGGGCAAAGGTGTTCCGTATGCCACTATGCGGACAAAAGCGAAGCCAAAATCGGTCCTGGATTCAAAGGGCTGTTTCAGCGGGACCAACTTCCGGTCAGTAAAAAACCTGTCACCGAAAACGCGATAATAAACCAGTTGAAATCCCCGGTTGAAAAAATGCCCCCCTTCCCGGATTTAAGCCCAGAACAAATACAGGCGTTGATCGCCTATCTAAAAACACTATGAGCAGATCCTGGCCAACCGGTTCATACCGGGCGTCGTAGGCCGTAAACCGTAGAAAACAATAAGAACGAGAGCCGGCCAACCGGCCGGAGAACGATTGCAGGCCATGCCGAGCGTTGAAGAACATTATAAAGAGCTGCTGGCCCCCTATTATTCATGGATTCACGGGGGTACCGAAAAACAGTTGAGCGATTATAGAGTATTCTTCGGCAAGCATGCGGTCAATCCGGGGGATTGCGGTGTCGCGCTGGACCTGGGAGCCGGATCAGGGTTTCAATCCATACCCCTGGCCGAACTGGGCTTCCAGGTGATAGCCATAGATTTAAGCCGCGAACTTCTGAGCGAACTTCATCAAAGAGCAGGCGGCCTGTCCATCGTGGCCATCCAGGATAACTTGTTGCGCTTTGCCCGCCATAGTCCTCCTCAGGCGGAACTGATTGTTTGTATGGGCGATACGTTGACGCATCTCAACACCCTGCGCGACGTTCGGTATTTGATCAGGAAAGCCAAAAACAGGTTGACTGTCCGAGGGCGTCTGTTTCTGGGATTTCGGGACATGAGCGTCGCAGCAAAGGATTTGGATCGCTTTATTGCCGTGCGCAGCGATACGGATCGGATTTTTACCTGCTTTCTCGAATATGAAAAAAGACATGTCAGGGTCCATGATCTGGTTTACGAACGGACCGATGATCAGTGGAACCTGCACAAGAGCTTTTTCCGAAAACTTCGGATTTCCACAGAGTGGCTCCAAGGACAAGTTGAAAAGGCTGGACTGGGGATCGAACATGTAAATGTTCATGGAGGCATGACCACCATGATCGCCCGCAAGACTTGAGCTTGCCTTATTGGGAAACCTACAAAGATCGGAATCTTAGGAGAAAATCTACCCTTGACGCGGATGCCAGGAAAGAGGAATATATTTGTCCATAAGAATACAAGACCGACAACCCGAGGGACAGGTATGGCCGCACCCGCTTTCAAGCTAGAATACGCTGAGGCATGACGCATCCGATTCAATACCTCTGGCTGAGCATTTATTTGTTTGCCCTCCTGGCGCTGTTTTTCTATGGCATCAATTGCTACGTATTGATGTTTTTATATTGGCGCAGGCGCCATCAAGCCCTTGAACGCCATGTCGAAACAAAAGAGAACTATTTCAATCAAGTGGCATGCCGGAATTGGCCCAAGGTCACCGTCCAACTGCCGGTCTACAATGAACGCTATGTGGTGGAACGGTTGATTGAAGCCGCTTGCCGGCTGGACTACCCTAAAGGCCTGCTTGAAATTCAAATTCTGGACGACTCCACTGATGATACCGCCCAAATTGCCCGGATCGCCGCCGCCCGGATGCAGCTGCAGGGTCTCGACATCGTTCATCTGCACCGGCTGAAACGATGTGGGTTCAAGGCCGGCGCCCTCAAAGAGGGGCTCCGGCAGGCCAAGGGCGAACTGCTGGCCATCTTTGATGCCGATTTCATACCGGATGCCGATTTCCTGATGGAAACGGTACCCTACTTTGCCGATCCGGTCATCGGCATGCTGCAGACCCGCTGGGGCCACATTAACAGCGATTATTCCATGCTGACCCGAGCCCAATCCATGGGCATCGACGGACACTTCGGCGTCGAACAAGGCGCCCGAGCCTGGAACGGTTTGTTCATGAATTTCAATGGCACGGCCGGGATCTGGCGCAAAACGGCCATCCTTGACGCCGGTGGCTGGCAGGCCGACACACTCACCGAAGATCTGGATCTGAGTTATCGGGCCCAGCTCAAGGGCTGGAAACTGCAGTTTGTTTCCCAGGTCGTGTGCCCGGCCGAGGTGCCGGTCACCATCAATGCCTTCAAGTCCCAGCAGCACCGCTGGGCCAAAGGTTCAATCCAGACCGCCAAGAAGAATCTGGGTCGCATTTTCAGAGCCAGACTCCCCCTGTTGACCAAAATTCAAGCCTTTATGCACCTGACCCATTATATGGTCCACCCCATGATGCTGCTGGTGGTTTTGACCTCCATCCCAATGCTTTACACCGGGGTGCTGGTGAACAATTGGGCCTGGCCACTGATGATATTCACCCTGTTTTGCCTGGCCACCTGCGGTCCCTCTTCCATGTACCTGTTCTCGCAGCAAATTATCTACAAAGACTGGAAAAAGCGAATAATATTCATACCCTTTCTTATGTGTCTGGGCACCGGCATCGCGGTCAACAATACCAAAGCCGTTCTGGAGGCCCTGCTGAATCTGCAAAGCAGTTTTATCCGCACGCCCAAATATGGTATCCGGGCTCGTTGCGACGCGTGGCAGGGCAAGTGCTATGCCATCCCCCTGTCGCCGCTATCGATCATCGAATTGCTGTTTGGCCTCTATTCGTTGACCGGACTGTGCCTGTTCCTTTTTTTCAGCAAATACCTGGTGAGCCCGTTCCTGATCATTTACACGTCAGGATTTTTTTATGTTTTCTTTCTTTCGGTGATGCAGGGCTATGGAAAACATCAGTCCTAAAAGTGGTTTCGGCAGGAGAAATCCAAGTGTGACGGTAACGCTAATTTACGCTTTGGGATTACTCTCCGCGGCCATCTACGGGTTGAACTTTGGGCTTGCTGAACGCCTGCCCGCATTCTGGCAACAAACATCCATGTATATATACCTGGCGATATTTGCGGTTTTGAGCGTGTTTTACCTGGCAGCCGTGGGCCTGGTGGTCTATCGCCGGCCGACGGCCCGGCAGCCCAAGGGGCTGTTTGTGGGCATTATGGCCCTTGCCGTGGCATTCAGGTTGCTGCTGGTATTTCAAGAACCCGCAGTCTTGTCCAGTGACATGTATCGGTTCATCTGGGACGCCCGTGTCCAACATAACGGTTACAATCCATATCGCTATGCGCCGGGGGCCGAGGCACTGAAAAGCCTGCGGGACGACCGGATCTATCCCCATATCAACCGTAAAAGCGCCCGGACATTGTATCCGGCCGGCGCCCAACTTTTTTTCAGGGCGATCTACTTGCTGGTGGGAGACAGTGTCACGGGGTTTAAAGGCACCATGGTTGTGTGCGATATTGCGGCCCTGGCGGTGATGGCCGCCTTGCTTAAGCTCAATGGACGTGATGCCAACCGACTGCTGATCTATGCCTGGAACCCCCTGGTGGTTTTTGAGATTGCTTACAGCGGACATCTGGAGGGCATCACGGTACTCTTGATGTTGTGCGCTTTTTACCTGGCGTCCAGGCGCAGGAAACTTTGGGGCATTCTTATGCTGGCGCTCTCCAGCGCCATCAAACTCTATCCGGCGCTGCTGCTGCCGGCGCTCCTGAACCGTGCCGAACGAATCAAGGGCCCGGTAATCTTCATGGCGGCCATCGGACTGCTCTATCTGCCGTTTGTGGCGGCCGGACAAAAAATGATGGGATTTTTGCCCATCTATCTGAAAAATCCGTACGAAAGCTTCAACCTGGGTTTGAAGTACCTGATCATGCACTATATCCCGGGCTTGAATTATTACGTGCTGTCGCTTCTGTTTATTGCCGGCTTGCTGGCTGTGGCCCTGGTGGTCTTGTTCAAGGGAAAGTCCGACGACCATGGGTTGCACGATGGGTATGTATTGACCGGATGGCTGATGATTTTGATGCCCGCAGCGCTGCATCCCTGGTATGTGATTTTGATCATCCCGTTTTTAGCTTTTTATCCCAATGCTGCCTGGTTGCTTTTCAGCTGCATGGTGTCCTTGTCTTACGTGAAGTACATCACACCGCAGGGCAACATGCCGACCTGGGTTCTGCTGTGCGAATATATCCCTTTGATGGTCCTGCTGTTCACCGGATTCGTCTATAGATGCCAGGGCTGCGGTGCGGTTGGCTGGTACCGCAAACTGGCGAGGGGCGGCCGATGAACATTACGGTGGTGATTCCTGCCCTGAATGAAGAAAAAGCCATTGGCCAGGTGGTGCGCGCCGTGCCGGCAAATGGGGTCAAGCAGGTCATCGTGGTGGACAACGACTCCAGCGATGACACCGTCGGCCAGGCCATTGCGGCCGGAGCCCGGGTCGTCAAGGAGAAGCGACGCGGCTATGGCGCGGCCTGTCTGGCCGGGGCCCGGTCAGCAGATGACGCCGATGTCCTGGTCTTTTTGGACGGCGACTGCAGCGACGATCCGTCCCAGCTGGATATCGTCGCCGGTCCGGTATTGACCGATGAGGCGGACCTGGTCATCGGCAGCCGTCTGCGGGGGACATTGGAAAAGCAATCCATGCCCCTGCACGGCCGTTTGGGTAACCGCCTGATTGTTTTTTTGTTAAGTCTGCTCTACGGGACCGACATTACCGACATCGGATCCTTCCGGGCCATAAAAAACCGGACGCTGCTGCAGCTCAACATGGAGCAGATGACCTATGGCTGGCCGGTGGAGATGATCGTTAAAGCCGCCCGCCGGGGGTTGCGCCTGCGCAGCGTTCCCATACGCTACCGCAAGCGCATCGGCCAATCAAAGGTCAGCGGGACCGTGAAGGGCACAATTCTGGCAACCTGGTACATGTTTCTGGTGCCCTTGAAATATCTTTTCAAAAAGGTTGAGTAAAAAATGGTAGCTTTAGGAATCGGTCTGACAAACGACTGCAATTTAAATTGTGCCCATTGCTATCGGCCTCAGGATCGAATTGACAATCTCACCTTGGCCGATGTTCAAAAGGTGTGTGAAAGCCTGACGGTGGATTCCATTGGATTCGGCACCGGCGAAAATGGATTGAATCCCGATTACTTTGCAATTCTGGACGATCTGCACAACCGTCGGATCCGCATGACCATAGCCTCCAACGGCCATACCCTTTCCATTACGCCCGATGAGGTTCTGCAGTATTTTAGCGACGTGGAATTTTCCATCGATTTTCCAGATCAGGAACGCCAGGACCGCTTGCGGGCCGCCGGCAACTGGCAGACCGTGATGGCCGGCATCCAACGCTGCCGCAAACTGGGGATCCGGGTCTCCATTCTGACGGTGCTGATGAACGTGAATTACAGCGACATGGGCCGCATCGCCCGGCTGGCCGCTTCCCTGGACGCCGATTTTCGCGTCAATGTCTATCAGCCGATGCACACCGCACAGTTTATGCTGACGTTCGAGCAGTATTGGGAGGCCTACCAAATCCTCTTCGACCAGACCGAAGCAATTTCCGTCACCGAGCCCCTGGTGAACGCCATGATGGGGCTCGACGGCCTCAAAGGCTCCCCCTGCGGAAACGGCAGCATCAGGGTAACGCCGGACCGCAAACTCAAACCCTGTGTTTACTGGCCCGAATCCAATCTGACCATCGATGATCTGGGTGTGGAAAAGGAGCGCATATTCGAGAATAAACTGTTTCGCCAGTCCCACCTGACGCCCCGTTTCTGCCTGCCATGCGAACATGTCGCCACCTGTGGGGGCGGTTGCGCCGCCCGGCGCAGGCTGCGCGGGCACTTGGAGTTGCCTGACGAATACTGCCCCATTTATCGCGGCCGCACAATCCAGCTGAAAAGCAGCGTCTCTGCGGCACAAAAACCTCTGCGCAGCGGCAGTATCTGCACCACCATCGTCAAAGGGGCCTAAGGTCGATGGCAGCGTCAGACATCACCAGCCCGCTTCCCATCCAGCTGTATTTGGAAAGCACCAACCGCTGCAATTTGAAGTGCCGGGGCTGCATTCATTTCAAAGGACCTTGGGAGTCTGGGCGCGATATCTCCCTGGCCCAGATGATTCGGATCACCGACCAGTTGCCCGATTTGCAGCGCGTGGTGCTGCATGGCATCGGAGAGCCCCTGCTGAACCGCCAATTGCCGGCCATGATTGAGCACCTGAAAGCCCGCGGCGTCTATGTGCTGATCAACTCCAATGGCATTCTGCTGGACGCTAAATGGCGTCAGGAGCTCATGGACAGCGGATTGGACGAACTGCGTATATCGCTGGACGCTGCATCCTCCCAGGGCTACCAGCAGATGCGCGGCAACGACCAGTTCGACCGCATCGTTACCAATCTTCAAGCCCTCAAGGCGCTGCAGAATGAGTCGCACAAATCCACTCTGGCGGTTTCCCTGTGGTATCTGGGCACCCAGGACAACATTGCCGAACTGCCGCAGTTTGTGCAACTTGCAGCGGATATCAAGATCGCCGAAGTCTACTTGCAGCGGCTGGTCTATTTTCAGGACCATGCCGGGTACGGCGTGGCCGTAGCCCAAAAATCGCTGCAAGAAACAGAACCCCGGCTCCTGGAGCTGATTCATGAAAGTCAGATGCTGGCCGATCGCCTGGGCGTACGGTTCAATTCTTCCGGTCTCTGCAGGCCCGTGGAGAGCCTCAAAGTCGAGTCTCGGGAAGAAAGGCCGTGGCACAAATGTTTTCGCTACCATCAACTGATGTATGTCACCGCCTGGGGCAATGTACTGCCCTGCTGCATCGCCCCCTTTGCTACAGTGGATTACACTTCGCTCATTATGGGCAATGTTTTTGAAAGCCCGCTGGAAGAAATCTGGATGGGTGAACGCTATACCCGATTCAGGAAAGCCCACCGTAGCGCAACCCCTCCCAAATGCTGCCGCGGCTGCGGCGTACTCTGGAGTCTGTAATGCCCGATACGGATTCAAAACAATTGCTGGTGGTGGTCGCCAAAACCCCCCAGCCCGGGGAAGTCAAAACCCGCCTGTTGACCGAACTGACCCCCACGGAAGCCACCGATCTTTACAGTTGTTTCATTCGCGACCGAATCAGAGAGATCAGCCGCCTGCAGGGCGTGGACCTGGCTATCGCCTACACCCCCGAAGGATCTAAGTCCTATTTTGCCCCATTCCTGTCCAACGGTTTCCAGCTTTTCGCCCAGCAGGGCAAGGATCTGGGAGAACGGTTGCACAATATCTTCGTCCAGAAACTGGCCCAGGGGTACCGGGCGGTCACCATCATCGACAGTGACACGCCGGATCTGCCCAGAACCCTGGTTGCACAAGCATTTCAATGGCTGGCATCGGAGTCAGTGGACGCCGTATTCGGCCCCTGTGAAGATGGCGGCTATTACCTGGTGGGCCTGCGTCAAACGCAAAGCGAGCTGTTCACCGGTATCCCCTGGAGCACCGCCCGGGTGCTGCCGCTGTCATTGCAAAGGGCCGCGGCCTTGGGACTGCGAACCAGACTGCTGCCGCAATGGAACGATCTGGATACCGCCGACGATTTGCGCGCCTATTATCAAAAACACCTCAACAGCGGTCCTGAAGCACATCTGGTCGGTAAGGAGACCTTCGATTACTTGAAACGCCTGGGCATCACTGGAAGATAAGTTCTTCCTTCCACCTGCTTCAGGTAGCCCAACAACTCCGATTCCATGTCGGTGGCCAAAACCGGGCACTCTTGAAGCAGGTTACGCCGCTCCAGCGGGTCCCGTACCACATTGAACAGCTGCAGCACATCCAGTTCCGCCGAGTAGACCAGCTTCCACTCCCAGTCCCGATACCACACATAGCGCCGCTTGAACGAAGCCCGGCCCGCCACTGTTCGATGCAGATAGGCGGCTTTCTCACCATTCGCTATTAAAGGCCGCAGGGATACGCCCATGTGAGAATCCGCATAGGGCGGATCGACCGCATAACCAGCCAGATCCACAATCGTGGGCGCCATGTCACTGTTCAGCACCGGGACATCGTTAAAACGCTTGACCACACCATGGGCCAGTAATATTAAGGGCACGCGAATCTCTTCCTCGTAGAGGGTATGTCCGTGCAGGCTGGCACCGTGTTCCCAGAACTGCTCGCCGTGATCGGCCGTCAGCAGAATCACGGTGCGGTCGTAAAGGCCCTTGCTTTTGAGCTGCTGCAAGAATCGCGCACAGGCCCCATCGAGGTAGGAAAGGTTGTTGTCATAAATATCCCGCGGGCGGTCCCCGAAATCCAGGCCCTGATCCTTTTTCCACAGGTCGTTATGCACGTCCATCAAATGCAGGAAACACAAAAAGCGTCCGCCGGGCGGCTGTTCATCAATGGCCCGCTCAAGGGCCGCAAATGCTTCGTCGGCTGTTGGCGTGTGCCGGTCGCTGACGGGACGGCCAACCTCCAGGGTTTTCACCAGCGCGTCAGAAGGGAAAATGGCCCGGGGACCGAAGGGTGCGGTAACCCAAAGCTGATCGATCTTTTCGGCCTGGGCCAGCTTGAGGTACAAATTGCGACGGTAGAGCTGTGGTCCGTACAGGGCGAACGGGCTTCGACCGCCGACCAGGAAGGGAAACCCGGCAAAGGAGCCGCCCCCCTGGCTGTACGCCCTCCGGAAGGATATGGTTTCCGTACGGGCCCAGTGATCCAGAAAGGGTGTCGTATTGCGCGGATAACCGGCCGATGAGAACGCATCCCCGCGCAGGGCATCCACCACAATGACCAGTAAATTAAAGTTCGCAGGTAAAAGGGACGCATGGGTCTTGCGCAGCCGCCAGGGCATCGGCCAAGGATCGGGCGCCCCGTTCGGGGGCGGGTCCTGGCCCAGGTGAAACCATCCGCTCAAACCAAAGCTGCTGGCGGCCATGCGTACCAAACCTGCATCCACGCGCACCAGTTCATTGTATTGCAGCACCAGGGACTTGACTTCGGGATAGGCGTTAAGCATCCAGAAAGGCCCCAGACCCAGCAGGACCACCAATAAAAACAGTACGCCAGCCTTCATTCCGCCCAACGTCACCTTGGGAGTCGAAATGCCATGGTGCTCAACAATTAACGCCCCTGCGCCGGCAGCCACGACGCAGAGCAATAATATCATGGCACCCTTCAGAAAAGAAAAGGCCGTATACCAGGGATCGAACAGGTCGCCGAACAGCACCAGGGTAATCCCCAGCAGGCATGCCGAACAGATCACCCCTGCCAGCATCCGCAAACTCACGGCCTGCATCCTTGCAGCGGTCAACAGCGCGGCCAGTGGCCAGACAAGCGCGGCCCCCAGGGTCAGACACACGCCGGCCACCGGGTTGGTCTCCCGCATCCGCGGCCAGCGTTGCATGAGACGACGAAATACTTGTGCCAACAAGGCGCCGCCGGCCACACTGAAAATCAAAAAAAGCTGAATCCCGGCCGAGTTCAGATTCAAGGCAGCGGCCGGCCAAGCCACGGCATGCATCACGGCGGCCAGCAGCAGGGACGCAAAGAGCCCGGAAATGAGCACAATCGCCAGCCAAAGCAAGAGGCCTGCACGAATCGGTGTGCCCGCCAGCCGACGCTTCAAGGCCAGGAATCCAATTGTGCCGCCAGCCAGCCCCGTTCCAGCCCACACCGTGAGGGCTCCGCCGATCCAGACCGGCAGGGCCATATGCAGCACGGCTTCGAGCGTTGTATCCAACACGGCCTGGTCCGACATCCGCCGCCAGGAAGGTTCCCCAATGGCTGTCAGACCGCCCAGCAGGAAGAGCCCGCCAAAATACCAGGGTGTCGGCCAGGAAAAGTGCAAACCCGATGCGGCTCGTCCTAAAACCGGAATGAACCCGCTGCGCACCAGGGCGCCGACCCCCTGGGCAAGCACCACGACCAGATAAAGGGTAGGCACCCCAGGAAAAAAACCTGCGGCCGGCACTAGGGCGACCCGCACGACCGCTGCCATGCAGAGCAGCTCGGCCCCGACCGCCAGCCGCACCCCCCGGTCCAGTCGCGCTGCGCAATGCCGCACCTGAATATATTGTATGGTGCCCGCCAATATGCGTCCCACGAGCACCAACCCCAGACACAGGTCGATATTATCCCTTACCCAGGCGAAAGCCGGACTCTCACCCGACCCTATGTGTTGCCCCAGTTCACTGTGGACCGCCGCGAATAAAGAAAAGATCAGAAAAAGCGGCAGGGTCGAACCGAAATGCACCCAGGGGATCAGAGATCCCAATACAGATGCCGGTTTTTCAGATTTTGCGTGTATCATGGGAAGCGCGTGAAGACCAGGTCACCGGTCAGCTGAAAGGCAATCGAATGGCACTGGTGGCATTCGCGCACCTTGGGACCATCCATGGATCGATCGCCCCGTGAGGTGAATCGGGCGTATGACCACTCGGCCGCTAAGAAGTCTTTGCCGTATGACGGCGTGTTTTGATCGGCTTTGGAAAGGACAGCGATTTCAACCGGGGCTTGCGCAGGTCGATCAAGGACCCCGGCTTGGTAAATCTCTATCACGATCAGGCTGCCCCCCGGCCAGATGCAAAAACCACTGCCCGGAAGCCCCCGGTCCAAATAGACGGAATTTTCCAGGTCCTGCCGGCGGAAGTAGATCCAGGCACTTTGATTGCTTTTAAACCTGCGGGTGGGGATATATTTGCGCGACCAACCTGCCGCCGGATGGCCCGCCCCATCGCGATAATGGGGCAAAAGTAAGGGTCGGTTGGCATAGACATACGCAACCGGTATCACGACGGAAGGGTCCTTTTGCAGCCTCAAACCCGGTGCTTTGAGATAGATCGCGCCCTCACCGGCGTGGATCAACGTCGACGCAAGCAGCAAGACCCCAGCCAGGAGGGCCGGCAGGCCATACCGCGACCGGTGCATCTCCCCGGGTTC
>Ga0210123_1000319_pt1 | contig 31526 bp, 28 predicted proteins | sample Muzzi_PWB_D2_FD_185535 | JGI IMG/M metagenome (GOLD analysis project Ga0210123, IMG submission 185535) | Wetland microbial communities from San Francisco Bay, California, USA, that impact long-term carbon sequestration - Muzzi_PWB_D2 (SPAdes) | ecosystem: Environmental > Aquatic > Marine >... | reverse complement strand
TATCGAATAAACCAATAAATGGCCTGAAGATCCTCATTGTTCATCGCATTAAGGATGGGGTGGGGCATTGGGGGCCTGCTCTTTAATGTTTTCGCCATTTTTATCCATTCTTCTTCTTTTAAAGAGTTGACCAAAAGCCGAAGATTTGATCCAAAGGACGTTCCCAGCGGACCCCGCCACCCGATGGTGTCCCCCGTCAACCATTTTTTCTCTGAAACTTTCCCTTTAAATTGTAAATATCCGGCGGTATGACAATCGTTGCACCCCAATTTTTTAACCAGAAAGCGTCCCTTTTCCACTGATTTCATTTTAAAGTAAAATTCGGATTTGCTTTTCAAGGGTTTAGTTGTATCAGACTGCGCTATATTCCAAAAAAAAAGTCCGGATAAGATAAAACCTGTAATAACAATATTGGTGAAATTGAATTTCATTGGCATGATTTCCTTTAATTTGATGGGGTTGTTATTATAACCTACCAAGATTCAGGTATTGAGCTTTGCAGATATCAATCCGTCAAAACATCAAAAGTTGCCTTGGCATGAAACTATTTTTTATATGTATCAAATTGTTGTGATATTTTCAAACCCAAGTGGCCGGCGATTATAAAATCATTCCAAATTATATTTGACTGCGGAACAGAATATGGGCTAATATTTTGTTATCAACTTGTTAAATGAGAAATCTTATATATGGTGCTCTGATGAACACTGGGATTTGAGGTCAAATTCCAAAATATTCCATAGTGCTGGTTTCAGGCATTTTAAGAGGATGTTGAACATGAATCACTATTTCAGTGCTTTTGCCGACCATCGCATCGCTTTAACTATCCTTTTATTCCTTGCGACACTTTCTTTATTTTTACCGGTTTCATCATCGGCCGCCAGCGAAATTGATTCCGGCGAAAAACTCATTTCTCTCACCGTAAAGGATGAACCATTAAGTGATGTATTGTATAAAGTCTCTATGGCTACCGGTTACGATATTAGCCTGGACAGTAAATGGCAAAATTACCGGGTTACTGCCTCTTTAGAAGAAGTCCCTTTGCAAAAGGGACTGAAACGAATTCTTAAAAATCTAAACAGTGCGATTATTTACGTTTCGAGCAAAAAAATTAAGATTATTATCTTTGATAAAACCGCCTCTGAAGGCGCATCTTACACCCCGTCGGATGAAAAACCGCTTGACAGGACACCAGTTTCTCAGCGGCCGTCTTATCGTCCTGGGAGACAGCAGAATCCACTTCCCACCTCCCAGGCCATTGAAAAAGAGAATAGCTCCGGAACCAATGAAGAACCTTTCGATACCCCAGTCGTCTCTGATCAGGGATCAGAAACCAGCACCCCCGATAATGAAGTAGAAGAAAAAACAACGCCTGAAAGCCTTAAAGCAGGTCCTAATGAAGGAACAGATAAAGACTTAGAGGACAAGTCTTCCGAGGAAAGCTCTGAGAATGACAATCAAACCGAATCAAAAAACGAATAGGAAAATATATGGTAAAATTTAATCTTGATTAACCGTGAATTTTTTTCAATAACCACCCTATATTTTCACCAAGAATCTCCATGGTACGAAGCCCTTCCTCGTCTTTTTCCACATCGCCCTTATCCAGACCAAACCCCATGTTCCAATAGGTCGAACCGGGGACAATCATCTGACCGATAAAGAAGAAATGGTTTATGGAATTGAATGCATGAATGCTTCCGGCTCTGCGAACCGCAACCACAGCTGCACCAACTTTGCGTTTAAACATTCCGCCATTGGCAATGCTTGTCATTCCGGATCTGTCAATTAAAGCCTTTAGCTCTGTCGAAATGTTGGCGAAATATGTGGGAGAAGCCAGGATTACACCGTCGGCTTCGACCATTTTTTCAACACATGAATTCAATACATCATTGGTCACAGAGCATCGCTGATCTTTATTTTCAAAGCATTTATAACAGGCGATACACCCACGTATCTTCTCTCCGGAAAGCTGCACCAGTTCGGTTTCTATCCCTTCTTTTTCAAGTTTTTGGAAAACACGATTAACAAGAATGGCGGTATTGCCATTTTTTCTTGCACTTCCATTAAAAGCGACGACTTTCATTTGCTTGATCCTCCTTATTAATGATTGATTTTATTAGATGGATTTTAATAACCAAGTTTATCAATCCAATATTGATAAAAAGTCTTTTAGTTCTCCAACCCCTTGTGGCGGATGGAGAAGCAGACCAAAATAAAAACTTTAAGATAATACTGTTGGCCTTCTTATCACAAAAAAAGCAAGTTAAAATAATATTTTCAGTTTTATAATGTCAAACCCTAATCCGGATAAACCGGCCGTAGCTAAACGAAAATCCCATTTTTCCTGTTTGCTTGAAAATAGCCCATTGGTGCTTAAGTTTTAGGGATGAATAAATCTCTAATGAAACATAGAAAGTTACTAGGAATATTTTTTTTTCTCTCACTCATGTCTCTGTTGTTGTTCAATAACAGAGTTGAAGCGGATAGATACATGAGGTGTCAAGGACGCCTTGTATCCATAGGAGATACCAAAGCAGAGGTGTTGGAAAAATGTGATCATCCGGATAAACGAGATCAATGGGAAGAGAATCATAACGGTACTGTTTCGCAAATATATGATTACAAAAACGAGCGTTATATAGCTCCCAAACACATCGAACAGCCGATCCAGATGGAGCGCTGGACGTATATTATGGGTCCCAATAAGTTAATACGATATCTGTACTTCCAAAATGGCGAACTCATCAAAATCGAAACCGGCGAGAGGGGCAAAGATTGATTTTGGCAACTATAACATGAAAAACGTCAAACAAAAGGAATAATAAAAATGATCACAACACTCGTTCAAATTAAACTTTCGGAAACTTTGTCTCCGAATAAAGCTCAGGATATTTTTGCAACCACGGCACCAAAGTACCTTGAAATTCAGGGACTTATTCGCAAGTATTACCTCCTTTCAGAGGATGGAGAGACCGCAGGAGGAATATATTTGTGGGAATCGCTAAAAGCCGCAGAAATGCTTTACACAGAAGAATGGAAAAAGTTTATTCTTCAAAAGTATGGATCGGAACCGTCTGTAACATATTTCTATAGCCCTGTTATCGTGGACAATTTGCTTGGCGAAATTATCAAGGACGGTAAAAGGTAGTCGAAACCATTGCTACTTTTAATACTGCCCTGACAGCTGGCCCTTTTTTCCTCCTAAACTTGCCCAAATCCGCCAAAATCCGTCAAAATATTGTCAAAATATGACTAAAGAATTTTGTACGTGATTCTCATTTTCAGTCTAATTGATTGAAATTTAAATTTTTTTCTGTTTTTTTAATTGATATCTTAATTCTTGTATGATTTTTGCATGTGATAACCAAAACAACAGGAGGATCATATGGAAAAAGAAAGCTCAAAGGAATACCGTTTGGATATCGACATCGGTTACATCAAAAAGAGTCCTTGCAGAGAATGCCCCATCCAAAGCAGCCTCCCCGAGTGTTCGAGTTGCTGTGAGATGTTAACTCAATTACAAGAGCTTTTGGTTGGCAGCATATCGTGTTCAAAAAGTTTTTCGGAATGTGAAGAATATTCCGTATAACGGAAGCATGCCTGAAGAATTATAAGCGTCGATTTTCATTTATTCCCCAACCAAACGACGACTTCATGGTCAAGTCTTTATTTTTCAGGTTACATCTTAATCTGTCAAAATGAAGATCACGCTTTTCCCTCTATGATAGGCGTCTACGAGGGCATATCATACTATAGAATCCCTATAACTAATTTAAATCATTTGTCATCCAAGATTCCAATAACTGTCCCGGTTTTCCCGGCTGCTCCATCTTTCATAACATCAATTTTAATTTATTCAAAAACGGGGCATCTCCATAACGATCTTGACTTATCCCCATGTCTTCAGTATCATTTGTTTTATATTTTCTTTATAAATCATATATTTATTGAGAATAAACATTTATATATTATTATTTTTTCATAACCCTGTCACTATTTGAAACGCTCGGTTTAGGTTCAAAATGTTATTGATGATACACGCTTGGTTTTAATCGAAAGAAATAACAATGAATGCCAATTCCTATCTTTACCCACAACCGGCAGGGATTCTGCAAAACCTGATCCGTTTTGATACGACCAACCCTCCTGGAAACGAGGCGGAATGTATCGATTACATCAATCGTTTAATCCAATCTGCCGGCATCGATACCAGGATACTTTACAAGGATCCGGCGCGACCCAATCTGATTTGTCGCATTAAAGGAAATGGCAACGCACCGCCCTTGCTCTTATACGGACATGTGGATGTGGTGACCACTGCCGGACAGGTCTGGCAATACCCGCCATTTGAAGGAAGAATCGTCGACGGGTTTTTATGGGGTCGGGGGGCTTTGGATATGAAAGGCGCCGTTGCGATGATACTTTGTGCCTTTCTCCGCGCAAAATATGAAAATCTCTATCTTGCGGGTGATATTGTTTTGTGTATTATGAGCGATGAGGAAGCCGGAGGAAATTTAGGTACGGGTTTTCTGGTGGAACGCCACGCGGATTATTTTAAAGGGATTCGATATGCGATCAGTGAATTTGGCGGTTTTTCATTTTATCTAAAGGGGAAAAAGTTTTTTCCAATAGAAGTCATTCAGAAGCAGGTTTGCAGTATTAAGGCTACCATCCGGAGCCGTTCCGGTCACGGCGCCTTTGTCATGAAAGATGGCGCAATGGCCAAGCTGGCCAGAATGCTGAACCAGCTTGATAAAAAATACTTGCCCGTACATATTACCCCTGTTGTCCGAACATTGGTTATACAAATGGCCGCTGCTTTACCCTTCCCCGGTAGGATAGTGTTGCAGCAACTGGTGAATCCTTTGTTCACAGACAGGGTGTTAAAACTCCTCGGGGAAAAGGGGAGAAATTTTATCCCCATGTTACGCAACACGGTAAATGCCACCATTGTACGGGGAGGAGATAAAGTCAATGTGTTGCCCAGTGAAATTGAGGTTATGATGGATGGCCGTCTGCTGCCCGGGTTCGGACCGGAAGACATTATAGAAGAAATAAAAGAAATTATCGATGACGATATCGAACTTGAAGTTATCCGTTATGATCCCGGTCCCCTTGAACCTGATATGGGATTGTTTGATACATTGGCATCCGTCTTGCGCACCCTAGATCCGGATGGCATCCCCGTTCCGTATCTACTTAGTGCATCTTCAGATGCGCGGTTTTTTTCAAAACTCGGCATTCAGACATATGGTTTTATACCCATGCAATTGCCGGAAGGTTTAGACTTTGCCAGACTGATTCACGCCGCAAATGAGCGCATTCCGGTTGAGGCGCTGACTTTTGGCAGTGAGGCAATATATCAATTACTTCGATGTTTTCATGAATGAGAACCTAAAAGGTTTAACACCATCTCCCGATTCGCAGACGATATTATCCAATGAGGATGGCGTTGAGTGGATTAAATCGATACATCCGGACAGACTAAACGGTGTGGCCCTTGTCATTCATGGGCTTAATCTGCAGCCCGACAAAATGGAATCCATTATTGCTCTGCTCACCCATTCTTGCATTGATGTGTTGAATTTGTCCTTGCGCGGGCATGGAAAAAATTATATTCAAAGGGCGAACATCGATGGCCATAAAGCCCGAATGGAAACCTTTAAAACAGTTTCTTATAAGTTGTGGATCAAAGAAACATATCGTGCCTATGGCCTTGCCGGTAACAGGAGTCATGAAAAACAAGTGCCCTTGTTCTTAATCGGTTTTTCACTGGGCGGGCTCATGGGCGCTACTCTGTTTGCTTCATATCCGGATGTTTATTTTGATCGGATGGTCCTTTTAACGCCGGCACTGTATATTCATAAAATTTATTATTTGGCAAAAATACTCTCCCCATTTCCGAGACTGGTGATCCCGAGTTTTTTAATAAAGTCCTATTGCTCCAATAGGGGAACGCCCGTGGCAGGGTATAATGCTCTGTTTGAGGCCATAGAACATTTTAAAAAAAACATGGCCGCTAAGCTGAACGTGCCAACCCTCATCTTTATAGACTCGCAAGATGAATTGGTTTCGTATCGAAGATTAAAGCGTATCATTAAAAATGGGAAACTGCATCGATGGAGGCTACACCCGGTAAAAAAACACACAACGGGGGCCAAAGAAAAAATGCATCATCTGATCATTGATGAATCATCACTTGGAAAAGATGCATGGAATGAGATGAGCGGACGTATCATTCACCATCTATTGCATTAAATTGCTATGTTAATCAAATCGATTTGTATTCAAATTACGTGTTGCGTGCTTTTGGCAGTAGTGTTAACAGGCTGTGAGTCGATAGGATATTATAAACAACTGATATCCGGACAAATCGCTATTCTTAACAAAAAGCAGCCGGTTACTAGGCTTCTCGACGACCCTGATACGCCCGAAAAACTGAAAGAAAAACTCAGGCTGGTGATGGACATCCGGACCTTTGCAAAAGATAAACTTTTTCTGCCGGTTAAGAATCAGTATCTCAGTTTCGTAGAATTGGAACGACCCTTTGCCGGCTGGAATATCTGGGCGACACCGGAGTTCTCTTTTGCGCCTAAAACCTGGTGCTATCCGATTATCGGTTGTGCGGTATACCGAGGCTATTTTTCAAAAAAAGATGCAATCGATTATGGTCAACAACTGGAAGCGCAGGGATATGATGTATACATCGGGGGAGTTGCAGCATATTCAACATTGGGTTGGCTTAATGACCCGGTTTTCAGCACCTTCATTTATCGCAGCGATATTAAACTGGCGGCGCTGATCTTTCACGAACTGTCCCATCATCTTCTCTATGTAGGGGATGATACCACCTTTAATGAAAGTTTTGCAATTGCTGTTGAACAGGAAAGTCTGCGGCGTTGGATGGCAACAAGAGATAATCTGAAAGCCTCTGAAGATTATACAATGGATTACCGGCGACGACGTCAGTTTATCGACCTGGTGACGAAATATCGTAAAGAGCTTGAAACATTGTATGCCAGGGATTTACCCACACCGGAAAAACGACGTGCCAAGGCAGCCGTGTTTGAAAAGTTAAAGGATGAATACCGGTTGTTGAAACAGCATTGGGGCGGGTATTCAGGTTATGATTTGTGGATGTCTCGAAAAATGACTAATGCCAAATTGATATCCGTATCCACTTATCATGATCTTGTACCGGCATTTTTAGGGCTTCTGAAAACCTGTAATAACGACCTTAAAGTCTTTTACAAAAAATGCCAGGATCTGTCTAAAAAATCCAAAGAAGAAAGACTTGCCTATCTTGAGAAATATCGGCCTAAAGGATCGTAAACATAGATATCTTGCAACAGTTTTGCTTTTTGAAAACCTCGCCGCTTCAGGTATAATTTAATCACACCTGAAGCTCTTTTAATACAACGCAATTACTGTAAAGTAATTAGATTCATTAATACAATTAATTTGACTAACATAGAATACACAGAAATAGTAACGATGGACAATAAAAATCATACGTATTCGCGAGGTGAGCTTCCCCGTGTAACGATATTGGCGGAGTGGCTTCGTCATTTCAATGACTTAGCAGTGGGGGAAACCGCGGCTCCCGCATGCTTTTCGCGGGAGAACGCGGAGGGGGCAGGAATGCCACCGCTGGTAAGTCTTTGAAATGACCAGACACGGAGATACCAGAGTGAAGCGGGGAAACTCACCCCGTGAACGCGTATTATAACCCATGGAGGTGAATCATGAAAAATTCTCTGCAACCCGGTTTAACCCATACTTTCAAATTCAAGGTCCCGGAAAACAAAACCGTACCTCATCTTTTCCTTGAATCTCCCGAGTTTCAAGCCATGCCTAAAGTTTTAGCGACCGGGTTTATGGTGGGCTTGTTCGAATGGACATGTATCCAGGCCATCAATCCTCATATAGACTGGCCCCAAGAGCAAACCGTCGGCATCGACGTAAAACTAAATCATATCGCTGCCACCCCCCCTGGTTTGACTGTGACAGTAAATGTTAAATTGGAAGAAGTTGATGGCCGGAAACTTGTGTTTTCAATTGTTGCCGATGACGGTATCGATAAGATATCTGAAGGAACCCACGACAGGTTCATCATCGATGCGGCTAAATTCAATGCCAAGATGGCTGCCAAGATCAACACAAAATGAAGGATGCGACTTGGGTAATAGACTTAAACTTCATTTTTCTAAAATAAAAATATAGTTAACACAATTTCTTGTTCTGTGAAAAAGGGGCTGGAGAAACACTGAAGTATTTCAAGGTTCAATTGTTATAGGTGTGCCGACGTCTACAGATGCCCAGATCTCATCCATTTCGGCATTTGTTACTGCAATACACCCGTCCGTCCAGTTAACGTACCGATGGATACGGCTGAAATTTCTAGCGCCATTTTTCTGGCCATGTATCATGATATTCCCACCCGGAGAAATACCCATTTCTTCGGCTCTTTTGATGTCCTGATGGTTTGGATAAGATATGTGTATGGATTTATAGAAATCGCTATCGGAATTTTTAAAATCCAGCATGTATGTTCCTTCCGGCGTCCGCTCATCCCCCTCTTTTCTTTTGGGTCCTTTTGAATTTGCACCAAATGCGACCCGATATATCTTGAACGGCTTTTTGTTTTTCATAAGGTACAACCGCTTCTCATGTTTTTTCACCAAAACAGAATCCGCCTTTAGAAGGTCTCGGGCAATGGCCAGACAGGGTAGAAGTATGATAAGTATAATGATCTTTTTTATCATTGGTTATAATTTTTTGCCTATGTCAAATGCTTTTCCAATAAATTTACCGATACCGTGATACTTTTGAGCTTCAGGGCTGTAAACAATGGGACGAACTTTTTCAATATCCGGTTTGCCCGCATCCGTCAACATCCCATCTTCAATCTTAACATCCATAATCTCGCCAACAAAATGGGTATGCAAACCGATTTCATAATGATGAATCACCTTACATTCCAAGACCATTGGAAACTCTTTTACATAAGGTGCGTCAACAACATCTGATTTGACGGGTGTTAGGCCGGATTTCTTGAATTTATCTACTTTTTTACCGGATGCCATGCCAAAATAATCGGTTTCCTTTACATATTTTTCAGATGGTACATTGAGGGTAAACGCCTGTCTCTCCATTATATTCCCATAGGTGTAGGTAGCCTTTCGAAGAGAAATGGTTACACAGGGAGGCTGAGAGCAGCAGATGCCACCCCAGGCAATGGTCATTATATTGGGGTTTCCCGCAGCATCAAAGGAACCCACACACCATACCGGTGTGGGAAAAATTAGCGTTTTTGCACCAAATGATGTCTTCATGAAAATTCTCCTTTAATTTGTTTTATTCCAAATGAAGCCCACTCAGAAATTGGATTTTTTACGAAGCCGTCAGATTTTGAAGCAGCATTTGTTCTAAATGTCAACAGGCAATCATTTTTTTACGAATTGTCTCCCTAATTCGAAAGAAGACATAAAAAGTTGATATTATCGGTACAGGCTAGAAGATTTTTCGAGCTTATTTTCAATTTCTTTAAGTGTCTTCTTGAGACCATCTACCTTAGTCTTTAAATCCTTATCTTCCGGATGAGACCCAAAGGCAGACTCAGCTTCTTGTAATTCTTTTCTGATCTCAACATGCTCTTTTTCCAAGCGATGAATATCTTCCTTGATGATTTGATATTCCGGCCAATCGTCAGTTTCATCATAAAAATACATTGACATGGTAGCCTCCTGCTTTCTTTGCGGGTTTACGCTCAACACAGATCACGCAACCAAGATATAGAGAAACCGGATCCGGTGCTCACAAATAATTATACTCATAATTTAGCCACTTTTTAGATATCGGCAAGTGATCTGAAATAAAAGGCGTCCTTTGAAAAAATTTGGAATTGACACTCTTGGATTGTTTCTCTATATTTTTAGATAAGACTCTTTACTTTAAACACAAAACAACCCGTGATTATCAACGGACAGGAAAATTAAAAAAGTCATGAAAGCGTATCAACTTACCATACCGGTAGAAAACAAACCCGGCGTCCTGGCTCAAATAACGTCAATTCTTGCACGAAAAAATATTAATATCCGATCCGCTACGATATCTTCTTTCGGCGAATCGGGATTCATCAACCTTATTGTAAACAATCCCAAACAGGGCCAGAAAGCGCTCACCAAGGAAGGCATTCCGGTTGAACTGAAAGAGATTATTGCCGTCTTGATCGAGGATCGTCCGGGAGGGCTTGATAAGCTTTTACAGATCCTTTTAACCGAAAATATCAATATTGAAAATGGATATGGCTTTGTCATAGAAAGTCGGAAAAATGCAGTCTTTGTCATCGATGTTAACGACATAGATCGGGCCAAGGATTTGATTGAAACATTGGGTTTTCAAACGCTCACCCCTCAGGAACTTTCCGAGATCGAGCCGTTTCATTATGTGGGATATTAAATTTCAGTGAAACGGGGGAGCGCACCCCGTGAATACGCACACATTTTCCATGAATTGGTTCGGCCAATAAAAATAACCCTACTACGGAGTTAAATCTGTTAAGGAAACACTTATGGCAGACCCGCAAAAACTTGAAATATTTTCCGACTATATTTGACCGTGGTGCTATTTCATTACCGGGAGTATTGAACGACTGCAAAAGGATTTTGAAATCGACATTCGGTGGACCGCGTTCCCGCTCCATCCAGATACACCGGAACAAGGCCGGACACTGGAAGAACTGTTTGCAGGGCGAAATATGGATATTGACCAGATGATGGCGCATTTAAAACAGGTTGCTTTTAAATTAGGATTGCCCTTCGGTGAACGCAAAAAAACTTACAACAGCCGTTTGGCCCAGGAACTGGGAAAATTTGCAGAACAAAAAGGTAAAGGTGATGAATTCCATAAAACCATGTTTCGAGCATATTTTGTAGACGGGCAGAACATTGGTGAGCCTTCCATCCTCGTAGAACTGGCCGAATCCATCCACCTAAGCGGTAAAGACGCTCAGAAGGTCATTCAAGACAGAACATACAAAGATGCGGTCGATTTGGATTGGAAACGATCCTACGAATCAGGAGTAACTGCCGTTCCAACCTTCTTATTCAACCATCAACGATTGGTGGGTGCGCAAAATTTTGAAACCTTGGAAAAGTTTCTGCTGTCAAACAATGTCAAAAAACGGAACCTGAAAAAATAATATGTCCAAAAGAAGATTTCTCAAAATATCGATTAAGTTTATTACGGGGATCGGTCTTCTGGCAAGTCCGCTGTTCTCGTGGATTCGGCTCGTTAGGGCCAAAGTTCAAAAAATGATACTGCCGAAAGATTTCCCGCGAAAAGACCTCGTGGACAAAAATCCGGCTGATCTGGACACTCATCAGCTGGATATTACACCACTAAAAGATTTCGAGACCATGGGGATAACAGGCCAAGAAACGGATCTGGACACCTGGCGCCTAAAAGTTGAAGGACTTGTCGAGCGACCGTTTCGGCTGACATATTCACAGATTCTCACCCTCCCCGCCATTGAACGGAATGTCCTTTTGATTTGTCCCGGATTTTTTGCAATTCACGGCCGCTGGAAAGGCATTTCAATGACCACACTGCTTGAAAAGGCTAAAGTAAAAGACGGGGCAACCCTGGTGACCTTTAGCGGCCCGGAAGGAAACTATGAAAAAACAGAACGTTTTTATCTAAAGGATGCCCTTTCCAACAAGGTATTTTTGGCATATGAGGTCAACGGGAAACCCCTTCCGAAAAAGCATGGTTTTCCGCTCCGTGTAGTGGCAGAGGGGCATTATGGATTTAACTGGGTCAAATATGTGCATAAAGTCAGTGTAGATTAGACTTTAGGATTTAAAGTCAGTGTAGATTAGAATTTAGGATTTTCTACGGGCTGAAGGACGAGGGCTGTTCGATTGGGAATGTACAGGCTGAGCATATTCCGGTCCTGCTGTTTCAAAGGATCATGAATCGTCAGATGGCATTGGTCCGGAATCAATCGGGAATGACCGCCGTATTCAGAAGCATCGCTGTTTAAAACCATCTGATATTTGCCGGGTGTTGCTTCAAAGCGATAGTCGGTATACGAAAGGGCAGGATGAAAATTAAATACAAATACAAGCCCGGCCCGTCTAAAAACGATGATCTTGTCATCCGAATGCTCATAAAGAAGATGTGGCCCTGAAGATTCGAGGAGTTTGAAACGCTTGGCCAGAAAGATCATATCCCTGTCGAAATTGGCAAGAAAACGATATTTAAGCGTGTCATCATCCACCAAGTGCCACTGACGTCGTGCATATTTGAAAGACCAGTTATTTCCTTCCCGGGGGAAATCGATCCATTCAGGATGCCCGAATTCATTTCCCATAAAGTTAAGATAGCCGTTGCCTGCTGTGGATAGGGTTATCAGGCGGATGAGTTTATGAAGCGCCAGTCCTCTGTCGACTTTGAGGTTTTCACTCCCTATTTGCATGGCGTCATACATGTCTGAACCGATCATCCGGAAAATGAGCGTCTTATCGCCGACCAGCGCCTGATCGTGGGATTCTGCATAACTGATGGTCTTTTCATCCCACCTTCGGTTGTTCAACTCATGCCACAGATGTCCCATATGCCATTTTTCATCCGGTATATCCTTAACCAGACGGATCCAGTTGTCGGAGATTCCCATGGCAAAACGATAATCAAATCCGATGCCGCCGGACAAATGAGGAACGGCCAGGCCGGGCATTCCGCTGATATCCTCGGCAATGGTAACGGCATCGGGTCGAACATCATGGATGAGCGTGTTGGCAAGAGCCAAATACGTGAGGGCATCCTCGTCCAAACTGTTGTCAAAATAGTCATCGTACGAAGTGAATGCCTTTGACAATCCATGATGCAAATAGAGCATGCTGGTTACACCGTCAAAACGAAAACCGTCAATATGGTATTCATCCAGCCAGAAACGGCAGTTGGAAAGCAAAAAGTGAAGTACCTGGAACTTGCCATAATCGAAGCATCTGGAATCCCAGGCTTCATGAATGCCACGTGGGCCGTCATGAAAATACTGATATCGTGTGCCGTCGAACCTGCTCAGTCCCTCCACTTCGTTTGAAACGCCATGGGAATGAATCAGGTCCATAATTACGCGAAGACCCGAAGCATGGGCCGTGTCCACAAGTTCTTTGAGTGTCTCAGGTGGTCCAAACCTTGATGAAGCGGCAAAAAAATTGGACACCTGGTAACCAAAGGATCCGTAATAAGGATGTTCCTGAATCGCCATCAGTTGAAGCGTATCGTAACCGGCAGCAACGATACGCGGCAGAGTCTTCAGGGTAAATTCTCGAAAAGAACTGATCTTCTCATTTTCCTGGGCCATGCCTACATGGGCTTCATAAACCAAAACCGCGTCTTTCGAAGGTTGAAAATCCGTGCATTTCCAAATATACGGTTCCGGGGAGCGCCAGACTTGGGCATTAAAAATCAGCGTGTCGGAATCTTGAACGACCCGCCGTGAATAAGCGGGTATCCGGTCTCCTTGTCCTCCGGACCAGTGGATCCGAAGCCGGTATAAATCTTCATGCCCCATTGCATCAGCGGGCAAACGTATTTCCCACACCCCTTCACTGTTAATTCGTTCAAGGGCAAACCTTTTCTTCTCCTGCCAGTTCGTCATATCTCCGATCAGATATATCGCATCGGCATTGGGTGCCCATTCCCGAAAAATCCATTCATTACGATAAAAATGAAGACCAAAGTATTCGTGACCTGAAGCAAAATCCGCCAGGCTGATTTTATTGCCGGTGAGCATCTTTTCCGTTTTAGCGATTCGGTCAAACCGCCGCCTGAGATCTTTTTCATACGGCTTAAGATAGAGGTCGCTCTCCAGAAGAAGTTTTACGGGGTCAAGGGTCATTAATACCTTAATCGTGAATTTTGTGTACTTAACGATACCACAAATCTTCAGTCGTGTGATAGGTTAGTCCTTTGAAACCAATCGATTTCAAAGTGGAGCGTCAATGTTCTCAAAAGGCTAAAGTGTTACTCGTCACTATTTGTTTGGGTTGACATTCTTCATAAGAAGCCTGGTGTAATCAGCGGACGCTCTAACATTTTTTCGTAAAGTTCAATATATTGTTGCGCTGTAACGTCATGATTGAAGGAAGCAATACTTTCGGTCATAATACGCTCAATTTGCCGCGCTTTGGTTTTTGCCGGGAGTTTATAAAATTTCATGGCCTCCTGAATTGCCCAGAACAATCCCCCGCTATCATAGGTTTCAAATTTGAAGCCGTTGCCTAAATTATTATTCACATCTAATTGAACAACCGTATCGTGAAGTCCTCCTGTATCGTGAACCACCGGCAATGCACCATAGATGGCGCCGATCATCTGCGGTAGCCCACAAGGTTCAAACAGGGAAGGCATCAGTACAAAATCAGCAGCACCATAGGCCAGATGTTCCAACCACTCGTTGAAATCGCATATGGCCACTTGTTTATGTATCTGATGGTAATTAACGATGTTTTTAAAGTGTTCCTGAAACTCACCATTGGCCACAAAGAGAAATTGAACATGCTCTTTCCAGAACATAGAGACTACCCGATAGAGAATATCTGAAAGCAATTGGCATCCCTTTTGTCTGTTGTCTAATCGCGAGGGCCAAAAAAAGATCGGAGCCTTGTCGTCCTGAATTAGGCCGAATTCTTTCTGTAGATAACGTTTGTTTTCCTTCTTACCTTCTGTATGATCCTTGGCACCGTACTGGCGGTAAAGGTCCTGATCTATTTCGGGATTAAAGCTGGGATCCGGCGCATTGAGGATACCAACAGCGCATCCGGCATGCCATTTGTTGGAGAGTTCTTCCCTCAACGGCGGCTCAATAAAATCATGTCGCCCCTCAATGATCTCCATAAGAAACGTCGGACTGACCGTATTCACAAAATGGGCGGCAAAGACGCCGCTGGCCAGAAAATCCACTGGATTCACTTCTCGGGCACTTTCATACTCATCGGCATAATTCACATAATACAGATGCCGCCAAAAATATGCGGCATCGATACCACGATCCTCGATAAGGGAAAGACTCGTTCTTACGGTATGGATATTGTGGATAGTGAAGAGACATGGAATGCCCCCCTCTCTGGATAGGGCCGGGATCAGGCCGGTCATCCAGTCGTTACAGTGTATCAGATCCGGCTGAACACGGGGAATGATATTATTGATAACCTCTCTTTGAAATGCCAGCGAGAGTTTGGTGTTTTCACCACCATAATCGGAATAGACCCGGTTGAGATAAAAAAAGGCACGATCTTCGGCCAAATGCACCCGATCACCCGGCATAATCCGTTGGATGGCGTTCAGCTCCTTTTTAAGAAAAGGTGCAAGACGGTCCCTGAATATGGCACGGTAATCGGGAAGCGCCACATGAACATCAGCCCCCTGATCAAACAAGGCTTTGATCAGGGCAGCAGATACATCGGCCAGACCCCCGGCCTTTGCCGTAAGGAAGCTGGCCATGCTTTTCATGCGGTCAGGCAGATAGGTGACCTCAGGGGTAACGATGAGTATGCGGGGATTTGCCATTTTACTATCCCTATTGATATGTTATTATACGATCAGCATGTTTAGTCATGTCATTTCAATCAATCCATCACGCCCATGTGATGTGTCCGGGTGCGAACTTTATTCGATCATCTCCACGAGGAAGGGCTCTTACAGTAAATCCGTATCGGCCTGAAGCGGCACAGGTAATGTTGCAGGTGTATAGATATGTACCATTTCCTTGATCTTCTTTAACTGTCATTTCTTCAAAATGGCTTTCAGATATGACATCCACTGTTTTCAGGGGTCCATAATAGAGTTCTATGTTGACCTCATCCGGGCGAAGTTCCCCCAGATTCACCACTGCCGTTACGGTAAAATTATCTCCAACCCGATACGGACCCTCTGCTTCCCGAACAGGAGTCTCGATGTTTATGTTATTCCACAAGGTATCGAGTCGTTGATATTGTTTTGAAAAAACTACGGCCTCTTTGGCACTATCCGAAGTCAGAGATTCCAGACGCCTCGCAGCCGGTGCATAGAAAAGCGCTTCATATTTAGAAATCATGACATGGGTGCAAAAATGTTGCATCGCCATCCCCATCGACGCTTTCATCATTTTTAACCACCGGACCGGAATATCTCCGTTTTTTCTCTCATAGAAACAGGGGATAACCTCATTCTCCAGAACATTATACAGGGCCTGGCTTTCCACCGAATCCTGATATGCCGGATCTGTGTACTCTTCGCCGTTTCCGATACGCCATCCTGTTTCTTCTGTATATCCTTCACACCACCATCCATCAAGGATACTCACATTGAGAACGCCGTTGGCAGCTGCTTTCATTCCAGAAGTGCCGCATGCTTCAAAGGGACGTCTGGGTGTGTTCAGCCACACATCTCCACCCTGAACCAAATGCCTGGCAATATTGATGTCATAATCTTCAAGAAAAGCGATTCTGGAACGAACCTTGGGTCTGCGTGCAAATTCAATGATGCGCTTGATCAGATCTTTACCCTCATGGTCTCTGGGATGAGCTTTTCCTGCAAAAATGAATTGAACCGGCCGGTCCTCCGAGGTCATCATGGCCTCAAGTCGCTCAGGATCTCTTAACAGAAGATAAGCGCGCTTATACGTTGCAAACCGACGGGCAAACACAATGGTCAATATATCCTGATCCAGAACCGATTCAGCATCCCTCATCATTGATCTGGGAGCATTTCGCCGGCTGTATTGTTTAATCATCAGTGCTCTACAGGTTCGAATGAGGCGGCTCCGGCTCATTTCGTGACTACGCCACAGCTCTTCATCATAAATGTCATCAACCCGATGGACTATTTCCGGACTTGACATGTGCAGATGCCACTCAGGTCCCAGATATCTTTCAAACAGCATGGAATTTTCTATAGAAATCCAGGATGGAATATGCACACCGTTGGTAATATGGGTGATGGGGACCTCATCTTCAGGGATTTCCTCCCAGACATGGGACCACATGCGTCGGGCCACTTTTCCGTGCAACTCGCTGACGCCGTTTTTGTATTGGGCCATTCGCAAACCCAACACAAACATGGAAAGTGGGGCATCTGAACCGGATTTCACCGCTTGCCCCCACGATATAACCTCGTTAACGGTCACCCCCAGCCGATCTGCCAAAGGACCCAGATACGGTTTTACCAAATCCAACGGGAACTCGTCATGCCCGGCGGCAACAGGCGTATGGGTGGTCAGAATCGTTGTTCTGGAAACAATCTCTTCGGCTGTCTTCAAATCGATGTTATATTTCGACATCGTTTGGGAAAGTCGTTCCAGGGTGGCAAAAGAACAATGTCCTTCATTCAAGTGGCACACCATGGGAAAAATACCCATGGCTTCAAGGCAACGCATCCCCCCGATTCCCAGAAGCACTTCCTGGGCCAGCCTTACCTTTGCATCCCCGGCATACAGCCGTGATGTGATGTCTCTAACATGCGGAGAATTCTCCGGCAAATTGGTATCAAGCAGATACAGCGGAATACGCCCAACCATTATTTTCCAAACAGCGGCGCTGATTTCGCCTGTCGGATCTCCCTCCACAGATATGGTGACATCTTTTCCTGAACGATCTTTCGCTCGCTTCAGGGGTAAATGATAGATATCGGTCTCCGGATAATCCTCCTGCTGCCATCCATCCGGATCAAGGAACTGATGAAAATAGCCCTGACTATATAGAATCCCCACCCCGATTAACGGAAGAGCAAAATCGGACGCCGCCTTCAGGTGATCGCCTGCAAGTATGCCAAGGCCACCGGCAGAGATAGGTACGCTCTCATGAATTCCATATTCCATGGAAAAATACGCAATGGTTCCATTTTGTCCGTATGGTGTTCCGCTGTGATCCACAGGGGTTAAAATCTCAGCGACAAAACGCTCTTTGACCCGTTGCTGATGGGCCAGAAAGCTTTTGTCTTTTGATAGTTTTTCCAGTTGCTTCTGGGGAATTAAGGTTGAAAAAACAATGGGATTTCGCCCGGACTGTTCCCAGAGTCTGGGATTAATCCGACGAAACAGTTCTATGGCATCCAATCGCCAGCACCACCAAAGATTGCGTGCCAAAACCTGAAGAAAAGAAAGCGGTTCAGGAACAGAAGGAAATACCTGAAAAGTTTGTATATGACTCATATTCATCTATCCTTAGTTTTAGAAAAAAGCATTATCCATGGAGCGATTTAACTAGTGTCCTTCCATAAATTATTATTTTTGTTCAAGATCAAGCCTCCGGCCAGTAGGGCCTACGGCCCGGAGGGGCATGCGAAAAAAATAACCACCCCGACGGAAAATCTGCCGGGACAAGCCGGCATGTGTCAAATATCCCGAGGATTATTTTTTGAGCATAACGCAGAGACTTGTCCGCCTCTGGCGGATTGGGCAAAAAGACCATTTATGGAAGGACACGAACTAATAAAAACGCCCAACCACTTAACTACTAAACCATTTTTCAATAGTCAAATCAAAGATTCAATCAGCTTCCACACCCTAACGATCTCGCTGGCACCCCAGGCCTGGGCATCGCATCCCCGTGGTTGATGTGGAAAATCTCCGTCCAGAATTTCCGGAACATGACCGATGCAGCCTTTGGAAACGAGTCCGGCACTGCTTGCCAGCCAGTCTAGTGCCGTTTTTTTACCTTTTATACCATAAGCCTTTATCCATGCTTCACAATAACTGGGAAACAGCCACGTCCAGGCCGTACCGTTATGATAGGCCGGTTTCCGTTTGGTATCTTCATCTCCGATATATTTCCCCTGGTAGGGATGGTATGGATCAATCATTGTTTTTCCATGATGCTCTATAATTAATGGACGTCGAACAGGACGGTCGGCAAGACTCCTTATGGCGCCTGGTATTAAGAGTTCTTCACATGCTGCGACGACCTTTCGGCAAACATCCACGTCGGATACAGCGTCGAGAGTAACGGCAAGAAGCTGGTTCGGTCTCAATGCATCGTCAGGGTCTGCCTGTCTGGCCGGAACTCCCGGACCGGCTTGGAGACAATCGGCCAGATGCACGTCATTTTTAAGAATATAAAGCTCAAGAATCGAAGACCGAACCTGAATGGCTTTACGTTGCCAATCGCCATTATCCCCCGAAGGATCGATGCGGGCTAAAAAAGAGAGTGTCGCATACCACAATGCCTGGATCTCGATGGGGTAACCTTCACGTGGCGTGCCCGCCGGGAAGTTGGTATCCATCCAGGTAAAATGGGATGGGCTGAAAATGAGACCCGATTCAGGATCCATCCGAATGCCGTTGGATGTCCCGGTCATGTAAGCACGACCGATGGAAAAGAGAATCTGTCGGACGGTCCGATTGCCATATTGCATATCAAGGAAAGCATCACTCCCCTCAAATTTTAGAAGCTCATCACAAACAACACAATACCAAAGGGGGGCATCGGAAGTGTCCCTGTTTCCGGTATTATCCCCCTGAATCATGTTAGGGATCGTTCCGTGGGTTTCATACTGGCCGAACAGTTTTATGATATCCCGGGCCTCATGGGTTTTCCCGGCTGCTATCAATCCTCGAACAAAGATCAGGGCATCTCGCCCCCAGTCGAGGAACCATGGATATCCGGCGATAACCGTATGCGATGCACCTCGTCTCACCGTATAGTGATCCATCGCTTTTTCAAGAACATCCACCAGTCCTGACAATTTGTTTTCCGCAGCGTCAAAGGATTCACAGTCTTCTATCGATGATATGCTGATCAAGGGGTCTGGTGATTTTCCCTCCCCAATCCGTGCATTCAATGTCACAGATCCATCACCGGTCAGGAACGTTTGAAAATAACCGGGACTAAAAAGATCCGAATCCGGATCTAGACCTCTCTCAGCTTCTTTGGGTCTGTGAATCATGTATTGCCATTCGGGCTCCCACACAAAGTCACCGTCAGAAATCTCCATATTCAGCTGATGATTCTGATCCGGAGAAAAATTGAAGCCATCCGGCTTTGAGTCGATAGAACTCTGCCAAGTATGTTCAGGCCCTTGGTAGGCTTTGGTGGTATCATGAAAGTTTCGATTTTCAATATCAGGTCGTAAAATGAGACGAACAGGTTCATGGTCAGGCAGCTGTCCATTTCGGCCTTTGGCTGGTTCGCGGATAAAAATCATTCGCAAACAATTCTCTCCGGATATCATCTCCACATAAACGGACAAAAATACATGTTGTCCCTGCCCTGTGGGGACTTGAAATCGCCATATCCCTTTTGAACCCGAAATAGAATAAAAAGAAAAAAAACAATCATCGCAAATCTCTTGTGAATATCCCTGAAATACCAGCCATGCCCGGCAGCGCGTGAACATGATCCAGCGATCTTCGGGAATTTCGCAGTCTATGTTTGCCGCCAATAATGCATCGTACCGGCTTGAAAGCTCACCCCAGGAGACAAAGGCCCTGAGCATACCGCCCCGGCCGTTGGTTCCAAGCATATGGAGAGAGCGGTCTGAAGAAAGATCCCATCGGTCAAAAACTTCTTTTACAGTTACATCTTTCGCCCTGGAAAGAAAAAAAAGAGGCCCATCAACATGTTGGGTTTCTCCTGGTGTGTAAACCGATATCTTCAGCGTGAAAGAAGCACGAGTTTCTTCAGGATGCACCGGAGAAAAGAGAACAAAAAACGACCCATCCGTGCACGGCAAACTCTCCTCCTGGACAAGGCACCGGTCCCTATCCATAATCCGGGCACGAAAAGAAGTATCTGCACGGACCATCAAGAAATGATCCGGCGGAATCATGACCTTTCGCCGGATGTCCCTGGGCCAGTGCCACGTGATGACCCTTGATTCGTCACTGAAAGGGTTAAGGCTGCGACAGAACTCAACGGGATTTTCCATAAGCCTCCGAGCCATTTCATCCGGATCTATGGTATCCAAATCCTGTCCCTCCCGGTAGAATCGAAAGATGTCCAAAGTCTTGGCTCGCAGCCGTTGTTTTTTTATCCGCGCCGGATAAAGCAAGGCCTGAGATTCTGCTTCGAGGATAGGATCCATGTCAAGAGGGTCATCGGTAAGGCACAGGACCTCGCCGGGATCGAGAAGATGAGAAAACTGCTCATGAGATTCGGTAATCGTCACCATCTTTCCGGAGATCAGATCTGTCAAAGACAATTCTGACATACCTGTCTTTTGAGAATCCCAGGCCCCCAGAGTCTCTTTTTTATCATCCAGATTTGCCAAAATAAGGAGCTTTTTCCCCGATGGCAGATGATGCCTTAGAAGTGCCAAATGATTCCCCTCCCCTTTTTGAACCATTTTCAGTTCTGTTCGGTCATGAAAAACCGGATGTGTTTTGAGGAGGGTGTTAAGACGTCGAATGTGTTTTACCTGGTTCGTTTTTGAACCCCAGTTTAATGAAGACGCACCATGGACATTGATTTTTTCGGTGGCATACCATTCCACCCCATTGGCAAATCCGAAACCGCCTTGGGAACTGAAAAGGGCGCACAGGGCGGTGCGCATACGGGCAAATTCTTTGGACCGTTCAGCCAGACGCAGGTTGTCGTGGGTCTCGGCGAAATGGACGGCAATACCGTCACTGGCAGATATCTCGTTGGCTCCCGGCAGATATGCTTCGATCTGGTTGCGGTCATAGTTCTGAAACAACTCAGAATAGGCCCAGTTGAAATTGCCTCGGTTCAAAATGTCACGGGACACTGAAATTTTTCCGCCAAGTCCTTCTAAAATAAAAATGGCATCCGGGTACTGCTCCCTGACCCTGGCTACAATATAGCGCCATGCAGAAACCGGTATCATATATCCTGCATCGCAGCGAAAACCGTCCACACCCCGGCGACACCAGGTAATAAAAACATTTGCCATATATTCCCACAGATCCTGTTTAGTATAATCGAGCCGTGTAAGGTCCGCCCAAAAGACTCCCCAAGCGCCGGGAACTTCGATTTTACCGTCAGAGTCCCGAACCAGCCACTGCGGATGGCTTTCATGGAGGCCGGCGGCCCAACCGGTGTGGTTGATAGCGATGTCGATAAAAATCGAGGCCTGACGCTCATGGATTGCATCCACCAGCTCGATGAATTGCTCAAGAGGTGTGGCCCGAGAATCGAATTCGGCCAATGCCGAATCAACGGCTGTAAAACTAAGGGCTGCATATGGGCTGCCAAAGCGTCCCATCCGGGCATAGGTGGTAGGCGTGGGATGGATCGGCAGCAACTGGACAACCCTGCACCCCAGTTCACCGATGATGAAATCCAGTTCTTTTATCAAGTCACGAAAGGTTCCTGAAGGTGGAATAACAGTATATCCTCTTTTGTCCAAACTTTGGATCAAATTTTCATCTGGATCCTGAAAAAAATCACCGCTTTTATTCGGACCGAACTGTCTGACAAACGCATTATAAATGATGTTGGAGCAGCAGGTGTCTGCCGGTTCAACATTGATGACGACATTCGGCCCTTCCGGCCATACCGGTCGTGTTTCCCCTTTGGGCAAAAAGAAACACTTTCCCTCGAAATGCCCGACTTCACAAAGAGGAACCGTAATTGAATACCTTTGGTCATCAATGCACTTCATTGACAGGTCGAACCAGTCTCTGCCCAGTGGCGGCCGGTTATTTTCGACCTCCGTGATGATCTCTCTTCTGGCTGTTTTTGCATGTCCAATGTTCGTTCGAAGCCAGGCGTTTCCTTTTTGAGGTTGGGGAAGAGAAAGGGTAAATGAACAGGTATCGCCCCTAAACATAAGAATGCGGATCCCTGGTGCAGGATTCTGAGTAACTCTATCTGGATTCTTCATGTGGCTTCGCTTTTTATGATCTATGCAAAAAGACAAAAAAATAACATTTTACGAGAGTGTTTCGTATTTGGTGTAAAGCCTCTTACCATAAAATTTTCCCGGGCTGCTGCTCTGTAGCGGCATTCCTGAAAATTGAGGGTACGAAACTTAAACTATAAATATAAGTCAATGAAAATTGGGTGTCAAAGAAAAAGGTATTATTAGGAATATACTGAAGGTTTAAATAGAAAGTTGTGGACAATCCGGGTGAGTCTTCTTACAAGGGCCCCTCTATGGTGAAATGGAATCGGCAGGTTCAAACAAAATTAACGCGATCTATATTTTAATTACAGTTTTAATAGTACTCTACGTACTTAACACCGACTCCGAAATAATTGTCATCTTCACCGCCAATATCTTTCCACCATTTGACTTCAGCAAGAGAAATGGTCCGCAACCCCTGGCAGACTTCAGGATCAGAATCATCAAACAGATAGTCATTCATTTGGAAATAAATATTGGCGCCCTCTTTGAAAAAAACATCGGACTCGAAATACATGCCATCCTTGCTGAAGTTGAGCACTTTGGCATTGAACATCTTTTTATTGTTAAAACAACCCCATGCAATGGATGCTTTGCATCTATGACGTTTATCGATTCTTTTTTCCATAAGCCATGAACCTCCTGAAATAGGTTATTTTTAAAGCTCAAGTGGAAGATAGATCAATCGGGTTTTTATAGTTAATGCACAACATGCCTCTTAAATGCCACGACGGCTTGGTTATCAAGATTTAGCACCAAATCCTCCGGATTAATTTGAATCACTTAATGTGTTCATTAAGAAATATATCAAGGCCTAAATTTCTGTATTTTAACTTTTATCAAATTTCGATTTGTATTGTCCATAGAGAGGATGGTTCATTTTGATGGGGAAAACTCCTATTAAGTAGGGACTTATCCTAATTTATGATATGGCGTCTCAGATCAACTCTTGACAAAAAGTATCGAACCTGAGAATATCTGGCTTCTATTTTTCAAATGTATTTGACTCAGATCCGATGAAATATCGAATCTATTAACAGCTTACGATATTATTCTCTATTGACTTCTTTTTATTAATTTTTTATTTAATCTGACAAGTTATCTGTTATGAAATGGTTTCTTTATGCATTTAGCTTGACCTGGATCTCTTTCGGCGCCGGGTTTATCATCTATACCCGCGAATCGAAAAACGTGATAAAAAGCTTTGTTACGAATATTGATCGAAGAATCTTATCGGCATTACCGGCCATATTCGGTGTTTTTCTTGTCATTGCCGCAGCGGAAAGCCGTCACTCGTGGTTCATAAGATTAATAGGAATCTTGGCTGTTCTTAAAGGCGGGTTTATATTTTGGAACCCTCAAAACTTGTATGACAAAACTGTTGACTGGTATTTAGACTCGGTATCTGATCAAACGTTTAGGTTTTTTGGAATTATTACACTCATTCTGGGTACCGTCATTTTATCCTGGATATTGTAGTTAGAAAGGAGCAATGGACCATGACACTAACAAAAGCCCAAATCATCGAAGAAATCAGTAACAAAGACGGATTCACAAAGAAAAAATCCATTGAAATCATGGAAACACTGTTAGATATCATCAAGAGCACTTTAGAATCCGGCGATGATGTTTTGATCAGTGGATTTGGAAAATTCTGTGTAAAGAAAAAGAAAGAGCGTAGAGGCAGAAACCCTGCCACCGGTGATGATATGATGCTTTCAGCAAGAAATGTCATTACGTTCAAATGTTCCTCCAAGCTCAGGGATATGATTAACGGATAATAAACGGATATTAATATACTAAAATCCTTTACCCACGATATAGAGAGCAAAATTCCAATATGGCTCACAAAGCGGGTAAAATAGATTTTTCCAGACAATCCTAACGATAGGGATACGAACCTTAAAAGGCCCTTATCTGACCTTTTGAAAATATAAAGATGTTGAGAATCAAAATCTCGCAACAGAAATACTCATCTGTTGAAACAATAAAAAAACATCATCAACTCCTGAGAAAATTACTGACCCAAATTCCTATATGGAGAGCGTAATTTCGCCTTGAATCTGCCTTATCTCTTTCACTCGCTTTTCTCCCGATTGTTCGGGATAAACTCCCACTCTTTGGGGATATAGCCCGTTAAAATGAAGTCTCTCATCTATAGACAGAAAGAATGACAACCTGGTATTGAGCTATTCAACTCGGATTTATTTAAATTTTTGAAATGAATAATTTCTAAGGAGGCATCCGATGGCAAAGGTCGAACCAAAAAAGAAAATCAAACGACAAAAGATAACGTTTTCATTCGAATCCTCGGATGCAAAAGAGGTTACCCTGATGGGAGATTTCAACAATTGGAATCCCAAAAAACATCCCATGAAAAAAGATGATAATGGAAAATGGACAAAGGCCGTGCTCCTTCCTCCCGGACAATATGAATATAAGTTTCTGGTGGATGGCCAATGGAAGGAAGATCCCCATAATGAGCGAATTTGCCCCAATAAGTTCGGGAGCTGCAACAATATTTTTAACCTGCCGAAACGTTAAACCGATCCATCTGTTAATAAATCCAGGATATGGTTTTTCTTGACATTCCAGACTCCTTCGATAAACTTAAGTCTGGTGTAGAAATTGGTTCCAGCTAATAAATCAGTATACTTTAGCCCTTTTAAACAAATTCATTTCAAAGGAGCTTGAGGTATAATTAAATTTTTAGCTGGAAGCTGTCTGTGTGGATTAGGGATCGTTTTGAGAGAACCATAGTCGATTTAACTTTTTGGATAAAATTTTCTGTGAAGCAGAGATCTTATATTAATAGATCGTGAAGGTTCTTTCGTTACGAGCACGTATTCACGAGTTTTACCCGCCTTTGGCGAGGTATTTCAGAAAAAATTTAATTGGCCTGAAGCGGCAATATTTTCAAAAGAATAAAGGGAGGTGACCATGGACAACATTCTAAGAATCAACATGGGAGGCGAAAACGGACCAAAAGCCAGTAAAGAACCGTTGGGCAACTATGCCGGTTTGGGTGGCCGCGGCATGACATCGGCAATTATCAGCAAGGAGGTACCGCCGTTATGCCATCCTCTGGGAAAAGACAATAAACTGGTTATCGCCCCCGGACTTTTGAGCGGCAGTCACGCTGCTCAGTCCGGACGGGCTTCGGTGGGTTGCAAAAGTCCGCTCACCGGCGGCATCAAGGAAGCCAATGTCGGCGGCCAGGGTGCTCAAGTTCTTGCCCGTCTCGGATATGCCGCCATTGTACTCGAAGGTAAACCCAATGACGACGCTCTTTACAAAGTCGTCATCAACAAAGACAATGTAGAAATTACCCCTGACAACAGTCTTAAAATGATGGGCAACTATGATCTGGTTGACAAAATCAAAGCAGATTACGGCGATAAGGTTGCCTGTATCTCCATTGGACCGGCCGGCGAGATGAAAATGGCTGCCGCTTCCGTTGCCTTTACTGACATGGAACAAAGACCGACCCGGCATGCAGGTCGCGGGGGTGTCGGTGCAGTTATGGGGGCCAAAGGCGTCAAAGTTATCATTCTGGACGACACCGGCATGCCAACCCGATCACCCAAAGATCCGGAAAAATTTAAAGCTGCAAACAAAGAATTTGTCCAGGGGCTTAAAAAACACCCGATAACAGGAGAAGGGCTTCCTTCCTTTGGAACAAACATCCTGACCAACGTCATTAATGAGGCCGGAGCATTGCCTACCCACAATTTTAAAACCGGTCGATTTGACGGTGCCGGCAATATCAGCGGTGAAGCCCAGTCGGAAACTATGAAAGCCCGAGGCGGCATGGTTGCCCATGGCTGTCACAAAGGCTGTGTCATCCGATGCTCAGGCATCTACAATGACAAGGACGGCAATTTTTTTACCAAAAGACCTGAATATGAAACGGTCTGGGCTCACGGCGGAAACTGCGGTATCGATGATATGGACGCCATCGCCGAACTCGACCGTATGGACGATGATTACGGTCTGGATACTATTGAAATGGGCGCCACCATCGGCGTGGCCATGGAAGCAGGTCTGGCACAGTTCGGCGATGCCAAAGCCGCCATCAAGATGCTAAAAGAAGTCGGCGAAGGAACTCCGCTGGGACGTATCCTCGGAAGCGGTGCTGCTGTTACCGGCAAGGTCTTTGGTGTTGAAAGGGTTCCCGTGGTCAAAGGCCAGGCCCTGCCGGCTTACGATCCCCGATCCGTCCAGGGGATGGGCGTGACATATGCTACCAGTACCATGGGTGCCGATCACACAGCGGGATATGCGGTCACCGCAAACATTCTCAATGTTGGGGGCAGCGTAGACCCGTTAAAACCTGAAGGCCAGGTGGAACTTTCCAGAAACCTTCAAATTGCGACAGCCGCCATCGACGCTACCGGCATGTGCCTCTTTATCGCCTTTGCGATCCTGGATCAGCCGGAAACATTTAATGCCCTTGTGGACATGATCAGTGCATTTACCGGGCAGAATCTCACGGCAAACGATGTTACTGAATTGGGCAAAAACATCCTTTCCTTTGAAATAGATTTTAATTCCCGCGCCGGCTTTACGGCCAAAGATGACCGTTTGCCTGATTTTTTCAAGGCAGAAGCACTCCCGCCCCATAATGTCATTTTTGAGGTCAAGGATGAAGATCTTGATCAGATATATAACTGGTAAAACCTACCATTTATGACTCTGAACAATGGGGAGTTCCGATAGGGACTCCCCATTGTTTCAACCTTAAAAAAGTACGTGTTCACCAGCTGTATTTCCCCGTGAACACATAAGACAATACCATCTATTCTTAATAGTCCCATGAAATCACAATCTATTAATAATACCGCCACAAAAATAAGTTTGACCGTAAAACCGGACAGGATGTCACTTTTTTCTTCTCTCCTCGGACAGGGTTTTACCTTAAAAATCCTGACAGGAATTTCCGTCCGAGATCTGCTGTGCCGGCAAATCGGTGTGAGTGACGACTATCTCGACCAGAGAATTCAAACCATATTCTTGGAGGGAAAGGTCGTTGATAATGTTGATACTGCCGTAATCCACCAAGGATCTACACTGGCACTTTCAGCCGCCATGCCGGGTCTGGCCGGGGCCGTTTTGCGCCGGGGCGGTGCTTATGCAGCCATGCGAAGCCAAATTTCCCATAAGAATAATACAGTAGACGATTCTTCGAGAATCGGGACCGTCATGCTAAAGCTTTTTAATCTCGTGGCTTTGGAGTTGGGCCCCATGTTTCTTAAGCAGGGTATCTGGATCGACGGAAAGAATCTGGAATTTTTTTTTCAAAGAGTACCCGATTTTTTCTGGGATGGATGCCTGACCGCAGAAATTGATGGCATATCTCAGCACGTCCGGAAAATATCACTTATGGAATGGAAGCGGAAGGTCTTTTTGAAGCTCAAATAAAATTGTGAAATATATTTAAGAAAAACAGGATAATGTATAAAATCACATATTGACAAATGCTGTGGTATTTGTGAATATATTGAGTTATATCTTTAAAATTTGAAACGCTCAAACCAGGTTTAACAATACCATTCCATAACATCTCAATTGAAGTAACAACCTTTAGACCTACAAGGAGTCAATGATGAACGTGTTTCTTTATGCAATGAGCCTTCTTTTTATTGCCGTCGGGTGTTGTACAATTCTTTATACCAATGAAACCAGAAATTTTCTGAAGCGTTTGTTCAGCCAAATTGATCGCAAATTTCTTTCGGTTTTTGAAGCCATAATGGGAATCCTGGTTCTGGTTTCTGCAACTTCAAGCCATCATCCATGGTTTATTAGATTAATTGGGTTATCGGCTGTCATTGAAGGAGTGCTCATTTTTTTAATTCCTAAAAACCTGTATGATGAACTCATTAATTGGTATGTTAATTCACTATCGGATCAAACCTACAGATTCTTTGGGGCTTTGTCGTTAATACTCGGAACTGCAATGTTATCCTGGATATTATAGACACAAAGGAGATTTTGCCCTGATGCTCCGATCCCGGAAAATCATTACCTTTAAATGTTCCGGCAAATTGCGGAACAAAATCAACGCTGATTAAGAAGGAAGGTATTTCTTATATGCTGGCAAAATTTAATAATGAGGTTTTAAAATACGGACCTGATGCAGTTCTTCCTCAGAATCTGAACAAGGAATGGTTAAATACATTGCAACAGATGGCAGAGGATTTTTTAGAATCGAACTATGATCTTGAACAATGTAAAAAACCGGGAGACATGGTAGATACCATTCTTTCAGTCTGTGTGTCAGAAATATTAAGATCCCAACATAGTGACAAAGCCGATATATCCGATGAAGACATATTAAAAAAGATCCCGATTTATTCTCTATCGTTAATCATAGAGGCAGTTCACAGGGAATCTGATCTAGGATTAGAGAAGCCTAACTTAGAAAACCTTCTTTCGTGGGATAGAATTAGAAGAATAAAAGAAAACAACCCGGAATTTATTAAGGCCCTTGAGAAGGCATGTATTTTACAACCCTTGAGTACAGCGGGATACAAAGAATGAAAAATTTTACATAATATTATGATTAAGATTACATAAAGTTTATGGTTCGCACCTCCCATCATTCTCTTTTATTTTCCATAACCATTCCATTTAACCTATAAAATTATTATTCAATTTATTGTGCACGCTTTTTGCATTCCTACCATGTAATTACTGGTTTTTAAGAATTTCTTTATAAAGATAATTTTTTATTAAATGGGGAGTTAACAATGATAATTAAAACTGAAACCTCTGAACTTGAAATTTCTGTCGGAACTGATGTTTATCTTGGATCAAGGGCATCAGGACAAATTTTCAAAAAATGGGATGATATTGAAGATAATCAAAAACTAAAGTTGGAAAACATACTTAAAAAAATTGAGAAACTCATATTTGAATCTGAAAAAATGTTATTAGGAATACGAGCAACGAATCATGAGGGCTCAGACACGTCACATTCTATGGACTTGACACATAACTGAACAAGATGATGTCTTGAAAAAAAGGGATCGGTCATTGCAATGACCGATCCCTTGATTATTTTGGTGGTCCTAAGGGGAATCGAACCCCCGTTACTTTAAACCAATCGAACAAATTCAATCGCTTAAAAGCGTGCCGGGAACAACACTTTTGTCACCGAATTTTTCGTATAACGAATCTAAAACAGTATTCAATCTCTGACGTTTTTGAGATGACTGGTTTTGATCAAAAAGAGAGAGCTGGGTTCCAACACCCAAAAAACTGAGTTGAGACAAGGAAATTCCTAAAAGCCTGATCGGTTTTTTCATTACCCCAGTCTTTTTTAAAAGACGACAAGCAGCACTATATATTTCCAAACCGTCATCCGTAAATTTGGGCAAAGTTGTTGACCGGGTGATCTGAACAAAATCAAAATATTTGACCTTTAATGTGATGGTTTTTCCTGTTAGCCCCTTATGCCGCATGCGTCTGGCCACTTTATTACCCAAAGCAAGGAGTTCTTTTTGAGCCACATCCAAAGATATGATGTCTTTTAAAAAAGTCTGTTCATGACCGATAGACTTCACATCATGTTCCGGTATTACATCTCGCTCATCTATTCCCATGGCCAACAGATGTATTTTGACACCATGTTTCCCAAATTTTTCCTCCAAGACCTTTACAGGCGTTTGTCTCAAATCTCTAAAAGTGTGGATATTGAGGCGACTTAAGAGTAGCTTTGTCTTTTTTCCAACCCCCCACATTTTCTTGACCGGGAGCGGATCTAAAAAATCTCTAACACCTTCGGGATTCACAACAGTTAAACCGTCAGGTTTGTCAATGTCAGAGGCAATTTTTGCCACAAATTTTGAAATCGCAATACCGGCTGAAATTGTCAAGCCTGTCTCTGCTAAAATTATTTGCTTAATTTTTTTCGCGATCTTCTCTGGCTGACCAAAAAGACGTATGGAACCTGTTACATCAAGAAATGCTTCATCAATAGATATGGGCTCAACCAATGGTGTGAAACGATGAAATATTTCAAATACTTGTTTTGAGATTTCCTGATATCTTGACATTCTGACAGGTAAAAAAATCCCATCAGGGCAAAGGCGTTTTGCTCTTGCAATAGGTTGGGCAGAATGAATTCCAAATTTTCGAGCTTCATATGAGGCAGATGACACCACACCTCTTTCTTTGCTTCCTCCCACTATGACCGGCTTCCCCTTTAAGACAGGATTATCCGACATCTCAACCGATGGATAAAAAGCATCCATGTCTAAATGAATGATGTGTTTTGGCTGACCTTGTTTATCCATAAAAACGTATGATTGAAGAATAAATTTATCCTTCAATCCATCTCATTATAAATTCAACAATAAACTGTTTCTCTTGATCTGAAAGCTGCTTTTCTTTCTTTACTCCATGCCACTTTTAAATACAACCCCGGGAACACATCGCTATCAATCGATGAGGCACAAAAAACACGATAGCATCCGACCAACCCGGTCCAAAACAATAAAGATTTTATAGACTGGTCGTCTAAAAGGCTCTTTGTTTCTTGAAAAAATGTTGAAAAATACAGAACTACAAAGTAGTATCAGACGATGATTGAAAGCTCGGAAATTTTCTATGGAGCAACGTGAATTCAAAAACTGTTTCAAAATCTTTCATTCATCGGTTTTGCGGCGGCCCCA
>Ga0210123_1000318_pt1 | contig 31564 bp, 24 predicted proteins | sample Muzzi_PWB_D2_FD_185535 | JGI IMG/M metagenome (GOLD analysis project Ga0210123, IMG submission 185535) | Wetland microbial communities from San Francisco Bay, California, USA, that impact long-term carbon sequestration - Muzzi_PWB_D2 (SPAdes) | ecosystem: Environmental > Aquatic > Marine >... | reverse complement strand
AGCGGCCCAATATCCCCCGAGGGCCTCCCGCCCGTACCGTCCCATCCAAGCCGGGGGTACTAAGGCGGACACGGGCAGAATACCAGCAGACCCCTTGGTCTGCCAACTCGGATTTGGCGGTTCGTTTCCCGAGCATTCGGCGAGCGCTATGCCTCCTGCCAATAGTTAGGTAGAGGCCGGGCGAATTTCCAATTGACCCCGAGTCTTTTACTTATAATCTGCCCGACATGGCGCGCCTTTTTTTGATCGGGCTCTGCGTTCTTCTCGGATTTGGCCATGCCTGGGCCCAACCCAAGGTCGGCGCCATCCGCTTCGGCGCGCATCCCGACAAGACCCGCTTCGTCCTGGAGCTGTCGGAGGCGCCGCGCTACCGGGTGTTCACCCTGCCGGACCCCTTCCGGGTGGTGATCGACCTGCCCGAGCTCGATTGGGATATGAGCAACGGCGCGCAAAAGGGGCAGGGGCTGGTCGAGGCCATGCGCTTCGGCCTGTTCGCCCCGGGCACCAGCCGGATCGTCCTGGACCTCGCCGGGCCGGGCCGGATCAAGAGCGTCTTCACCATTCCGCCGCAGGAGGGCTATCCCTACCGCCTGGTGATCGATATCGCCCCGGTAACGCGCGCCGCATATTTCGCTTCGCCCCGGGAGCCGGTGCTGTCCGACCCGCCGCTGGCGCCGCCGCGCAGCGTGGCGAAACCCACCGTGCCGGCCGAAGCCGACCAGCGCCCCCTCGTGGTCATCGATCCGGGGCACGGCGGGGTCGACCCGGGCGCGCGCAGTCTGACGGGCGTTTATGAGAAGGAGATCACCCTGGACTACGCGCGCGAGCTCAAGTCAGAGCTCGAGGCGACCGGGCGCTACCGCGTGGCGATGACCCGCGACCGGGACATCTTCGTCCGCCTGCGCGACCGCATGGAGATGGCCCAATCGCTCGGCGCCGACATCTTCATCTCGCTGCACGCCAACAACCACGCTTCGCACAAGATCCGCGGGGTCTCGGTCTACACCCTGTCGGAGACCGCCTCGGACACCGAAGCGGAGGCCCTGGCGGCGCAGGAGAACAAGGCGGACGCGATCGCCGGGATCAACCTGGCCGACCAGACCGAGGTCGTGAGCAAGATCCTGATCGACCTGGCCCAGCGCGAAACCATGAACCTTTCCAAACGCTTCGCCAATGGCGTGGTGAGCGAGGTCGGGCACGTGGCGAAGCTGCTGGGCAACACGCACCGCTACGCCGGGTTCGCGGTCCTGAAATCGCCCACCGTGCCCTCCGTGCTGGTCGAGATCGGCTACCTTTCGAATTCCCGGGAGGAAAAGGAGATCCGCACCGAAAAGCACAAGCAGCAGCTGATCGGGGCACTGATCAAGGCGCTCGACGCCTATTTCGCCCGCCAGGAAAGCTTGAACCGATCATAGGGCCGCCACATTTTCCAGGTATTGGAAGCCGTTTGTGGCGGAGCGCTGCGCCGCCAGGGTTACCGAAAGGTAACGCTTTGGTCTATAAGGTGATCCGGCGGCGGATGCCACCCGTGAGCCCAAATCAATTGCTGCGCGCCGGGCAGCTGAGGCAGGTCCCGTGAGATTCCTGATATCGCTGGTCGCCCTGGTCGTATTTCTCGCCTTCCTGGGCAGCGGCGCCGTCCTCTATGTGTTCTACCACTATGGCCAGGGGCTGCCCGACTATCGCCAGCTGGCCGACTATCAGCCGCCCACCGTAACCCGGGTGCAGGCCGGCGACGGGCGGCTCCTGGCGGAGTACGCGGTCGAGAAGCGGGTCTACGTCCCGGTGTCGGCGATTCCGCGGCGCGTCGTCTATGCCTTCCTCGCGGCCGAGGACAAGAACTTCTACTCGCACCCGGGCGTCGATTTCATGTCCGTCCTGCGGGCCGTGATCACCAACCTGGCCAACATCGGCTCGGACAAGCGCCCGGTCGGGGCCTCGACGATCACCCAGCAGGTGGCCAAGAACTTCCTGCTCACCAACGAGGTTTCCATCGAGCGCAAGATCAAGGAGGCGATCCTGGCGTTCCGCATCGAGCATGCCTTCAGCAAGGAACGCATCCTCGATCTTTACCTCAACGAGATCTACCTCGGGTTCGGCTCCTACGGCGTGGCCGCGGCGGCGCTCAACTATTTCAACAAGTCGCTCGACGAGTTGACCATCGCCGAAGCCGCCTATCTGGCCGCCTTGCCCAAGGCGCCGAACAACTACCACCCGATCCGGCGGCATGACGCCGCGGTCGCCCGGCGCAACTGGGTGATCGGGCGCATGCTCGAGGACGGGCGGATCACGTTCGAAGAGGCCAAGGCGGCCTGGCAGGAGCCGCTGCAGGTCTATCGTGCGGACCCGACCGAAATCGTCCATGCCGATTATTTCGTCGAGCAGGTGCGGCGCGAGCTCGTCAACCTTTACGGCGATACGAAGCTCTACGAAGGCGGGCTTTCGGTGCGCACCACCCTGAATCCGCGGCTGCAGAAAATCGCGGAGCGCAGCCTGCGCAAGGGGCTGATCGCCTATGACCGGCGCCATGGCTGGCGCGGACCGGTCGCCCATGTCGATCTCGAGGCGGCCGACTGGCGCAGCGCACTGGCCGGCATCGAGCCGCCCAAGGGCGCATCGCCATGGGTCCTCGCGATGGTGCTGTCGCTGGACGACAAGGCGGCGACCGTCGGCCTGCCCGACGGCACCGAGGGCAGTATTCCGATGGCCGAACTGAAGTGGGCGCGGCCCTGGCTCAAAGGACAGAAGGTCGGCGCCCGGCCCAAGACGCCCGCCGACGTGCTCAAGGCCGGCGACGCCGTGCTGGTCGAGCCGGTCGCTGCCGATTCGGACGGCAAGGCCTACCCTGAGGGAAGCTATGGCCTGCGCCAGATTCCCGCGGTGGACGGCGGCTTGGTCGCGATCGATCCGCACACCGGCCGGGTGCTGGCCATGGAAGGGGGCTTCAGCTACGAGTACAGCGAGTTCAACCGCGTCACCCAAGCGGAACGACAGCCCGGCTCCGCCTTCAAGCCCTTCGTCTACCTGGCGGCGCTCGATTCCGGCTTCACGCCGGCCACCATCGTGCTGGACGCGCCCTTCGTGATCGATCAGGGGGCCGGCCTCGGCAAGTGGAAGCCGGCGAACTATTCAAAGAAGTTCTACGGGCCCTCGCCGATGCGAATCGGCATCGAGAAATCGCGCAACCTGATGACGATTCGCCTTGCGCAGACCATCGGCATGGAAAAGATCGTCGACTACGCGCGTCGTTTCGGCGTGATCGACAACATGCCCCCGATCCTGTCGATGGCGCTAGGCGCGGGGGAAACGACGCTGCTGCGGCTGACTACGGGCTACGCGATGCTGGTCAACGGCGGCAAGCGCATTACGCCGACGCTGATCGATCGGGTGCAGGACCGCAACGGCACGACCATCTATCGCCACGACCTGCGCGACTGTCCGGGCTGCTGGCCCGACGAATGGCACAACCAGCCGCCGCCCGAACTGCCCGACGAGCGCGAACAGCTGGTCGACCCGCGCAGCGCCTATCAGATCGTCTCCATGCTGCAGGGCGTGGTCCAGCGCGGGACCGGCTGGCGGATCAAGTCCTTGGGCAGGCCCCTGGCCGGCAAGACGGGGACGACGAACGACAGCATGGACACCTGGTTCATCGGCTTCTCGCCCGACCTGGCCGTCGGCGTCTTCGTCGGCTTCGACGAGCCCAAGCCGCTCGGGCACGGGGAGACCGGCTCCTCCGTGTCGGCGCCGATCTTCAAGAGCTTCATGGCGGCCGCCCTGAAGCACGAACCGGCGATCCCGTTCCGGATTCCCCCCGGCCTGCGCCTCGTGCGCATCAATTCCGAGACCGGCCAGTTGGCCCGCGCCGGCGACAAGCACGTGATCCTCGAGGCCTTCAAGCCGGGGACCGTGCCCGACGGCGAGCAGTCTGTGATCGACGGCGGCTACAATCCCGCGGCGGGAACCGGCCAGTCGGGCACGAGCGGGCTGTACTAGGACGCGGCCAGGCGGTAAAAGCGGCCCGACGGGGTCGCCCCTCTACACGGTCGGATACGGGAGCAGGCGCATGCGCGCGGAAATCGAAGCGGTGGTCGACGAGATTGGTCAGTCGTTGGCCCTGCTGAGGAGGCATCTTTGACCTCGACAACGCGGTCCGGCGCCTCGACGAGCTGAACAGCCGCGCCGAAGATCCCGATCTCTGGAACGATCCGGACGAGGCCCAGACGGTGATGCGCGAGCGCACCCACCTGGACCAGTCGATCACCGCCTACCGCGACTTCGAGCGGCGCCTGGAAGACGACGTGACGTTGATCGAGCTGGGCGAGGCCGAGGACGACGCGGCGAGCATCGCCGAGGCGGAGCAGGATTTAACGCACCTGCGGGAGGCCGTCGCCAAGCGGCAACTCGAAAGCCTGCTGTCGGGCGAGGCCGACGCCAACGACTGCTACCTCGAGGTGCATGCCGGAGCCGGCGGCACCGAGGCCCAGGATTGGGCGGAGATGCTGGCCCGGATGTACGTGCGCTGGGCCGAGGGGCATGGCTTCAAGGTGGAGTGGCTCGAGGAAAGCCCCGGCGAAGAGGCCGGCATCAAATCGACGACCCTGCGCATCCGGGGACACAACGCCTATGGCTGGCTGAAGACCGAGTCCGGCGTGCATCGCCTGGTGCGCATCTCGCCGTTCGATTCCCAGGCGCGACGCCACACCAGCTTCGCCAGCGTCTGGGTCTATCCCGTCGTCGACGACACGATCGACGTAACGATCGAGGACAAGGACCTGCGCGTCGACACCTACCGCGCGTCCGGCGCGGGCGGTCAGCACGTCAACCGGACGGACAGCGCCGTGCGCATCACGCACCACCCGACCGGAATCGTGGTGCAGTGCCAGAACGACCGCTCGCAGCACAAGAACCGGGCCGAGGCGATGAAGATGCTGCGCGCGCGGATTTACGAGTACGAGTTGCGCAAGCGCGAGGAGCAGGCCCAGGCGGAGGCCGACGCCAAGACCGACATCGGCTGGGGCCACCAGATCCGCTCCTACGTGCTGCAGCCCTATCAGATGGTCAAGGACCTGCGGACCAACGTCGAGACCTCCAACGTCGAGTCGGTGCTCGACGGCGGCATCGACGCGTTTCTCGAATCCTCTCTGGCGCAGCGGCTCGACCGCGGCGCGGCGCGCGGCGAACACGCAGTCTAGGCACTGGAGCCTGCGGTCGAAAAATACCGGGCGCCCCGCGAGGAACACCCGGCGCCTGTCGTTCCCGGCCCGACGATCAGGCTTCGATCGCCAGCTCGTTGCCGCGGAACTGGTATTGCGGGTGCATGCGGAAGCCCTTCACCCGCTTGTCCATGCCGGTGAGGATGGAGCGCCAGACCGGCTGACAGATCGGCCCGCGCTGCTGCATGATGATCTCGAGCTTCTTCATGATCGCCTTGCGCTTTTCGAGATCGAGCGTGCCCTCGGCCTTGGTCAGGAGGCTGTCGAACTCCTCGTCGGCGAACATTGTCGGGTGCCACGGCACGCCGCTGCGGAAGCCGAGCGACAGGACCATGAAGCCGAGCGGCCGCGCGCAACCGGGACGCAGCCCCGTCGCATGAGGCAGCCACCCAGACTAGGGTAATATTACCTATATTGTCCTCATGATTGTATAATAAAGGCAGCATGGATATTTATAAGATAGGGCAATAAAGCCTAGTTTATGGAGATATGAATCGTAAAAATTCCATAATAGGGCAAGAACACCTACTCTTAACATGAACAAATCGGTAACATAGCGCATATTCTCGATTAACTACAATATAATACTTGAAAAACGGTAGGGTGTCATTATCATAGAGATACGTTGTTTCTAATAGCAAGTAGGGCTGCAGTGGCCTGAATTACGGGTCACGGCCTCCGCGGCAGGAGATAGGACGATGACGCTCTGCCAAGTGAATCTGCAGGAGTTGAAGTCCCTGGTCGTCGACGACAGCCGCACCTCGCGCCGGATCGTCTGCGACCTGTTGCGCCAACTTCGCGTCGGTCAGGCCGAGCAGGCCGAAGACGGCGCGGACGCCATGGCAAAGCTGCGAGACTTTCCCGCCGATCTCGTCATCTGCGATCTGCACATGGCGCCGCTCGACGGCATCGAATTCACACGCTTGCTGCGTGATGCGGCCGACAGTCCCAATCCCTTCGTCCCGGTGTTGATGGTGACCTCCGATGCCACCGAGACGCAGCTCAACAATGCACTCAACGCCGGCGTGAACTCCTTCATGTCGAAACCGGTGGAGTTGTCCGTGCTGCGTGCCCGCATCGCCGCGCTCTTCGCCCGCCCGATGGTCTTTCTGCGCGAGGGGCGGCAGCTTCGCCCGCTACGGCCGGGCTGCCAGGCGGAGGCGGCGACCTGTGCGCCGGCACTTCAGGCGAAGCCGGCGGCGGCTCAAGCGGTCAACCCATGATGTGCCCGCACCGTAACGACTTGCCGTCCGCGACGCGGCTCGAGCGATCGCCGAATCCCGCCGCAAGCCCGGCCCGGCGCCTTTCGCGGCTGGCGGCCCGGTTGGCGCAAAGCTGCCGCCCGTTGCGGGCGCACAGCCCCGATCCGGCGCCTGTGCCCGAGGCGGCCGCCGCGAGACAGCGGGAGACCCGGGATTTGATCGTTTGGCCCTCGGCCACGGTCTGACCGGTTCTTGCGCCGCGTCGCGGCGCTCGCGGGCCGCAGGCCGCGAGTCACGTGGAGTCCGCAGTTTGCTTCGAAAAGCCGGCATAATACGCGGGAAGAAAGCCCGCCGCGCGCCGCGCCGCCGCGTTGAACGGCGGCTTGACCTCGCCCTTGAAATGCGTTCGGACCAAGGCGCGCCAGGTCGTCTCCGGCGGCAGTCCGCGGCAGGAGCAGAGATGGTCGAACCAGCGGCGCCCGGTCCCGACGTGGCCGATCTCGTCTCGGTAGATGATTTCCAGCGCGGCGGCGCCGTCCCGATCGCCCGCGGCCGCGACGCGGGCGATCATGTCGGGCAGGACGTCGAGGCCGCGCGCCTCCAGGACCAGCGGGACCACGGCCAGACGGGCCAGCGGGTCGTGGGCGGTCGCCGCGGCCGCCTGCCACAGCCCGTCGTGCGCCGGCAGGTCGCCGTAGCGCGCGCCCAGCCGATGCAGATGATCGCTCAGCAGCGTGAAATGCCCCGCCTCTTCCGCGGCCACGGCGACCCAGTCGTCGTGAAAGCCGCGCGCCAAGTCGGGGTTCCCGGCGAAGCGCGCCACCATATCCCAGGCGAGGTCGATGGCGTTGAGCTCGATATGGGCGAGCGCGTGAAACAGCGCGACGCGGCTTTCGCGACTGCGCCCGAGGCGGCGGCGCGGCACCTCGCCCGGGCGGACCAGGGGCGGCCGGGACTGGCGCGCCGGGCGGTCCGGCGGGCGCGCGGTGCCGATCTCGGTCAGCCCTCCGTCGCGCCAGGCCGCGGCGAGTGCGCGGCTCGACTCCGCCTTGTCGCGGGCGTCGGCGGTCTCGAGGATCGCGACCGCCGCCGTGGCGAGCGTCTTTTTCCTGAAAGCGCTGATAGGCGGCATGGCGGCGAGTTCGTTCACACCTGAAAGTGGACGGGGAGGCGGGGCATGGCCTCGTGGGCTCGCACCCTTGCCGTCTACTGTCAAGCGTCCGGTCGGTCTGAGACGCTCCGGATGCAGCCTTTCGGGCGCTTCGGGATGCCATTCATAAGCGGGGTTCCGCAGGAGCCCTCTCTCGGGATCCGGTCGAGGTGCAGCACGGCCGGCGGCTTGCGCGAGGCCGGGATCGGGCGTTTGCCTTACTGCCGGGAACTCCAGGCGGCCTCCGCGATCGCTCTGGAGCCGGACGGGCGGCCCTCGACAAGTCCGGCGAGGGGTGCGCGCGCTGCGTCCGCAGGCGGCCGGGCGAGGTAGAAGACCGCCTCGAGACAGGTCTCCGAGGGCGGCGCCTCGACCGGGTCGACGCGGTCGTCGATCTGCTCGAGCAGCGCGTCGCGCTCGCCCGCGTCCGTGAATTCGCGGTGCTTGAAGGCGCGATCCTCCCAGGCTTCCGTCACCATGCCGTGCTTCCGGAACAGCGCCTCGAGGCCGCCCACGTCCATGTGGCGCAGCGGAAGAAAAGCGATCCAGGGGCGCCGATCTTGCGGAAAGGCCGAAAGCAGCCGCAGGAAGGTGCGAACGCCGATGTAGCTGAGCCCGCCCGTCACCATGATGAGATCGGCCCTGGCGACGGTGGCGCGCTGCTCAAAGCTCAAGGTCTCGCTTTCCAGGTTGACGGTCATCGATTCGTCCAGGAGCCCGACTTCCGTGGCATAGGAAAGCGCACGCGGGGCGACGTCGAGCCCGATCACGCGCACGGTTCGGCCGGCACGCCGATGGATCTTGAAAAAACGGCGATCGCTCGCAACCCGGTTCGCCGGCGCTTGCCTCGTGGCCCGGGCGTAATGGCGATACAGATCGTCCATCGTAAGGTCGTGGTTGATCAGTGCGGCATTGACGCCGTAGCCGCAACAGAGGTCGAGGACGGTTGGCCGGGCGACGTTGCGCAGACGCTGCAGTTGCGAGAGGCAGCGTCGAAAGATCGGCTGGGCGTGCCCCGGCGTGCGGTAGTCGTAGGGCTTCAGGGTCGTGAAATAATGGACCGGGTCGTCGCGATCGTAGACTCCGTCGAAACAATGCTTGCGATGTTGCGGCGTATCCGATTTCGAATGTGACACGAAGCAGGCCTCTCTTGCTTGGGTGATCGTCGGGCGGTTGGAGCGCTCGGGTGAGCCGGGGGTCGACACCGGCCGCACCCTCGAAGCTCAGGCAGCCGGACGCTGCTCCCAGTGGGAGACGAGCCGCAGCACCTGTTCGGGGTCCGCGAAGCGCTGCGCCAGCAGGGCCCGATAATGGTCCTGCTCCGCCTGTGAATCGTCACTGCGGCCCCGGTTCGGATCGCGTCGGCGGACCTCGGCCGCGAGCAGATCGGCGAGACCGCTGCCCTGGTCGAACTGGACCTTGTCGCGCCATACGATGTCGCTCGGCAGCATGTCCTCGAAGGCCTTGCGCAGGACCCATTTCTCGATGCGCCGGCCGTTGACCGCCTTCAGCTTCCATTCCGCCGGCAGGCCTAGGCCCAGCGCAATCATATCGGTGTCGAGGAAGGGCACGCGGCCCTCGAGGCCGTGAGCCATCGTCATGCGGTCGACGCGCTGCAGATTGATATCGTGCATGGACCCGATCGAGCGGCACAGCTCGGCGTGCAGCGCCTCCGGATCGGTGAAATCACGATAATAGGTATAGCCGGCGAAAAGCTCGTCGGCACCCTCGCCGGTCAGGACCACCTTGACGCGCTCCGCCGCGAAGCGGGACACGAAGTAGCAAGGCACCGCGCTGCGCACGAGATCCTTATCGAAGGATTCGAGATGGTAGAGAATGTCCGGCAGCGCGGCGACGACTTCATCGCGGGTGATGACCATCTCGTGGTGCCGCGTGCCCAGGTGCTCCGCGACGCGCCGCGCGGCCATGAGATCGGCGCTCCCTGGCAGTCCCACGGCGAAGGTCTGCAGGCCCTCGACGTGGCGCCGCGCCAGCGCCGTGATGATGCTGCTGTCGAGTCCGCCGGAGAGCAGCGCGCCGAAGGGAACGTCGCTGCGCAGCCGCTTGACGACGGCGTGCTCCAGCGTCTCGCGCAGCGCCGCCAGTGCGTCGTTCAGGCGCCAGGCGTCCGGCGCGCCGTCGGGCAGCGTGTAATAGCGCCGCAGGCCGGTCCGGCTGTCGTAGACGTGACCGGCCGGAAATTCCTCGACCTCGGCGGCGAGTCCCTCGAACGCCTTGATCTCGGAGGCGAAGGCGAGGGCGCCCTCGAGACGGGCCATGTACAGCGGCTTGATTCCGATCGGGTCGCGCGCTGCGATGAGATGTCCCTCGTGTTCCATGACGAAGGCGAACATGCCGTCCAGCCTGGCCACCGCATCCGGCCCGCCGGCAGCGACGCTGTGCAGGATGGATTCGGAATCGCTCTTGGTCCTGTAGGCCGACTCGCCGTTTTCGCGGCGCAGCGCGAGGTCGTTGTAGATCATACCGTTGGCCGCCAATGCGGCGCTGCCATCGACGGAAACCAGCGGCTGCGCGCCCGCTTCGGGGTCGATAATGGCCAGCCGGCAATGCCCCAGGACGCCGTCGTGCGACGCGGCGTACCATATACCCTCGCCGTCCGGGCCGCGGTGCCTCTGTTTCGCGATGAGGTTTCGCACGGCCGCGCTATCGCTCCGGCCCCAAAGGGCCGCGACTCCACACATGCCTCTCTCCCAATTGTTGCGCGCACGGTCCCGAAGACTGCGACGCTGTGCCGCCGGATGGTGAGGGACCGGGCCGCGGGGCGCGGATCCCGGATCGATCACGCGTCCCCGGTCTGCCCGCCGTCGCACGCCAGGTTGGCGTGAATCGACAAAATCATGTCGTTAAGCAGATATTTGCTGGTATACCGGAATGCGCGGCGCAAAGCAACCGGGACACCCGAAAAATGCCGCAATGCGACGAACGGTTGCGGCGCACGTTGGCTTTCAGCCGTGGCGCGTGCCCGCCACCGCGCGGTCGGCCGCATGCTACGCGTCTCGGGCCGCCCGCAGGACCTCGTCGACGTGACCCGGTACCTTCACCTTGCGCCATTCGGCGCGCAGCGTGCCGGTCTCGTCGATCAGGAAGGTGGCGCGGTCGATGCCCATGTATTTGCGGCCGTACATCGATTTCTCGATCCAGGAGCCGTAGGCCTCGCAGACCTTGCCGTCCTCGTCGGCCGCCAGCGTGAAGGGCAGTTCGTACTTCGCCTTGAACTTATCGTGCCTGGCGACGCTGTCCTTGGAGATGCCGACGACGACCGCGTCGAGCTTGGAGAAATCGGGCAGGGCGTCGCGGAAGCCGCAGGCTTCCTTGGTGCAGCCCGGCGTATCGTCCTTGGGATAGAAATACAGCACGACCTTTTTGCCGCGCAGGTCCTTGAGCCGCAGCGTGCCGCCACCGTCGGTCGGGAGGGTGAAATCAGGGGCCTTGTTGCCGACCTTCGCCTTGCCTGCCATGATTCATTCGTCTCCCTGCGCGAGATTCTTGCCGGCTCCCTATACGCCTCAAACGGCGCCGCGGATCAAGGGGGCGCCCGCGCATCGGATCCTGCGGCGGCCGCGCGCCTTTGTCCTTCCTGCGATCCGCTTAGAAAGCCAGCCAGGCCTGAAGATGGAGCGTGTTGTTGTCGGAAGCGTCCCGGCCGCTGCCGTCGTAATTGTGCGCGGCGCCGTCGAACTGCAGGTAATCGGTATACTGCAGCGAAAGCTTGAGGTTGCTCATCGGCCAGATCTCCGGCCCGCCGTTCTTGTTGAAGGGCAGCCAATCGAGCTGCAGCGTGAACCCGTCGCTGTTCGGCGATCCCGTGCGCGTGCCGTAGAGGGCTGCATCCTTGTCGCCGAAGGTCGCGAAGTAGCCGACGGTGAACCCGTAGGTCTGGTCGAAGAGATACGACCCCGCCAGGTTGAAGCTGTACAGCGTGTCGTTCGCATTGTCGGCGATCCCAAGCCGGCGGCTGGCGTCCCAATTCGCGTCCTCGACCACGAACGAGGCCAGGACCGAAGCATTGTCCCGGTCTCCGAGATACTGGTACTGCGTGTCGAAGCCGAAGTCGGTGATCCGGTCGCTGCCGGCGCTCTGATCGCGCCCCGGATAGGTCGCCGCGGTGAGGCCGAAGTGGCCGAGCTCGAGGTAATGGTTGCCCCAGCTCTGCTGCAGGGCGATCCGCCAATAGGGCGCGATCCCGTCGATCTGCGTCTCGCCGCTCGGGTCGACGCCGAGCGCCTTCTGCGCCCCATTGGACAGCGTCCGGTAGCCGTTGAGTTCGACGTAGAGGTGATCGTCCACCATGGCATAGCCGCCGAGGCCGGCCACCTGCTGGGCGAGCCCGCCCTGGATCAGCGTGCCCGCCGCCGGGCCGGGCGCCAGGCCGGAGCCCGAGTAGGGGAAGCCCCAGGCCGGCGTGCTGTTCCACAAGTCGGTCACCGAGGGGTTGTTGTTGGCGGTGACGCCGAAGGTCACGTCGTGGCCGGCCAGGGATCCCGAATCGGCGAAGCGGATGTCGGTGTTGTCCCACGCCAGTTCACGGCCCACGCCGTCGTAGGTGACCTGCGCAAAGGCGCCGACGTTGTCGGGAACGACGATGCCGCCGTAAAACAGGCTCGCCTGGTTCAGGGAGAAATTATTGTTGTCGGCGAAATGCGGGGCCGCTCCCCCCGGTTGGCCCTTGTCGGTTCGCGTGAAGCCGGGCTGCAGCATGGCCGCGAAATGCGGCAGGTCGCTTACGCCCGAGCTCAGGACATAACCGTTCAATTTGAACTGCCGCCCGAACGGCGTCAGTTCCGGAAAATTGGTGTGGCACGCGCTGCAGGGCTGGCTCGTCTGGCGGGCGAAGCTTGGCAAGGCCTGGGCCGCGGAGGGGTTCAGCGCCGTCCAGGCGCAAAAAAGTCCCAAGGCCGCCATCGTGAATCGTCGCATGAGGGTCCCCCCGTGATCCCGCGTATATTCCCGTGCCGCGTTCGAAGCCGCCCGTGTCGTGCGCGTGGCAGCGGCACGTCCCCGGTCGGCGGCTGTTGCGCCCCCTTAAGCAATGCGCGTGCCAGTGGTGGTCGGCGAGAGTGTGCCGGCCTATCCCGAGAAATTTTCGGCCTTCGCGGCCTCGGATCCCGGATCGCCGGTGGATTTCGTCCGCACGGCGGGTGGATTTTGGCCGAGACCCGTTTGGCGGTCGCTGTTGCGGCGTTCTCGCTGCGGATGGCCTTCCGTGATCTCGGGCGCGCCGGAACACGCGGCGCGGCGGTCCAACCGCTGCCGAACGGCGGTGCCACACGGGCTGAGGTGCCGATCCGCTTAGGCTTCCGGGTCCTCGGCCGGTCTTTCGCTATGCCGTGCTTGTGCGGCGCGGGCCGGCGCCTCGATCGTCTCGACGAAGATCTCGTGGACCGCTTGGGCCGTCTCGATCAGGCGCGCGCGGAGGGCACCGAAATCGTCCAGGCCGGCGGCCCGCGCCAGGGCCGTCTTCAGGCTCTCCGAGCCCTGGTCGGCATCGAAGGCCGGGGCCGCGGTCAGGCGCAGCATGCCCTGGATCTGCCGGATCAGGCGGGTCGCCTCGATCAGGCGCTTGGCCCGGTCGGTGTCCAGCAGGCCGGCGTCGGCGAGCCTCGCGAAGACCGTCTGGGTGGAGCCGTGGATGATCTCGGGATGCGTTGCGGCGTGCCGCAGCAGCAGGTACTGCGCCAGAAACTCCAGATCGGTCAGCCCGCCGCGCAGGAACTTGACGCTCCAGATCGTCTTGGCCGGGCGTTCGCGCTTGATGCGCTCCCGCATCTCCAGGACGTCGATCAGCAGCTCGTCGGTGTCGCGCGGCGCACTGATGGCGTCGCGGATCGCCGCCTCGATGCGCGCGCGCAGCTCGGGCGTGCCGGCGATCGCTCTGGCCCGGGTCAGCGCCATGTGCTCCCAGGTCCAGGAGTCGCGCTCGTAGTACCTTTGCCAGCCCGCCAGCGACGTGGCGATCGGGCCGGCATTGCCCGAGGGGCGCAGCCGCATGTCGATCTCGTAGAGGCGGCCTTCCGGGGTCAGCGCGGTCAGTGCGTTGATGAAGCGCTGCGCCAGGCGCGCGAAATAGTGGCTCGGCGCCAGGGGCTTGGCGCCGTCGGACTCCCCGGCCTCCGGGTCGGCGTCGTAGATGAAGGTGAGGTCGAGGTCGGAGGAGACCGTCATCTCGCGGGCACCGAGCTTGCCCATGGCGACGACGGCGAGACCGGCGCCGGGCACCCGTCCGTGGATCTGCGCGAAATCCTCGGCGACTGGCCCCAGGAGGCCCCTGATGATTGCCTCGGCGATGTCGCTCAGCGCGCGGCCGGTTCCGTCGACGTCGGTGATGTGCTGCAGGATGTGGACGCCGACCTGGAAGCGCCGGTCGTTGGTCCAGCGGCGCGAAAGGTCGAGCACATCCTGGAAGTCGCGCGCCTGCGCCAGCTCCTCGTCGAGTTCCCGCTCGAGCGTCTCGGCACTCGGCAGGGGGTCGAAAAAGCCGCCGGACAGCACGGCGTCGAGCAGGGCGGGATTGCGGCTCAGCCGCTCGGCCAGGGCCGGCGCGCCGCCCATCAGTTCGGCCAGGAGGTCGAGCAGCTTGGGATTGGCGTAGAGCATGGAAAACAGCTGCACCCCCGCCGGAAGGCGCGACAGGAACTCGTCGAACTTGGTCAGCGCGAGGTCTGGCTGGGTCGTCTTGCCCAGCGCGGCCAGCAGCGTCGGCATCAGTTCGGTCAGAATCTCGCGCGCCCGGGTGGAGCGCGTGGCGCGATGCCGGCCGTGATGCCAGGCCCGGACCAGGTTGAACACCTTGGCGCCGTCCGCGAAGCCCATCTGCTCAAGGGTCGCCAGCGTGCCCGGCTCCGGCTCGCCGCCGGTAAACACGAGATTGCCGGTGGGCGACAGGGCCGGCGCCTCCTCGAACAGCTCGGCGTAGTGGTCCTCGACGCTGCGCAGGGTCTGCAGCAGCGCCCCGCGGAAGCCGTCCGGCGTGTCGTAGCCGAGGAAGGTCGCGATGCGGGCGATGCCCGCCTCGTCGTCGGGCAGCCGCTGGGTCTGCTGGTCGTCGACCATCTGCAGCCGATGCTCCAGGCGGCGCAGGAACCGGTAGGCTTCGGAAAGGTCGCCGGCCGCGTTCTGCGCCACGTGGCCGGACTCGGCCAGGGCGGCGATCGCCGCGAGCGTCTGCGGGCTGCGCAGCTGCGGCTCGCGCCCGCCCCAGATCAGCTGCTGAGTCTGGGCGAAAAGCTCGATCTCGCGGATCCCGCCGCGGCCGAGCTTGATGTTGTGGCCCCGAACCGCGATCTCGGCGCCGCCCTTGTGGGCATGGATCTGCCGCTTGATCGAATGGATATCCTGGATCGCCGCGAAGTCGAGGTTCTTGCGCCAGACGAACGGCCGAATCTCTTCGAGGAAGCGCCGGCCAAGCGGCAGGTCGCCGGCGCAGGGCCGCGCCTTGATCATCGCCGCCCGCTCCCAGTTCTGACCCATGCTTTCGTAATAGGTGAGCGCCGCGTTGACCGAGAGCGCCACCGGCATGGCCCCGGGGTCGGGACGCAGCCGCAGGTCGGTGCGGAAGACGTAGCCCTCGGCCGTGCGGTCCTCCAGCAGGCGCACCAGGTCCCGGGTGAGGCGCACGAACCCCTCCTGCGGGCCGCGGGCGTGTCGGTAGCGCGCCCGCGACGGGTCGTAGAGCACGATCAGGTCGATGTCCGAGGAATAGTTGAGCTCGCGGGCCCCCAATTTGCCCATGCCGAGGATCACATAGCCGCAGCCGGACGTCGGTTCGTCGGGATTGGCGAGATCGAGCTCGCCGCGGGCGGCCGCCTGCCGCAACAGGAAGCCGAGCCCGGCGCCGAGCACCGCGTCGGCGAAGTCGGAGAGCGCGGCGAGGATGCGCTCCAGCTCCCAGGCGCCGCCGATGTCGGCTAGGCCGGTCAGCAGGGCGACCCGCCGGCGGGCCACGCGCAGGTCGGCCATGGCACGGCCCAAATCCAAGGTTTCCATGAGGTCGCGCTTGAGCCCGTCGAGGACTTCGCCTAGGACGGCGCTGGGATCGCGTGATAGAAGCCGGGCCAGGAAGGCGATGTCGGATAGAACGCAGTGCGTCAGGAAGGGACTGTTGCCGAACACCGCCTCGAGCAAGCGGCGCCCGTGCGGGTCTTCCGGCAGCCGGCGGGCGAAGTCGGCGAGTGCCGGATCCTCGAGCCGCGCGAGCCGCTCCGACCAGTGCTCGAAGCCAAGCTCGACGCGATCCGCCCTGCCCGGGCCCGGCAGGCAGTCTAGGGCGTCGAGAAACGTGAGATTTGTCATGTCGCTGCCGCGGGCCTTTGGCGCCAGACTGCGAGACGGGGCGCGGGGGGTCAAGGGTGGCCGGCCGGTGCGGCGACACGGCTGCTCGGCGTCGCGGGGTAGGCGCCCGGCATGATCCACCGCTCCACCCGCATCGCCATAGAAGTCGTCCTCGGGGTGCTCGCGGTCGCGGTGCTGCTGATCGGCGTGGCGTTCTGGCGGCTCACCACCGGCCCGGTCGAGCTCGATTTCCTCACGCCGGAGATCGAGGCCGCCTTCGCACAGCCCGACAAGGGCGTATCCGTCGAGGTCGGCCGTACCGTGCTGACCTGGGCCGGATGGCGCCGCACCGTCGATCTGCACGCCAAGGACGTGCGCTTGCGCGATCGCGACGGGGTGGTCGTCGCGGCGCTGCCCGACATCATCGTGCGGCTCAGCCTGCGGGCCCTGGTGCAAGGCACCATCGCCGCGACCGCCGTCGAGGTCGTCGGCGCGCGCGTCACCATCGAGCGCGACGCGGAGGGCCGGTTTCGCATCGGCCGCTGGACGGCTCCCGGTGACGGCAGCGATACCGGGCCGAAGGCGGACCTGACGGCCGCCCTGCCGCGCATCCTCGAAGAGCTTATGGCGCCGCCGAAGGCGGGCCATCCGCTGAGCTTTCTGCAGGCCGTGCGTATCGTCGAGGGCGAAGTGCTGCTCTACGACTATCGCCTCTCGCGCGTCATCGAGGCGCCGCGCGCGGACATCGAGCTGCGGCGCGACAAAGCCGGCCTCGCCGGAGAGGCCGCGCTGACGGTCGCTCTTGGCGAGGAGCGCACCGACGTCACGGCGGGCTTCCTCTACGAGCGCGACAGCGGACAGATCAGCTTTTCCGCGGACTTCGTCGATCTGCAGCCACCGGCCCTCGCGTCCTTCGCCGCCGCGCTGGAGCCGCTCGCGGGACTGACCACGCCGCTGGCCGGCTCCGTGGTGGGCTCTTTGTCACCCGATGCGACCTTGGATTCGCTGCGCCTCACACTGCACGGCGCCGCGGGTACGCTAACGCTCCCGGGAATCCTGGCGGGCCCGCTGGACATTCGCAACCTGCGGGCTAGCGCCCGCCTCGACCGGCCGGCACACACGCTCGAGCTCGAATCGGCCACGATACAACTCGGCACCGATAACCAGCCGGGGCCGGAGATCACCGCGCAGGCGACGCTGAAGGCGCCGCAGGGACGCTTCGACGGCGATCTCGAGATCGGCGTCACCGGAGAAGCGCGCGCCATCGACATGGCACGGCTCGGCCGCTATTGGCCGATCGGCCTGGGTGCGAATGCGCGGGCCTGGGTGCTCGAGAACATCCCCAAGGGCACGACGGACAGCGCCACGGTGAGCGCGCAGGTCGATGTGCCGGCCGGGCGCTGGGCGGACGCCGACGTACGCCAGGCCGCCGGCCGCCTGAAATTTCACGGCCTGGAAGTCCATTACCTGCGGCCCATGCCGCCGGTGACGGAGGTCGGCGGCACCGGCGAATTCGATCAGGAAGGCATGCAGCTAACGGCCGAGCGCGGTTCGCTCGGGGCGCTGCAGGTCCGGCCGAGCACCGCCGACATGACGGGTTTCTCCAAGCCGAACGGACAGCGCATGGCCATCGATCTGGCCGTCGTCGGGCCGCTGCGCGCCGCGCTCGAGACGCTCGATCACGACCGCCTCAAGCTGATCCGACGCCTTGGCCTCGATCCCGCCGACACGGAAGGCCAAATGGCGGCACGGGTCAATTTCGAATTTCCGCTGCTCAAGGTTGTCGCGCTCGAGCACATCGGAATCTCGGCCCGCGCGAATCTCGAGAACGTCTCGATCAAGGATGTGGTCTTCGGCAAGTCGGCGACCGAGGGGAAGCTCGCCCTCGAAGTCGACAAGTCAGGTATGCGCCTGGAAGGGCCGATCAAACTGGCCGGGATCGCGACGGACTTCACCTGGACGGAATCCTTCGCCCACGATGCGAAGCGAGTGCGGGTCATCGATGCGCGGGTCGCGCGTTTGGACGCCGTCGATCGGGCGCGACTCGGCTTCGATCTCGCGCCCTATGTGGAGGGGCCGGTCTCGCTGGCGCTGCACGCCTTCACCGACCAGTCCGGAGAAACCGAGGTGAAATCGGCGATCAACCTGCAGAAAGCGGATCTCGCGGTTTCCCGATTGCTGTGGGAAAAGCCGGCGGGCGTTCCGGGCGAGGCGCGCGTCGCACTGAGGCTCGTCGGAAGCCGCCCCCAGCTGCTCGAGCGGATCGACGTCAACGCCGGCAGCTTGCACGCCGTCGGGCGGGGCCGATTCGACGAGGCCGGGCACAGTATTACCGGCCTCGATTTCGAGACTTTGGCGTTCAACGCGACCAAGCTGCGCGACGTCGAGTTCAAACTGGACCAGCCGCAATTCGACCTTACGGTCGGTGGTGGCGTCCTGGACATCGCCCCCTTCTGGTCGCTGCCCGACCTGCGCGCGGACGGCGGCGGCGAGGCGGCGCAGACCGACACACAACGGACGACGGAATCCGCCGGCGCCGGTCGACCCGCGGGAGAGAGGGAAGTCTTCACGCCCCTGCGGTTGCGCGCGAAATCGCTCGATGCCGTCTATTTCGCCGAAGACCGCTATCTGGAGAAAGTCAGCCTCGACCTGCGCCGCGCGCCGGAAGGCTGGCAACGGATCTGGATCGACGGCCGCGTGCCCGAATCGCTATGGCACGCGCACCGCGCCGACGGGACCGAGGTGCCGACGGCCCCGGCAACGGCCCCGGACGCGGCGAAGTCGGTGCCGCGCCAGGCCGGCAAGCCCGAACCCAAGGCGCCCGAACCGGAGGCGGCCGCCTCCGACGGCAAGACCGGGACCGCGCCGGTTGGCGCGAAGCCGCCCGAAAAGACGGTCAACATCGATTTTCACCCCGTCGACGAAGGCGGCTACAGCCTGTCCGTCACGGCCGAAGACATGGGCGCGGTGCTGCGGGCGCTCGACATCTTGGACACGGTGAGCGGCGGGCGGTTGGAGATCGTCGGGCGAAGTCACGGCGCCCTGCCGCACGGGCCGCTCAATGCCCACCTCGAGGCCCAGGACTACCTGCTGGTCCAGGCACCGATCCTAGCGAGGTTGCTGACCGTGGCCTCGCTCACCGGCATCTACGATTTGCTGCAAGGCGAGGGCATTCGCTTCCAGCGCCTGACGGGTGACTTCGCTCTTCAGGACGGGGTCGTGACGACCGATCTCATGCGCGCCTACGGTGCGGCGCTCGGCCTGACCATGAAGGGCCGCATCGACTTTGAGGCCCTGCAAAGCGATCTCGAGGGCACGCTCGTCCCGGCCTACGCCGTGAACCGCATACTCGGGCAGATTCCCCTGCTGGGTCCGCTGCTGACCGGTGGCGAAGGCGAAGGGTTCCTTGCCGTGACGTACCGGATCAAGGGGCCGCTCGGCGATCCCAAGGTCAGCGTCAACCCGCTGTCGGCCCTGGCGCCCGGCTTCCTGCGCGGCCTATTCGGGCTGTTCGAGGGCGGCACACCCTCGGAAGAGGATCGCCCGACCGTCTTTCCGAAGGGCGCCCAACGGTAGTCCGTCGGGCCAGTGCGCGGTCCGCCGGGCCGGGCGTCAGGCCACGCGGACCAGGGCGTGCCGCTTCTTTCCCGCGGACAGCTTGATCACGCCCTCCGCGGTCACGTCGTCGAGGCCGACCCTGCGCTCGTCGCTGTCGATGCGCAGGTCGTTGATCCGTCCGCCGCCCCCCTTGATCAGGCGCCGCGCCTCGCCGTTGCTGGCCGTCAGACCCGTCTCGCGCAGCAGCTCGAAGGCCGGTACGCCCTGTGCGAGGCGCTCGCGCGCGATTTCGATGGTCGGCAATTCGTCGCCGAGGCGGCCTTCCTCGAAGGTCTGCCGCGCCGTCTTGGCAGCAGCCGCGGCCGCCTTGGCGCCGCGGCACAGCCGCGTCGCCTCGTCCGCCAGAACCTTCTTGGCGTCGTTGATCTCGGCGTCCCGCAGGCTTTCGAGTCGACGGATCTCGTCGAGCGGCAGTCCGGTGAACAGGCGCAGGAACCGGCCGACGTCGGCGTCGTCGACGTTGCGCCAGTACTGCCAGTATTCGTAGGCGGACAGCCGCTCTTCGTTCAGCCACACGGCGCCGGCTGCGGTCTTGCCCATCTTGGCGCCGCTTGCCGTCGTGATGAGCGGCGAGGTGAGGCCATAGAGGCTGCGCTGATCGAGCCGGCGGCCGAGCTCGACGCCGTTGACGATGTTGCCCCATTGATCCGAGCCGCCCATCTGCAGCACGCAGTCGTAGCGGCGCGCCAGCTCCAGGAAGTCGTAGGCCTGGAGGACCATGTAGTTGAACTCGAGGAAGGTCAGCGGGTGTTCGCGCTCGAGGCGCAGCTTCACCGAGTCGAAGCTGAGCATGCGGTTGACCGAGAAATGGCGTCCGTATTCGCGCAGGAAATCGACGTAGTTGAGCTCGTCCAGCCAGTCGGCGTTGTCGACCATGATGGCATCGGCCGGTCCGTCGCCGAAGGTCAGGAAGCGCTCGAAGATGCGCTTGATACCCGCCATGTTTTGCCGGATCTGGGTTTCGTCGAGAAGCTGCCGCGCCTCGTCCTTGCCCGAAGGGTCGCCGATCTTGGTCGTGCCCCCGCCCATCAGGACGATCGGCTTATGGCCGCAGCGCTGCAGCCAGCGCAGCATCATGATCGGGACGAGGCTGCCGACGTGCAGCGAGTCGGCCGTACAGTCGAAGCCGATGTAGGCAGCGATCCGGCCGGCGGCGGCCAGTGCGTCGAGACCCTCCGGGTCGGTGCACTGGTGCAGATAACCGCGAGTCTCGATCTCGCGCAGGAAATCCGAACGGGCCTCGGGCATTGGTCCAAAGAGCGATCGTTGAAAGGCTCGGCGGGCGGTGGGACCGGAGCGATCGTGCCGCCATCCGCCGCCTGGCCGGCATGTAGCATGGCCTGGCGATCGGGAGCAAATGCATCGCAGCCGAGGGCCTGGACCGTTGCCTCGGCTGGCGCGCGGCAATCGGCCCGTGACTTGGAGCGCGGGCCGCTCGACTCGGTTCGGCGCGCAACCTTGGCCTGCGGGAACAAAGCTGAAAAGACCATTGAATAAATGTGGTATTTGAATAATACCGGAATTTGTCGGCAGGCCGCATAAACAGAGAGCCGCCTTTGCTGCAAGCTTCGCCGTTTCATTTCTCCGTGATCAAAAAATGACAAACCGATGAGTGCATTTCTTTCCCTGTATATTTCGCTTGATTGTATTCAACGGCAGTTGCTATATGAAATGTCAGTAGTGCAGGGGAACGCCGGGGGGCGTCGATGATCAGCCTGACGAACGAGCAGTTCGGGCTGCTGCAACTCAGCATTGAGGCCTTGCAGCAGGAAATAGCGCGTCTTCGACTCAATCTCATTGTCGAGGACGATTTCGACCGGTTGGTGGCCGTGCTCAAGGCGGGTCAGGTCGGCGTCCTCAACCCCACCTTCGACCCGCACCTCAACCCGCCCGGACCCGACGATTTCTGGCTGCACGTGACGGATATCGACGGCCAGACGGCTGCCTGCATCGCGACACGCTTCTTCGACACCGACGATTTCACCGACCTTGTACAGTCGGGAACGCTGTTCCATCCCAAGGGGATGAAGCATTTCGTCGGCGACGAGACGGTGGAGATCATCGAGACGACCGCCCGCATCCGGGGGCTGGTGAACTACGCCGGCGGCCTCTGGGTGAACCCGCCATGGCGCAAGAAGGGCCTGTCGCTGGTCCTGCCCTATCTCGGGCGCTCTCTGGCGATCCGCAATTTCGGGGCGGACTACAGCTGCGGCTATCACTTGCGCAGCCTGGCCCGGACCCCCTTGCCGCTTGAGGTCTACGGCTATGCCCACCAGGAGCTGTCCTACCGCGGCTATTACCCGCCGGCCGGCGGCTACGAGGAGATGTATCTGGGCTACGTCGACCTGGAAGAAAGCGTGGAGCGGGTCCGCAGTCTGCCGGAGCACAAGGTCTACCCGGTGGCCCTGGCGCCCGATCCGAAACGGCCCCGAGCGGACCCCATGCCCATGGAGTTTCGCGCGAAACCTGCGCTGCTGGAACCGTGAACGGGTGCGGTTCGACCGATCAGCCGTCGAGCTCGGGAACCGGCCGGTGGAAGACGCAGCTCATCAGGGTATCGACCTGCCGGCCGTCGTCGGCCAGTGGCATGACGACCCGGGCGTACTGGTACTCGAGCCAATCGACCGTGATGACCAGCTCATGATACATGGGTACCCCGGTTGCCTTGACGGTGCCGTAGTCCTGGAAAAGCATATCCTTGTATGCGGGCCAGGGGCAGTCGATCAGCTTGTCGCGGCCGCTGCCCCACTCCCAGTTCTGCGGTATGATCGATCCGACGATCCGAAAGCACCATTCCTTCGGGTCCGCCGCACTCACGTCGACGAGGTGCGTGTTCTTGATCAGTTTCGCGATCTCCAGGACGTCGATGTCCTTTCTCGACGGCAACAAGCCGCCGTGCCGCTTCGACTGCCAGTAAGCCAATGCGGTGTTCAAGGCTTCGTCGAAGCTTGCCATGGCCTCGAGCGGAAGCTGGCGGCGCCGTACCACGTTACGCGCAGCGCCCGCGCTCGACGAGATCTCCTCGACGGCCGCCGAGCGAAAATCCGGGTCTACGACTGCCATTGCGCTTCCGGAGCGGAAGGCCGCTCTATCCGGTCAAATGAGCCCTGGACGTGTGTATGCACAGGGCATCATCGGCGGATAATGGATAACTTTTCGTAAAGCCTTTGGTCCAACCGATGCGAATCTTGTGTCTATTCTCGGACAGCCCTGAAGTCCCTGCAGTTTACACGTTCTTAAGCGTTCCGGCCAATTCTAGCCTCTTTCGACGATGAGATTCGGCGCCCTGTGACAGTCTCCGACCTCGATTCCAGGTTGCTCCAGGTACCGGTTCGGCACGCCGTGCTGTTCGTGCTGCTGAGCGGCTTTCTGAACAGCTTCAGCGGGCTCATCCTGCGCAGCGTCGAGCAGGCCTCCGAGTGGCAGATCATCGTCTATCGGACCGGTGCATTTGCCCTTACTCTAATTGTGATTTTTGTCATCCGAGACCCGGAGGATTTTTACAGCGGTGTCCGCAAGATGGGGCTGTGGGGCCTGGTCTGCGGCGCCCTGTTCTGCACCATGCAGACGATGTTCATCATCTCGTTGAGCAATACCACGGTCGCCAATACGGTCTTCATTCTCAGCAGCGGGCCGGTTCTGACTGCGTTCCTCGCCCGACTCGTGCTGCACGAGCCGATCGGCTACCGGACGTGGACCATTCTGGCCATGGCCCTTGCTGGCACCGCGATCATGATGCTCGAGGGTCTCAGGTCGGACACCTTCCTGGGGAACCTCGCCGCCGCCATCGGCGCGATGAGCTTCGCCGGCTTCGTCGTCATTCTGCGGGCGCGGCGCCATGTCGACATGATGCCGGCGGTGGTCTTGGGGGGCCTCATGGCGACGATCGTCGCCTTCCTCTTCGCCGGCGGGAACGTGACGATTCCGGCGAGCGACGTTCTGCGCTGCGTGTTCTGGGGCGGCGGCCTCTCGACCCTCGTGCTGATCCTGTTCACCATCGCATCGCGGCAACTGCGCGGCGCCGAGCTCACGCTCCTGCTGATGCTGGAATATTTTCTCGCGCCGTTCTGGGTCTGGGTCTTTATCGACGAATTGCCGTCGCTGGCCACCTTCGTCGGCGGTATCATCATCCTGTCGGCGGTCGCGGCGCAGGCCTATATGGCGAACGCGCGCGACAAGACGGTGCCTGGCGTGGGCAGCGGCACGCCATAGCCGCCGGATCCTTCGCAGGGACCTTGCCAATCGAAGTGGGTTGCCGATGAGCGCTCCGGGAAATGAGGCCGAAATGCATTGGGCGGTCGGACTGATGAGCGGCACCTCGCTCGACGGGATCGACGCGGCCTTGATCCGCAGCGACGGTGAGTGCTGCGTGAAAACCGGGCCCTGGACGAGCGTTCCCTACGACCGCGATTTCCGCCGGGCGCTGCGCGCCCTGCTGGGTTGCGATTCGCTCCGCCACGCGGATCGTATCGGGCCGGTGGCGCATCAGCTCACTCTGCGCCACGCGGCCGCGGTGCGGACGCTCCTGCGCCAGGCGGCGATGTCGCCCGGCCAGATTCGGATCATCGGCTTCCACGGCCACACCACGCTGCACGAGCCGCAGGCCCACCGGACCTGCCAGATCGGCGATGGGGCGCTGCTGGCCGAGGAGACCGGGATCGACGTGGTCTCGGATTTTCGCAGCCGCGATGTCGCCGCGGGCGGCGAGGGCGCGCCTTTCGCGCCGCTCTATCATGCGGCGCTGGCCAGTGGCTGGGAAAGGCCGGTCGCCGTGCTCAATATCGGGGGCGTGGCCAACGTCACCTGGATCGGCGCAAATGGGAGCGATGCGGCGGCGCCGGCGATCATTGCGTTTGACACCGGGCCGGGCAACGCCTTGATCGACGACTGGGCGGAACGCTGCCTCGGCGAGCCGATCGACCGCGACGGTGCCCTGGCCGCCGCCGGCAGGGTCGACGCGGCGGCGCTCGCCCGGCTGATGGAGCATTCCTACTTCGAACGGCCGCCGCCGAAGTCCCTCGACCGCGAGGACTTCGGGGCCGAGCCCGTCTCGGGCCTGTCGCCAGCGGACGGCGCGGCGACGCTGACCGCCTTCACCGCCGCGGCAGCGGCGGCCGGATTGCGCCACCTTCCGGCGCCGCCGAAGCGCTGGCTGGTGACCGGCGGCGGGCGCCACAACCCGGCGATCATGGCGGCCTTGGCGGCACGGCTCCGCGTGCCGGTCGAGCCGATCGAGGCGGCCGGGTGCAATGGGGATGCTTTGGAGGCGCAAGCCTTCGGCTATCTGGCGTTGCGCAGCCTCAAGGGGCTGCCGCTGTCCCTGCCGTCGACCACGGGCGTGCCGCAGCCGGTGACCGGCGGCGTTCTGCACCGCGCGCAGAAGGCGGCGTGATGTCTCAGCGCGCGACGGCGGCCTCGTCGGCTTCCATTACTTGGGCCAGATAGGACTCGACCTGACTTTCCAGGTCCTGCAGCCGGTCGTGGAAGAAGTGGTTGGCGCCCTCGATCAGCCGGTAGTCGATCTCCAGGTTCTTCTGGTTGTTCAGCTTGGTGACCAGCTTTTCGACCGACGCCGGCGGCACCAGCTCGTCGGCGCTGCCGTGCAGGACCAGGCCCGAGGAGGGGCAGGGGGCGAGAAAGCTGAAATCGAACATGTTCGCCGGCGGCGAGATCGACACGAACCCCGAGATTTCCGGCCGGCGCATCAGAAGCTGCATGCCGATCCAGGCGCCGAAGGAAAATCCGGCGATCCAGCACGCACTCGCGCTCTGGTTGAAGTTTTGCAGCCAATCGAGCGCGGAGGCGGCATCCGACAACTCGCCCTCGCCGCGGTCGTAGACTCCCTGCGAACGGCCGACCCCCCGGAAATTGAAACGTAGGACGGAAAACCCACGCCGGGCGAAGGCCTGATAAAGACTATAGACCACCTTGTTGTTCATAGTCCCGCCGTGCTGCGGATGCGGGTGCAGCATCAGCGCGATCGGTGCATCCGGCACCCGGTTGTGCTGGTAGCGGCCTTCCAGCCGGCCTTCCGGGCCATTGAAAATTACCTCAGGCATCCTGTCCGATAACCTCTTGTTTCACCGTATGCTTTCGTATCCGCGAGGGCGCCGGCGCGGCCCCATTCCGGGCCGTACGGGCGGCGTTCCCGGGCGACCTAAAAACTTGACCAGAATACTCGGAATAGCTATATCTCCAACAGCCGATTCGGTATCGGAGAGGGCCTCCGCCGTCGTGCCGGGGGCCCCGTCCGCACCGCATTTCCCGGAGAATCGGGGTCGCGATCTTAGCATGGCGGGTGAAGCGATGTTCAAGGCCATCCGAGACGAAATCGATGCGATGATGGAACGAGACCCGGCCGCCCGGTCACGCTTAGAGGTAGTGCTCTGCTACCCGGGTTTCCAGGCTCTCATGTTCTATTGGGTGTCGCACGCCCTGTGGCGCGGCGGCTGGCTTCTGCTCGGACGTTGGGTGTCGCAGCTCGGCCGTCTGATCACCGGGATCGAGATCCACCCCGGCGCGATCATCGGCGAGCGTTTCTTCATCGATCACGGCATGGGCGTGGTGATCGGCGAGACCAGCGAGATCGGCAACAACGTGACCCTCTATCACGGGGTGACGCTGGGCGGGGTCGCGCCCAGCGTCGACAGCGCCAGCCAGCGCAACACCAAGCGCCACCCGACGCTGTGCGATGGGGTCATCGTCGGCTCCGGCGCTCAGGTCCTGGGTCCGATCACGGTCGGCGCCAACGCCCGTGTCGGCGCCAATGCCGTGGTCACCAAGGACGTGCCGGAATGCGCCACCGTCGTCGGCATCCCCGGACGCGTGGTGCAGCCGCGCGACAAGCAGGCCACCGAGACGCCGCGATTCGTGGCCTATGGGACGCCGACCGGCGACATTCCCGACCCGGTCGCTCGGGCGATCGACGGGCTGCTGAACGAGGTGCAGACCTTGCGGGCCAGGGTCAATCAGTTGGAGGACCAGGCGCAGACATCGACGCCCGCGCCGCCGATGGCGGAAGGGGCCGCGGAGGGCGCCACGGACGAGAGCCCCGCACGGACACCCCAGGGGAAATGCTGACGATTCTCATGAGGGGGGCATCTTAGAAAGGAAGTTGAAGCCGTGAAACTGAGTACCAAAGGGCGTTACGCGGTGATGGCCATGGTCGACCTGGCGATCAACAGCAACGACCGCCCTGTCTGTCTAGCGGATATCGCCGAGCGTCAGGAGATTTCGCTCAGCTATCTGGAGCAGCTCTTCGCCAAGCTGCGGCGTGGCGGCTTGGTCAAGAGCGTGCGCGGCCCCGGCGGCGGCTACCTCTTGGCGCACGTGGCCGACCGGCTGCGCATCTGCGACATCATCCTGGCGGTCGACGAGCCGATCCGGGCGACGCGCTGCACGCCAGGGCAACCCTTCGGCTGCCGCAGCAACAAGAGCCGCTGTCTGACCCACGATCTGTGGGAGGAACTGGGCAACCAGATCTATCTCTATCTCAGCTCGGTCACCGTTGCGGACGTGGTCAATCGGCGGGTCCTGGGAACGAGCGGCGTCATCGCGGCCAACGAGAAGCCCTCGAACGCCCCGGTCGCCGCGCAATAGGCCGATCGCCCGGTGGGCCGGGCGCAGCGCGGACGACACCATGAGCGAGTTCGTCTATCTCGATTACAACGCCACGGCACCGCTTCGCCCCGAGGCCGCCGCGGCCATCGCCCGGGCGCTGGAGGTGACCGGCAATCCCTCGTCGGTCCATCGCTTCGGGCGGGCAGCGCGGCGCATGGTCGAGGACGCCCGCGAGGCGGTCGCCGCCCTGGTCGGCGCCGCGCCCGGCGGCGTGATCTTCACCAGCGGCGGCACCGAGGCGAACAATCTCGCGCTGGCCGGCTGCGGGCGGCGACGCCTGCTGGTCTCGGCCGGCGAGCACGACTCGGTGCTGCAGGCGGCCCCGGACGCGGCGCGGATGCCGCTGACGGCGGCCGGCACCGTCGACCTGGCGGCGCTCGAGGCCCTGCTGGGCGAGGCGGCTGGCGATGCGCTGGTTTCGGTGCAGCTGGCCAACAACGAGACCGGCGTGATCCAGCCGATCGCCGCCGTGGCGGACTGCGCCCGGTGCCACGGCGCCCTAGTCCATTGCGACGCGGTGCAGGCGGCCGGCCGAATCTCGGTCGAGCTCGGCGCGCTGGGCGCCGACCTGCTCAGCCTTTCGGCGCACAAGATCGGCGGCCCGCAGGGCGTCGGCGCGCTGATCCTGGCCGGGGATCTCGAGCTCGCGCCGCTGCTCCGCGGCGGCGGCCAGGAACGGCGGCGCCGGGCCGGCACCGAGAACGTGGCCGGCATTGCCGGGTTCGCCGCCGCGGCGCGGGCGGCGGCGCGCGATCTGCCGCGGCAGGCGGCGCTGGCGGCGCTGCGCGATCGCCTGGAGGCCGGCGTGCGGGGGCTCGCCCCTGAGGCGGTGGTCCTCGGCGCGGAATCGCCGCGCCTGGCCAACACCAGCTGTATCGCGGTGGCCGGTCTGTCGGCCGAGACCCAGATCATGGCGCTCGACCTCGCCGGCGTCGCGATCAGCGCCGGCGCGGCCTGCTCGTCGGGCAAGGTGGCGCCGTCCCGCGTACTCGCCGCCATGGGCGTGGACCCCGCCCTGGCCGACGCGGCCATTCGGGTCAGCCTCGGTTGGGCTAGCGAGCCCTCCGATATCGACCATTTTCTCGATGCCTGGGGTTCGCTATATAGCGGCAGCGCGGCCGCGCGGCAGCGCACCAGCCCCGCGGCCTGAAGCCATGCAGGGTTTCTCCAAAGGGGTGTCGACGGACTCATGACGGCGCGATCCGAGGCTCCCATCGACAAGGCGGGCGCGCCGGCGCGGCGCGGCATCTACCTGGACTTCCAGGCGACGACGCCCTGCGACCCGCGCGTCGTCGAGGCCATGCTGCCGTTCTTCAACGAGAAGTTCGGCAATCCCCACAGCGTCCAGCACGCCTACGGCTGGGACGCCGAGACTGCCGTGGAACGGGCGCGCGGCGAGATCGCGGCGCTGATCGGCGCCGAGGCGCGCGAGATCGTGTTCACCTCCGGCGCCACCGAATCGAACAATCTGGCGATCAAGGGCGTCGCGCGCTTCCCCCGCGAGCGCCGGCCGCACGTCGTGACCTGCGCGACCGAACACAAGTGCGTCTTGGAGAGCGCCAGGCGGCTCGAGTCCGAGGGGCACCGCGTCACCCTGCTGGGCGTGCGCGGGAACGGCCTGATCGACCTGGACGAGCTCGCCGCGGCGATCACCGAGGACACGGCCCTGGTCTCCATCATGGGGGTCAACAACGAGATCGGCGTGATCCAGCCGCTCGCCGAGATCGGCGCCCTGTGCCGCGCGCGCGGCGTCCATTTCCACAGCGATGCCGCGCAGGCGGTCGGCAAGATCCCGATCGACGTCGAGGCGATGCAGATCGACCTGCTCAGCATCTCCGGCCACAAGATCTACGGCCCGATGGGGATCGGCGCACTCTACGTCCGACGCCGGCCGCGCGTCCGCCTTGAACCGCTGTTCGACGGCGGCGGGCAGGAGCGAGGCCTGCGGTCCGGCACCGTGCCGACCCCGCTCAGCGTCGGATTGGGCCGCGCCTGCGCCATCGCCGCCGAGGAGATGGCGTCGGAGGCGGAGCGTCTCTGGGCGCTGCACCGCCGGCTCTACGACGGCCTGCGCGCGCGTCTGCAGGAGCTGCGGCTGAACGGCGATGCCGAGCGGCGCATCCCGGGCAACCTGAACCTGAGTTTCGGCGGCGTCGACGGCGAGGCCCTGATCAAGTCGATCCCGGAGATCGCCGTCTCCTCCGGTTCGGCCTGCACCTCCGCCTCGGTCGAGCCCTCCTACGTGCTGCGCGCCTTGGGGCTGAGCGACGCGGAGGCGAGGGCCAGCATGCGCATCGGCCTCGGCCGCACGACGACGGCGGAGCAGGTCGACGCGGCAACGGCCGCCATCGTGGCGGCCGTCACGCGGCTGCGCGGCGAGGGGCCCGGCGCGGCGCGCGGAGGCAGCGGGTGATGCCCGATGGATGCCCGGTGTCCTCGCGGCAATTCTCCTGGCAAAGCCGGAGAGCGATGCCCAATTAGCCTGACTCGGGCCGGGTCGCTCCGCGCAATCCCGGAGACGAATCAAAGACAGGAGCCGGCACTATGCCGAAGATGGTGTTCATTGAACGAGACGGAAACCGCAAGGAAGTCGATGCGCCGGTCGGCCTGTCGGTGCTCGAGATCGCGCACTGCAACGACGTCGACATCGAAGGTGCCTGCGAAGGCTCGCTCGCCTGCTCGACCTGTCACGTGATCGTCGACAAGGGGTGGTACGGCCGTCTCGAGGACCCCAGCGAAGACGAGGAGGACATGCTCGACCTCGCTTTCGGGCTGACCCCGACCTCGCGTCTCGGCTGTCAGATCGTGATGACCGAAGATCTCGACGGCCTGACCGTCGCCCTCCCCGCCGAAACCCGCAACATGCTGCTGGACTGAGCCGCTAAGCCCTGACGGTCAGGGCGCTGCCGCATCTGCGGCGATCCTGGCGAAGATCGCGTCGAGCTCTGCAGCCAGGGTCTGCAGCTTTTCGTTGTCCGCGCCGTAGGGCGCGAAGACGGCCGAGGGCGTCTTGTAGCTCAGCGTCGCCGTGCCGTCGTCGTTCTCCGTGATGTAGAAGCGGATCGGCGCCTCGATACCGGCTGGAACGCTGGCCTCCAGCATCCGAACGGCGAAGTCGGGCCGATAGACGCCGACCACCATGTTGCCGGGGATCGTCTTGTTGAGGGCCTGCTTGGCCCCGACCGTCGCGCTGGCCCGCGTCACCAGGCCCATCTTGTTCGCCTCGATCGCTCGGGTCAGTCGCTCGACCAGCGTGGGGTAGCTGTGCGTCGTTATTGTCACCGACCAGCCGGGCGGCAGACCGTTCCAGGATTGGGCGGAGGCCGTGTTCGCGGCGAGCGCGCAGGCGACCAGGATGACGGTGAAGATCAATCGGAACACGGCGGCGTTCTCTCCTGTCGGGTTGCCGGGGCGGGGGCGGCGCCCGCGATCCGGGCACGCCCGGGTGCCAGCGTAGCGCATTCGCGGCCCGCCGGTTCTGACAAGAGCGTGAGGCGGCGACGACGCGCAGTCGCTTGTGCGTCCGGGCGGGCCCGCTATTGTGCCGCGATGCCGGCCGATCGCCCGTCCCAGCCTCGTCCCGGGCCCTTGCCCCGGCACGGCCGCTATGGGCTGCTGCACGGCGTCCCGGGCGACCCGATCCTGCGCCCCTGGTTCGATGTGGTCGCGCTGCACGCGGTCGCGCGCTGGTATCTGCCGCTGTCGCGGGCCTGGGCCGAAGCGCAGACGCCCGACGCGCGTGGCGACGGCCTGTCGCCGGCCTTTCGGCGCCGGGTGGCCGCCGGCCGCGCCGCCTACGACGCGGCCGAGGCGGTCTGGCGGGGGACGATCTTCGGCGCGGGCGAGGCCGCTATCGACGCGCTCGTCGCCGCCATGCAGGCGCGCCAGGCGGCGGCGCAGCGGCACATGGCGACCCGCTTCTACGGCGTGCCGGGCCATCTGCGGCAACGCTTCCCGGCGACCCGGTGGGAGGTGCCGCCGCCCGCGGCCGTCGAGGCGGCGCAGGGCGCCCGCTTGGCCGGGACCGCGGCCGCCTTTCCCGCGCCCGAAGGCGGCGTGGTGGAACGCTCGCGGGCCGTGCCGGGCCCCTTCGGCCGGGAATACTGGCTGCGCTTTCGCGCGCCGGCGTTGGGCGATACCGCCTGGGCGCACGTCTACGAGCCGACGGAGGTCGCCGATCCGCCCAGCCTGATCTTCCTGCACGGCATCGGGATGGAGACCGAGTTCTGGCAGGACCTCGAGGACAACGTCAGCGCCCTGGCCGGGCAGGGGCTGCGCGTCATCCGGCCCGAGGGGCCGTGGCACGGCCGGCGCCGGCCGGAAGGCTGGTACGGCGGAGAGCCGGCCATCGGGCGGGCGCCGCTCGGCCTCATGGAGCTGTTCAACGCTTGGGCCGCCGAGGTTGCGGTCCTGTCCGCCTGGGCGCGCGACCACGGCAGCCCCGGCGTGGGCCTCGGCGGCGTCAGCCTCGG